>ERZ1036449.159-NODE-159-length-46931-cov-8.045012_pt1 | contig 46931 bp, 43 predicted proteins | sample MGYA00514227_ERZ1036449 | MGnify/ENA primary metagenome ERZ1036449 (study PRJEB33795, sample SAMN09464923) | human gut metagenome | host: Homo sapiens | place: USA: Stanford, California | collected 2016-07 | study: EMG produced TPA metagenomics assembly of the...
ACCTGAAATTGATATGGTAAAAAGCAATGCAAATGCAAAAAAAATGCGTGCTTTGTTTAATCAGGCTGTAGAAAATGGGGACGATTACCGATTGATCTTTGGCTTTACCGAAGATGTAAGCCGTTTTAATTATGGGTTTGTTCATGGCAGCAAATCGAAAATAGGAAATCTTCTTGTTGGCTGGAATGAGGTAAACCAGACGATTGTAGTTGTTCCAACAGTCCCTGATCTTTCCGGATGTGGTGATCCAACCTATTACCGCCGGTCGGAAATCCTGAAAGCATACCGGAATAAGTACCCCACGGATGCCTTTATCATTTATCCCGACAGAAAGAGTTATATTGGCATCAATGCCTACGATTGGCTGGAGGATGAAAAACTCTATGTGTATGTGTCGCAGGATGAAGAACTGGCTGCTTTTACTGAATTCTTTAAGACGCATTTTGCAACGAAATGAGGTGGGAGATAATTTTGGGAGAAATTGAAGCATTCTTACTGGTTCCTGCAGTGCTATCCGTGTTCGGTCATATCTGGTTTCACCTGGTGGAGGCATTGCTGGGGGAATGGTTCATTCAGCGGTATAATATAGATGTAAGGTCGTCGAAACTGAAAACAGAAGAAAGCTTTCATTGATTATCCGGGAGGACATATGTATAAGATGTATTTAGTTACTTTTTTCGCCAGCACATTTCATATTTTGAGGTTTATTGCTCTGGTTTTAATTATAGCATGCTGCATTAAATATTTGAAAAGCAGATGAGATGTGTTTCAGGGAGATCTGCAAAGGGTACGGATAGCCGGGGCTTCTGCCAATAAGCAGAAGCCCGTTTTTTATATGTACGGCAATCTGGATGAAGCAATAGGATTATCGGATGTCACTTACTGAGTTTACATCCGCAGATGTGTGGAAGAAGAATCTCCTTTCGAAGGGGGAAGGAGAGACATGGTGCAGATATAGATAATACAAAAAAATATCAGAGAAAAAGGACAAAAGCAAAAAGAACAAATGTTCGAATAAAATGTTGCGGTTTACAGATGAAGGCAGTATAATAAAGGAGAGTGGATTGCAATAATAGAATAAACAGAATAACAAATTTAAGAAAAGAAACAAAAAACAGGAATGGACATCCTGGGGAAAGGGAGTATAATCGTGGAACAGCGGATCTATATCGTCATAGATTTAAAGTCCTTTTACGCCTCTGTGGAATGTGTGGAACGGGGGCTGGACACCATGACAGCCAGATTGGTGGTGGCGGACCCGGAGCGGACGGAAAAGACCATCTGCCTGTCTATTTCCCCTGCCATGAAGAGACTGGGAATCCATAACCGATGCCGCGTCTTTGAGATTCCAAAGAGTGTGGATTACATCATGGCACAGCCCCGTATGCAGCTTTATATTGATTATGCAGCCGGAATTTACGGCATATATCTGAAATATATCTCAAAGGAAGATATTCATGTGTATTCCATTGATGAGTGTTTTATGGATGTAACCAATTACCTGCCCCTTTACCATATGACGGCCAGGGAGCTGGGGCAGACCATTATGGCTGATATTTTTCGGGAATATGGTATTCGGGCCACCTGCGGGGTTGGCACCAACCTTTACCTGGCCAAGATTGCCCTGGATATAACGGCCAAGCATTCCCCGGATTTTATCGGAGAGCTGGACGAGGAAACCTTTCAAAGAACTCTCTGGGACCACAAGCCGCTGACAGATTTCTGGCGCATTGGAAGGGGTATTGCCGCAAAGCTGGAAAAGTATGGGATTCATACGGCGGGGGACATTGCCAGGACTGATGAAGACTTTTTGTATAAACTGTTTGGCGTGGATGCGGAGCTGCTGATCGACCATGCATGGGGGAGGGAGACCGCCACCATTGCGGCTATCAAGTCCTATAAGGCCAGAACAAACTGCCTCACCAGCGGACAGGTCCTGGGATGCGATTACAGCTTTGAAGATGCAAAGCTGATTGTGAAGGAAATGATGGATTTGCTGTGTCTGGAGATGGTGGAAAAGAACCTGGTGTCGGATTCAGTGACCTTACAGGTGGGCTATTCCAGGCAGCTGGCAGTTGAATCCTCCAGAGGAACAGCGTCCCTGGACGCGGAGACAAATGCAGATATCATCCTGGTTCCCGCAGTGTCCGCCCTGTTTGAGCGTATTGCCAATCCTGATCTGGCCATACACCGGCTTAACATTTCAGTAAACCACGTGATTGAGGAGGAGTACAGGCAATACAGCATGTTTACCGATGTGCAGGAGCTGGAACGGAACCGTAAACTGCAGACAGCCATGCTGGATATAAAGAAGAAGTTTGGGAAGAATGCAATCCTTAAAGGGATAAATCTGCAGGAGGCGTCCACCATGCAGGAACGGAACCAGCAGATTGGAGGCCATAAAAGCGGGATTTATAAGGATGGCGGGAACAAAAGCAAAGAGCGCGGCAAAGAGCGTGAAGGCGCAGAACACAAAGCCGGAGGGAAGAGAGATGGCAGGTAGACCAAGGGCAAAGATGTCTGTTCAGGACAGGGCAAAACAATTCCTTCCGTTTGCAGCCCTTAAGGGACTGCCGGAAGCACTGGCGGAAAAAGAGCGGGTAGTGGTGCCCAAAATCATTCTGACAGAGGACATGTCTGAAGAACTGAACCGGAAAATGCAGCAGATTGAGCCGGGAATGATAATCGGTGTGGTTTATTTTCATAAAGACGAATACCTGAAGGTGACCGGGATGGTTGCCCGGTTCAATATCAGTAGCCGGGTCCTTCAGGTGGTAAATACGAAAATCAGCTTTGACGATGTGCTGGATATTGAATTTTGCCGGTGATTTTATTGATGCCGCAGAGCATTGCCTGGTCAATGGCTGCCTGTGCCTTATCACGGCCAATCCGGTTCCTGTCACCGGAAAAGGCCGGCAGCCGGAGGCTGCCCGGCCCAGGAACCGAAATATTCTTATTTTCTGCTTATCTGAAATCAGAACCCATCATACAGGGACACTCCACAGTCTTTCGTCGGAGAGTACTTCCACAAGGCGTTTGCAGTAAGCGTCCGCCAGGGCAATCCCCTTTTCTTTGGAGGCAGCACAGCTTTCTCCCATAATTCCGTTTTCAGTGTGGCTTTCCATGTAATGGAAGGTGGAGAGGGCGCCGCAGTCCTCGTAATCGCTGCATCCACCAGGATTCCCGCTCAGGTTAGTGTAGCTGGGATCCACCAATGATTCATCATAGGCCAGTATCAGGGAAGTCTCAACCTCTCCGGAATGAATCATATAGTTCTGTTTGTCCAGGAAAGGCGATTCATCAACCCCGGCCGTATATGGAACGTTGTATACAGGGAATCCCAGCTCCTGGTTAATATCAATTAATGCCACATCAATAGGCGCGGTATTTCCGCCGTGTCCGTTTATAATGGCAATTTTCCGGAACCCTTGGACCGCGATTGCCCTGCACTGCTCCTTTAGAACCTGTATAAAGGTTCCCGGTGTAAGACTGAGACTTCCGGAAAAATGCATGTGGTGCATGGAATTGGCAATGACAAAGGCAGGAGCAATCACAACAGGAATCCCTTTATCCCACATCTCTTTTGCCGCGCGCTCAGCAATCCACTGGGCCAGTATGGTGTCTGTGGCCACGGGAAGATGGGGGCCGTGCTGTTCAACAGCCCCCATTGGTATCATCACCACAGCATTTTTTTCAGCAAGCTTTTTCAGCTCCGGCACACGAAGCTGTTCCCACAATAATTGGTTTTTCATATGATTATCCTCTCTTTGCTTATAATATATTGCGTAATATATGTATTTCAATTGCTATATGTATTTCAATTGCCATATGGATTTAAAGGGGCTATGGAACTAAATTGCTACAATAAGTATTGCATGTAAAAAAAATTATGTCAACGTGAACTGTTTCACAAATATAAGAGAAAATAATGGACTTTTTTACATTGTTGTATTCATTCAAAAAAACTATAATATTCCTATATTTATAGATTTTTTATTACTTCTGGAGGAGGGTTTTCACATGCCAAGGGAAATTCAGCAACTTGTCAACAGCCCTATGTTATGGATGATTACACTTATGTCCATTGCACTGGTATTAGGTATGGCTGCCTATTTTCTGGTTAAAAGCATCAAGGTGGCTAAAAGTATTGGGGTTACAAAGGAACAAATCAGCATAACGGTTAAGACGGCAGGCATATCTGCGGTGGCTCCTTCCGTAGTCATTGCAGTGGGCATGATATCCTTGCTGGTTATGGTTGGGGCGCCCACAGCCCTGCTGCGGCTTTCGGTTGTGGGAAATGTGGGGTATGAACTGCAGTCTGTGGGAATTGCGGCAGATGCGTTTGGGACAACTGCAAGCGCAGCCACATTGACGCCAGGTATATTTCAGACAACCGTATTCCTGATGGCATTCGGCTGTATCGGATATCTTGTTATCCCGGCCCTTCTCTGTACTAAGATGGATAAGGTGATCCAGAAAATCAGCGGTAAGGACGCAACCGTGGCAACTATTATTTCAACTGCAGCGATTCTGGGCTGCTACGCATATGTGGACGCCCCTTACATACTGAAAATGGATGCGTCCACAGTGGCGCTGGCGGGGGGATTCGCGGTAATGCTTCTACTGCAGGCCATACAGAAAAGGACAAGGAAAAAATGGCTTCTGGAATGGGGACTGTTAATTTCCATGGCTGCCGGTATGTGTTTGGGATTATTCGTATAGAGCGGAGGATGGAAGGATGAAAAACGAAAAGGCGGAAAACCAAAAGATGGAGGATGTATATAATAAAGAATATCTGCCCTCAATTGTGAGGGTTGGACGGTTTGTATTATTGGCAAGCACATTATTTTTCTTTGCTCCATTTTTATATACCTGGATTGGATGGGGGGTCATGCCGGATTGGCCGGCTATCGTAAAGGGCACTTTTGCCTGGCTGCTGATTAACCTTCCGTGGTGGATATCGGAGCCGGTGGCTTATTTCCCGGTACAGGGCGTCACAGGCATGCTTCTCTGCTCACTGGCGGGAAATGCATCCAATATGCGTATGCCCTGCGCCATAACAGCCCAGAAAGCAGCCGGGGTGGACCCGGGGACCCAAAAAGGTTCGCTGATTTCCACCATTGCCATCTCCATAACATGCTTTGTCAGCATTGGTATACTGGCTGTAGCGGTCTTTGCGGGGCAGGCTGCATTAAGCCGGCTTCCGGCGTCTGTATCCAATGGACTGAGCCTTCTGCTCCCGGCGCTGTTCGGGTGTATCTTTGCCCAATTTTTGTCTGGAAATGAAAAAAGCGGCGCCTTTTCCATCCTGACAGCACTTGGAGTACTGCTTCTTTATAAAAAAGGCTTTTTAAGCGCCATCCCGGCGGACGGAGAAAGTATTATTGTCATGCTTGTGCCGATATTGGGAACCATGGCCTTTGCCTATGCCACGGCGAAAAAGAAAGGAAAAGAACCGGTTATTTAATAATATAGCAATGCATATTTATTCTCATATGCATTGCTATATTTTTGTTTTGAAATATTATATAATGGAGTAAATTAGACGCTGCCCTGGGCTGCCTTTAGCACAGAAGTAAATGAAATCAAATTAATGATTTTTTCATTGGTGACAGGTTCCTTAACAAATATGATTTTTTCAATGCTTTATCCAAATAGCCAGAGTATAGGAGGTTCACCGGTGGTTTTTAGTTTAATTGCTTTAATGGCAGTTCTTCAAGTGGTGAGGAAAGATTTGCCTGGGTTTAACCTCAATACAGCATACGGGCAATGGATTGCAGGCTATGCCATCTTAAGTAATATTCCAGTATTTTCTAAAAACAGTTCAACGTTGGTTATTCATTCAATCGCATTTTCTGTGGCTTTTATATTAGGGATTATAGGAATGAAAATAAATCTTATTTAGCTGCACAACGATTGGGTTACGAACAGGAGAGGGGATTTATGGACATCAGAATTCTATTGGAAGTGTTGGATACCAGACAAAATCAGTACAAATATACCGACCCCATGGAAGGGCAGGTATATGGGGTCCAGGTACAGAACGGCTCTTATTCTTATTTGGAGGGGATGCTGTATGTTCAGCCGTCCCTTACCCATCCCCGCCCGCCTAAAAATACCTGTGTCATTGCGGGGGAAACAGATCTTTATGAGGTGCTGCAGAAGATACTTCTGAATTATAACCGCAAGGAGTCCCTGCTCATTAAGATGCAGGACAAGTTAACCGCATTCCGCTCATCGGAGACAGACATGATTTCGGGGGTCATGGATAATCCGTGTATCCTGCTGCGGGAGGATTATAAACCGCTGGTATGGAATGGGTTTGATGGGGAAGATGAATTTTTGTGGATTGCCAGCATTGATTTTAAGGCAGTGTCTAAAAAGGGACAGCATTTGAATATATGTTATCAGGAGTGTTCCGATGAAATCCCGTATCCATTGATGATTGTCCATTATACCAATCCCAGAGGGAAAAAGCGGTATTGTGTGCTGGCCGAAAGGAATACCAGGTTTGACCGGGTGACGGATCCCATTTTTCTAAAGAAAATCTGTAATATCCTGCAGTGCTATACATTTACCAACAATGGCATCGTACAGCCAATCTCACGGCTGGACGAGCTGTTGGAGGGAATGATCCGAAGAATTCCCGCCCAGCCGGAACTGATGCTCAATGAGCTGTTAAAAGCAGGATGGGTGGAAAAGGAAAAATATTATGTGCTGCTGATTGATGTGAGCCTGGGCAAGACAAAGGTTAACGACGTGGGGGAACTGTCAAAGAGACTGAACGCCAGGGTGTTCAGCCACGAAAATTACTACGTGTGTTTGCTGACAGGCACTTGTGCGGAGGAGTATGATTCCAGGACCCAGCTGGGAATAGAGGATTTCCTGGTGGAACGGAATTTTTATGCGGGGTTGAGCTACGGATTTTTTAATATTGTGAATATTTCCATTGGATATAAGCAGTCGGTGGAGGCAATCAGGGTGCTGTTTAACACGTTAAACGGAGTACATTATTACGCGTTTGCGGACAGCATTGTGACGTATCTTGTGAAAACCAGTGTGAACTGCGGAGAATTTACCATGGAAAGCCTGTGCCATCCCAGCGTGTATAAGATTTTTGAGTATGATAAGAAGTATGGGAGTGATTACATGAACTTCCTGCGAATCTATATCTATTCCGGCGGAAGTGTGAAAAGAACGGCAGAGGCGCTCTTTATGCATAAGAATACGGTTTACCAGAAGATTGAAAAATTAAAGGAATTTTTCCACGTGGATGTCAACGATTTGTATGCCTATGTTAAATTATACGTTTCCCTGGTCATCCTCGAACAGATGCCTATATATGATTCAAACGACTTCCTGAAGTGGATGTAAAAAAGACTTTTTTTGGGCTTTTTAAATGTATTTTTTTCCATATATACAAAAACATAATAATTGTAAAATATCTATAGATAAATTCGATAGCACAATTTGTCTATAGATATTTTTTTTCATGGAAAGGAGGTTGACTATGGGACCGTTGGGACTGCCCTGGGGGACGTTTCTTATGTTTGCATCTGCTGTAATCGGATGTCCTCTCATAACTGAATTGATTCTCCGCTCTAAATGGTGGAAGAAGAAATCGGATTACTACTGGTCATTTAACCAGACAGATGATGATGAGGAATGACCAAAAAGAGAACATGACATTGTTTTTGGAGAGGAGGATTTCATGAAAATAGGTTGGCTTCAGATTATCATGGCCGTCATATATATGGGGATATTAATTGGCGTCGGTCTTTATATGAGCCGGAAAGTAAAATCATCAGATGATTTCTGGATTGGGGGAAGACAGGTAGGGCCTGTGGCGACAGCTCTTTCTTACGGGGCTGCCTATGTCAGCACGGTCGCAATCATCGGGGACCCGCCCATGTATTATAACTACGGCCTTGGATATGCTGCGTTTGAGATTATGATAAGCGTTTTTTTCTGCTGTATCCTGATCTTTATTGTGTTTGCACCGAAGATGCGGGCGCTTTCAGAGAGATTAAATGTCGTGTCCCTCTCAGGTTTCCTGGCTATCCGGTATAAGTCCAACCAGTTCAGGCTGCTGTGCGGAACCCTTGTGTCGGTTATGATGGTGCCGTATGCAATCTCAGCCATGAAGGGCATTGCAGATGCCATGCATGCCATTGTGGGGATTCCTTATGCCATGGGAGTGGTGATTATTGCCGTGGTATCCTTCTGCTACCTGGTAACCGCCGGATACTGGGGTGTTTCCACCACGGATATCATTCAGGGAATCACCATTGCAGTATCCTGCCTTCTGGTGGCGGTTATCGTCATCACAAAAAGCGGCGGGGTGACAGCGGCTGTGACGTACATGGGTTCGGTATCCCCCTCGCATATACAGCCGTCTTCAGGACTGACATTCGCGCAGCTGTTCAGCTGGGCAGGAGTTTGGGCGCTGATTGCGTTTGGACAGCCCCAGCTTGTGACAAAGTTCATGGGGCTGAGGGATTCCAGAACCGTGGGAACCGTGATAAGGGTTGCGGTTGTATGGGAAATTATATTCATGGTTTCCATTGCCATGATTGGCGCCGCGGCATTTAAGCTTTTTAGGGCAGTGCCCTTTGACAATGTGGACGCCATTGTTCCCACCCTGGTGGCAGAACATACCAATGCAGTTGTGTCAGGGATATTTCTCTGCGGGATACTGGCCGCCGGTCTTTCCACCACAGTGGCCCTGGTACTGACATCTTCCGGCGCAGTGACCAAGGATATTTACGAAGATTATTACTGTGCCAGGAGCAATGCAAAGCAGGATTCCGGTAAATCCGTCAGAATATCCAGGATTGCCACGGGCATCATTCTTGTGGTGGTGGTAATCGGCTCCATTTATCCGCCTGATTTTATCTGGTCACTGTCAACCATGTCTGCAGGCGTTATGGGAGCCGCCTTTACGGCTCCGCTGGTTTTGGGGCTCTACTGGAAAAGGGCAACAAGACAGGGATGCATGGCGGGTATTATCGGAGGTTCTGCAGTCTCTATTATCTGGTATTTTGCAGGACTTACCAGCGTGGTGCATTCCTTTGTCCCGGGTACGGCGGTGTCGTTCCTGCTTATGGTACTGGTCTCCCTCTGTACGCCAAGGATGGAGGAGGAACATCTGGATGTGTTCTTTGAGCCGGGGTGCAGTAAAAATAAAATTCAGGCGGCAATTGCTGCCGGCAGCAAATAATCAATGAAGCAAAGATAAGAGAGGTGCAATATAGTGAAAAAACTGGAAATTGGAAATTTTCTCGTCAGGGATATTGTCTTTGGAGAAAAGACAGCTTATGAAGGCGGGATCCTCACTGTGAACAGGGAGGAGGCAACAAAGGCCATCAACCCTCTGGGGAAGCTTAAGAACATTGAACTTCACATCGTCCATCCCGGAGACAGTGTGAGAATCTGCCCTGTGAAGGGTGCGGTGGAGCCGAGATTCAGGCCGGACGGAAGGGCCCTTTTTCCCGGATATACGGGACCTGTCACAAGCTGCGGGGAGGGGACGCTTCATGCCATGAAGGGAATTGCCGTGCTGGTCTGCGGCCGTTACAGCAGCATGGGGGACGGCATACTGGACATGAGCGGTCCCGGAGCAGATTACAGCTATCATTCCACCACCACAAACCTTGTGATTTTTGCGGAAAGGACGAATGAGAAGGAACTGGATTATACGCTGAGAGAGGAGGACGAGTTCCGCATATCTGCCCATTATATGGCAGAGTATCTGGGAAAGACGCTGTCCGGCAGGGAACCGGACCGGTGGGAGTGCTATGACCTGGATGAAGGCTCACAGCAGGCGCAGGAAAAGAAGCTTCCCAGGGTGGGTTACGTGATGACGGTAATCAGCCAGCTGGCAAAGGGCATCAATGATTTGTTTCTGGGCCGGGACTGCAATAATATGATGCCGCTGCTGGTCCATCCCCAGGAGATTCTGGACGGATTCCTGCTGGGAGGCATGGGGCTGGCCGGGCAGGCCCTTACCACATATGATGCCCAGAACCATCCCATGATTAAGCGGCTCTGCCAGGAACATGGAAAGACCATTGATTTTGCGGGGGTTATCCTGTCACCTGCCGATGTGTCGGACAGCATGAAACTGCGCAATGCCATCAGCGCTACACAGATAGCGGAATGCCTGAAATTAGACGGAGCCTTTGTGCAGGAGTGGGGCGGCGGAAGCAATGTTGATGTGGATACCTTTTATCTGTTAAGCCATCTGGAGGACAAAGGCATTAAAACCGTGGGAATCATGGATGAGCATATCGGGAAGGTGTATACAGACCCAAAAGCCGACGCAATCGTGTCCGTGGGGGAGACCTCAACCATTATTGAGCTACCGCCCATGGATAAGGTTATAGGTGACGATGAGTCCCTGGTCAGGGATTATTACTACGGCGCCTGGTCCACCCATACAACCCTGGGGCCGAGCCTGAGACCGGACCATTCCGTCATTATCAATACATATGCGCTGGCATGCGGCGGCAATCCGGCGGCACAGCTGAAACGGGCTGTAAAAGAATATTAAGGAGGGACTAGCAGTGAAACGAATAGTCATGTATATAAACCAGTTTTTCGGCGGCATAGGAGGCGAGGACAAGGCCGGCTATGAGCCTTCCGTTGAGGAGGGACCGGTGGGTCCGGGAAATGTGATTTTGTCCTGTTTAAAGGATGCAGAGATAACACACACCATCATATGCGGCGATAACTTCATGACCGGCCACAGAGACGAGGCAATTGAAAGAATGGATCAGTTTCTGGAGGGAATCGAATTTGACCTGTTCCTGGCCGGACCCGCGTTCCAGTCAGGGCGCTACGGTATGAGCTGCGGTGAAATCTGCAAATACATAACGGAAAAATATCATGTGACAGCCATTACCAGCATGAATGAGGAAAATCCAGGCGTGGCCGCCTATGCAAAAACACCGGATGTCTATATCATGCGCGGCAGCAAAAGCGCGGTCAGAATGCGTCAGGACGCGTCGGCAATGGCAGGATTGGCAGCCAAGGTGCTGTCAGGAGAAGAAATCCTTTGGGCTGAGGCGGAAGGCTATTTTCCCCACGGCGTAAGGGTCAGCGTCAAGAGCGAGGAGGCGCCCGCTGACAGGGCGGTAAGGATGATGCTGTCAAAACTACAGGGCCAGCCTTTTAAGACAGAGTTTCCCATTGAACAGGAGGACACGGTTGTTCCGGCAGCCCCTGTGGATGCAGGAAGAGCAAAAATCGCAGTCATCACCACGGGAAGCCTGGTGCCTGTAGGAAATCCGGACAGGATTCCTTCCGGTTCAGCCTCTGTCTGGAAGCGGTATGACATCAGGGGATTGGAAGCATTTAAGAAAAATGAGTTCTACAGTGTCCACGGCGGCTTCAGCACAAATAACGTAAATGAAGATCCGGAGGTACTGGTACCACTTACGGCATTAAAAGAAGCGGAGAGGGAGGGGAAAATCGGAAAGCTGGATGATTACTACTACGTGACAACCGGCAATCTTACGATTTTAAAGGAGGCCAGGAAAATGGGCCGTGAAATCGTGGAGCAGCTTAAAATGGACGGCATCCAGGCAGCTATCATGGTTGCCACATGAGGAAGCTGTACGCGTTGCGGTGCAACGATGGTTAATGAAATGGAGAAGTCCGGCATACCAACAGCACTTATCACCAACATGACGGCTGTGGCAAGGAGCATTGGAAGCCCCAGAGTTATTCCGGGAATCGCGATTAATAATCCATGCAGTGATATTGACCTGCCTATGGAGGAACAGCTTAAAATGCGCAGAAATTATATTGACAGGGCGCTGAAGGCGGTATCTGCGGAGGTTTCGGGCCAGGAGTTTTTCTAAAGCCCATCCGTAAACTCCTTTAAAAATTAAAAAAGGTTTTCCGGGCAGATTCATTGAAAAACATCCCAGGATTAAGAAAGGAGCGTCAGGCGGCGCTCTTTTTTTAGCGCTTGTCTTTAACGCTGATTTTTGGAATTGGCTTTTGGGCAAAGGGGGCGGGAGGTTACAAGGGAGGGGGAAATGTCACAGATTTCCGCTTGACGAAATCATGTTCCCTTGCTATGATAATACTAACAAGTGTTATATTGCTTGTAGAACAAATATAACTTTCCTTGTTACACAAAACGAAAGATGGTGGTTTTATGTTCTTGAAGATTGATTTCAACAGTGATGAAGCAATCTATATACAGCTGCGCAACCAGATTATCATGGGGATTGCCACGGACATGATACGGGAGGGGGACACTCTGCCCTCTGTCCGTCAAATGGCTGATTATATCGGCATCAACATGCATACAGTTAATAAGGCATATTCTGTGCTTCGCCAGGAAGGGTTTGTAAAGCTGGATCGGCGCAAGGGCGCTGTAGTCAGCCTGGACGTGGATAAGATTCAGGCCATTGACGACATGCGGGGAGACCTGGATGTGGTACTGGCCTGGGGTATCTGTAAGAATATAAGCCGTGATGAAATCCATCATCTGGTGGATGAGATTTATGATAAATACACCCGCGGGTGTATGGGGACAAATGACGGCCAGGGGACCGGGGAAGGTTAGAAACTGCGGGAACATGAGCGGCGGCTGTCCGCCTGTATATTCAGACATGTTCTGTAATAAGGCCAGAACCGTGATGTGCAGAAAGCACGGGTACGTTTCTGGATGTCAATGGAGGATTCGTATGTTATGTGAAAGATGTAAAATCCGGGAAGCCACGATCAAATACACTGAGATAATCAATGGCGTAAAAACGGAACATAACCTTTGCTCTCACTGTGCGAAGGAGATGGATTTCGGCCAGTACTCCGCCCTCCTGGATGGGGAGTTTCCACTGGGGAAGCTTCTTTCCGGCCTTCTGGGTCTGGAGGATGACGAGGAGGAGACCGATGTGAGGGGAAATGTAGTCTGCCCCACCTGCGGCACCAGCTTCGAGGATTTTGTAGAGAACAGCCGGTTCGGATGCGCTGACTGTTATGGCGTATTTGATTTGTTTATCAAAGATAAGATGAAGCAGCTTCAGGGAAGCGAGAGCCATAAGGGCAAGCATCCCAAATACAGAAGTACATTTGAAAAGGAGCACCCGGAGGCCTCAGGGGGCTCTGGGGAGGAAACAAAAGAGAACACAGACTGTCTGGCAGAGGCCGGTTCCCAGGATTCCCAGACCGCTGTGGTCAGAAAGCAGATTAGGGAGTTAGACTCCAAGCTAAAGGAGGCAGTGCGCCAGGAGGATTATGAACTGGCGGCCAGTTACCGGGACCAGATTAAAGAACTGAAAAAGGAGGCTGGAATCCATGAGTAAATGGTTTGAGGAAATAGACAGCAAAAACTCCAACGTGATATACAGCCGCGTCCGTCTGGCCAGGAACTGGGATGAATATGTGTTTCCCTCCAGGATGACCGCTGCCCAGTGCGGCGAGATGGTGGAACGCCTTAGGGAGGGACTTAAAGGACTTAAGGACCAGGATGGCCGGGATTTAAGCTACAGCCAGCTGGACCAGATGCAGGAGCTGGAGAAGATGGCTCTCAGGGAGCGCAGAATCCTTAACATGGCCTGTGTCAGCAGGAAGGAGCCGTCTGGACTGCTGCTGTCAGCTGATGAGTCGGGCAGTATTGTCCTGGGCGGAGATGATCACATCCGCATGCAGATACTGTCCCCCGGACTCAAACTGGATGAGCTGTGGCAGAAGGCGGATGTTCTGGATGATTATGTTAATGAACGGTTTTCCTATGCTTTTGACGAAAAGTACGGGTATCTCACCTCCTTCCCCACCAATGTGGGTACAGGACTGCGTGCCTGCGCGGTGCTTCACCTGCCCACCCTATCCCAGGTGCGCAAGTTCCAGAGCATTGTGGCGGATATGAGCCGGTTCGGGACTGCTATCCGCGGCCTGTACGGAGAAGGAAGCGACAACTATGGAAGCCTTTATGAGGTATCCAACCAGCGGACCCTGGGACAGTCCGAAAAGGAGATCGTGGAATTGGTTACAAAGGCAGCGGCCCAGCTCAACAACCAGGAAATGCGGGTCAGGAGCGCCACCCTTAATACCCAGCGCCTGGAGCGGGAGGATGAGGCATATAAGTCCTACGGTGTCTTAAAGTACGCCAGGAAGATAACGGAGAAGGATGCCAGGATATTCATTTCCCAGCTCATGGCAGGGGAAGAGGATGGACTGATGAAATTTAATGAGGAATGCTCCCTTTACAGCCTGATTATAGGAATTAAGCCGGCCAACTTAAATCTTTGGGCCAAACGGCCTTTGGATAAGGATGAGCTGGACGCTGTGAGGGCAGCTTATATAAGGCAGAACCTGCCTGAGATAATCTAGCTCAGCCATGGGCAGAGCCGGATTTAACACACTTGCAAGGAGGACATGACATTATGATGGAACGATATACACCGCAGGCCCAGGAAGCGCTTGGGCTGGCAGTGGGTGTGGCGGAGACACTGAACCATGGTTACGTGGGAACAGAGCATCTGCTCATTGGCCTGCTGCAGGAAGGGACCGGAGTGGCGGCCAAGGTACTGGAGGAAAACGGGGTGGAGGAAGACCGCGTCATTGAACTGGTTAGCCAGCTCATTGCCCCCAACCCAACGGTACAGACCGCGGACAGGACGGCCTATACCCCCAGGGCCCGCCGGGTAATAGAGAACAGCTACAGGGAGGCTGTCCGTTTTAAGGCAGCCCAGATAGGAACAGAGCACATTCTGATTGCCATGCTGAGGGAAGGGGACTGCGTGGCCAGCCGTCTTCTCAACACCATCGGGGTCAATATACAGAAGCTCTACATCGACCTGCTGGCAGCCATGGGTGAGGACGCTCCTGCCGCCAAGGATGACCTTCAGGGAGCCAGGGCCGGAAAGCGGGGCAATGCCACACCTACCCTGGACAGCTACAGCAGGAACCTGACCCAGCTGGCCACAGCGGGAAAACTGGACCCTGTCATAGGAAGAGAGCAGGAGATCCAGCGCGTGATACAGATACTGAGCCGCCGCACTAAGAACAATCCGTGTCTGATTGGCGAACCCGGCGTGGGCAAAACAGCCGTGGTAGAGGGACTGGCCCAGATGATTGCGTCCGGCAATGTGCCTGAAACCATAGCAGACAAAAGGGTAGTGACTTTGGACCTGTCCGGTATGGTGGCAGGATCCAAATACAGGGGAGAATTCGAGGAGCGTATTAAAAAAGTCATCTCCGAAGTGGTGGAATCCGGCGATGTGCTTCTGTTTATTGATGAAATACACACCATCATCGGAGCAGGCGGGGCCGAGGGTGCACTGGATGCATCCAATATATTAAAACCGTCCCTGGCCAGAGGTGAGATTCAGCTCATTGGAGCCACTACCATCAATGAGTACCGCAAGTATATAGAGAAGGATTCTGCCCTGGAACGCCGTTTCCAGCCGGTAACCGTGGATGAGCCTACAGAGGATGAGTCCGTAGCCATACTTAAGGGGCTCAGAAGCCGTTATGAGGAGCATCACAAAGTAGAGATAACAGACCATGCACTGGAGGCAGCAGTGAAGCTGTCCAGCCGTTATATTAACGACAGGTTCCTGCCGGATAAGGCTATCGACCTCATTGACGAGGCCGCTTCCAAGGTACGTCTCCAGAACTACACGAAGCCAGCTAAGATTAAGGATTACGAGGCTGAGATTGATGGTCTGGAGGAAGCCAAGGAGGAGGCCATCAAGAGGGAAGCCTACGAGAAGGCCGGAGAGATAAAGAAGAAACAGGAAAAGATACGGGAAAAAATAGCCCAGACCATGGAAAAGTGGCAGAAGGACAAGGAGAGCAAAAAGCTTATTGTCAGCGACAATGAAATCGCGGACGTGGTGTCCGGCTGGACCAGGATTCCGGTCAGGAAGCTGGCTGAGGAGGAATCAGAGCGTCTGAGGAACCTGGAAGGCATCCTGCACCAGAGGGTGGTGGGACAGGAGGAGGCGGTAACAGCCATTTCAAAGGCCATCCGCAGAGGCAGGGTGGGCCTTAAGGACCCCAAACGCCCCATTGGCTCCTTCCTGTTCCTGGGCCCCACAGGCGTGGGAAAGACGGAGCTGTCCAAGGCATTGTCAGAGGCCATGTTCGGTACGGAAAATGCCCTGATTCGCGTGGATATGTCCGAATATATGGAGAAGCACAGCGTGTCCAAGATGATAGGCTCACCGCCAGGATATGTGGGATATGACGAGGGCGGTCAGCTCAGCGAAAAAGTCCGCCGCAATCCCTACTGTGTCATCCTTTTTGACGAGATAGAAAAGGCCCATCCGGATGTGTTCAACATTTTGCTGCAGGTTTTGGACGACGGTCATATCACAGATGCCCAGGGACGCAAGATAGACTTTAAGAATACCATTATCATCATGACTTCCAATGCAGGGGCGGAGAATATTATTTCACCCAAACGCCTGGGATTCGGCATGGTAAGCGATGCCAAGGCAGATTATAATTTCATGAAGGACCGTGTTATGGATGAGGTGAAACGCCTCTTTAAGCCTGAGTTCCTAAACCGTATTGACGAGATTATCGTGTTCCATCAGCTGACAAGGGAGCATATAAAGGGAATCGCGGATATCATGCTGGGCACCATCGGCAAACGCTGCAAGGAACAGCTGGGCATAGGGCTGGAGGTAACGGACAGCGCCAGAGAGCACCTGATTGATAAGGGATATGACGATAAATACGGGGCAAGGCCTCTGAGGCGCACCATCCAGAACCTGGTGGAGGACCGGATGGCTGAGGAGATGCTGGATGGCCGCATCAAAGCCGGATCCCTGGTGGAAGTGGGATTTGACGGGGAAAAGCTTACCTTTAGCGTGAAAGCAAAGACAGCCAGGCCAAAGTCGGCCGCCAAACCAGCCGACAAATCAGCCGCCAAAACAGCCTCAGCCGGGGAAGGTTCTGAGGATAAGAGCAAGGCGGCGGGGAGCAAAAGCAGGGCCGGACGCGCCTCCGGTAAGAAGAAGGAGACCCCGGCACCCAAGGCTTAACAGCATCTGTAGCAGTTTATACAAATTAAGAATATTTTCACTAGTTATTTTTCGGTAATTGTTGTATAATTTTTATGAAGAGGTTATACTTAAGCACAATTAGCAGGAGGATAAGAAGATGCCGGTCATTGAAGAGTTAATCTGCATAGAGCAGGATGGCACCATTAGTTTTGGCAATTACAAGTTAGGACAGAAGGCTAAGAAGTCCGATTTCGAATATCAGGGAGACATGTACAAGGTCAAGACCTACAACGAGATTACCAAACTGGAGCGCAATGACATGTTTGTTTATGAATCTGTACCCGGAACAGCTGCAGAGCATTTCAAGGTTACGGATGAGGACGTGGAATTCGCGGTGGAAGGCAGCAGGGATGCACAGATTACCATACAGCTTGAGAACGATACGGATTACGAGGTTTACGTTGACGGTGCAGCCGTAGGCAGCATGAAAACAAACATGAGCGGCAAGCTCAGCGTAAGCGTGGAACTGGAAGAAGGGGTATCGGTTCAGGTTAAGGCTGTAAAGAGAGCATAAAACTTAAGTATCATACAGGCTGGAAGCGATTCCAGCCTTTTTCTGTCAGTTTTTTAAATATTGATTCATAAATATGAGGAGGCTATCATGGCAAAAGCGAGAACCACCGCATTTTTCTGTAAGGAATGCGGATATGAATCATCCAAATGGATGGGGCAGTGTCCTGCCTGCAAGGCCTGGAATTCCATGGTGGAGGAACCGGTATCAAAACCGTCAGGCAGCCAGGGCGGGTTAGGGCGCCTGGCTTCGGGGAGCCAGAAATCCCCGGTTCCGGCAGCCAGACCCTCTCTTCTGTCAGAGATTGACATAGAGGAGCAGGACCGTATATCCACTGGTTTTGGAGAACTGGACCGGGTGCTGGGAGACGGAATCGTGGCCGGCTCCCTGGTGCTGGTGGGGGGAGACCCGGGTATCGGAAAATCCACCCTTCTTCTTCAGGTATGCCGGAATCTGGCGGGCGCAGGCCAGCGGGTTCTGTACATATCAGGGGAGGAATCCTTAAAACAGATTAAGATGAGGGCAAACCGCATCGGTCCTGTGACCGGAGAGCTGAAATTCCTGTGTGAGACAAGCCTGGAGCATATTGAGAGGGCCATTGACACTGAGAATCCCCAGATTGCAGTCATTGACTCCATACAGACCATGTACAGGGAGGAGATATCCTCTGCTCCCGGAAGCGTCAGCCAGGTAAGGGAGTCCACAGGAATCCTGATGCAGATAGCAAAGAGCCGGGGAATCGCCATTTTTGTGGTGGGGCATGTGACAAAGGAAGGCGTGGTGGCAGGCCCCAGGGTACTGGAACATATGGTGGATACGGTACTCTATTTTGAGGGAGACAGGAATGCGTCCTACCGCATTCTGCGCAGTGTGAAAAACCGGTTTGGATCTACCAATGAGATAGGTGTATTTGAGATGCAGGAACAGGGGCTGGCAGAGGTGGAGAATCCCTCTGAATACATGCTGGACGGCCGGCCGGAGGAAGCCTCGGGCGCAGTGGTATCCTGTTCCTTTGAGGGCACCAGGCCCATCCTTTTAGAGGTACAGGCCCTGGTGACGGAAACGAATTTCGGTATGCCCAGGCGGACGGCGGCCGGTACGGATTACAACCGTGTGAACCTGCTGATGGCAGTGCTGGAGAAGCGCTGCCGCTATGAGATGTCGCGGCTGGATGCCTATGTGAATATAGCGGGAGGCATGAAGATGAACGAGCCAGCCCTGGATCTGGCCATTATCATGGCCCTTATGTCCAGCTACAAGGACCGGCCCGTGGATCCGAAAATGCTCATATTCGGGGAGGTGGGCTTGTCAGGAGAGGTCAGGGCCGTATCCCAGGCCAGCCAGCGTGTGAATGAGGCTGCCAAGCTGGGCTTTACCGCCTGTGTGCTGCCGAGCGTATGCGCGGATAAGATGAAGCCTGTGGAGGGCATACGTTTGATTGGGGTGTCCAATGTGCGGGAGGCCATTGGAATCATGTAAAAGAGCCTGGGTTGGGATGGGAATTGGGATGGGAAGGGAGGGTCCGATGTCTGTAAAGAGGAGTTCCCTCCCGACCCGGGCCGGACCATTAGGACAGGAAAAATACTTTTTTGAAAAAACAGTTGACACTTTCTCAAACCTGTGGTATTCTAATTGAGGTTCAGAAATGCGCCAAACAAAAAGGGGAATAGTTCAATGGTAGAGCAGCGGTCTCCAAAACCGTAGATGGGGGTTCGAGCCCCTCTTCCCCTGCTGACTATTTTAACGAATAGCCCAACCCGAAGAGAGTCGAGGAATCTTATTTTATAAGGTTTCTGGGCTTTTTCTTTTGCATAATAAAGTCTGGCTTATGAATTTTAACAGAATTTGAATATGTAACCAAGATGTAACCGTTTAAGTGTATAATCGTACATATGTGTAGTACAGAATTGTAAATTGGAGGAAATCATTCGTGAATAAGAATAAATTAGTGAAAAGAACTTTGGCCATTGTACTATCAGCAGCAATGGTATTTACAAATATTGGCCATTCCCCGACTGTTGCGTATGCAGCCAGCGGAAACAGTGTGGACTTCATGGTATCAGGAACGGATTTTGTTGCTGCTATTGAAGACATGATTCATTCAGGAGCAGAGCCATTAAAACAAGAGGAGCTGGATTTTACCAATGGAAAGGCAGAAAAGTACTATCAGTTTTTCTTTGATGGGGAGGACCGGGTATATGAGTTCTATCCGGAATTTGATGGTCAGGATATGGAGGCAGAAGTAAGGGTTTTTGTCCGCCTTCCGGAAGCAGCGGATGATACATATTCCCTTACTGGTGAGGAAGAGATTATATTTCTATATATTAACAATAGTGAGGATACCATAAGCTGCTCAACAACAATCTTAATGTCAGATGGCAGTGAAAAGAGGACAAAAAGGGTTACAGTCAAGGACTATGAAACTGCGTTTGGTGATAACAGAATTGAGTATAAATCCAATACATCTGCCACGGGCCAGACAGAGGCTGAAATACCTGAATCCGATGCAGCAGAAATTGAGAAACCCGGAACAGATGCACCGATGGTGGAAACACCTGAAACCAGTATGGAAGAGTCCGGGGTGACAGAACCAGAGACAGGATCTGGGATTCCTGACCAGGAAACAGAGGAAAAGGAAAACGAAGCTGTTGAGACGGATGAAGTGATAGAAGATACCGAGCCGGAAATCGTTGAAAAGTCAGAGCCAGAGACGCAGTCTCCTGATGTATCGGAAGAGGGAAAAACACAGGCTGATAGTCCCGTGGCTTCCCGTATCAGGCATGCAGTTCCTGTCGTGGCGGCAGTGGATACAGGAGAAGAGAATTCTACGATTGAACCCAGTGTTGATAAGCAGCAGGAGGATACAGAAACAAGTGGAACCCATGATGATTCAGAAAAACATAGTAATGATAAGGACAATGAAACTGTAGGCAGCGTACCTAAGGAATCCTCTGCAGAGGCAGAGTCTGAAACGGAGTCATTGACAGAGGAAAGCGGGAAGCAGACAGAAGCGTCTGCCGATGAAACCGGAGAAGAAACAGCTGCTGTTGAGTCATCTGAACCTGCAACAGATATTCAGACCCCTTCAGAGGAAAGCCGGACAGAGACATCTGAGGAGACTCAGACAGAGACATCCGAGGAGACTCAGCCAGTAGAATCAGAACCCGTCCAGGTTACGGAAACCCAGGAAAGCCAGATTTCGACAGAGACGGAAAGCATCCCGGTGAGTTCCATTGGTAATGGTGATCTTGTGGGGATGGACGGATGCAGCACTGCAAAGGCATATGTAACAACACTGAAGAAATTGAAAGTATTAGATGAGGTGGACGGATATCGTGTCACATATGAGATTACCCCCGAAGACAAGGCGGCAATTGTAGATAAGTGTGACAGGGTTAAAGCAGGAGAAAGCGTTACCTTTGGTGTAGAGGAACAAGATGGTTTTCGTGTTGGGCAGGTAGAGGCAAATGGAGATGTGGTGGAATCCGCATACAGTGAGGAAAACATCGTGTGGTTTACTCTGGAGTATGTAGAGGAAGACTTGGAAATCCTTATAACAATGGTTCCGGATGGTACATCTATGCCTTTTAACAAAACGATCTCAATGGATGATGGTATGGATATTACCATATCCGCTTTGCCGGGTGTTCTTCCTGAAAATACGGAGGTAACAGCCGAAATTGTAACATCACAAGTTGAGGAGGCAATCAAGTCTGACCAGTCAGAAGAGGGACGGGAAATTATAGCTGCTCCTGCTTATGATATTAACCTGTGTCTGGATGGAGAAAAGCTGGATGATGAAATCTGGAACAGGAATGGTGCTGTTACGGTAAGTTTTTCAGGCCCTCTTATGGACCAACTGATTCAGGAGTCACAGATGGCCCAGGTTCTCTGGGTAAAGGATGAGGACAACAGCACAGAAGTAATGGAAGGCAGTTATAAGGATATTACCCGGGAGGGTACAACTGAAGATCTAAGTTTTGAAACCAGTCATTTTACGACGTTTGCTGCTGTCTTTGCTGTAGCGCCGGATATATCTAATGTATTTAATATTGATGAACATGGACTGATGGATGAGGATTTTCCTAAACTTGTTGTCCGGGATAAAGACGAAAATACACTTGATATTGAGATTACAGAACAGGAAGATGGGGCCAGGAGGGTTACCTTGAAAGATGGAAAACCTCTTCCAAGGAACATAAGCACCTGGTTTGAGATTTCCTACGATTTTAAGAATAGTTCAGACCCATTTTTTGAAACTTACAGTGTACAGAAGGGAGACCATTTTACATATCAGTTCCCGTCAAATATTTTATATGACAAAAAGCAGACTGTTGTAAAAGATATCAATGGAGGAGAAGCTGTCATTGGAACGGCATCCATCAATGCAGAGGGTTACATGGATGTTGAAATAACAGCTGAAAATGTAGGCCAGAATTATCGCGGCACGGCAGAAGCCGGTGGTAAACTGGATTTGGAAAAGGTTTTAGAGGAAAAAAATGAAATCACTCTGGTGGGTGACGAAGTGGAGTACATTATGGAACTGGTGCCGGCTCCGGTGCAGGAAAATTACTCTGTAAAAGTAGTCAAAGGACCCAAGAGCGGAAAGTGGACAGACCAGGATATCAGGTATGATGAGAATGGGCTTCCTTCAGCTTTGCAGTACCATGTAACCGTGACAGCTGATGCGCAGAACAGCGGCCCAATAACCAATGTAGAAGTAAGCGATACCTTGGGGAACACCAAAAACGGAACGATTGTGTTTGACAAGACCCAGGAAATCAAATTTGAATCCAATAATCAGGATACTGTTATAGACAATGTTACTTTCGGCGGCATGAGCAATGGGGGAAAGACCATAGGTATCCAACTGAATACAAAGGATGGAATGCCGGCCTCTATGATGCCTGGAGAGTCTGTTAGTTTATCTTATTGGGTAAAGCTTGGAGCCGGTGCTTGGAGCGGTCAGAATACCGGGAATTCTTCAAAAGAGATGTCCGCATCCCTGTTTTTGGAACTTAAGAATACAGTTAATGTGACAGCGGATAAAAAAGTATCGGGCAGTGACAGCACTACATTTAAGAGGACCATAGAATGCGTTACCAAGAGTGGAATTGTACATTATAATTATGAGATAGATGGTAAGACTGAGCCGGTTGTCATTGAGTATCATGTTTTTGTAAATCCCAGGCTGATTAATATGACCGGATGGACGATTGAGGATAAGCTGGATAAAAATCAAAAGTATCTGGGAAATGTAGAAGTTATTGCTTATACTGGCAAAAATGGAACCTCACTTGGGAAAGTGGATGACATTGAACCAATAATTTCTAAGAATCCCCAAACATGGAAATATGTCATTGAAAATCCAGGAAAATATTACTATGATTTCAAATACTTTACCACTCCTAATGAAGCAACAGAAAGCAATCTCAGTAACGAAATAAAGATAACATGGCCAGGCGGAGGTTCTGGAGGCATAGGCGGAAGTACCGGTGTCGGATTCCTGTACAACACCTATACCATGACAAAGAAGAACTTGAGCAGCAACATGAAATCCAGCAATAACATTAATTCCGGCGGGGTATATGAGCCTGTCAATAATACAGCCGGAAATGTTGGGTGGGGGGATGAATTTGGCACAATCCGCTGGCAGAGCGTGCTTACCCCATATGCAGACGGGCAGACGAAAGGCGCCACGATTCCAGCGGGCACTGTCTATAAAGATTCTCTCAGCGTAATTAAGTGGGGAAATAAAAATAAGGAAGATGCTGCCCGTGCAAATATGCATACATTCAAGGATGATGGCAGCTTTAAGGCTTCCTTTGTTCTGATAGACGGTAATGGCAGGGCTATATCTCCGGATGATGGGACCTATACATTATCATTTGATGAAAAACTTGGAAACCGTGGATTCAGCGTAGTGTTTTCAAAAGATGTCCCAGGACCGGTTGTCATTGAGTATGAGTCCTTCGTGGATTTAGAGATGTTGGAAAATGTGGGGGTTTTTGATAAAGACGGAACAAAAGATAATCTGCGGTTCAAAAATGTAGGTGAGATGACAATCAATGGGACAACATGGAAGAGCGCTACCTCTCAGCCATATTACATCGAAGATTATATTTCAAAGAACTGGGTAAAAAATGATACGAAAGCAGGCACCATCACATGGAATCTGAATATCAACAAGGGATATGGGAATGATGCACCCCAAAATCTGGGGCGTTTCACGGTTGATGTTATTGAGTATATACCGGAAGGACTAACTCTGGACCATATTAAATTCCAGAGCATGAACTATACGCTGAAACCAGAAAAGGGAGATTACGATATAGATGGAAATAAAGTGACCATCCATCTTAACACGGTTGCTAGAAACTTTTCTGGTTACAAGATGAGCAAACATATTAACCTAAACATCATAACCAAGGTTACAGATCCATCTATAAAGAGTTTTACAAACAGCGCCCAGATGGTTATTGATGGAAATATGCTTCATAAAGTATCAGCTACGACTGGTTTTGATAAGAGCTTCCTGAAAAAAGGAATGGCATACAGCCGCGACACGGCGCCGTATGCTGAATATACAATTCTGGTCAACCAGCCAGGGGCAGATATCAGCAATGGTACCCTGACCGTAATTGATACCTTAGGAGTACCCGGGAAAATGGCATATGTTCCGGACAGTTTTAAGGTAACAAATGCAGAAAACGGGACACCTATAGAAGAAGCGAATATCAGGGTGGGAAAAGACAGTTTTGGCAATGACAGTTTTGAGATTTCCAATCTTCCGAACAAAACGCCCATTAAGATTTTTTATAAGGTAATGATTACAGGAGCTATAAATGAAACCGTTGATACGAAGAACACAGCGTCCCTGCTCTACAGCAGAGAAGGTATAATTACCGAAACCATTGAGCGCAGCGTCACTATTGTAAAAGCCGCCTTTACAGGAGGAGGAAAATTCTCTATAAAACTATACAAGGTGGATCAGAATAAACAGCCGCTGACAGGAGCTGCCTTTACGCTGAGCAAAGTATCAGAAGTGGGAAGCCCGGATTTAGAATATGTGGGAGAGTTTACCCCGGTAATTGATTCTGGGAATCCGCAGGCAGGCGCAGCAGTGCTGATAACGGGACTGGAGAAGGGGCAGCTGTATTATCTGGAGGAGACTACGGTGCCGGAAGGATATCAGAAGGCAGAGGGGAGTATTTTATCATTCCGGATAGAGAGAATGGTATTGGGGTGCCGGATGGAGCGATATCCATAGAAAATGCCGGAACACCTCATGTAGTAGAGAACATTAAGAATTCCGGTACATTAAAGCTGACCAAAGATGTAAACGGCAGGGAATCAGGCAGTGATTTTGAGACCGATTTCTACTTTACAGTCTATGGTGGAGACCGATACTACGATAGGGATGGATCCTACGCCGACCTGAGGACTGTAAAACTTCACTATGATTCCAGGATTGCTGATAACAGCCTCATACTGTCGCTGCCTATTGGAGAATATGTGGTGAAAGAAGTGGCAGACGCAGAGGGGACGCCTATTAACGGTGATAATTTCTATTATAATGTACAGATAAATGGTGAGGACAGGAATGAAGCGGTCATAGCTATTGAAAAAGAACAGCAGGCGGAATGTCTGGTAAAGAATCTATATGAAGCAGATGGAAATCTCCAATTCACTGCCATGAAGACAATGGAAGGAAGGCCTTTGGAAGAAGGGGAATTTACTTTCCGTATATACGAGGGAGACACGCTGAAAGCGGAAGCTCAAAATGGACTAAACGGAGTTATCCTGTTTCCGGAGATTAACTACAAAGCCAATGATGCGGGCAGACATACCTACACAATCATGGAACAGAAGGGTACATTGACAGGTGTTGACTATGATGATACTGTTTATACTGTGACGGTAGAGGTTACGGATAATCATGACAGAACAGTGAGTGCAGAAATAGTAAATATCCAGAGGTCTGATGGTGCTGAGGCAGAGGTGATACAGTTTAATAATGTTTACTATGAGAATCCAGAAACCACACCGGATCCGTCTCCAAATCCAAACCCAAACCCATCTCCTTCTCCGGGAGGGAGTACTGGAGGAGGCGGCGGTACTTCCAATACTGGGGGTGGACGGTACCAGCCTTCTGATGGCGGACCAGGAGTTACAATCAGTATTACCCCGGAAGAGGTTCCTATGGCTCAGATTCCCAGCCAACCAGACTCTCTGATTACGATTTTGGATGACGATGTACCGCTGGCACCACTGCCAAAGACAGGTGATATGTCAGTTGATCATTATATGCTGACTGTGATATCAATGTTACTGACAGGGATTTATCTAGCGTTGACGAAAAGAAAAAAGGAATGATTATTCAGTAATATTATTTTAAGCATTATGTTAGCATCATAGAGCAGATGCTCTGATGTTTGAAAGGGCAGCCGTTTCACATGTGAAAAATTGTGAAGCGGCTGCCTCTTTTTTTCATTTTCTCTTCAAGACCAATACTGATGCGGTGCAGATAATGGGCGTCATCTGTATCCGGTGAATCTTCCCTGTAGTGGCTGCCGCAGCTTTCTTTTCTTTGCTTCCTGATATGCCTGCGGTGTTCAGGGTGTGCAGATACAGATTTCCCATACCGCCGCTGGTGGGGATGACGGCCTTTACAGACAAGGTAAGGAGCTGTACCAGTCATGGCACAGCTGACCGCTGGCCCGGTATGGTCAGCGCTTGAAATATCCTACATTGAAATGGAACTGCATGGCGTCATAAAAATCAGAATAACTGCCGGCTTTCAATGCATGGCAGATACGCTGGTGTTTTTCAACGGTAAGTTCCATGTTGCTGTGGGTAGTCTTTACTTTATAGTACCGGTCACAGGCCCAGAAAAACTCTATAATGGACTTTAGCAGCCGGTTATCCACATCCTGGAACAGGATTTTATGGAAGGCGGCGTCGGTTTCGGCAAATTTCACGCCGTATACGGAGGAGTGGGAACGTTTAATCTGATTAAACAGTTCCTCCATGGTAACCACCTTTTCTGACAGAAGCGCAATGCCCTTTTCTGTCATGCGGTCAAATGCATCTTTTGCGAATCCCAGTTCCAGGACGCGCCTCAGTTCCTCAATCTCCTTGTGGAGCTGGTCCTCATCACTGATACTGTATATGAGATTGCTCAGGAAAAAATCCGTATTAAATTCCTGAATCACGATACCCACGCCGGGAGTGGAGTGGACCGCCCCGGTTATCTCCAGTGATTTAATAGCTTCCCGGAGCACATTACGGCTGACTCCCAGCATCTCGCACATCTTCATCTCCGATGGAAGCTTGTCACCTGGCAACAGGTGATTTTTTTCTATGTAGCTTTTGATTTCGTCGTAAACCTGTAAATACAGACGCCGGGACTTGAGGTTTTTCATACCGGTAGATTCTGCCATGTCTGATATTCTCCCTTAATATGTAATTGTTAAAATAATAATTTATAGGACTATCATATTTCATCATGAAAGAAAAGTCAATACGATATACATATACAACAAAAATATATGGAACAAATTATATATTATACACATATATACAATCTAAATATTTTAATATATTGACATATATGTCAGATTAACGTACAATAAGGCTGTATTGATTAATAAATACAGCAACATGCCACATACTTTGTAGTACAAAGTACAAATATAAAAGAAATGGAGGTTACGTAGTATGAGAAAAAGAAGATTGGCGAGCCTGTTGTTGGCGGCATCCCTTGCAGCCAGCGCATTGGCCGGATGTGGTTCGGGAGGAAAGACGGAAACCACTGCGGCAGCGGCAGGAGGACAGACTGAAGCGGCAGGCGGGACAGCAGGGGAGACCGGGGCGGCAGGCGGGACCAGCGCGGCTGACCTTGGGACACCATTGGCGGATGTCAGGGTAAGGCAGGCCCTTGCCTATGCCATTGACATGAATGCCATTGTGGACAGTTTGTTTGAGGGTAAGGCAGAGGTGGCTAAGAGCTTTACTGCTCCCGGTGACTGGCTGAATGCCGGCATCCCGGTATATGAGTATAATCCGGAAAAGGCAAAGGAGCTGCTAAAGGAAGCTGGATGGCCTTCCGATTATACCCTGGATGTGGTTTACTATTATGATGACCAGCAGACCGTGGACCTTATGACCATCATTGGCCAGTACTGGCAGGAGGTGGGCGTGAAGGCACAGTTCAGGAAGCTGGAAGGCGATCTGGCGGCCCAGCTGTGGGTACCGCCGGCAGATATGGAGAAGGGGCCTTCAGCAGTGAAGTGGGATTTAGCCTATGCGGCAGTGGCAGCCCTTGCCGAGAGCGAGTTCTATAATCGTTTTGCATCTACCGCATCCAATAACTCTTCTGTTCCCAAACAGGAAGGGCTGGATGAGATGATTGCAGCTTCCAACGCCACCATGGATGTGGGTGAGCAGAAGGAGGCATTTTACAAAATCCAGCAGTTCGTGGCTGAGAATGAGCTGGCCATGCCTCTGTACCATCAGGTATGTTTCATCTATACCAGCGATAAACTGGATACAGCAGGCAGCGCCTTTGGCAATGACCAGTTCTCCTACGAAAAGAACATACTGGACTGGAAGATTGACAGGGATGACCGTACCATGTACACCAACGGAGGACCTCAGGAATTCTTCTGGTATCCCATGGTCAATCCCGGGTATATGATTAATACTGAACTTGTTTTTGATAAGCTTATCAATGCAGATAGTTCATTAAATCCAACAGATGGCATGCTGGCTGAAAGCTACACGGTTTCTGAGGATGACAAGTCGATTGAGTTTGTTCTCAGGGACGGCCTTAAGTGGCATGACGATGAACCTCTGACTGCTGAGGACGTTAAGTTCACACTGGAACTTATGTTAAGGACTCCGGGTACCAATGCAGTGGCATCAGAAGTCATGAAGGCGATCCAGGGCGCCCAGGATTTCCTGGACGGCAAGACCGATAACCTGGAAGGTGTTGTCATTGACGGCAGCAAGATTACAGTGAACTTTGACACGGTTTCAGCCAATGCGCTGGCTGTATTCTCACAATGGCCAATCCTTCCAAAGCATTGTCTGGAGAATGCAAGTCCTGAAACCCTTCAGCAGGATCAGTTCTGGCAGAAACCCATTGGTTCCGGGCCATTTAAGGTGGATGAGGTGGTTCTCAACAACTATGCGACCCTGAAACGCTGGGATGGATATTATAAGACAGGAACCGGTAACATCGAGACAATTTACATGTTTGCCAGCGGTGAGAATGACAGCAATCTGGTTAAGAACGCAGGTGCAGGTAAGATTGATTATGCATGGAGCAAATCCACGGATGACGCCAAGGCAATCGAATCCATGGATGGAATGAAGGTTTCAACTGCCAATATCAGATACACCAGGTGCTTCTACATCAATCAGTTCCCTCATGAACCAAATATTAAGTAGGATGATTGGACTGCGGCGGGCCGGCTATTTGACGGTCCGCCCTGTTTCTTAGAGGAGATTTCGACGAGGAGGATTTGAATTGAGTAATTATATAATACGTAAAATCCTGACACTTATCCCAATGATGCTGGTTATCAGCTTCCTGATATATCTGGGGATGGAGCTGATGCCGGGCGACGCAGTGGACTTCCTGATTCCTCCGGACGCCCTTTCAACCATGTCGCCGGAACAGCTGAATGCCATGAGGGATGCCCTGGGTTTAAATGATCCGTTTTTTCTGCGCTACCTTAAATGGCTGGCAGGACTTGTGCGGGGGGACTTTGGCTACAGCCTTCAGAGCGGCGTGCCGGTGCTGACCCTGATGAAGAACCACCTGCCTGCAACCATAGAGCTGACCCTGACTTCCCTGGTGATGTCTTCCATATTCGGTATTCTCCTGGGGGTCGTATGCGCCCTTAAGAAGGGAACTGCCCTGGATCAGATACTGAGCGTTGTGGGTATGGTGGGGGTTGCCATCCCCCAGTTCCTTCTGGGACTGATCTGCATCAACGCGTTTGCCCTGCATACTAGCATTCTTCCTGTAGGCGGGAGGATGGCTTATGCGGGCCAGAATTTTATCCAGCGGCTTCCATACCTTATCATGCCGGCCACAGTACTGGGATTTTCCCTGACTTCAGGTGTGATGCGTTACGGGCGTTCCAGCATGCTGGATTCCATGGGACGGGATTATATGAAAACGGCCAGGAGCAAGGGACTGCCGGAGTGGCGTGTGAACCTGCTGCACGGCCTCAGGGCCGCCATGACGCCGGTGGTAGTGCTCATTGGATTCCGCCTGCCCATGCTCATCGGCGGCGCCGTGGTGGTGGAGGAGGTATTCCAGTGGCCGGGAATCGGCGTATTGTTTGTGGATGCGGTCCGTTCCCAGAACACGCCCCTGGTAATGATTATTGGTTTTTTCAGCGTCCTGTTGGTATTGGTGGCCAGTATTGTGGTGGATATCATTACCGCGCTGCTGGATCCGCGTATTAAACTGAGTTAGGAGGTGCGGGATGAAACATTCGCTTGACAGGAAAATGGACCGGATTCTGGAACGGGAGAACTCCGGCAGGATAAAAAAGGGAATCAGGAACCGCGCGCTCAGGAAGCTGTTTGCCAACCGGCTGTCAGTGCTGGGATTTATCATATTTATCGTGATACTTGTCATGTGCCTGGGTGCGCCTTTGTTTACACAGTACAGCGCCACCAAGGTGGACCTGCGCAATATATTAAGCCCGCCCACGTCTTCCCACATATTTGGGACCGACAAGATAGGAAGGGATATATGGGCCAGAATCCTCTACGGAGGCCGTATTTCCATCGGCGTGGGGCTGGGAAGCGCACTTGTGGCCACGGTCCTGGGGGTGTCACTGGGGACTATGGCAGGTTATAAGGGCGGCTGGTTTGACGGGATTATCATGAAGGTTTCCGAAATACTGATGTCATTTCCCCAGATTATATTGGTTCTGATTCTTGTGACCATTACGGGCCAGAGCCTGTGGAATCTGATATTCATTTTTTCCATCACAGGATGGCCTTCCATGTACCGTATGGCCAGGTCCCAGATGCTGTCGCTGAGGGAGGAGGAGTATGTACAGGCTCTAAAGGCTTTTGGTATCGGAAGCATGAGGATTGCCTTTGTACATATGCTTCCCAATGCCATAGGACCTATTTTCGTAAATATCACATTGTCTACGGCCATGTTTATCCTGCAGGAGGCATCCTTAAGCTTTTTGGGGCTTGGGGTTCCGTTAGAGGTGGCAACCTGGGGCAATATCCTGAATGCGGCCCAGGACCTGATGATACTTAAGAACTCCTGGTGGGTATGGCTGCCTGCCGGTATCGTGGTGACACTGTTTGTGGTGGGAATCAACTTTATCGGTGACGGCCTGAGGGATGCCACGGACCCGTCACAGATTGGTTAACAGCCATGGAGAGAAGGAGCGTGATATTACAGTATGAATGATAACATTGTATTAAGTGTCCGGGACCTGGAAGTGAATTTCTATAACAATGAGAGATGCAACAGGGTCTTAAGAGGGGTATCCTTTCAGCTGCAAAAAGGGAAAATTATGTGCATTGTGGGAGAGAGCGGATGCGGCAAGTCAGTTACTGCCAATTCCATCATGGGGCTGCTGCCTGACCTTTCAAGAATTGAGAAAGGGGAGATACATTTCTTCCACAACGGCAGGGATATACGGATAGACCAGTTGAAACGCAAGGGAAAAGAGATGCGCCAGATTAGGGGAGACGGGATTTCCATGATATTCCAGGACCCCATGACGGCCCTTAATCCCGTATTTACCGTAGGGTATCAGATTAACGAGTCCCTTTTGTACCATGGCAGGGCAAAAACTAAAAGCGAGGCAAAACAGAAGGCCATACACCTGTTAAAGGATATGGGAATACCTCTCCCGGAAAAACGGGTTGACGAATATCCATACCAGTTTTCAGGGGGCATGTGTCAGCGGGCCATGATCGCCATGGCCATGAGCTGCCAGCCCAAGGTGCTGATTGCGGATGAACCCACCACGGCGCTGGACGTTACCATACAGGCACAGATATTTGAACTGATGCAGGACCTTAAGAATAATAATGACGCGGCAATCCTCCTTATTACCCATGACATGGGCGTGGTGGCGGAACTGGCTGATAACGTGGCTGTCATGTATATGGGCAATATCGTGGAGAGCGGAGATGCCAGGGCTGTTATGACCCGCTCCGCACATCCATATACCAGGGCGTTGCTTAAATCCATACCAGTGCTGGGAAGGGGGAAAAAGCAGGAGCTGGAACCTATAAAGGGTTCCACACCAGACCCATATGACCGTCCAAAGGGATGTCAGTTTGCGCCCAGATGCGGGTATGCAACGGAGCAGTGCATGCAGGAAATGCCGCCGGAGACGGAAATCGGGCCGGGGCATTTCTGCAGATGTTTCCATAATCTGATGGGGAAGGAGGGACAGCCGGATGCCGGAAACTAAGGATGTGTTGATTAAAGTCAGGAACCTTAAGACGTATTATCCTGTAAAGCAGGGGGTGTTTAAACATACGGTTGGACATGTGAAGGCCGTGGATGATGTGAGCCTGGATGTATACAGGGGAGAAATCCTGGGCGTGGTAGGTGAGAGCGGCTGCGGCAAGACCACATTGGGAAAGAGCATCCTCCAGCTCATAAAGCCTACGGAGGGAAGTATACGCTATGCCTTTGAGGGCGGGGAAAAGGAACTGATTGGCATGAATAAAAAGGAGCTGGATGAGGCCAGGTGCAAGATGCAGATTGTGTTCCAGGATCCCTACTCCTCCCTGAACCCCTCCTTTACCATATTCGGGTCCATGCAGGAACCATTAATCCGTTTTGGTGAAAAAAGCAGGAAAGCCCGGCGGGAGAAGATAGCAAAGCTGTTAGAGGCCGTAAACCTGCCTGCGGATTACATGGAACGCTATCCCAATGAGTTCTCAGGCGGCCAGAGGCAGAGGATTGGGATTGCCAGGGCCCTGTCCGTATCGCCGGAGTTCATAGTCTGCGATGAAGCTGTGTCCGCTCTGGATGTATCCATTCAGGCCCAGGTGCTGCAGCTGCTGAAAAAACTGCAGGAAGAGCGGGGGCTTACCTATATGTTCATTACCCACGACCTGTCTGTGGTGGAGTATATCAGCGACCGCATTGTGGTTATGTATCTGGGGCGCATGGTGGAGATGGCGGATACGCAGGAACTGTTTGAGAATACGCTCCACCCATATACCAGAGCTTTATTAAGCGCTATCCCCATTGCGGATATCGACAGAAGGAGAAAGAGGATACCGTTACAGGGAGATGTACCCAGTCCGGTGAACCCGCCTTCCGGCTGTCCTTTTCATCCCCGATGCCCGGAGTGCATGGAAAGATGTAAGACCGAAGTCCCGCATCCGGTGATCATCACCAGGGATGGGCGGGAACATATGGTGTGCTGCCATCGGGTACAGGCAAATGCAGGCGGCGGGAATGATTTTAAGACACATATATAATCGAAGAGGAGAGAGAAATGAGCAGATTTGAGATGAATCAGATCAAGGGGGTCATCCCTGCAATGATGACGTTCTTTGACAGGGAAGAGAACGTGGATACTGAGTGTACCAGACGCATGGTGGAATTCATGCTGGAGCATGGCGCTGACGGTTTCTATCTTACAGGCAGCACCGGCGAGTGCTTTACCATGACCGTGGAGGAGCGGAATCTGGTGGTGGATACGGTCATTGACCAGGTGAAAGGCCGTGTGCCGGTTGTTGTACATGTTGGGGATATCGGCACGAAGAAATCCATAGAGCTTGCGGAGCATGCCTACAGGGCCGGCGCCGACGCCATATCTTCCGTACCGCCGTTTTACTGGAAATTCCGTGCCGGTGATATCTATAATTATTACAGGGATATATCGGAGTCCACCCCTCTTCCAATGGTGGTCTATAATATTCAGCTGGCAGGACTTATGGATATGGACCTGCTTTTGCAGCTGGCAGGACTTCCCAATGTCCATGGGCTTAAGTATACGGCCAGGTCCCACGATGAAATGGGATTCATCAAGGAAACACTGGGCCCGGATTTCATGATATATTCAGGGTGTGATGAGATGGCTTTTTCCGGTATGTGTTCAGGCGCGGACGGAATCATAGGGTCCTTCTATAATTTGTTCCCGGATTTATATAAGCAGATCCTTAAGAAGGTGGAGGAAAGCGATATTAAGGGAGGCATGCGGCTGCAGCGGATTGCGGACGAGGTGATATTTGCTGCGCTGAAGTATGATTTCCCGTCCGTACTCCACAATCTGATGAATTGGCGCGGTTTGGAATCCGGATACTCCAGGAGACCGTTCTACAATTACCAGGATTCAGAGCTGGAGGGCCTTAAGGAAGATATCAGAAGGATAAAGGACAGATACCAGGCAGAAGAGCTGGATATGTTCAGGCTGTAAGGAGGGACGGTAAGAATGAGTGGGAGTAAGCCGCAGTACAGCGTATTGGAACGTAACAGAGACGTTCTGGCCGCGGTGGCCGGGACGGCCATCACCAGGCCCGGAGAGATAACGAAGCGGTTTGTGGCTGCCATGAAGCAGTAAAAAGTCAGCAGAAAGAAAAAACGGATTCCATGATACAGAAATGCACCCATGGCTGAGAAAATTGATTTTCCCGGCTGTGGGTGCTTTTTAGGCACTGGATCTGGTCTAATCCATATTATTCATAAAATCATAGGTGCTGTTCCTGTAATAATACCGCACAAACAGAAAGCTGAGAAGTGTTACCAATGTAGTAAGTATACCGCCTTCGATACCGAATCCGCCCCCGTTTAGTATATTGTCCCGGGTAAAGTGTGTGGTTATGATACCGGGAATGCTAAGGCCGCTAACAGGCATTCCGTAAATAATTCCCTGAAATACATTCCATGTAAAATGATAACCAATACACATCCATATATTGCCGGATTTAATAAACATATATGAAAAAAGAATACCGACAATTATTATATTGAAGACGGAAAGAAGCGTCACGCTGGGGTTTCCCAGATGTATGGCCCCGAAGATGACGGAGGGAAGGAAGATGAGGACGAAAATATGGTTACGGCATCTGCGGAGTACAGCCATGATGAACCCGCGGTTCAGCAGCTCCTCTGCATAGGCTACCAATATAAAGGCGAATAACCACGTTAAAGTTAAAGCAGTAATGCGGGGCTGCCAGGATGCAACTTTGCCGCCTCCAAACCACACCACCAATAGAAAAACCAGCGTACAATTAACCATACCCAGAATCATCCCTGCGCCGCACTCCTTTTTTGTGGATTTGAACGGATGAAGGCCCATTTCGCTCAAAGGACGTTTTATAAAACATTTCCACGCTATGATTGGAATAATGATCATCATGACATCTGTCAGGATCAGCATCGCCACCGGCAGGCAGGCGTCGTTGACCCAGTTGGCAAGAGGTGAAAAATAGTCAGCCGCCCGATTGAGATCACCTGTGGCTGTTAATATTACAATCAGGGCAGTCAGGACCAGAAAAGATGCAAAATACAGCAGTGCGTAATAAAGCAGCATCACAATGAGAATGGTCCATCCGGAGCGTAAAAATCCATTTTTGTTTTTGAATATTGTTTTGAATATTGAATTGTTCCATGAGTGCATAGGCTGTTATCCTTTCGGTCATATGTTAATGAGGTTCATATTACGTGTTTGCTTTGTAAAGGATTGAAAGAATTCGTTTCAGGTATTTGTTTTTATTATGGCTGAACCATATCATGGTAATTCCCTGTTTGTAATGGTAGCTGTCCGGCAGTTTATAGCTCACCGTGGGCTGCTGACTGAGAAGAAAATCTGCGGTTCTGTAAGGTGATGGTGTGGAGTTTAATATATGTATTTGATATATTTGTATCAGATAAAATAAATCCCAGGTCAGTCCTCATTGCATCTGACATACAGCTGATGTGACCATTCTATCAAAAGATATGTGTGTTGGCTATTGGGAAAGTTCATAAAAATGATTTGAAGATTGAATGGTATGAATTCTGCCTTAGTTATCCCCGTGTATCATATTCCATGAGCCAGTTTTTGCATTGTTAAGATTAAAACAATTCAGTCATAGCTTTATTAACTTCATTTTGGTATAATGTAAAAGGGGTAGGGAGACAGCCCGCACGCTGATAAAATGTTAAGAAGCAATGCCAGAGGAGACTTATATGACCGGACAAATTGCAGATGTTTATGAATACAACGGAAACAGATATAATATAGTGGCAATTAAGGGAACGATGAATTTTGATATTCATGAGTTGGGGTTTGATCCCGTACCTATTCATACGGCATGTTGGAGAGGTTATCATTGCATTTATAATGTAACTGAGGAAGGCCTGTTTCTAAAAGATTTGTTTGTAAACGATAGAAACGGCAGCTATCCGCCTGTTAATGGAGTGGAACCAGAGGAGGACAGGTTTGACGGTAAGGTATATTATGGTATCAACATTCCGGTGAAATTTGATGGCGGTATTATCATTGGGAATGATTTTCTGACACGATATTATATCCATATGGGATTCCAGCGGGTTTATGCATATAAGACAGTATATGAGCTGATTTTTAAAGAGGGCCTTATAACAAAAAAGACAGACCTTTCAAAAAAGGCAGCTTTAATAAGAACAGAAATTGACGAGAAGGGCATTGACAGGGCCAATATTTCTAAGTTCGTAGAAGAGAGTTTTTCGTTGGATTACGAAGATAAATGGACTGTTTATTGATAATGATGACAGGAAAACGCTGTTTGAATTAAAAGGAAAAGAAAGTGGGGAGGCAATGAGTCATACAAAAGAGTACAGGGGCGAAAAGATAGAAGCCGGCCTTACCGCGCGTTTGATTCCGCCCGGCGCACAGTATTCGGACAGCTTCTGCAGACTTATATTGACTGAGCGTCACTTATATATACTGGAGGATAATTATAATGGCACTTATAATGAGCTGTACGCTTTTTTCATTGAACGGATACAGGATATGGAGGCGCAGGTTAAAGGATTAAGGTATAAAAAGTCAGTGCTGGGAGAAATGTTTTCCAATGGTATTTTGTCGTTGTTTGGAGGGATTCTCTATGCTTCCGAGAAAAAGAAAGAAGACAATGGGATTCGTTTTGTCATTACATATGATGACGGTATGGGAAAATGTAATCAGTTGTATTTTAAAGATTTGCAGACAAATTCAAATCATATGGTAAAGGTGTACCATACGTTGAAGAAATCCTTTGATAAGACCATTATGAGGTGAGGTGGCGGATGATGGATGGACATATATGGTTTGTTGGCTGGTATGATGGAGGGGATTACCATGAGATAAAAATCACTCAAAAAGAAGTGGATAATTGCGGCACGGCCGGGTGCGGTCTGAATTCCATTTTATATTATATCGGCGGTAAATATGGGGACGAAGCTTTATACAATATGATATATCTGCAGTCCATTGAACCGTTTGGGACCAATGGTATTTTTCGGATGTGTGTGACGGACCCCATTAAAGTTCATCCTGAATTTCAAAATGGAGGAATATATTTAGTTGATTGTAATAGAACATTGATTTGCAGAAACGGGGACGAATTGTATATGGAACTGGTAAAGGAGAAGGGTGATATCTCATGATGCCCCCTTCTTTTTTTGCTCTTGATAACTGCCGCGGATGTATGTCTATGGCCTGCAGGCCATAGCTATGATGCCTCCAATGAGAGGCCTGGCATTCTTATATTTATCACTGCGGGAGGGGCTGAGCCTTGATATAAAGGCCGGAAAGCGCGGTATGAAATTAGACTATAAAATTAAAGCAGAATATGGTAATATATAGATAACTGCTTTTAAGGAGATGTTATGAGAAAGGGATTCTGGAAGCAATTATCATACGAAGATAAATTTGATAGAAAATACGCGTGCTGGGCAGTGAATCATAACGGATGGAGAAAGCGCAAGCGTTTAAACAGGAGAGCTGCCAGACGTGCGCTGAAACGATTGAATGAGGAAAACTATCCAACGTAATAGGGCATGGCGGGAAGCGGTTTTTAGTGATGGGAAGGGAGTGACAGGAGATGGCAGATATAAAATATGATATTATAAAAGAAATTGGCGTGTTATCCGAAAATGCAAAAGGATGGCGGAAGGAGCTGAACCTGATTAGCTGGAACGGAGGCGCAGCGAAATACGATATCCGTGATTGGGCGCCGGACCATGAGAAGATGGGGAAAGGGACTACTCTGACAGAGGAGGAAATTGGGAATCTGAAAGAGATACTGGGACTGATAGAACCGGTAACAGAAGCGTTTGTCTGACAGGAATCAGTAAGGAGGAAAGCCATGCTGGAAAGATGGAAAAAACAGTTGTTTTCAGAGGACGGGATGAAAGTAGTCAATGTTTTGTTTATTCTTTTGTATCTGGTCAGAAATCCCCTTTTTACCATATGCGCCTATACTGTATGGTTTGTATATTTGGTATATTCTGTCAGACATACAAAGAGTAAGGGCATGAAGATATTTTATTCTGTATTAAGTATGTTTGCAATGGCAACCGTACTGCTCAATGCTTATTTTACCATCTTATAGCCAGGAGCTGTGAGAAAAGAAATAAGAGAACTGATGAAAAAAAACGAATGCCCGAAAGGAATATTTTGTGAAAACATATAAAATTTACCAAGTGGATTCATTTACCAGAGACAGGTTTCATGGTAATCCGGCCGGGGTTGTTCCTGATGCAAAGGGGCTTACCGATGAGCAGATGCTGAGGATTGCAAGAGAATTAAATAATTCGGAAACAGCTTTTATGTTTGAAACGGATTCTCCGGATTATGATATAGAAGTACGTTTTTTTACACCCACAACAGAAGTTCCCATATGCGGCCATGCCACAATAGCGGCCCATTATGTCAGGGCCAAAGAGAGAAATATGGAAGGCGGAACGGTCGTTCAAAAAACAAAAGCAGGAATACTGCCCGTAGAGGTTGTCCGCACCCTAAGTGACTACTCAATCACAATGACCCAGGGAACGCCTGCGGTGTCTGCGCCCTTTGGGGATACTGTAAGAGAACGGATTGCGGACGCTCTGGGAATTGCTCATGAGGAGATATGCAGGGAATATCCCGTTGCTGTTGCTTCCACCGGGCATTCCAAGGTTATGGTTCCCCTTTATTCAAATGAGCTGCTTCATGGACTGCGGCCGGATTTGCAGAAGCTGACAAAGATTAGTAAGCAAATTGAATGTAACGGATACTATGTCTTTACACTCAATCCGCAGAATAAAATTTTGGTCCATGGAAGGATGTTTGCTCCGGCTATCGGAATTGCGGAAGACCCTGTAACAGGAAACGCAAACGGTCCCCTGGGCGCATATCTGGTGCATTTTAATATTTTACAGGAGGAAGATGCCCCATGCTTTGACTTTGATATTTTACAGGGAGAAGCGATTAAACGCGATGGCACAATGCACGTTCATGTTGAAAAAGAGCACGGAGCGCCGAAGCTGGTTCAAATTACAGGGAATGCTGTCATTGCTTTTTCAACGGAGATTACTATTTGAGCATATGATGAAGAGCTGAATTTCCTTTTATTTGGTAGATTCAGCTCTGTTTTATTGGGACTATGCGCATAGGGCATTTTTTGCCATGGCATTTATGACTTCTGTGTATCTGCATTTTCCGGTGGGCAGCACAGCGCCTGGTGTGCTGCGATGGTGGCTAACGTATCCCCCAATTGCATGAATATGGAACTGATAAGGGCAATTTCTTCCGGGCTCTTACCTTCTGCAATGCAGCAGGCGAGCGTGGATACAGAAAGGGCAAGTTCGCAGGATTGCAAGACAAATCACCTCCTTGTAGTCATTTGATAGGCCGGCATCCGAAAGGAGAATTCCGGTATGCCTGTTGCATAGGGAGCAATCTCATATTGCTGATAATATATGACAATATATCCGGGCCGCAGAAAGAAATGATTTTGATTGAACTTATTTCTCAGAAGATAGGGGTAATCTTCAAAATAAGAACCAGGGGATTCCTTTAAGCGTTCTGCGATTTGCCGTTCCACAGACGTTTGGAGTCCGTTCAGGGCTGCGGGAGTAAGGGCGGAGATATCGTCCAGATGTAACTGTTTGCCGGTACTGAAATCCCATGTGTCTGAAATCCGTTCCAGTTCCTGATGGGCGCCTCCCATGTAAGTGTAGGTATCCATATAAAGACTTGTAATACAGCCGGAATTATAGGTTATCTGATAATTCATATCCAGGGTATAGCGGTTGAAGGGCGGATGATTGGATGTAATATATCTGGCACTTTCAACCGCCTGAGGGTAGAGGACGGTACGGCAATACTGTTCTGTATTCTCTGCAAGCTGCATATAATAGATGTTTGCTGTTTGGGCAGCTGATAAAACACAGGTGGTTGAGAAGGATGGATAGGCAATATGATAGGTAAATACCGGTATGTTCCCATAAAGCATGGTGTCGTTCAGAATTTTTTCTGTGATTGTCTGCACATTGATTTCCGATTTAAGTAGTTTGTAATAGTATATTCATATAGATTCCTGACATGACAGTGTTAAATGGAAAGCACAGTATGCGCATCGGAATGGTCGTTTTGCATAAACAAGGGCCATGTGGGCAATAAAATCTATAGTGGCTTTACAGACTGAATTTTGGTATAATATAGTAAGTTTATTATAAAAATCTTATGCTCTATAAAAATATGTGAGTTTGGAAACGTAATGGAGGTAGTACGATTGTCTACAAATTATTATATTTTTAACCGGAAAAAACGGGAAGAAATCCAGGAATTTAACAGGTTTTGGGAAGAAATATTTATTCCAGGAATAAAACAGCAGATAGAAGATCATTGCAGTAAGCAGAATGGAGCTTATGTCAACACGGATTTTGGAAATGAAATAATCGGAGAAAAAATATCCGGGATTTCGGGCGCGCCAGGTAAATCCGAGAGCTATGAAACCGTTATAGGTGTGTCTCACTGGAATGGAAAGCGGAACCTGTTCCAATGGGAAGGTTCCTATGTTGAGGAACATATCATCCGTGATGAGTCCAGTCTGGTGGAGTTTTTTAACAGTAAGATGAATCAGCAGCAATACAGTATCGTGGATGAATTTGACAAAGAGTATACACTTGAGGCGTTCTTAAATGCCATAAAAAATGGAGGGGATGAATCAGTTTCCTGATGATATAAATCATATGTTTTGCATTTATGCGGATACGTGAAAGGCGGGTCCGCATTTTATCATTTCAGGCACGGAAACCAGGCAGGAAATTTGATTGGTGAAATAATATGCAGAAACAAATATCAGAAAACAAATGTTCGGATTCTGTTTGACAATATCAGCTGTGTTTGGTATACTTTGTGTATCGAACAAATGTTTGGAGGCGCGTGATGTCAATAAGCAGAAACTATGCAGTCAGATGTCCTGAATGTGGTTGTATCATACCATTTGAATTATATGACAGTATTACATCATCCTTGGATCCGGGGCTTAGGCAGCAGATTCTGGACGGTCAGTTTGAAACAGTAGTATGCCCTGATTGCAGGGCTGTGTCATACATACAGTATGATATTTTATATCACGATCCTGCCAGAAGGTTTATGGTATGTGTGGGAACGGATTATTCGGATGTGTTTCAGCAGTCTGATTGTCCGAAAGATTACAAGCTGAGATATGTGGATGATTATAAGCAGCTGGCCGAGAAGATACGGATTTTTGAGGCAGGGCTGAATGATAGAATTATGGAAATAACAAAGGAGTCCATGCGCCATATGGCAAAGAGAAACCTGGAGTTATACTATGCAGGCAGCAGGAGAAAGCTTATGTACTTTATTGTTCCGGGACATGAGAGGTATGTAGCTGTATCACAGGGCCTGTATACCTTGGCCGGAAAATATTATGATAAGATTCCTGTAGAGAAAGAATTTGGATTCCTGCGGATTAACCGGAAGTATGCGGAGGCATTGAAAACAGTAGCGGTATGATGATATAATCAGAGTATCAGGACAATTTGAAAAGGAGGGTATGTGATGGAACGTAAAGTGATAAAGATTTTTGGGGCCCAGGATAATATACAGGCAGAGATGATTCTGGAGACATTGGGCAACAATCAGATACCGGCTTACAAGAAGGGTGTGGGTTCCAGCGATATCATGAATATATATGGAGGCAATTCCCTGTACGGAGAGGATATATATGTTGCGGAAGAGGATGCGCAGAAGGCAATGGAAGTATTGGAGGGGATGGGGCTGACGGAGGAACGCTGAACATGGTGACTGATACTATCCATCTATTGCCAGAAACATAGATTTGTGATAGAATCCTTATGGGATAAAATCACGATATGCACTGCAGCAGGCAGGGCGGAATGGAGAAAACGAATGAAAGCATTTGATTGCGTTAACAAGCAGGAAGTTGAAGTTACTAAGGAAGGTTTGATTGACTTCATGAAAAAGGACCGCCAGATTGATATGAAGTTTGCGGAGAAGAGAACAGACGATATGGGATATCTGACCTGGGATGCCGAGAACTGGACATGCGTGGACGGACAGAACAAGTTCATGCGTTGTTATTCGCTGGAGGGCCGTGTGCTGAGGGATTCCACCAGCCATAATATTTATGATATGGAAAATGACTTTTTCCCGGAGCAGGCCATGGAGATTCAGATTAACTAAGTATCAAAAAAAGACAGTTCGGCTGTCTTTTTTTTATCTGTATTTTTAACCCCATTGCCCTGCCCTTCTTCAGACCGGGATGGGATTTCAACCTGAGATGGGATGTTTCTTTTGCTATTCCTGAAAAGAGGAGCAGCCAGCGGGCTGTTCCCGCTGGCTGAGTATTATGAAAAAAAGTTATTAGCATTGACCTTTTACAATGATTAGTATATTCAGAAAATGTGAGCAGTCTGTTGCAAAAGTATGAACGGTTTGTAATAAGTTTATGAATGAAATAAGAATGTACATATTGCACAAAAACAGGACGGGATTATTGAATAAAAAAGCCAATAGACTAAAAATGTTTTAGGGTATATAATTAATTTTGTATTAAATATTGGTGCTATTCACTATGTATATCCTGAGAATTGGCTCAGAGTTTCTACCAACTACCGTAAAGAGTTGACTACATGGCTTTTTGTAGTTGGCTCTTTTTTTGCAGTTAAAGATCTGCTGGCGGAGGGGGGAAAGTGAGGTAAAGCAGCTGGAGACCGGCTACAAGGGATAGCGACGTGAGGAATCTGATCACATTACACAGATTAAAACATGACATGGAGGACATAGCATTGAAACAAGAAACAGGACGTATAGACCGCTTTTTCCAGGTATCTCAGAACCATTCAAGCGTCAGGACGGAAGTGCTTGCGGGAATCACCACATTTATAACCATTGCCTATATTTTAATTTTGAACCCACAGATTTTAGCAGACCCCTACGTCATCATGGGGGATGCCGCCATGGCAGGAAAAATTGCAAATGGCGTATTTATTGGAACATGTATCGGAGCTTTTATCGGAACAATTCTCTGTGCATTGTATGCCAGAGTGCCCTTTGCGCAGGCGCCCGGAATGGGATTGAATGCTTTTTTTGCATACACGGTTGTGTTGGGAATGGGCTATACTTATGGTCAGGCCCTGGTGGTTGTGTTCATTTCAGGCGTATTTTTCATTGTGATAACAGCAATCGGACTGCGTGAGGCAATTATAAGGTCCATACCCGATGCGGTAAAAACGGCTATCACCCCCGGAATCGGTTTGTTTATTACTATCATCGGTCTGAAAAATGCGGGTATAGTCATATCAAATCCAGCAACCCTTGTAAGCCTGGTGGACTTTTCCCAATGGAAAATAGAAGGGGCTGATCTGGCTCTCATGAGCAGCGCTCTGGTTGCACTGGCCGGACTGGTTATCATGGGAATGCTTCATGCCAGAAAAGTCAAGGGTTCAATCCTTCTGGGCATTGTGGCTGCAACACTTATAGGTATACCTCTTGGGGTGACTCATATTTCAAACCTGGATATGAACATCGGAATGAAATTCAGGGATTTTGCAGAGGTATCATTTATGAAAATGGACTTTGCCGGATTATTTTCAGGAGCCAATATGGTGGAGACCATCTTTACTGTAACCATGCTGGTCATCAGCTTTTCGCTGGTAAATATGTTTGATTCCATCGGCACACTTCTGGGCGCGGCCAAGCAGTCGGGCATGATTGATGAAAATGGCGAGGTGATCCGGATGAAGCAGGCGCTGATGTCAGATGCCATTTCTACGGCTGCCGGTGCCATGGTGGGAACATCCACCGTAACCACAGTGGTGGAATCCAGCGCAGGCATTGCAGCCGGAGGACGGACCGGACTTACAAGCCTGGTAACGGCCCTTATGTTTCTGGGGGCTATTCTGTTTGCGCCCATTGTAAGTATTGTTCCCGCAGCTGCCACTGCACCGGCACTGATTTTTGTGGGTATTTTAATGCTGGGAAATATCAGGGACGTGGATTTTTCTGATATGAGCAACGCGCTTCCCGCTTTCTGCACCATTGTATTCATGCCGTTTACATATTCAATTGCCAATGGCGTTGCATTCGGACTGATTACTTACTGCCTGATGAAGCTTACCACTGGCAGGAGGCAGGATGTGAAGATACTGACCCTGGCCATTTCGGTTGTGTTCGTGGTAAGATATGCATTTATGACATTGGGTTAGCTGGAGCTTGATGGGAAGGAGAAAAAAACAGACTACAAAATCAGAGAAAGATATGATAAAATACATATAATTCATGGACCATATCGTGAATTGGCCCTGAAAAAGGGAGGAGCCAGTGGGATATATCCCACTGGCCGAGTATTATGAAAAAAAGTCTTATAAGCATTAGCTGTTTACAATATAAAGTATATCCACTAATTATGAGCAGTCTGTTACCTAAATGTGAACAGTTTGTAAGTAGTTTGTGACAAAAATCATTCAAAATTCTTACAGGAAAAGGCACGAAAACATGCGGGGCAGGAGGAATATAAATGTGGAGCAGATTGAAACAATTTCTGGGAATCATTCCGGATTTTACGGATTCTGAGGAGGTATTCCGTGCCTTGCATGGTGACGTGGTTAAGAGAAATTTTCTTTTTCACATATTCATCATTGTGTTTGAATTTGTGATGGTCATTTCCATATCCATGCGTCCGGGCGGGCCCTTTGCCAAGCCCCGCAGAGTGACATATTTTGTTTTGTATCTGGTCCTTATACTGGCAGCGGCAGGTGTTACATGGCTGGAGACATGGATTGACAGGAAGAGGCAGGCAGTACCGGCAGATTGAGGCCGCCAACCAGATGCTGAGCCAGGAGGCTCTGTCAGATGCCCTGACAAACCTTGGAAACAGAAACCGCTTTGAGAAAACAATTCAGGCTTTTGAGTTTGATAAGCATGGATGCGGGACTCTTGGCTGTATTTATATTGATGTAAACGGCCTCCATGAGATTAACAATCACCTGGGGCATCAGGCAGGAGACCGGATGCTTAAAACCATATCGGACATCTTCCTGGAATATTTTGATTCCCAGGGTATTTTTCGCATTGGGGGAGATGAGTTTGTCATTCTGTGCAAAAATATGGGACGCGAGGAGCTGGTGCGCAGGATAGAGCAGGTCTGCAGGAAAACGGAGGAGGCAGGTTGTTCACTCTCCACAGGACTGGAATGGCGGGAGTCGGATCTTAGAATTGAGGACATTGTACAAAAGGCAGAGATAGCCATGCAGGAGAATAAGAAGGGCTTTTATTCTTCCAAGGGGGGAGAGCGGCAGAGGCGTGAACTGAACCAGCATATGGAACGGCTTATATCTGAGAAAAAGGATGCGGACCGGTTCCTCAGCATACTGGCTCCTCTGTTTGAGGGTGTGTTTTTTGTGAATTTGGAGACGGATACAGTGCGGCAAATCTTCATACCTTCCTATTTCCAGGAAATGCTGAAGGAATGTGGTGACAAATACAGCAGGGCCCTGCTGCTGTATGCAGATAGAATGGAGGAACCCCAATACGCTTCGTTATTTGAGCTCTGCTGTGATTACAGCCGTCTTGAAGCCATGCTGGAGGGAGAGGAGATACCTGATTCTACTTACCGGAAAAAGGATGGGAGCCAGCTGAGGCTGAGAATCCTCAAATTCTATCATTATGACAGCACGGGTAAGGAAACCTTATGGATTTTTTCTGATATAGAAATCAATTATATTGAATCATGATGGTTTTATGAATATGGTTTTATGAAAATACAGGGGCGCTGCAGCGGTCATTCTTGGCCTGCTGCAGCGCCCCGAAATATTACTCAGTCCATGGTTAATAAGTTAGAACGAGGATGTCTGAAGGCGGAAATTGGAGCCTGAACGAATCAAGGCAACTGTATAGTCCTGATTCTGCCGGAAGCTCATCCAGGTATCTACCAGAGGTGAACGCATGTCGTTCCCCTGGTAGACTGTAATACGGTAGCGTCCGGGAATCACATTGTATATGCGGGAGTACTGCAAATAGTTCAGATTGGATACCACCAGGCGGTTGTTCACGTAAATCTGAATCGGTCCGGGGACAGATGCATTGTAGAATCTGACGCGGGCAGGAGAGAGGGGGAGAACGATGCCTGGCAGGATTGTACCCCAGTTCCAGGACCAGTCGGGCCGTACGGGAGGAACAGGCCTGGGAGGGATGGGTCTGGGAGGAGTGGGCCTGGGAGGAATGGGCCTGGGAGGAACCGGTCTGTTAGGCCATCCCGGTCTGTCGGGAATGGGGCGCCCGGGTCTGTCTGGAAGCGGAGGAACCGGTCTGTCGGGACGTCCGGGCCTGTCGGGTATAGGAGGGACCGGCCTGTCGGGCCGTCCGGGTCTGTCGGGAATAGGGCGTCCGGGCCTGTCAGGAAGCGGGGCAACCGGCCTGTCGGGCATAGGGCGCCTGGGCATTGCCTGCATGGGACTGGCATCCCTGTCCTGCATGCCAAAATCATTCTCCTGGTCTGACCAGTCGCTTCCATCCTCCGGAAGAGGAAGAATGGGAGTGGTTTCCTGGGAGTTCAGCCATTCATCGGAGCCGTAAGGCTCTGAATCATATTCGGAATATTCAGCGGCTGAATTAAAGTCATCCTCTGTTGTGGATGGATAAAAATTATCGTTATACATAAGGTAACCTTTCATAAATATGCTTTGTCATATCTTATGCGCAGAAAAAGATTATGTGCGGGAAGGCTTGATTTTCGGAATACAAAGACATATTTCGCCATCAACCGGCAGGAGCGGCGCAAAATGCACAAAATAAAGTTTCCTTCTGGCAAAACTTTGGGCAGACTTTTTTATGACCCTATGCTATTATAATAGACGTAACCCCCCCAATACATTATATAGTTTTTGCTAC
>ERZ1036449.190-NODE-190-length-40809-cov-125.448275_pt1 | contig 40809 bp, 61 predicted proteins | sample MGYA00514227_ERZ1036449 | MGnify/ENA primary metagenome ERZ1036449 (study PRJEB33795, sample SAMN09464923) | human gut metagenome | host: Homo sapiens | place: USA: Stanford, California | collected 2016-07 | study: EMG produced TPA metagenomics assembly of the...
GCCAGGCTACCTGCGTTTAGTTTTCAATGGCTACAAAAAGGCAGGTTTTTCCTTGGCTAAAAAGCTGGAGGAAACAACTGCTGGGATTATCAGCAAATCTGATCTTCGTCCTGACATTTACCCTAAACAGTAGCAGACGAGCTGATTTTTATAACCACAGAAATAAGGGGTTAACCGTGGGTAACGAACCTATTTGGAAAGTCGAACGTCAGCCAGCCTGGCTGGTGGCTGCGATAAAAAAGACGATCACCGATCTACCTGGTGGTTATGCCGAAGCTGCGGAATGGCTGGGGGTAACAGAGAACGCGCTTTTTAACCGCCTCCGTGTGGATGGGGATCAAATCTTCCCTATGGGGTGGGCGATGGTACTACAAAAAGCTGCTGGTGTTAGTCACATAGCCGATGCGTTTTCTCGGCAAACAGATAACGGCATTCATATCCCTGGCGCGGCACCAGAAACAGAGAACGAGGAGATTGGCTTAAAGCTGGCTGAGCTGGTGGGCAGGCTCGGTGATTTAGTCAACGCATATCGGCGGTACATCGATGATGGCGTGGTTGATAAAGGGGAATGGGACAGCCTGAACGAAATAGCCTACCAGTTCCGGGTAACCCTTATGACGTTCCTGAACCTGATTTCACGTGTTTATTGCCTTCCAGAAAAGAATGAAGCCCGCGAGTGTGCAGCTCCGGGCTCCGTGGCGTGTCGTATCAGTGGAGAAACTAACGCATGAACAGTTTAACGGCAAATAACCGCCTTCCGCAACTCCGTGGAATTCCAGTGCATGGAACCTCGTTGTTTCGGTATGAGCGCATGGTATCAGGTCGGTGGATTCCTTGTAACCACAGTAGAGCTATCGCAATTGTGGGTGTGTTCCAGAGGAGGGCGAGACGCATATGCGAGCACTCAACAGACGGTTTAAGGACAGCTACGGCGTCCCAGTCAGGGTTATCCGGTGGGAGCCAGAAACTCAACGGGTTATATACCTGCGCGACGGATACGAGCATGAGTGCTTCAGCCCTCTCGAACAGTTTCAGCGTAAATTCAGGGAAATAGAGGATCAGAATGAGCCTGTTAATGACATCACGGCCAATAGTAATTAATCCTGACCTTGCATACAGCATTGGCCTGAATGAGGCGATTGCTTTGCAGCAGATTAATTACTGGCTGCAAGAAACCAAATCAGGCATGGAAAGTGATGGTGTTCGCTGGATTTACAACACGACAGAACAGTGGCTGGAGCAGTTCCCGTTCTGGTCTGAGTCGACCCTGAAGCGTACCTTCACCCGCCTGAAGACACTCGGTGTGCTCAAAATTGAGCAACTGAACAAGTCTCAACGAGACATGACCAACTTCTACACGATCAACTATGAAAGCGAGCTTTTAGATGAAGTCAAAGTGACCGAATCGAAGAGGTCAAAATGCGCTGTTCCATCAGGTCAAAATGACACGATGGAAGAGGTCAAGGTGAAACGCTCCATCAGGTCAAAACGAACCGATGTCATCAGGTCAAAATGCACTGATGATCCTACAGAGAATACAACAGAGAGTACTACAGAGAATAAAACCACTTCTTGTCCGGAAGCTTCGCAACCGGACGCTTTGGTTAATCCAAATGATTTTATGTCTCGCCATCCAACAGCTGTAGTTTTCAGCGCTGCGAAACGTCAATGGGGAACTCAGGAAGATTTAACATGCGCGGAATGGATTTGGGGACGGATCATCCGACTTTACGAACAAGCTGCTGAGTCTGACGGTGAACTGGTTCTCCCTAAAGAACCTAACTGGGTTTCCTGGGCTAACGAGGTTCGTCTGATGTGCACTCAGGATAATCGCAATCACCGCCAGATCTGCGAGCTGTACGGTCGTGTAAATCGTGATCCCTTCTGGTGCAAAAACATTCTCAGTCCTTCGAAGCTGCGTGAAAAATGGGATGAGTTGTCTCTGAAGTTATCAGCGTCAGCGAGCAAAAATGAGGTTCGAGAGGACCCAATGTTTAAATCCAAATACGAGTGCGATACACGCATTCCTGAAGGATTCAGGGGGTAATGATGAGCATTCTGAACACAGTGCAGATGTTTATTGCCATGAACCCCGGCTCAACGACCAGGGACATCATCGAAGGTCTGACCCAGTTCAGCCAGGACAGGCTCCAACTCGCCGTTTGCCGCTTACATGGTTCCGGGCTGGCAACGCGTAAACGCGACGGTCGCCAATTCCGTTACTACGCGGAACCGCCAGCAGATTGCCACTTTGAAGTGTTTGAACCAACTCCTGAAGTCAGTTCCCTGATGGAAACGGCGAAAGGCCTGGAGTCGAAAGGTCTCTTTCACCGTGCTGCGACGATTTACATGGAGGCGTTCAGCGCATCAGCCATTGAATCAGAGCGAGCAGCAATACTGGCAGAACGTCAGCGCTGTCTTGGCCTGGCTAAGCCAGCAGTTATTGCCGAAGACGGATGTTATCTGGCTGGTAGATTTGCTGGAGGTACAAAGTGATTCACTACCACGGAGGACCAATAACGCCGGATACCTGCGCTCTGAAAGCATGGAAAGGTCGTCATGCGTTTATCAGTTTCGCTAACCCTGGACAATTAAACCTTGCCAGCGAGGTAACGCAATCTTTCGCACTGGATAACGGAGCATTCAGCTTCTGGGATAAGGGCCAACCTGTTAACTGGTACGACTATTACGAATTCGTAAAGGAGTGGATGAATCATCCCCGTTTCGCATTTGCAGTTATTCCTGATGTTATCGGTGGAACCAGCGAAGAGAACGATGCGCTTATCGCTGAATGGCCGCACGGTAAATTCGTCGGTGCGCCTGTCTGGCATATGAACGAACCTGACGAGCGTTTCATTCGTCTCTGTCATGAGTTTCCTCGTGTCTGCATTGGCTCAATGGGTGAATACGATGCAAAGCGACCTCGGGCCTGCCGCGCAAAATTGCGAGACCTTATACGTCACGTAGTCGATTCAAATGGCTATCCGATTACCAAGCTTCATGGCCTTCGCATGCTGAATAAAGATATTTTCACTCACATCCCGTTGTCGTCAGCTGACAGTACAAATGTGGCGCGCAACATCGGCATCGACAAGGCGTGGGATAAATCAGCCTACGCGCCAGCAAGCAAAGAAACCAGAGCTACTGTTCTGGTAGAGCGCATTGAGGCATTCAACAGCGCAAGCTCGTTGCAGTACGACGAGAAGCGAGACCGTTTCACGCCCCAGTTGGCTTTTGAGATTTGAGGCCTGACGATGGAAAAATATTCACTGATTTACGCTGATCCTCCGTGGGAATACGGAAACACCATCAGCAATGGTGCTGCGGAAAACCATTACGGCACGATGAAACTCATCGACATAAAACGCCTTCCTGTCTGGGAGCTGGCTGCGGAAGATTCCGTTCTGGCCATGTGGTTCACCGGTACACATACTCGTGAAGCGATCGAGCTTGCCGAAGCGTGGGGATTTAAGGTTAGAACCATGAAGGGATTCACATGGGTGAAGCTTAACGCACTGGCAGAGCAGCACATCAACAAAGCGCTTCAGGCTGGTGGAGTAGAGGACTTTTACGACTTCCTCGACCTGTTGAACGCTCAGACCAGAATGAACGGTGGTAACCATACTCGCGCCAATACCGAGGATCTGTTGATCGCCACCAGAGGAAGAGGTCTTGAGCGTCAGAACGCCAGCATCAAGCAGGTTATCTACAGCCCACTCGGCGATCACAGCCAGAAGCCAGCAGAAGCGCGTTACCGTCTGGAGCAGTTATATGGCGATGTGTCACGCATTGAATTGTTCAGCCGCTGCGCGGCCCCCGGCTGGCATCACTGGGGAAACCAGTCTGTTAAACCAGACCTGCATCTGATTCCGGGCAGCATAATGCACATCGACTGGGCGAAAGGAGAAGGCGCATGAACCAGGAAACCGAGAACGCTATTCAGGCTCAGGCTAAACGCTGTAGCGACGAGATTAGGAAAGCAATGAAGGTGAAGCCCAAACCAAACTGGAACGAGACAGTCCCGCCGATCCTGAAGAAGCATCACGAGAAGATAAAGCCACTGGGGATAACCCTGCTGGAGTTCGTAGGAAAAATAGGGCGCATGAACGGGCGCTTTGGGGTGGAATCATGATGAAACTGGTACTGCCATTTCCTCCGAGCGTAAACACCTACTGGCGTGCTCCTAACAAGGGGCCACTGGCTGGCCGCCACCTCATCAGTGCCAAAGGCAGGGCATACCAGAGCGCAGCATGTGTGGCTATCGTTGAGCAACTCCGCATTCTCCCTAAGCCGTCATCATCACAGGCATCAGTAGAGATTGTTCTCTATCCACCTGATGAACGCCGCCGCGACATAGACAACTACAACAAAGCGCTGTTTGACGCGCTTACACATGCAGGCATCTGGGAGGACGACAGTCAGGTGCGACGCATGCTGGTGGAGTGGGGACCGAAAGTACCTGGTGGGCGAGTAGAAATATCGATCACTAAACATGTACCAATGGCGGGTGCAGCCGCCTGATAAGTGGAGACAGAGCATGCAACAGATGAGCATAACCGTAACGTGTCCGACCCATCATGCAGCGACGGTAGGTCAGCAGATCACCATGTCCAGCCGTGAGATTGCGAAACTGGTTGATTCCCGGCACAGCAATGTCTGCGTAACGATTGAGCGCCTCATGAATTCCGGTGTGATTGGAGGGTATGCTGCATTGCAGTACACCCATCCCCAGAATGGACAGACCTACCATCATTACGAAGTGAACAAACGAGACAGCTACGTAATCGTTGCTCAATTATCGCCTGAGTTTACCGCCAGACTTGTTGACCGCTGGCAGGAACTTGAGAGCAACGGCGGAATGATTGTTCCCCGGTCACTTCCTGAGGCCCTGCGCCTTGCTGCTGATCTGGCAGAACAGAAACAGCGCCTGAGTGAAGAACTGGCAGTAGTTGCACCGAAGGCCGAGTTCGTTGATCGTTATGTGACGGCTACTGGTTCAATGACATTCCGACAGGTTGCCAAGCTGCTTAACGCCAAAGAGCCGGAGTTTGCGATGTTCCTGATTGAGAACGGCATCATGTACCGGCTTAACCGTGTTCTCACGCCAAAGAGCAAGCATATCGAAGCAGGGCGCTTCGAGGTGAAGACGGGCACGACAAACCAGACAAATTACGCGTTCAATCAGTCCCGCTTCACCGCCAAGGGGGTTCGCTGGATTGGTGGTCTGTGGGCAGAGCATATTACTAAGGGGCAGGTAGCGTGAGGGCATTACTGACACCTGAAGTGGCACCTATGACCGGGGTAGTGATATTTCGCCCTGGCAGTGAACTGATGCATCTGTTCAGACGTGGTCGTGTTCTTATAGAGCCACAGGCAGAGTCAATGTCTGAGTTACCGTCTGGTCTGCTGCCTGAGACAACTCAGGAGCTTCAGAATGATCCGTTAATGCGTGAAGTCTTCGAAAACCAGAAGGTCATACATCGTGCTGGTGGACTCAATTCACTGGATGCCTGGCTCGAAAGAAAACTGGAATGTCAGTACCCACACAGCGAGTGGCACGATCGCAACTATACCATCACCCGACATGCGCCTGGCTCAATCCGCACATGCTGGGGCTGTGACTTAAAAATTCGTGATCAGTTCACTGAAGGTCTGGCGGGTATAGCCCGTGAAAACCTGGTATCCTGGCTACTGAAGGTCGTAAACGGACAATTAGGTTTCAGTGAGGACCACGTTCTTACGCTGCCGGAGTTTTGCTGGTGGATGGTCAGGAGCGACCTGGCTGACGAGATACCTGAAGCCGTAGCGCATAAAGCTCTTCGTATGAAGGAAGAGCCCCATCAGTCGGTAACACGTGAAAGCGATATTGTTCCGACATTACCCGCTCAACAACTGGTACAGGAGAAAGCGAAAAAGATAGTGGCGATGAAGGTAGACCCGGAGACACCGGAATCCTTCATGCTTAAACCCAAGCGTCGCCGCTGGGTGAATGAGAAATACACGAGATGGGTTAAGGCCCAGCCGTGCGTCTGCTGTAACAAGCAAGCTGACGACCCACACCACCTGATTGGCCACGGGCAGGGTGGAATGGGTACAAAGGCACACGACCTGTTTGTGATTCCTCTGTGCAGAGAGCATCACGACGAGTTGCATGCTGATCCTGTGGCATTTGAAGCGAAATACGGTGACCAACTGGTCCTGGTGTTTCGGGTTATAGATCGTGCGCTGGCAATCGGCGTACTGGCGTAAGTGGAGAACGCTAAATGATTAATCCTTCTGAAGTTGGTAAATCTGGTGAAATGGTTCGTCTTCGTACTCTGGAAAGCATCTGGATACAGGGTAAGTTGCGCATGTGGGGCCGCTGGTCTTATATCGGCGGTGGTAGTGGTGGGAACATGTTTAACCAGCTTCTTGCATCCGGGAAAATCACCAAAACGGCAATTAACGAAGCGCTACGCCGGATGAAGAAAGCGGGTATCAGCAAACCTGAACTGGAAGCGTTCTTCAAAGAGATTCTGGAAGGGAAGAATAAAAGCGGTCTGGCCTTCTGCTCTGACGATGAGGGTTTGAAAATTGATGGTGTAATTGCCGCTGTTTTGATGAACGAAGATTACGGTTCTCTCTATGGTGTTATCGTGGATCGTCACCGCCTGCGCAAGAGCAAGCGTCGAATGGCTGCTGAGTTGCAGCAAAAACATCCTGAATGGACATTCATGACCTGTCGTCGTCGTATCGACGCATGGGTAAGTCTTGCAGAATCGATGCTTTACGCACCACTTTGTGACGCGTTCGACACAAATAGCGGCAAATTCTACTTGAAAAGTGAGCCAGAAAGTGCTTAAATTGTGGTAGGCTCGGGACGTTAAAGCGAACTGAGCAACACAACATTAAGAACCCGCCATTGAGCGGGTTTTTTGCTTTCAGGAAAGACTACCAAGAAAGATTAATGGTATAGTTTTCGAAACTAAATTCTGGAGAATAAAAATGCTTTGTGGCGGTCTCTCTTTGCGAGACTTTATGCATAAGCTGCATAAGGTTTTGCGGCCAACAGGTCCAGTAGTTTCAATGGAGTTGTTATTTGGCCGTGAAAAGCATGTTACTGATCTGGAACTGGCACTTTACGCAACTGGCAGGCATGCATTTATTTATGGTGATCGAGGTGTAGGCAAAACATCATTAGCTCAAACTGTCGCATTTAAGCTGCAGGAAGAGAACGATCCAATATTGGTTGGTTGTGAGAAAGAATCTACATTCTCTAGTGTAATGAATGACATTATTTTGCGGGGTATCCCACAAGATAAGAAGGTGGATACACAAGGCTGGTCTATAGGTCTAAATGTCGCTGGTATTGGTGGTATTAATGCGGGTAAAAATGAAAAAATTAATAACACTGAAATAAATATTGATTCCGTTTCCGCAGCTGTTCGTGCATTACAGTTTTTAACAACAGTACACTCTAAAGTTCCTTATATAGTAATCGATGAATTTGACCAGATAGAGTCAGACCAAGAGCGACAGAAGTTTGGTTCACTTATCAAACAACTGGGTGATCAGGCATGTGAAGTTAAATTGATTTTCACTGGAATTGGTGACTCACTGGTAACATTAATCGGCGGGCATAAATCTAGCGAACGCCAGATTCATCAGGTTCATCTTGATAGTTTGCCTTGGAACGGGCGCTTTCAAATAATTGACAATGCTTTTGATGAGTTCGGCTTATCCGTTGAAGAATCAGTCCGTTATAAAATTGCTGGACTTAGTGATGGGTTTCCAAACTACATTCACTTGATTTGTGAGAAAATTCTTTTAACGTGTCAAAGCTCTATGAGAGAATTTGATATTATTGATTATTCTCTATTTATCAAAGGATTAAATGATGCGATTGATTCGGTATCTGAGACGTTAAGACAAAGCTATACTGATGCAACTGAAGGGCGTGATGAGTCGTATAAACATATAATTTGGGCAATGTCAGATATGGCAGACCTCACTCGCCATAAAACGCACATCTCAGAATCCTACGTTAAAATATGCAAGTCTCTCGATGTGATCCCACTAGACAAATCCACATTCGAACGGAAGTTTAGTGCGCTAAAAAAACCTGCATTTGGCTGTATCATTATCCCTGCATTAGGGAATCGTCCTGCCTGGTTTCGCTTTCGCGAGAATATGCTACGTGGTTACATTCGCATGAGAGCAGAGCAGCACGGACTTGAATTAGACTTCCAAAATTACCGAGTCGCAGGGGAACATTCAGCTCGTGCTATTGGTAAATATGCAGCTTATAAGCCATTAACTAACGTTGAAGGCCGTGTCGCTAAGTTGAGAGGCGATGATGATTGGCTTGAAGATCTAAAAAATGAGTTAAGAAAGTAAAACAATATTAACAGATTAATCAGGCTGCCAAATGGCGGCCTTTTTTATTCCCCTCATTCCTGAGAGGACTCACAGCAATAAGAGGGGGCTTAATGTCCGATCCTGTTTCTGGTACTACGGTCGCTGCTGGTGGACTGATGGGAGCCAGCGTATTTGGTCTTGCAACCGGTATTGACTATGGCGTGGTATTTGGCGCATTCGCTGGTGCAGTATTTTATGTAGCGACAGCGGCAAATATCACACGAGTACGATTGATTGCTTACTTCATGACGTCATTCATTGTTGGCGTTCTTGCTGCTGGCCTGGTTGGTTCAAAGTTGTCACAGGCTACCGGGTACAGTGACAGGCCATTAGACGCACTTGGTGCTGTGGTAGTGGCGGCGATGACAATCAAAGTGCTCACATTTTTCAACAGTCAGGATTTGGGAAGCCTGTTCAGTATTCTTTCGCGATTCCGTGGAGGAGGGGCCAGCAATGGTAACAAGTGATCCGTCAGCGATGGTGAATGCAGGTATTTGTGCAGTCATCGTCCTCGTCCTGATGTTCTACCAGCGTGAAGGGGCAAGACATCGCCCCGCTATATCATTGCTGGCTTACTTCGTTGTGCTGGTTTATGCCAGCGTTCCATTCCGATATCTGTTTGGCCTCTACCAGGAGTCACACTGGATGGTGGTCATCGTAAACCTTCTTATTTGCGCTGCTGTCTTATGGGCTCGTGGGAACGTAGCGCGTCTCGTTGATACGCTGAGGCACTAATGAACCAATCACAATTTCAACAGGCGGCTGGTGTAAGCGCCGGGTTAGCTTCGCGCTGGTTTCCGCACATTGACGCGGCAATGAAAGAGTTCGGCATTGTTAAGCCTGAAGACCAGGCGATGTTTATTGCTCAGTCAGGACATGAATCAGCAGGATTTACCGCGCTGGTGGAGAGCTTCAACTACACCCCAGCCGCTTTGCTGACCACCTTTGGACGCCGAATTACTAACTACCAGGCCTATATGCTTGGGCGTGACAAAGAAAAAGGGCAGGTAGCCAATCAACCAGCCATTGCAAATCTGGTGTACAGCAATCGCCTCGGTAACAAAGCATCAGGCGATGGGTGGAAATATCGTGGCCGTGGGCCTATTCAGATTACCGGTCTTGATAATTACCGCCGCTGCGGTACGGGACTAAAACTGGATTTAGTCAGTAATCCTGAGTTGCTGGAAAAGGATATGAACGCTGCACGATCAGCTGCATGGTTCTACGCCACCAGCGGATGCCTGAGCTATTCCGGCGATCTGGTTCGCATCACTCAGATCATCAATGGTGGGCAGAACGGTATTAACGACCGTCGTGCACGCTACGCCAAAGCAAAAGCCGCACTGGTATGAGGTCGCTATGGGACTTGAAATGATTATCGGCCTGGCTGTTGCTGTACTGGCTGCAATTGCAGGTGCTTTTGGTCTGGGTAAATCACGCGGTACAAGTATCGCCGAAACAAAAGCGGACCAGCAACGCACTGAAGAACGTGCAGCAGCTACTGAAGCCGTTGCAGAACGCCGGGTAGAAACAACAAAAGGAGCCAGGGATGTACAGCAGACTGTTAATCATCTTCCTGATGACGATGTTGACCGCGAGTTGCGCGAAAACTTTACCCGCAAAACCTGAAGTAACGGACACGGCCTGTGACTGGGTAAACATCATCTACCTCACTGAGCATGATATTGCCGTGCTGGATAAACAGACGAAGCGGGACATTTTGGCACATAACAAAACCGTGCAGCACAACTGTACTAGTAAGTTATGAAGGCAAACATGAGAAATTGCGGGCAATTACCGCCCGCATAAAATGTATCAATTATCGCCTTTAAAAGAGTCGTATTCACCCCAATCAGCAAATCCAATCGGTCTTTTAGGGGTCTCTAAGCATAAGCGTTTTTTCCGGATTAGCAGGACATTTATTTGAGACACATGCTGAACAAGCTCCACAGGACTTCCATCCTCCAAAGTACCAATAAAAGAAATTAATGATGGATTCCAATAGCCTATGTCAGTGAAATGAAATTCAATGTTTTTACCAAAGCTGGCTAGTTGTCCTCCAACCTCATACTCATCTTCCAGTTCACGGTGAAAATCATTTATCCAGCATATAAGGCGTCGATGAAATTCATTTGCAAGATTGTTGTCCTTTGGAATATATGGCTGTGAGTATTGTAGGAAATCATTCATGTAGTTATTTGTCATTAGGGCGTCCTTTTACGAGCAGAACCATTGTTACTTAACGGTTTGACACACTACTAAATAACATGGTTTTCATCATGATTTCTATCCGGAGTTTTCCATATGCCACCACGAACGCCTAAAGCTTGCCGTGTTCGCGGCTGCCGTTTTACCACTAGAGACCCTTCGGGTTATTGCGAATCCCACAAAGGCGAAGGATGGAAAGCCTACAAACCGGGACAATCTCGGCATCAGCGTGGATATGGCTCGAAGTGGGACATCATTCGTGCTCGTATCATTAAGCGTGACAAGGGGCTCTGCCAGCAGCACCTACGGCAAGCAGTCGTTAAGCAAGCCTCTTGTGTTGACCACATCAAGGCGAAGGCTCACGGCGGTACTGATGAAGACAGCAACCTTGAAAGCCTGTGCTGGTCGTGCCACGCCGCGAAGACCGCGCGTGAGAGGCTCAAGTGAGAATCAATGTCAACATCACTCAGGGGAGGGAGGTCAAATCTCTGCAACCGCGCGCCTTCCGGACTGCCCGCCTCCTCGTATTTTTATACCCGCGAAAAATGAAATTTAACCAGGAGTGTCGCTTATGGCTGGAACGGCGGGGCGTTCCGGGCGTCGCCCCAAGCCAACGGCGCGCAAGGAGCTGGCAGGGAACCCCGGCAAACGAGCCCTGAATAAAGAGGAACCTGTATTCACACCGATTAAAGGCGTGGCACCACCTGACTGGTTTTCTGAGGATGAAGGTCTGCCAATGGCGGCCGTCATGTGGGAACTGACCACGAAAGAATTATGTGGACAGGGGCTACTCTGTGTTACCGATCTTGCCGTACTTGAGCGCTGGTGTGTTGCCTACGAGTTCTGGCGCAGGGCAGTTAAAAATATCGCCAGAGACGGGCTGTCTATCACTGGTGCTATGGGGGGGAAGATAAAAAACCCTGAGCTAACCGCAAAGAAAGAGCAGGAATCGGAGATGAGTTCTACCGGCTCCATGCTTGGCCTTGACCCCAGCAGTCGTCAGCGACTGATTGGCCTTGCCGGACAGAAGAAAACCTCTAACCCATTCCTGAAGATGATCAACTCATGAGCCGGAAATCGTACCCCAACGTAAACGCCGCGAATCAATACGCCCGCAACGTTGTGCGGGGGAAAATTCCGGCGTGCCAGTTTGTCATTCAGGCCTGCCAGCGTCATATCGATGACATGGCGGCTGAAAAGAGTAAGAAATTTCGTTACCGCTTCGATAAAGACATGGCAGAAAAGGCTGCGAAATTTATCCAGCTGTTGCCACATACAAAAGGAGAGTGGGCATTCAAGCGGATGCCGATCACCCTGGAGGCATGGCAACTGTTTATTGTGTGCTGCGCCTTTGGCTGGGTCCAGAAAGGATCGAAGCTTCGTCGATTTCGCGAGGTTTACACGGAGATACCGCGTAAAAACGGGAAATCGGCCATTTCGGCGGGTGTGGCGCTGTACTGTTTTACCTGTGATAACGAGTTTGGCGCTGAAGTATATTCCGGGGCCACAACTGAAAAGCAGGCGTGGGAAGTATTCAGGCCCGCTCGTCTGATGTGTAAGCGCACACCGCTGCTGGTGGAAGCGTTCGGGATCGAAGTTAATGCGTCCAACCTGAACCGGCCAGAAGATGGCGCGCGTTTTGAGCCGCTGATTGGTAACCCTGGGGACGGCGCTTCACCGCACTGTGCGATTGTTGACGAGTATCATGAACATCCAACAGATTCGCTCTACACCACAATGCTGACTGGTATGGGGGCGCGGCGACAACCGCTGATGTGGGCGATCACCACAGCAGGTTACAACATCGAAGGTCCATGCTACGACAAACGACGTGAAGTGATTGAAATGCTAAACGGCACGGTACCCAACGACGAGTTGTTTGGCGTGATCTATACGGTTGATGAAGGTGACGACTGGACTGATCCAAAGGTGCTTGAGAAAGCCAACCCGAATATGGGTGTCTCAGTCTACCGCGACTTTCTGTTAAGCCAGCAACAGCGTGCTATCAATAATGCTCGCCAGGCTGGCGTGTTCAAAACCAAGCATCTCAATATCTGGGTTGCTGCCCGAGCAGCTTTCTTCAACCTGGTATCCTGGCAGAACTGCGAAGATAAAACCCTGACCTTGGAAATGTTCGAAGGTCAACCATGTGTTCTGGCTTTTGACCTGGCGCGCAAGCTGGATATGAACAGTATGGCGCGGTTGTTCACCAGGGAAATTGACGGCAAGACACATTACTACAGCGTTGCTCCCCGCTTCTGGGTTCCCTACGACACAGTATTCAGTGTTGAAAAGAACGAAGATCGTCGTACTGCGGAGCGATTTCAGAAATGGGTTGAAATGGAACTGCTTACAGTTACTGATGGCGCTGAAGTGGATTACCGCTACATCCTTGAAGAGGCCAAAGCGGCAAACAAACTCAACCCGGTCAGTGAGTCACCGATTGACCCATTCGGCGCGACGGGGCTTTCACATGATCTGGCTGATGAAAGTCTTAATCCGATCACTATCGTTCAGAACTACACCAATATGTCAGACCCAATGAAAGAGCTGGAAGCAGCCATTGAGTCTGGGCGTTTTCATCACGACGGCAACCCGATAATGAGCTGGTGTATCAGCAACGTGGTGGGGAAATATCTGCCGGGGAACGATGATGTTGTGAAGCCTATCAAGGAGCAGAACGAAAATAAAATCGACGGCGCGGTGGCGCTGATAATGGCGATCGGACGGGCAATGCTTAAAGAGCCTGGCGATTTCCTCTCATCTCTTGATCCGGACGATGATCTCTTAATTCTATGAAATCACTTATTGCTGATGTTATCGGTATGGCCGGTTTCGGCCTGCTCACGTCTGGGCTTTACCTGCAGTTTGGTCTGGCCCCGGCTCTCATGTTCTCCGGCGGACTCCTGCTGGTCGGCGCCCTGGCTATAGCCAGAAGGGGGACGCGTGCTGCTTGATGCTATGTTCAGAAGTGAGTCACTGGAAAATCCTTCCACCCCGATTACCGGGGATGCTGTTGATACTGATGGGTTGTTCCGGGCAGATGTTTATGTCAGTCCTGAGACTGCGATGAAACTGGCGGCGGTGTATGCCTGTATCTATGTATTGTCTTCCAACCTTGCCCAGATGCCACTGCATATTATGCGTAAGCACAATGGTAAGGTTGAACCCGCACGGGATCACCCTGCGTTTTATCTGGTTCATGATGAGCCAAACGCCTGGCAGACCAGTTACAAATGGCGCGAGCTGAAGCAACGCCACATCCTCGGCTGGGGGAATGGGTACACCTGGGTGAAACGCAACCGCCGCGGCGAAGTAACTGCACTGGATTGCTGCATGCCATGGGAAACGACCTTGATTAATACTGGTGGTCGTTACACTTATGGGGTTTACAACGAAGAGGGCGCTTTCGCCATCAGCCCTGACGATATGGTTCACATTCGCGCGCTGGGTAATAACCAGAAAATGGGGCTTAGTCCAGTGATGCAGCATGCTGAAACAATCGGTATGGGCATGAGCGGTCAGAAGTATACGGAGAGCTTCTTTAGTGGGAATGCAAGGCCTGCTGGCATCGTCACGGTGAAGGGGGAAATTAAAAGCGAAGGATGGGAACGGCTCAAAAAGGTTTGGCAAAAAGCCGCGCTGGCGCTACGGAGCCAGGAAAACAAAACCATGCTGCTGCCTGCGGATCTGGATTACAGGGCATTGACTGTATCGCCAATTGACGCGCAGATCATCGACATGTCCAAGCTAAATCGCTCAATGATAGCCGGGATTTTCAACGTACCGGCACACATGATTAACGACCTCGAAAAAGCCACCTTCAGCAACATAACACAACAGGCCATTCAGTTTGTTCGTTACTCAATGATGCCCTGGGTGACGAACTGGGAGCAGGAGCTTAACCGTCGGCTGTTTACACGGGCAGAACTGGCAGCAGGTTATTACGTTCGCTTTAACCTTACTGGGTTGTTGCGCGGTACACCGCAGGAGCGCGCGCAGTTCTATCACTTCGCGATCACCGATGGCTGGATGAGCCGCAATGAAGCCCGTGCTTTTGAAGATATGAACCCGGTCGATGGGCTGGACGAAATGCTTGTCAGCGTTAATGCCGCTAACCCTGCAGACGATTTCAAGAAAAACAAAACCAAAACCGAAGAGGATAAAACCGATGAGTGATCGCGAGACTCGCTGTTACAGCGGTGAGGTCCGTGCCGAGCAGCAGGGCGAGCAGCCCACGCGAATTATCGGTTACGGCTCGGTGTTTAACAGTCGCTCAGAACCCCTCTGGGGGTTTCGCGAAATTATCAAACCAGGCGCTTTCGATGACGTGCTTGGCGACGATATCCGGGGGTTATTTAACCATGACCCGAACTTTATTCTGGGGCGTAGTTCGTCAGGAACGCTAAACGTGAATGTCGATGATAAAGGCCTGCGCTATGACATCGCGGCGCCGGATACTCAGACCATTCGCGATTTGGTACTGGCCCCGATGATGCGCGGTGATATCAACCAGTCGTCTTTTGCTTTCCGCGTAGCGCACGATGGTGAGAACTGGTATCAGGACGACGAAGGGATAGTCATTCGCGAAATTAATCGTTTTTCACGCCTCTTTGACGTCAGTCCGGTGACCTATCCGGCCTACCAGGAGGCTGATTCTGGCATCCGATCCATGAAAGCCTGGCAGGAGGCGCGCGACAGCGGTGCGCTACAGACCGCCATCACTCAACGAATGGCGCGTGAGCGCCTGCTGACTCTTCTTAACGCGTAAGGAAAATCCATGAAATTGCACGAACTGAAGCAGAAACGTAACACCATTGCCGCAGAGATGCGCGCCCTGCACGACAGCATTCCGGAAAATACTGTCTGGTCTGAAGAGCAGAATAAAAAATGGAATGATGCCCGCAGTCAATTGCAGGCGCTGGATGAGCGTATCGGGCGTGAGGAAGAACTTCGACGCCAGGATCAGACTTATGTTGACGATCAGGAGCCGGAACTGCGCGCCCAGCAGACTACACCGGAAAAACAGGCTGACGAACGCCGCGCCGCTGCGTTTGACCGCTTCCTGCGTAACGGATTTGCTGAACTGACCGCTGAAGAGCGTCAGGCAATTAAAGAACTGCGTGCTCAGGGAACCACACCTGATGATAAAGGTGGCTATACCGTCCCAACTCAGATGCGTAATACCATCATTGATTCAATGAAAGCCTACGGCGGAATCGTGAGCGTTGCGCAAATTCTTAATACCTCAAACGGTCAGGATATTACCTGGTCAACTTCTGACGGTACTGCTGAAGAAGGCGAACTGCTCGCAGAAAACAACGCGGCCAGTGAAGGTGATGTGACGTACGGTACCGCGATCCTGGGTGCTAAGAAGTTGTCATCCAAAATTATCCGCGTATCTAACGAACTGCTGCAGGACAGCGGCGTAGATATCGAATCATACCTTGCGGGGCGCATTGCACAACGTATTGGCCGCGGCGAAGCTAAATATCTGGTGCAGGGCACGGGTGCTGGCACACCACTGCAGCCAAAAGGGCTGGCGGCTTCAGTAACCGGGACTGTTTCTGCGGCGGCGGCCGCAGCATTCACCTGGCAGGAAATGAATAGCCTGAAACACGCGATTGATCCGGCATATCGCGGCGGTCCAAAATTTCGTTGGGCATTTAATGACGGAACGCTTCAGGTAATCGAAGAAATGGTGGATGATCAGAAGCGCCCACTGTGGCTCCCAGATGTTGTTGGTGGCTCTCCGGCAACCGTTCTGGGCATTCCCTATGTAATTGATCAGGCAATTGATGCCGCTGCAGCGAGTAAGAAATTTATTTTCCTGGGTGATTTCAATCGCTTCATTGTTCGCCGCGTTTCTTACATGACCCTGAAGCGTCTGGTAGAGCGTTATGCGGAGTATGATCAGACCGCATTCCTTGCTTTCCACCGCTTCGATTGCGTGCTGGAAGATACCGCGGCCATCAAAGCGCTGGTGGGTAAAGCACCGTAATCAATATTTCTGCTGTCTCCTGATGCCGCGTTAGCGGTTTTTTTTGTGCCCGTCTTCAGGCGGGCATAGGGATATTTATGCTGCTGACTCTGAGCGAAATTAAGATCCAGCTGCGGCTGGAGGACGACTACACCGACGAGGATGAACTGCTGAAGTTGATCGGGAGCGCGGTACAGTCCAGGACGGAGAGTTTTCTCAACCGAACCCTCTATGACGAAAATACCGGCGTTCCAGATAACGATCCTGACGGGCTGGTTCTTACTGAGGATATTCGGCTGGGGATGCTGCTTTTAGCTACTCATTTTTATGAGAACCGCTCATCGGTATCTGAAGTGGAAAAAACGGAAATGCCCCAGTCTTTCAACTGGCTCGTCGGCCCTTATCGGTTCATCCCATTATGAAACTGAGACAGGCGCAAACAAGTGCGACATACCTGCTGCCCGATCCGGGGGAGCTTGATAAACGGGTGATACTCAGAAAACGGGTTGATGTCCCTTCTGCTGATTTTGGTACCGAATCTGAATATCCGGTGGTATTTCCGGTCTGGGCTAAGGTAATCCAGACCAGCGCGACGACATACCAGGAAACGGCTCAGACTGACAACGTGATCACGCATTACATCACCATCCGCTGGCGCCGCGGAATTACCAGCGATTTTGAGGTGGCGAAGGGGGAAGAGGTGTATCGCGTGAAACGTGTTCGTGATCTAAACAGTAAACGACGGTTTCTGCTTCTTGAGTGCACCGAACTGGGTTTATTTACAGAAAATACCGGAGGGAATTCCAGTGGCGGAACCCTTTTTACACGTTGATTTTCAGCAGCCGAACGAAATGCGCTTCAACCGCGCGCGCGTTCGGCGTGCCTTTATAACCATCGGCCAGCGCCATATGCGCGACGCACGCCGTCTGGTGATGCGCCGTGGTCGTTCTGAACCAGGTGAAAACCCCGGTTACCAGACTGGTCGCCTGGCAAAATCCATCGGTTACATGGTGCCAAAAGCAAGCGGGCGGCGACCGGGGTTTATGGCACGCATTGCACCAAACCAGAGGAACGGGCAGGGGAACCGGCTCATCTCCGGCGATTTTTACCCGGCATTTCTCTTCTACGGTGTTCGCGGTGGCGCAAAACGTCGGCGCAGTCATCACCGTGGAGCTTCTGGTGGTAGCGGCTGGCGGCTGGCGCCGCGTAACAATTTTATGGTTGAGACACTCAACAAAAACAGCCCGTGGACGCGTTACTACCTGGCGCGTGAATTGCGACTATCACTTAAACCGGAGAGGCGACGCTGATGAAACTGGCCCCGATTATTGCAGCACTTCGGGCGCGTTGCCCGGAATTCCAGAGTCGTGTAGCAGGTGCTGCGCAGTTTAAGGACTTGCCGGAAGTCGGGAAGATGAAACTGCCGGCGGCTTATGTTGTTCCTGGAGATGATTCGCCAGGGGAGCAGAAGAGCCAGACTGATTACTGGCAGGATTTAACCGAAGGGTTTTCCGTCATTGTGTTTGTCAGCAATTGCCGGGATGAGCGCGGTCAGTTTGCCTCATATGATGTTGTTCACGATGTGCGACAGTCACTGTTTAAAGCGCTCCTGGGCTGGAATCCTGAAGAGCGCGGAAACCCGATCACCTATGCAGGTGGTACGTTGCTTGATGTGAACCGGCATGAACTGAGCTACCAGTTCGACTTCTCTGTGTTGAAAGAGCTTTCAGAAGATGACACTCGTCAGCAGGACGAGCTGAACGATCTGGATGATTTTAAAACGCTGGCGATTGATGTTGATTTTATCGATCCGGGACATGGCCCCGATGGGAAGCCCGAGCATCACACAGATATAACTCTTCCCTCCTGAGGAAAACCATGTTTGTAAAACCCCAAAAAGGGCGGTCAGTGCATGACCCTGCCCGAGGCGACCTTTTGCCTGTTGAAGGGCGAAATGTTGAAGAAAGCAGCTACTGGCTGCGCCGGGAAGTCGCTGGCGATATCAGGCGCGTGAACAAAGTTAAACAAAAAAAGGTGGAAACCAATGACCGTTAGTTTCAGCACTATCCCGGCAAATACGCTGGTGCCACTGTTTTATGCTGAGATGGATAATTCGGCGGCAAATACAAGCCAGGAGTCAGCGCCATCATTGCTGCTGGGCCATGCGAATACAGGTGCGTCAATTCAGCCTGATTCACTGGTGCTGATGCCGTCCGCTGATTACGCAAAGCAGATTTGTGGTCCCGGTAGTCAGCTTGCACGCATGGTTGCTGCGTATCGCAAAACCGATCCTTTTGGTGAGCTTTACATCATTGCTGTCCCTGAGCCAGCGGCAGGAGTGGCGGCCACGTATACCCTGACCGTAACTGGCGCAGCAACTGAGAGCGGCACGGTGAATGTTTATGTCGGGCGTACTCGTATTCAGGCAGCAGTTGTAAGCGGTGATGATGTTGAGGCTGTGGCATCGAGCATTAAAGATGCAATCAATGCTGATCCGACATTGCCGGTTATCGCTTCGTCTTCCGCTGGCGTAGTCACTCTGACAGCGCGTCACAAAGGTCTGAGCGGGAATGAAATCCCCGTGGTTTTGAATTATTACGGTTATGGTGGAGGGGAAGTTTTGCCCGCAGGCGTAGCTGTAGCCGTTGCCGCTGGTACTGCCGGAACAGGTGCCCCGGTACTCAACGGTGCTATTGCCGCCATGGCCGATGAGCCGTTTGATTATATTGGTCATCCGTTCAGCGATTTGGCTTCGGTGAATGCATTTGTCAGCGAAATGAACGATACCAGCGGTCGCTGGAGCTACGCGCGTCAGCTTTATGGCCACGTTTATACTGCAAAACTCGGAACGCTTTCTGATCTGGTTGCCGCAGGCGATCAGCTTAACCAACAGCACATCACCGTGGCGGGGTACGAAAAAGAAACTCAGACCCCGGCAGATGAACTGGTAGCCAGTCGTACCGCGCGCAACGCGGTATTTATCCGCAATGATCCGGCGCGTCCGACACAAACCGGTGAACTGGTGGACATGCTGCCAGCGCCAAAAGGGAAGCGCTTCACGATGACCGAGCAGCAGTCTCTGCTGTCACATGGGATTGCAACGTCATACGTTGAAAGCGGCACGCTGCGCATTCAGCGCGACGTTACAACGTACAAGAAAAACGCCTATGGTGTTGCAGATAACAGCTATCTCGACAGCGAGACGCTGCATACCAGCGCTTATGTCTTGCGCAGACTGAAATCGGTTATCACCAGTAAATATGGGCGCCATAAACTGGCGAACGACGGCACTCGCTTTGGTCCTGGTCAGGCGATTGTTACCCCGGCAGTTATCAAAGGGGAACTGCTGGCGACTTACCGACAGATGGAGCGCGCCGGGATCGTAGAAAATTACGACCTGTTCAAGCAATACCTGAAGGTTGAACGTGACGCGACAAACCCAAACCGTATCAACACCCTGTTCCCGCCTGACTACGTTAACCAGCTGCGAGTGTTTGCGGTCGTTAACCAGTTCCGCCTTCAGTATCAAGAGGAGTCCGCATAATGCCGCGCATTGCAGGTACTTGTTATTTCAAAATTGATGGTCAGCAATTATCCATGACCGGCGGTATTGAGGTGCCGATGAACACTAAGGTCAATGATGATGTTATTGGCCTTGATGGCTCGGTAGATCGTAAAGAAACGCACCGCTCGCCGTATATCAAAGGCACCTTCAAAGTGCCGAAAGATTTTCCGGTCAACAAGGTCACTACCTCGGACCAGATGACTATTACCGCCGAACTGGCAAATGGTCAGGTTTATGTCTTGTCGTCTGCCTGGCTACACGGTGAGGCAAACCACAACGCCGAAGAAGGTACGGCAGATCTTGAATTCCACGGTGAAGAAGGGGATTACCAGTAATGAAAGAACTTGAACTAAACCATCCAGTAACTGCGCATGGTGAAACAATCAGTGTCCTGGAATTTAACGAACCGACTGGTAAAGACGTTCGTGAGCTTGGTTATCCGTACCAGATGAACCAGGATGAATCCATCAAACTGCAGGCGCATATTATCGCGAAGTACATTGTTCGGCTGGCAAATGTACCGCTGAGTACGGTTGATCAGATGAAGCCTGGCGATCTAAATAGTGCAGGCTGGTTGGTAGCAGGTTTTTTCCTCCAGGCCTGACTGCTGATTATCTCACTAATTGCTTTTTTGATTGCGCCAGTTACTGGCGCATTAATCCATTTGAATTGCTGAAAATGCCAATCAGTGAGATTCCGCTGCTGGTCAGTCAGGCAAACAGGATAGAGCAGGAGAAGAAAGGCAATGGCTGAATTTGAGCTTAAGGCTCTGATTACTGGCGTAGATAAGCTATCTCCAGCACTTTCACGGATGCAGAAAAACATCCGTGGTTTCAAGCGCCAGGCAGAGGAAGCTTCAAAGGGTGGATTAGCGCTGGCTGGTGGTTTGGCTGCTGGATTGACTGTATCGCTGAAAGCCTATGCGGATCAGGAGAATGCGGCTACAGGGCTAAAGGTCGCGATGATGCAGGCGAACGGAGAAGTCGGCAATAGTTTTGAAAAAATAAACAAACTGGCTGTTGGGCTTGGGAATCAGTTACCTGGCACGACTGCTGATTTTCAGAACATGATGCAGATGTTAGTTCGCCAGGGTATTCCGGCAGAAAATATTCTGGGTGGAGTGGGAAAAGCGACAGCGTACCTTGCTGTTCAGCTTAAAAAAACACCTGAAGTTGCAGCTGAGTTCGCCGCGAAAATGCAGGACGCAACTGGAACCGTGTCAGATGACATGATGGGATTATTCGATACTATCCAGAAGGCATTCTATCTGGGGGTTGATGATACCAACATGCTGTCGTTCTTCACAAAGACCAGCTCAGTTCTGAAGATGGTTAATAAGGACGGATTGAAAGCTGCTCAGGGACTTGCTCCGATCAGCGTGATGATGGACCAGATGGGTATGCAGGGAGAGTCAGCCGGTAACGCCCTTCGAAAAGTCATTCAATCTGGCCTTGATCTTAAAAAAGTCAGAGCGACTAACAAAGGATTGAGGAAACAACGTATTCGGCTGGACTTTACGGACGGAAAAGGAGGTTTTGGTGGTCTTGACAAAATGTTCAGCCAGTTGGCCAAGCTACGCAAACTGACAGATACGGATAAAACTTCCGTACTAAAAACTCTCTTTGGGGATGATGCGGAAACCCTGCAGGTAGTTAATGCCCTCATCGATAAAGGTAAAGACGGATACGATCAGATTCAGAAAAAAATGAATAAACAGGCCAGTCTGAATAAGCGTGTTGAGGCTCAACTTGGAACCCTGACAAACCTCTGGGAAGCGATGACCGGTACCGCAACTAATGGCCTCGCCGCCATTGGAAGCGCCTTCTCAGGTGATACAAAAAATCTGACCATCTGGCTTGGTGACCTCGGGGAAAAATTTTCTAACTTTGCCGAGAAAAATCCTGATGTAATCAGGGGAGTAGTCGGCCTTGTTGCTGGTCTTGCTGCTTTAAAGCTTGGGTTTATGGGAGTTAACTTTGCTTTAGGTCTGGTGAGTAAGACTATATCAATGTCCCCGTGGGGGATATTGTTCAGACTTATTGCAATAGCCGCAGGTTATATCATTGCCAACTGGAGTACGGTAGGCCCGTGGTTTAAAGAAATGTGGGATAAGATTGGGCCATATTTCCAAGTCGGATGGGAGTTGATGAAAACAGTCTTTGGTTGGACACCACTAGGATTGATCATCAATAACTGGGGGCCAGTTGTTAAGTGGTTCCAGGATATGTGGAACAAGCTCAAACCTATTATTGAATGGTTCTCTGATGGAGCCAGTGACACTGTTGCTGCTGCTAACGCTGCGCAGTGGAGCGCTGGCGGTTACGGTGCTTATGGTTCCGGAGTGGCAAGCACTGGGTATAACCCCTACCAGATTAAGCAGGGAACCTCTGCCAACCCCAAGAGTACGGTGACAGTCCAGTTTGAAAATGCACCTCCAGGGATGAAGGTGACTGAATCTCGATCATCTGGAATTGATGTAAACCATGATGTTGGATATACCAGAATCGGACGGTTCGGCATGGGCGGGTAATTCTTGTATTGACGGTGTGTACAACGGTGCTTCATGTTACTGTTGGAAATAAATAGACACAGGAGATACTGGAATGGCAAAAAAAATGCTTTTACAGGCCGCTGTGGTAGCGGCTGTTTTAGCGCTATCTGGATGTAAGATTGAACTTGGCTCATTGATTCCAATGTCAGGACTGACAGGTCAAGACATAAAAACTTCTACAGCGGAGCTTTACCTAGAGGTGCCTTCTTGTGATAGCTATGAGGATTCTCGGCAGCCATCTCAAGGACTAATCGATGCAAAGAACCAAATTGCATCTTTATTTTCTGGAAGCGAGTTCAAAGAGTGTTTTAAAAAGAAACTCGACAGCTTTGCTTTATTCACAGTTCCATTGGCATATGGCCCTGACAGCAAAATAAAAGACAACCCGGCACAGTTGAGAGTTCTTTATAACGAAAAGAAATTTGCTTACTTTGAAGTTGGAGCAGATTTAAAGAAAAAATTGAATCAAGTAAAAAATAAACCATCTATAGCTGGAGGGTTTAACCCATCAGATGTTTCTATTTTTATTACTTTGGTTAATGATACCGGGCATGATATTAAATCAGGTTTTGCAGGTGCTTACTTAGGTGGTACCCCAGTGATTCAGGCTGATGGAATAGGTATTCCAAATGGGAAGCAACTTACATTAAAGCTGTCAGATGTGACAACATCGGTTATTTTTGATGATTCTCAAAATAATTACGCATGGTTCATGACTGATATTCAATGAGTTGTAAATGATTCGTTTTATTTCCTAGAGATAAAACCCGCTTCGGCGGGTTTTTTTATGCCCGGAGTTACTATGGCGTGGAAAGATCGGCTGGTGGATGCGTCGTTTCGTGGCGTTCCGTTCAAAACTGAAGACGAGAGTCTAACCGCTGGGCGGCGCGTCGAAACACACGAATTTGTGAACCGTAATAAGCCCTATACGGAAGACCTGGGCAAAGCAACTTCAAGACCTAAATTTTCTGCCTATGTCATCGGGGATGACTGCTACGAGCAACGTGACAGACTGATTGAGGCTCTCAATAAGCCGGGGCCGGGGACCCTTATCCATCCAGCATATGGCGAGATGAGCGTTTGCGTCGATGGCGAAATTAACGTGAGTTCATCGAGCAGTGAAGGGCGCATGGTGCGCTTTGATCTTCGTTTCGTTGAGGCTGGTGAACTCACTTATCCGACATCAGGGGCCGCTACGGCCAACACGCTGGTTTCTTCCTGCTCTGCTCTTGATGACTGCATCAGCGATAACTTCGACCAGTTTGGCATGGACGGAATGCCTGATTTCGTCCAGAGCGGTGTGATTGACGATGCGACCAGCATGCTGGGCTATGTCTCTGACAAAATGGCGATGGTCGATTCTGGTATTTCCGCCGCCGCACGTCTAATGCAGGGTGATATCTCTGTTCTCCTCCCGCCGCCATCTTCAGGCAAAGGTTTTGTTGACCAGTTGCAGGCAATGTGGCGTTCGGGGAATCGGCTCTCGGGTAATGCCAGCGACCTGTTCACAATGATTAAAAACTTTTCAGGTATCTCCATGGGGAGTGATCTGGCACCGCGTGGCGTATGGAAAACGGACAGCAAGACGACGCAGAGCCAGAAACAGCAAAGTAATTATGTTGCCAGCGCGGTTCGCACAACAGCAATAAGCGAAGCGGCTTATGCTGTCACGACGTTACCTGCTCCAGTTGTCACAACAAGCGAGCAAAGCCAGCAGTCCACTGGCTGGCCTTCTGTTACTCATCCTGAGCTGAATAATGCTCCTGATGAAGCGACAGTTGTCGACGTGCCTGCATGGGATGATCTGGTCGATATCCGTGACACGCTGAATACTGCTATTGATAAAGAACTATCCCGCACGACCGATGATCGTTTGTTTCTGGCTTTGCGCAGAGTGAAGTCTGATCTTAACAACGACATAAAACACCGCCTGGTACAGACTCAAAAGACTGTTGTCAGAACGCCTGATGAGGTAACTCCGGCACTGGTTCTGGCAGCAACCTGGTTCGATAACGCTGCGCGTGAGTCTGACATTGTCAGGCGCAATGCTGTGGCTCACCCGGGCTTTGTGCCGGTATCTCCACTGAGGGTTCCTGTACGATGAACGATAACGTGACTCTCCGTGTTAACGGTCGTGAGTGGGGGGGCTGGACGTCAATTCGTATTGGTGCCGGGATTGAGCGTTTGGCCCGAGATTTTAGTGTAGAGATTACCCGCCAGTGGCCCGGTGGTGATGGTGTTGCGTCACTTCAGCCCAGGGTTAAAAACGGCGACAAGGTTGAGGTTCTAATCGGTGATGACCTGGTGGTTACCGGTTGGGTTGAAGCAACGCCGGTTCGCTATGATGCGCGATCAATTAGTGTAGGAATTAGCGGTCGCAGTCTGACCGCTGATCTGATTGATTGTGCTGCGGAGCCGACTCAGTTCAATGGACAATCCCTCGTTCAGGTTGCCTCGGCGCTTGCCAGACCTTTTGGCATTGCGGTGATAAACGCTGGCGCGCCGGGTGGTGTTATTCCCGGCGTGCAACCCGACCACGGTGAAACGGTTATTGAAGTTCTGAACAAGATGCTTGGACAGCAGCAGGCGCTGGCCTACGACGATCCGCGCGGAAGGCTGGTAATCGGCGGCATTGGTACCACGCGCGCTCATACAGCTCTGGTACTGGGGAAAAACGTTATTTCCTGTGATACCGAAAAAAGTATTCGTGAACGTTTTTCCACTTATCAGGTTTCTGGTCAGCGCGCCGGAAATGATGATGATTTTGGCGCTGCTACCACAACAGCTCTTCGTGCAAAAACAACAGATGCCTCAATTGGCCGTTACCGCCCTATGGCAGTACAACAGACTGGGCAGTCAACTGGCGCCAGTTGCATTGCGCGCGCTGAATTCGAGGCGCGACAACGCGCTGCACGTACTGATGAAGCCACGTACACGGTGTGGGGCTGGCGACAGGGGGATGGTTCTCTGTGGCAGCCAAACCAGCGGGTTATTGTTTTCGATCCGATCTGCGGCTTCAACAACCGCGAACTCCTCATCTCTGAAGTCTCATTCACTAAAGACAATAACGGCACCCTGACAGAGTTACGCGTCGGGCCGCCGGATGCCTATCTTCCTGAGCCCGAAGAGAGCAGTCAGAAGCGTGCTAAAAAACGCAAAGTCAAAGAGGACCCGTTCTAATGGGAGTAATGCAAAGCCTTCAGAGACAGGTTCTGGGACTCATTGGACGCGCTGTTGTGAAGAGTATCAACGCAGCTTCCAAGTGCCAGATGATAGATGTTGAGTTACTTGCTGGGCAGCAAAAGGCGGGTATTGAGCACCTTGAACCCTATGGCTTCACTTCTCGTGCACAAGCGGGGGCTGAGGCTGTTGTTTTGTTTCCTGATGGTGACCGTTCTCACGCCGTTGCGATCACCGTGTCTGATCGTCGCTATCGCATGAAGGGGCTCAAAACGGGGGAGGTTGCTCTCTACGATGACCAGGGGCAGTCAGTCACGCTGACACGCGCCGGGATTGTTGTTGATGGTGGTGGCAAGGTGATTACGTTTAAAAACGCGCCTAAAGCCCGCTTTGAAATGGATATTGAGTCAACGGGCCAGATAAAAGACCTCTGTGATACTTCTGGCCAGACAATGTCGGCGATGCGTGTTGCTTATAACGGGCATAAACACAGAGAAAACGGGCAGGGCAATAACACCGATACGCCTGATAAACAAATGGGGGTGTGATGGAACTTTGGCTTACGGTAAATGGGAAACGGGTAAGCGCCGGTTCTCAGCTTGATCCGCTCACCCGCGCTGTAGTGATTTCTTTATTCACCCACCGCCGCGCCGATCCTGATGATAACGCTGATGTTCCGATGGGGTGGTGGGGCGATACATGGCCGGTTGTCGCGAACGACCGTTATGGTTCGAAATTGTGGCTACTCCAGCGGAGCAAGCTCACGAACGCCCTGGTGAATACCGTGCGCAACTATCTGCGTGAAGCTCTTCAATGGATGTTGGATGACGGTGTGGTATCTCGTATCGACATTGATATCCAGCGAACCGGTATTAATGAACTGGGGAATAAGATTGTTCTCTGGCGACGGGATGGTCCGGTAACGATTTCTTTTAACGATCTGTGGAGTGTAATCACCAATGGCGGACAGTGAATTTCAGCGGCCAACATTGGCCGAAAACATCAGCATGATCCGCACAGACCTTTTTGCACGCCTTGACATCAATGATGAGCTTCGCCGCATGGATGAAGATGTCAGGGCCAAGGTTTATGCCGGGGCGCTGCATACGGTTTATGGCTATATCGATTATCTGGCGATGAATATGCTGCCTGACCTGTGCGATGAGTCATGGCTTTATCGGCATGCTGCTATGAAGCGATGCCCAAGAAAAGATGCCGTGGCCGCATCAGGTTTTATGCGCTGGGATGGCGTAACGAACGGGCTGAAGGTGAGCGCCGGCTCGGTAATTCAGCGTGACGATCTCGTCCAGTACATCGTTCAGGCAGACGCAACAAGTGCCAGTGGCGTGCTTCGTGTACCCGTTGTCTGCAGCATGACAGGTATAACCGGAAATATGGATGATGGTGAGGCGCTCTCACTGGTTACGCCGGTTAACGGACTTCCTTCCGGCGGCATGGCCGATACGGTCACTGGCGGTTTTGATATTGAAGACCTTGATGTCTGGCGTGCCCGTGTCCTGGAACGCTACTACTGGACCCCGCAAGGCGGCGCTGACGGAGATTATGTTGTCTGGGCAAAAGAAGTGCCCGGCGTAACACGCGCGTGGACTTACCGGCACTGGATGGGGACGGGAACGGTCGGCGTTATGATTGCCAGTAGCGACCTGATTAACCCGATTCTTGATGATGCCACAGTTGCTGCCGCTCAGGCACATATTGAACCGTTGGCACCCGTAGCGGGTTCAGACCTCTATGTATTTAAGGGGACGCCAAAAACGGTCAACTACACCATTGACCTGAACCCGGATACTCCTGAAATACGCGCCGCAGTTGAGGCCGAGCTTCGTTCATTTCTGCTGCGTGACGGCTATCCGGAAGGGACGATTGAGCTGTCCCGAACAAACGAGGCGATTTCTATAGCTGCCGGTGAGTACAGCCATAAGCTACTTTCTCCAACAGTTGATACGCCAGTTGCAAAAAATGAACTGGCTGTACTGGGGGTAATAACGTGGGCGTGAGTAATGATGATTATGTCCAGTTACTGAGTGCGCTGCTTCCACCCGGACCTGCATGGTCAGTTGACGATGTTGCAATAAGTGGCGTAGCGCCTTCTTTGCTCAGGGTGCATCAGCGTGCTGATGAACTCATGCAGGAGCTTGATCCGCGTACCACAACAGAACTTATTGACCGATGGGAGCGGTGCTGCGGTCTGCCTGATGAATGCATACCATCAGGCACACAGACGTTACGGCAGCGACAGCAAAGGCTGGACGCAAAAGTTAATCTTACCGGAGGAATCAACGAAGATTTCTATCTTCGTCAACTGGCCGCTCTGGGGAAGCCCGGCGCCACTATCACGCGCTATAACAAGGGACCTTTCAAATGTACGTCGTCGTGTATGGATGCGACCTATTCAACTGAATGGCGTTATTACTGGCAGGTAAATATGCCTGCTTCAACGGACGCCACCTGGATGACCTGCTCAGACAATTGCGAAACGCCCATTCGTTACTGGGGCGATACTGTTGCCGAGTGCGTTATCAATAAACTGTGCCCGTCCCATACCTACGTAATTTTCAAATATCCGTAACCGGAGACATTATGCATCGCATTGACACACCTACTGCGCAGAAAGATAAATTCGGCGCGGGCAAGAACGGCTTTACTGCAGGTAACCCCCAGACAGGAACCCCGGCCACAGATCTTGATAACGATTATTTTGATATGTTGCAGGAAGAACTGGCGGGAGTTGTAGAAGCAACCGGCGTTAATCTGGATAAATCAAAACATAACCAGTTACTTACTGCCCTGAAGGCGCTGCTGTTAAGCCGTGTACATCCTTTTGCAGATATTAAGGCAGACGGAGCTGCAGCAATTGCAGAGGCTCTCTCAAACCTTGGTCTGGGAGAAGCGGCGAAACGGGATGTGGGGACCGGGGCAAACCAGATACCTGATATGTCTTCGTTTTCATATTCAACATCAGGTACTGGTGCTTTTGTCATGCGTTTGCCTGGCGGAATTATCATACAAGGCGATAACTTTACCGTTGACTCCAATGGTTATGCATTAATCACCATGGGAGTTGCTATGTCTGATTATCAGGTTGTTGCTTGTGAGGGGCAAAGCGGTGGCTGGCTTTCCAATGGCGGTATTTACTCATTCTTTACCAGTTATGGATGCAACAAAATTAATGCATCGCAGTTTTCTGCACGAAGTACATCATGGCGTAGTTCCGACAAGAACTTTATCGCACAACCTACGGTGGGCACGTACATTGCCTTTGGGAGAATATAAGTGATCAATTACTATTACAGCGCAACAAATAACGTGTTTGTAACAGCTGGAAGTACTTTGTTATCAGAGCCTGGATTTAGCGATGCAGTGCCTGTTGATGATGTTGTTTTTGATGAGTATTTTCGGACCATAAAAGACGGTATGCGCAGGGTCGCCGGCGACGATGGACTCCCAGCCTGGCAGAAAATCCCACCTCCGACTCCAGAAGAAATTAAAGCGGATACGCTTGCAGAAGCTGAACTGAAAAAATCGGTGTTAAAAGCCGCTGCTGATTCTGAAATTGAGTGGCGGCAGGATGCCGTTGATGCTGGAATCGCGACTGAAGAAGAAGCGACTGCACTTGTTGAATGGAAAAAATACCGGGTGCTGCTGATGCGCGTTGATACTTCAACGGCACCCGATATTGAATGGCCTATTACTCCGGGAGAGTAAGCCAGTTAACAATGGAAACAGCGCAACGCCTATTTCCTTGTTCAATTTAATACGCCTTGCTATACATTCTTGTTTCTTCGACAGGTTTTATTGAGACTGATGGTGTAGAGTAGCCTCAAAAACCTTTTGATGTAGCTAATTGTTAAGTGAGGTTCTATGAATAAGGTCAATAAATCATACAACTATGCTGATTACATAATTGATTTTGCAATGTTGGGGAAAAGTACTTCTACAGGATTGGTCGCAATTCAGTTCATTTCTAACAAACCTGTGCCAGTCCTGAAGGAGAATATTCCACAAGGCGAGTATAATCAAATCAGCCTGGATGTAGGGGCGGAGTTATCACATGAATGTACAGTTTACCTTGGAGCTGACCAGTTGCGTCAGTTGCATGAAGCGATTGGTAGGGCGCTAGCAGAAGGCGATTCAACCGATCAGGATGCTTAGAATGTCCATGGCTAACGATAGAGGGAGTGCTACAGTAATATTCCCGTCCCAGTGGAGAACAATCGGAACCAGTGCTGTGACGCAAAATAATGAATGGGAGGTTCTGGCAGAACAACCCGCGTTATCCACCGGGCAAGAACATAACCTTTATGGTGCGTCTCCTGATGACAAAGCGCTGCAAGAGGATGATATGAATGATCTGAGTAAAGGTGAACTTGAGGCCAGGCTTGCTGCAAATAAAGCTGAAGTTGAAGCAGTAGCTGCAGAAATGCGCCGTGAAATGGCTGACTTTAGAACGCACTATACACAGCAGTTCTCTTCAATAGATAAAGGATTAGCTGAGATTAAAGGTGATATCGGGGGGATAAAAACCAGCCTGAATACTACTCAATGGGCTATGACGATTGGTTTGGCTTTGGTCACTGTAGTGCTATCCGGTGTGATGCTTGTTTCGAGCTGGATCATCTCCAACTCTCAAAGCACAGCATCTCCAGCAAGACAGCTTGAATCTGTCCAATCACCACAATCATCACAGCCAAAACCTCAATAAAATATGATATGAGGCTATTCATCCACACGCTGACCCATAAAAGACCAGCCACTAATAAGGTGGCTAGTCTTCATGCCGTGGCGCTGGCGAGAGTATAGGTCAAACTGCTCATTCAGCAACAAGCCAGAATTCAGCCTCTTCAAACATTTCCTGCACAGCGGCGCTGATCCGCTCCTTCTCATGCTTACTGGCATCTGTATTGATTGCCGGCAGTGTCATCATCGGTTTTACCCGGACATCAGCATCGGGGAAAATCCGGTGAACCCTCTTGGTCAATTCGCCCAGAATGATATCTTTTGCACCGGGCAGACCATCAAAATTCCTTTTGTCATAAACGAGTTCCACGAACATTGTTTATTGCCTCTTTACTGGTTGGATATACAGTATTTATACTGTGTTTTTAACCAGTATTCAAGAGAGGGCGTAATGATGCCACGACGCAGCGATATTGAAATAGCCTGGCATGCTTCGATACAGCGAGAACCGAATGGCCGGAAGACTGTCACCACACAGCGGTTTGTCCAGGAACTGAGTAAGGTTAACTGGCACTGGACGATGAAGCAGGCCAACGATTGGATAGAATGTTATGTGACAACATTCCGCGATGTATCAACGCAGGAAGGCGAGAACCGAACCTTTCAGCTGTTCAATCCAAACGGAGGACTTTAGCCATGGGGTTCCCTTCACCGGCCAGCGATTACGTTGAAACGAGGATCTCACTCGATCAGCAGCTTATCAGCCAGCCAGCAGCGACTTACTTCATGCGGGCATCGCGTTCACATTTCAGGCAAGGGATACTCCAGGGTGCGCTGCTTGTGGTAGATGCGTCACTTACTGCCTGCGATGGCTCACTGCTGATATGTGCAATCGACGGTGAGTTCAGGATCAAGCGTTACCGAACACATCCTCAACCCCACCTGATTAATCTGGAGAGCGGGAGAAGGGAGGCGCTACCAGTAGATGATGACGGTTACGGTTCTGCACCCGCTATATTCGGGGTGATTACTTACATCATTAATGATGCCAGGAACGCGGAGTTTGATGACTGCCCGGTGATGTGAATAGCTTAAATTATGCGAGGATTTTAACCTTATTCACCCGACACGTTAGGGCGATGTTGAGAGCAAAAAATGTTTCACCATTGTACCTTCTTGATGATTATAAGCTATTGATTAAGTTGATCTTAAAATCATGGGTTATTGGCGAAAAAATTACGTAACTTGTTGATAGTGCTTGATAACACGCATGATTTAAAATCCCTCGGCGTTCGCGCTGTGTGGGTTCAAGTCCCACTCCGGGTACCATGGGAAAGAAAAGAATAATCAAAGCAATAAGCAGTGTCGTGAAACCACCTACGGGTGGTTTTTTTGTTTTTGTGCTACATGTTCACCATTGTTTCGCCATTCAGCTTCGCCATAAAAAGAGGGCATTACTGCCCCCCAACGACCGGAACAACTGAAATTCTTCTATTATATCTCGCAGTTTGTGAGGCATTTTTATGACCTGAAATTTCCTGCTTCTCACTCAGAGTACCTTCAAGATCCGAAATTCCTTTGGCTTTTAGATCATGGAAAGTGAACTGGAAATCCAGGTCTGGATATTTATCAGCAGCAAGTTTTTTTGCCTTCATCCATTGCGCATTAAAAGCATCGCGGGTGTATCGAAGACCTGATGGCTGGTGGATGACAAAAATACTGACCATACCGCTGTTGAGAGGAATGCAGTCAGCAAGATTAACGGCATCCTCCAGACGTTTTGTCCAGGCCTTGATCTGGCTAACTGCGGTTTTGCTCTGCTGGATTAAAATTCCTTCGTTCAATATTTGACTCTTTTTGAGGTCAAGAATATCTCCCTGGCGTGCGCAACATAGATATGCCAACTCCATTGCAACTTTTACAGGAATAGAAGCAACGCTATAAAGTGCATCATATTCCCTATCGCTAATATAACGTGTTCGAGCCTGCTCTTTAAATTGCTTAACGCCCTGGCAAGGATTCATCCTCACCTTTCCTCGTTCGTATGCCCAGCGAAAAACTCTGGACATAAATGCTTTCTCGCGGTTTGCCTGAACTCTGCTCTTAACACCTCTTTTATCCATATATTTTCTGATGTGCTCTGGCTTAATGTTATCCGGCTTCATTTTCCCGAAGACAACATTTATCTTTGAACCATATTTTCTATAGTCTTTTCTTGTTTCTGTTGCTAATTCGTGGAAATCACCGGAATTAAAAAACTCCTCACAAAGTGCGTTGAAGTTCGTACCAACCTTTAAATCGTTAATGAAGTTTTCGTAAGCTGCCCATACCTGCGATTTTGTTAAATCAGGATTGCACAACCTGATGGTACGACCATCTGTTGTACGAAACTCATAAGCAGATTTTCCCCGCCGAACGCGGGGAGGCATCCAGTTATCATCGGGGTTTTTGCGAGCTCTAGACATTACATATCCTTAAAGTTTGGTTCTTCTTCCTCTGGATTGCTCACTATCAACTTAAGGCCAACCGGGTTTGATACATGATCCCATGTTGTTCCAGGTCTGCCGTCCTTACGTGGAATAAAAAATACTCCACTATCCCTGAGAGCTTTGCACTGTAAGGAAGGGCGACGATAACCAGTTAATTGATAGAGGTCATCTGGAGTAAGAAAACGTTGGATTTGTCCGCTCATAGATAGTTCTCCACTTAAACCGGCTGCACCCGGTTACTTCATTCTGTAAGCACACGATGAACATCCGTGACGGGTTCCATCGTTGCAATTGCGACATAATGGATATTCTTTCGAATCCTTCCCATTTAGCTGATGAAATATCTCTACTGGCACCATTACCGGCATTGGTACACGAATCACCATGCTTCTGAGTTCAGCAATTTCGTTTGCCTGTTCGAACACTCGCGCCTTACAGTATTCAGCTTCAGATTTCCACCATGCCACATCCGTTTTGAGGCGACGCACACGCCGCTGCTTGAGTTTACTGGGCATGAATATTCACCTTTATAGCGAACACCTTCACAGGTTTGTCACCGAAGTGAGGATGCGTGATCACCTTGATTTCGTAACCGTCATACGGGATATCGATACGCTTGCTCATATCGTCGCGCTTCGGATAACCACGGGTGATGATCAGACGGTCATAGTCTTTGCAGTGGATGCGGCGCCCCCAGTACGGATTAACCAGGCGATACTCTTCCGTTTTCTTGCCTGACTTCATCTGATCGAAGTATTCACCATTAACTGCCAGTTGCAGGTTAGCCACGGTTCACCTCCTGCTGTGGTGCTGCTGAAATCAGTCTACTCCACGCATCTTTTGAGTCTTCCGCACCGTGGTCGATAATTGAATCGAACTCGTCCAACATCGCCATTGTCGGCTCCTTCGGAACCAGCATCCAACCATCCTGAGATACCGGAGAGTTGCCAGCCTGCAGCATGGCGGCGCGGTATGATGCAATACCGATTTTTACCTTATTCCATGCTTCGTGTTCACGGTCTGATATGCGCAAAACTTCTTCCATTGCGGATAGCAAGGCTTCCGGCACTACCGGCGCTGGCGGGGTGCGATATTTATCAACGATACGCGCCAGTGAGTTGTAATTCATGAATGGTACGGCCTGATGCCCCTTGTAAATATTGGCATCCCACGCATGTTGATTACCTCCAGTGACCTCTGCCACCGCTGCATTCAGCTCGTCGAATGATACAGGCTCCGCGCTATCAGCCTTGCGGCGTTCCTGTAGCTCTGCGCGTTCTGCGTCATTGAGTGGCTGCGGGGTGGCGTAGATCATTCGACGCTGACCGCGACGTTCAGAATCATATTGGTCGTAAAAATCCTTATTTACGTCCTCCCAATGCCACTGCAGATCACCATTAGCGTCATGGTGACAAAATTCGCATTGATAGATAGGTTCGGCATTATCAGTCTTGCGGCGTTCCTGCAGTTCGCTCGCAGCAATACCGCATAACGTTAGCAATTCAGCAGCCTCATATGCCTCTATGCCTGGGAGCTGGCAGTAAAACGACCGAGCACTCATAATCCGTAATTGCAGCGTGACAACCTGCTCGTCTGTTAGTTCTGGTTTACTGGTCATTTAGAGCCTCCAATCCTGATAGCTGCCAGCGTATAGCCGCCAAGTCTTCTATTTGTGCGGCATACTTGTGCCATAAAGTTCATTTCCTGCATTGCCAATATTCTACCGTAGGCCGTAGCGCGACCGCCGAGACGGTTAGACTTACCAACCTTTCGGCGCACAATTCGCATCACTCGACGGTTACGGGCTTCAACGACCTGATTCCAGTGAAGATGGTCTTTTTTGTTTTTGTATACGGACTCAGCTCTTGCAGAGCGGTTATTTTTGCTTGTCTCGTATGCTTTAGCTAAATCATCAATGAAAGTTGCTTTTGCCATTCTGTTATCGCCCCTTATGGGGCGACCTCCGTTATTTGTTAGTTGATTTATCAGTAATATTTTCCATTATCCTGATTTCCCACAGTACACGCGGCACACCTCCGTTGCCCACCGGATCACGTTTATCTCTCAGTTCCACGCTGGATGCGGCCCATCCGTTTCTGGCTGGCAACTCCTTAACCCGGACAAAACCAGCTGCGCGGAGCGAGGCCCCGGACTCATCAGCCTGGGTGTACGTGATACAGCGGCGATACCCCATCGCCTTTGCAGCACGCCAGATTGCGCCGTACAGCGCGCTGTTAGCGTTGCGCTCACCAGTGGTGCACGTGCGGTTGACCTCCAGTGTCAGGCCGTCGTCAAAATAACGAGCAATCGGGCGACCAGCTGTTGCAACACCAATCAGCTCGCCATCGGAGTTTTTCAGACCAATACTAAATTTATGCCCTGTTGGTGGTTTGTTGTGACGGTGATGTTTCGCCACAAATTCTTTGGCAACTTTTAAGGTGATTGGTGAAATCAGCATTCACTCCCCCTTCACGCCAATGCCAGCGGCGATGGCTGTTTTTATTTCGAACTCAGCCTCTTCGATAGCCTCTAGGCTAATTTGCCCGTAATCGTTGTATTGCCTGAGGACCAGCGTTAGAGAACGAAGTAGTTGCTCGCCATTGCGCGCCTCCAGTTCTGCTATGCGGTCTTCTGCGGTTCTCAGTGCAGCAATGGCTTCACCGGCAATGCACGTCATTTGATGAGTATCGTCGTGTGCGCAATCATCGTAGCGCTCTGCAAGATGTTTAGATCTAGTAGTCATTTGGCGCGGCTCCTTTGCGAAGTTGGGCGGCGAAAGCATTGGCGAAACGCTGTAAATCTGCTGTTACCATCACTTTGTAGCTGTCATCTCCAAACTCATTCATCAGTTGATCAGCTTCAGCGGCCATCATCTCCACGCCCTGCGCCCGCACTTCAGCCAGGAAAGCGTCTGTAGCAGGGGTTTTTGCATATACTGAATCCACCGTTTGCAGCAGTTCGGTGGCGTCCTCCATCGCGCCACGCCAGTCCATGCGGCCGCCGCTATGCTCAAGAATCGAAACTGCCAACGCACGGATGAATACATGGCGCTCACGTGCATGAGCATTCTCCGCCGCCAGTTCCCTGCACTTGCTCTCGGCGTTAGCGAGCTGTACTGCCATGTCTGTGATTTTCAGTTCAAGATTGTTAATAGTCGCGTCTGCTGCCCAGAACTCGCGACGGGATTCAGTTAAATTTGAGCAGGCGTTTTGAATTGAGTAGGCCAAAATTGCAGTATCACGATCATCTGATTCTTCAGCTTTAACCTGCAACTGAACCGCCAGGCTGAAGAGATCAGCAACTTGAGTCGCTGTCATACGGTTATTGATTGTTTGCATTGGTGTGTACCTGCTGAAGTTTGTGCTGTTTAACGAAGTGGGCGACTGCCTTTGACTGGCTGGCGATTATTTTTTTATCGCCTAAATCCAGGGTGACGTTCTTACCGCGATAAATTATTGCTGAGCCGATTTCCTTACCGTCCAGCTTCACATACAGCACTTTCCCGATAATCTCTGTCGTAGGGATTGGCTGTGAAAGGCGATAAGTTTCGCGAGCTTCAGCAATGGTTTTGTGTTCGTCGATGATCGCCAGAGCTTCAGCCAGCGCCGTGCCTTGCAAAGTGAACACGCCTTCATCGCTGATCGTCGCCATGGCCATTAACTCCACGAAACGGCGAGCGCTTTTAATGTTGAGTTCCGGAGCGATAGAACTGCGCGTAACTTTTGTTTTCCCCTGGGCTGCGGCTACTGCTTTATCATGCTTGAGAACCTCACCAGCCTGTTCGCCAAACTCACGAACGCGGTCAACAGCAACATCAACAGATACGGCACCAGATTTAACTTCCTGCTGAACGTCATAATTGGCGGTACTCAGAGTGAGCAACTTCTCAACGGTCGCTACAGACTTATTGACCAGCTTTGCAATCTCGCTGGTGGTCTGGTTGAAAGCGTTATGAAGCTCCTGAATAACAGCAGCCTGTTCAATATCGGAAAGGGGGAGTTGGTTATTGCTGGTCATGATGCGAGCCAGACGCTGCACATCGTTACCGTTGAACGGCATGATATGAATACGGTCTACTGGCTTACCAGCTTCAGCGCAACGTGCGTAGCAACGACGGCGGCGGTGGCCTTCAACAACCCACACACCGCCTTCATCACGTGCGATAACCTCCAGCGGAGGAACGGTGCCACCGTTCATCAGATAGTTAAACAGGTCGTCATCTGCCTGGCGGGTGCGTTCGTCGTCTTCACGCTTGTTGAATCCTTCACGCACGTGGATATGTTCAAGGCTGATAAACATCCCGGTATCGGTGCGCTTGATGGTCCCGTCACGGGACATCTGTTTGAATGAGTTAGCGGCCATTACGCAGTACCTTCACGAAGTTGGTTAGCGAATAACAGAGCCTGATTACCAGCGTAAACAATGCTTTCTTCTTGCTCTTCTTTCCCTATGGCAATAGTGAGGTTTGCGTACTTTTCCACGCCAGTTGCTTGGATATCGCGAATAACCTGATCGGTTACTGGAGTTAATTCGCGTAATTCTCTCTGCGCCTCCAGCATGTGCATATTGGTCGGCGATTTGGTATGACGTTCAACGATGCGGTCGCACTCTTTGGCCCAGCAGTTAACATCGTCGCGCAAAACGGTGTTCTCAATAGCCAGCGACTTACGCTGTTCCATTGATTCGCACAGTGCGACACCCTGAACATCGTAGCGGTTAGCCAGTTCATTCATCAGCCACTGGGAAGCAGTTGGAAGGAGAGGGGCCGCTTTACGGGCTGCATCGATCAGTTGCTCTCTGGTCATACGTGGTTGTAGCTCAGTGACGTTCTGTGTGGTCGTCATGGTTAGTTTCTCCGTGTTATATGCGCCCTGCACGGCGCTGAATTTTGGTTGCACGAATCCCGGCACTATGAATGCTGCCTAATTCGTTAATTAATAATTAGTTAAAAATATTCCCTGTTATCTGATCTAACTCGTTCGAGAATAATTTTGGCCTCTTCGAATGATGGTGCCAGTAAAGCCTTTTCAACTGCTCTGGCGAAGCAGGTGGCATCACATTCGTAACTATCAGATTTCGATTCCCATTCGGAAGCATCTTCTTCTGCGTCTGAAATACGATCTTCATATTCAGATTCCAGCTCACGCCTTACCTCGGCGCGAAGACGCTCTCGAATGATGTCTGATGCTTCGTCCAGTGGGAGAATAATCAGTAAATTTTCGGGCTGGTAAGTACCGTACTTTACCGCCAGATCATTCGCAGACATACAACCTCCAGAAAAAGTGCCCGCCGCGAAGCGGGCTAAGAATATCTCTCCAATTCAACCAGAACAGTCTCAACGTCTCCTGTAAGGTTGAGATGGCGTTATTACCATCACCAAGCACCCAGTGGATGCTTGAGGCTGATCGCCATAACCGGTACTGCAATACCGGTGCTTAATTTCTCCACTCAAATGAAAGCGCGTTCCGCTGGTTTTGGATTTAACGAACTGGCACTTAATGACAAGGGACAGAACGCGCTTTCAGTTGAGTAAAAAGGGCGGTACCAGGGACTTCAAAGGTTGGTACTGGTACCGCCAAGACTCCACACAGCTTTCTTACTTCCTTGAACCACGATGGCTACGTGATTGGGTGAAACTCTTCACAGGCGATTAATCCATGACCGCCATTTCCATAGCTCTCTTTCATGCGTCTAATTTCAGAAGCGTCGGTATGTTCATAACCCATGCGCTCACGTTCACTAATCAGCCTTTTGATAGCTTCGCTTTCGCTGTTCGCACAATTGACAGTACTAATCCAACCATTGCTAAGTTTGATGTCATAAGCCGCCATAAGCGCTCCTGAATAACGTTTCATGCTGGCGTAGCATGCAGGATTTGAACCTGCGACCCACGGCTTAGAAGGCCGTTGCTCTATCCAACTGAGCTAATGCTACAACTGGAAGCGCACTCCATCTGTTTCACACCTGTCACCCAAACTGGTTGAAGGAGTGCGCTTTCATGTTGTGCGCCTGCTTTTAACCACATCAGGCGAGGTGGATCCTGCTATTCCCCAACAACAAGGATTCGGTTAATCTGGATATCCCCAACAACACAAAAGGATCATGAAATGAGTAAACCGGATGATTACGAGGAGAGGCATATGCCTCCCCGGCAAGTACCTAAACCACCCCCGAAGCTAGGGGAATAAGTTGAAAAATGAGGTGATAAATGAGTAGGGACGATTGCAATTTTGCTATTTATTATTCATATACCTTGGAAAGAATGAATTACACCCTGCTTACGAGAATAGATAAGCTAATTACTTTGGTGCTTATTGTCGTAGGCTTCTCGGTATTTTCTTCATTTAACAACTATTTCGTTTTTGGGGTATTTGTATCGGTCCTTTCAGTTCTACAGCTTGTTTATCATTTCGGACAGGAGGCGGGGTCTTCTAAAGAGCAAATGAAGCAATACAAAAGGCTACTGGCTGAGTCACCATCTTTATCAGATCCAGAGCTAACCGACCGCTTCATTAAAGCCCAGGACACAGACAACAACCCGTGGCGATCATTGGAGAACGCGGCATATCTAAAAGCCTGTCTTTATTTCAGTCTTCCCGCCACTTACAATCTAACTTTCTTTCAGAAGTGCATGTCATTGTTAGCCGGTGACTCGCCGCGAAAGAAAGACTTCGAGGAAAAAAAAGATGAGCAAATTTGCAAATGACCACATGCCACCGAAAAAGCCACCTGCACAACCAGTGAAACCTCAGCCTAAAAAATAATAAGCACAAGGATCGTACGCATGAGCAAACCAATTGAGCCGTTTCATGTTCCACCAAAGCCAATGCCGCCCCGGCCTGGAAAATAATAAGGGCTAACATGAAAGCACACAGCACAATTCATGAGGAGCCAAGGCCTGATAGTTACGTCCCGCCTCGGCCAATGCCCACGCCAAGGCCGAAAGCACGGCAGTAGTTTTGGTGTTAAGGGATATCCAGATTTTTAAAGAGCGAAGCGTCCTGATGGGCGCTTTTTGTTGCCTGCGAATCATCCGGTTATTCATATGCCACTGGCGGCTACTTCGTGGGCGTCCTGCCTGTTCGCTGTTTCGTATAGGTACATTATGTACCTTTGGGGTACATTGTCAAGGATAAAAAAACCTGCCGAAGCAGGTTTGTGATGATGGGTTAAAGCTTATGTCTGTGCCGTCGTGGTTTTCCTGAGAAAACAACGGTGCCAATAATGGAGCAATTACCATTGATCCTAATATATGGCTCTGGCCAGTTGGCGTTTAAAGCTTTAAGAAACTTTTCGCCACTATCTTCTATTAATCGCTTAAACGTTGTTTCACCAGAATCATGCATTAAAGCAATAACATCATCGCCATGAGAAGCTGCAACCTCTGGATCAACAAAAATCATATCGCCAGGGCGATACTCATCAATCATTGAATCACCAATGACGCGTAAGATATAAGTCATTGGCCCGCACGGAACGGGACAAGGATATGTCTCTACACTACTCAAATCTACCTCTGCATAACCAGCATCCGTCCATGCTCCGGCTTGCACCCAGGATATAACCGGGACCATCGTAATGGATCTATTGACGTCTGAAACGTCGGGTGATTTAGCAATATTGGTAGTTTGATGTTCGGTATCTAGCCAGCCTTGAGGCAAGTCAAAACATTTTTCGATATGCCTTGCCAGGCTACCTGCGTTTAGTTTTCAATGGCTACAAAAAGGCAGGTTTTTCCTTG
>ERZ1036449.216-NODE-216-length-35517-cov-7.552535_pt1 | contig 35517 bp, 53 predicted proteins | sample MGYA00514227_ERZ1036449 | MGnify/ENA primary metagenome ERZ1036449 (study PRJEB33795, sample SAMN09464923) | human gut metagenome | host: Homo sapiens | place: USA: Stanford, California | collected 2016-07 | study: EMG produced TPA metagenomics assembly of the...
GTTGACACGTTACAACTATTACGTTTAATATACACCACAAGAGATACAACAAAAAAGAGGTATTAAATGAGTGTATTAGAAAGCACAAAAAAAACCGCAGTAAATTGGCATAAAGCCGACATCCTTGCGGAACTTAAAAAGAAAGGCTGGACATTACGTTCTTTAGCGGCTGAAGGCAATGTGAGTTACAGCACATTAAAAACAGTTTTTGATAAGTCTTACCCGAAAATGGAACGACTTGTTGCCAATGCCATTGGAATCGCCCCTGAGATTATCTGGGCTGAACGATTCGCAGAGCGTAATAGAAAGCCAGTCCTAACTAATAAGTTTTAACATCATAAATGAAATTAAACTTAAAAGATACAAAAAGGAACATTTATGGTTGGTCTAGAGTTAAAAACACATTATTCAGTTTATGAATATGCCGAATTCGGAGTATCGGGTTTGCCAAAAGCTCCTAAAAATATCCAGGCATTTTTTGAACGAAACAAATGCAAGGCTAGAAAGCGTCAAGGGCGAGGCGGTGGCGTTGAATATGAATTAGCTAGTTTGCCAATGGATCTTCAAACCGAAATTAGAAATAAATTCGCCGAAGTGGTTGTTGCAACAAAACCAAAACAACTCCCAACGGTTAAAAATCTGAACCTTGCCGACCTCACCACCAAACAGCGCGAAATCGCTGATGCACGCATGGCTTTGGTGGCTTATGTGAGCGAGTTGGAACAGGTACAAAGTCGAATCAAAGCCATTACCCACCTCTGCAATGCGGCAAAGTGCGGTGAAATTTCGGAAGATTTGATGGCCTTAGTCTCCACGGCTAACAGCAAAAACGGCAATAACTGCGGTCGTGTGTTATCACCAAGAACCCTGAATCAGTGGGTGATTGATTATCACAAATGCAAAACAGCGGAAGAACGTTTGCGTGCGTTGGCGCCGAGTCAACGTCAGGCAGATAAAGTGGAAGGTATTTGGTGGATGTCTTGGTTTATGGGGATTTATCGCCAAACCAACGGCATTAGCGTAGTGGATGCGTATCGCATTTTTGAAACCGAATGGCTTACTCGCCACGAAAATGACGACATGTTACGCGAAATGTTACCAAGCCTTGACCGAGTGCGTCGTGCATTGGCTAAGTTGCCATTGCATATCCGAGAGTTTGGCCGCTTAACCGGCTCAAAATACAAAGGTTTATTGCCTTATGTTGAGCGTGATTGGTCATTGTTTAAGGCTAATGATATTTGGATTGGTGACGGTCACTCGCTGAAGATGAAAGTGGCACACCCTATTCATGGGCGACCATTCACGCCTGAATTAACCATGATTATTGATGGTGCAAGCCGAAAAATTGTGGGTTGGTCGTTGGCGTTATCTGAAAGTGCTTTTGCAGTGTTGGACGCTTTACGCCATGCCATTTCTCAGCATGGTTTACCTTGTATTTATTACTCCGATAACGGGGGCGGTGAGAAAAATATTTTACTTGATGCCGAAGTAACTGGGATTTTACCTCGCTTTAGCATTTATCACGCCACTGGGATTGCGGGTAATCCGCAAGGACGAGGGATTATTGAACGCTTAAATAAAACCGTCGGTAAACGCATTGCACAACGTTTTCCAACCTATTACGGGGCGGATGCAGACCCTGATAGCAAAAGACGGATGTTGCAATCCATGATCTCCCTTTCCAATGCGAAAAAAGGGGCGGTTTTAACGCCGTTACAACGCAAAGCGAAAGAAAAACTGGTGAGCTGGGAAGAGTTGATGGTTGGTATCCAAGAAGTGATTGATTGGTACAACAACGAGCATGTGCACTCTGAAATTCGTTGCACTCCTGCTGTCAAGTATGAACGCGTAACTAATCCAGAACTGATTGTTTACCTTTCCGACGTGGAATTACGCGACATTGAGCGCCCGCACTTTAAACGGGTGACGAAACGCGGACTGATTGAGTGGAAAAACCACAAATATTTCCACCTTGAACTGCTAAACCATCAAGGGAAAGAAGTGGTGGTCGGTGTGGATATTCACAATGCGGATTTTGTGCAGGTGCGCACGTTAGATGGTCGTTTTATCTGTAACGCTGAATTCGAGGCACACAAGAAAGCCGCATTCCCGGTACCTATGGTTGAACAACAACGTGAAAACCGCGCGAAAGGTAGATTAAACCGTATTAAACACCGTGAAAATGAGATTTTAGACGAGTTAAATCCGGTTATTACGATTGAACATCAACAAGGTGCAGAGCTATTACACAGCTTACGCGCAAAACAAGTTAACCGCTTTTATGATGACGAAGAAATTCCGTTATTGCCAAGCGAAATGAGACGCCAACAACGCAAGATTGCAGGAGTTAAATAATGAAAGAACGCATTCTGAGATACGTCCACCAAGGGCGAATTGGGTACAAGCGTAATGAGTATTTTTCTTATCAGCTGATTAAATATAAAGGAAAGCTGGTTGAAATTAGACCAAAACAAGACTTTTTAGAAGTTTATAGCTTAAAAGGCAATTTAATTTGCACGGCATCAAGATTAATTACAAATACAGGAGCATTAGCATGAAAGAACAACTCGCAAGATTTATGCAACAGAAAGGGCTAACCCAAACACAAGTGGCAAAAGCCCTCGGCAAGTCCAACGCCGTTATCAGTCAGTATTTAAAAGGCATTTATAAAGGCGTGACCAAAGACATCGACGAAGCAGTGGAACGCTTAATCCGTCGCGAAAAAGACAAAGTGGTTGAGCGCAATTTTAACAGCGAATTTGTGCCGACTTATGCCGCAGAACGTTGCCTTGATGTGGTGCATATTGCCCATGTCGAAGGCGAAATTAGTGTGGTTTATGGTGCGGCAGGTTTAGGCAAAACCAAGGCATTAAAACAGTATGTCAGCCAAAACCCTGAAACAATTTTTATCGAAGTGGAACCGAGTTGTAGCCCGAAAGTATTGCTGAAAAACCTCTGCCACCAGTTGGGATTAAACGAAGTCGGGGCTAACCATGAATTGTTTACCCGTATCACCGAAAAATTGGGTGAAGGTCGCTTAATCATCGTCGACGAAGCGGAATTGTTAAGCACGAAAAGCCTGGAATATATCCGCCGAATCCATGACCTAACGGGTTGCGGTGTGGTGCTTGCTGGTATGCCTCGCCTACTTGTGAATTTGAAAGGTAAATACGGCGAATTGGCGCAACTTTATAGCCGCGTGGGCTTGGCTTGCGACTTGGGCAACCAGTTAAGTGAAGACGACATCCACAAATTAGCGGAAAACGGCTTAGGCACGGACGAATTTAACCAAATCCTATTTAAAGCCAGCCACGGCAACGCCCGCCGCTTAACCAAACTTATGCGCGGGGTGATTCGTGTGGCCGAAATGCACGGCAAACAGATTGACGAGAAGTTAATCAACTCTTACGCCGGTATGTTAATCAACTAATTAAACCAAAGGAGCAACAAAATGAGTGAACAAATGAACCGCGTGGCGTATGCGTTAAGACGTGAAGGCGTACAAATCGTTGAAAGTAAAGACGGCCGTTTCCCGAAAATGGTGATTTTAAATCCAAGCCGTCGTTTACAGGAAAAAGGCGTGCAAATGACTACTGTAAAAAACGGCGTGCATATTGTGCGAAACGTAGCAAATGAACAAGGCGTTATGGTCTATTGGGCTTAAGGGGGAGAGGTGCCTAAATATCGTCAAATCTACGCCGTATATCGCGGAGAAGAGAATCTAGGCGACGGCACGGCGGAAGAACTAGCAAAGAAATTTAATATTAGAAAAAAAACACTGTATGCGATGGGGTCAGAAGCGATCCTAAAGCGTAACAAAGGCAACAGATTAATCGTAATTAAATTAGATAAAGAAGAGGTTTAACTATGGCAAAAGTAACAATCGAAGGCAAAACATACTGGCGTGACGCAACAGGCACGCTTACTCCGGAAGAACTGGTGCGTGATATTGACAAAGAGCGCGATGAACTGGTAACCGATTGGGTGGAAAAAGGCAAAGCGTTAAATCGCCAAATGGGTGAGTTTAAAGCTGGCATTTTTGGCGATATTGGGGCGTTTATTGAGTTATCCGCCGAGAAATACGGCGCGAAAGTGGGTGGTAACAAAGGCAATGTGACGCTGTTTAGCTATGACGGCAAATACAAAATCCAACGTGCTATCAATGAGAGTTTGCAGTTTGACGAGCGTATCCAGGCGGCGAAAGTGCTGATTGACGAATGCTTAAACGAATGGAGCGAAGGCTCACGCCCTGAACTGAAAGCCTTGATTGAGCGGGCATTTAACGTGGACAAAGAGGGTAATCTCAACACCTCCCGTATTTTAGGCTTGCGCCGCGTAGAAATCCAAGACCCTCGCTGGTTGCGCGCTATGCAAGCCATTAGCGAAAGCGTGCAAGTGGTAAGCAGTAAAGCGTATGTGCGGATGTATGAGCGTGTTGGCGACAGCGACAAGTATGTGCCGATTGCGTTAGATGTAGCGGGGGCTTAAAACTTATTTAAATGCCCTTTAAATCTCCCCTAACCCCTCTTTACAAAAGAGGGGGACGGGATGAGGGGCATTAGTAATAGGTTTTAATCATTAACAACTAAGGAGCATGTATGGAAAAACTACGAACCTATAAAGATTTTAGCACGTTGGCCGTTGAAATGGAGCGTGCAGGTGCATGGGCAACCGCTGAGGCTGCCTGGCAGAGAGCAGCTATTGTTGCTCGAAAAAGCGAAAATGAAGAATGGGCATTAAACAGACAGAAGATGTGTGCGCATTATGTCAAAAATCCAAGCAGAAGACCGGAGGTGAAGCATGGCTAAGTATGTGGCACGTTTTTATTGCTTAGTTGAAGCGGTTGTTGAAGCCGAAAGCAATGAGCAAGTGTTTGAATTGTGTGATTTGAATGTGTGCGATGTGAATAAACTACCGCATACGATTACGGAAATTGATGATGTGGTTGAGGTGGAGGAAGTATGAGTGAGCTAACAAAAGATGACTTACGGGTTGGGTATGTTTACTCCGCGAAAAGTCCTAAAGAACACGGTTTTCCCCCATTATTAGGGGATAGACAAATACTGTGGATGGGGCTTATTTATGACAATAAAGAGGGGTTTGTCCAGGGGCTGCAATATGACAGTCCGTCTGTAAAAGATGGACGGCATTACCCGAAAATCAGCATAACCAAGTTTTTAAAATGGGCTAAGGCAGACATTACAGACACAATGCCAAAAGGTAAATGGAGATACGCGAGATGACGGAACAAGAAAAAGTGCGGTTGGATGAAATATTGCAACAAGCAGCAATGCAGCTTATTAAAGCACAAACCTATCTTCGCACAGGGCAAGTTCAATATGCTGCTGTTTATGTGGGCAATGTGCAGAATTTGTTGCCAGGGTTGAGAATGAGATTAGGGAGATAAATGAAATGGAAGAAAAAAAATATGCAGTAACGTTTGAGCTTAAAGTGGAAGTCACCGATGACGATTTAACCTTTAATGTAAACACAGAATACCATCAAGCCCCAGCTTTATATGTGAAGGACGCGATGACTTGTTTGATGTTTAAGTTACCCGAAATTGTGAGAGCGGGTTGGATTGTGATTGAGGGTATTGACGATAACGTCAAAAGTGGTTTTGAACACAAAATAAAATTAGATTTTTGCACCCAAGATGGGGACGAATGGGATGTTAGTGCGAAAGTCGAAAATCCTAATGAAACTGGCCGTATGTTGATTGGCTTTATTGAAAAAATTCTTTTGAAAGATCCAGTTATTGACGAGATCCTTCAGCGAGCAAAATAAGGGGGATGAAAATGAGTGACAAAATTTATGAGTTTAGAAAAGTTGAAGACTTTTTGCAGTTAACCGAAGAACAGTTTAATCGTTTCTTGCCTGATTTTATCCATTGGTTTGCTATTCGCAAAACACTTATACAAAAGAAACAAATAGCTATCGAAGAGTTTGGTGTTTTTGTGCAGGTTAATCCGGAACCGGTTATTAAATGGAAGGATGATGGAAAAACTGGGGTTGATGGTTATGAAGTAACGATTAGACATCATCAAGATGGCGAAAATGATATAAAAATCAAGGTAAAAAAGGAGTAAAAATGAGCATATTTATCACACATGGCAACCGTTTAATCGACTTTGCCAACCCACAAAATAGCGACATTCATATTGATGACATTATTCATCATTTAGCAATGATTCCACGATTCGGTGGCAAATTAGATGTGCATTATTCCGTGCTTGATCACAGTGTTTTTGCCGGGGCAATAGCTAAAACGTGCTTGAAAGTTGATGATATGACCGCTTTTGCAGTTTTGATGCACGACGCCCAAGAGGCTTTTTTGGGAGATGTTACCAGCCCGTTAAAACAATTATTGCCGGACTACAAAAAAATCGAAAAAGCATTCGAAATGGTTATCCGAGATAAATTTAAGATACGCATCAAAGCCGAAATGGAGATTGTCGTCAAAACCGCTGATATTTTGGCATTAAAAGCGGAAAAACAAGCATTTATCCAAACTCCTGCGGAGCTCGCTGAGCATTGGCGATTTTTGGACAAATTTCCGACCGTGCCAATATCGCCGCGGGAATATATCAATAGCAAAGCACTGTTTAAAGACGCGTTTAACTACTATAACAAAGCCTTAAATTTAGGGCATAAGGAGATCTAAAAATGAAAAAATATTTTGCTTATGACGCGTTAGAGCGCGAATTTACAACATACGACACACTACAAGAAGCTAAATCACAAGCGCAAGACTGTGTTGACGAAATTTTTGATATTGGTGCTGATAATGGTTTCGGAGATGAAATTGAAGACGGCATAAAAGAAACGTGTTTTGGGGTTGTATTAGGTGGGTTTGATTTACCGACCAGACCGCTCACCGAAGAGGAAAAAGAAGTCTATGCCGATGAGTTCGCTTTCATGGTTGAAAATCCGGTGCTTGTTGAGTATCCGCAAAATGAGTGGATTAAGTGTTCAGAGCAGTTGCCTGAACCAAATACAAGAGTTTTGATTTATAGCCTAGACAAAGAAGTTGGGGTTGCTTTGTATCAAGAATTAATTGGGTTTGGTTACATCCCTCTTTATGGCGAAGTTACCCACTGGCAACCATTACCACAACCACCTATCGACTAGAACCCATTTACAGCCCATTAAATCTCCCCTAGCCCCTCTTTACAAAAGAGGGGGGTAAGTTAGATGAAGTGGGCTGAGTAATGTGTTTTATTAACTAAAGGAGCAACAATGTTAAAAGAAAGCGATTTACTTGAAGATCATGATTATGTATCAAATAACGTAAAAATATATAGAGGCAATTTAGTAAGCTGGAGACGTATTTTTAAAGTTAATCGTGCTAATGAAAGCGTGACATATTGTGAAATGAAATGGCTTAAAAATGGTTTAAAAGCGACATTGAAAACTATATCAATCAAAGCATTTTTAAAATGGGCTGTTGCTGATGTAACGAAGGAGACAAAAGAATGAAATTATGTCGTTGCCCTATTTGCCACAGCGACATCCATTTGGATGCGCTGTTGGAAGATGATGCGGGGCGTGAGATATTGGGGATTATTACCAATTTACGCGGCGATAATGCCCGTGCGTTGGTGAGTTATATTGCCCTATTTAGACCCGAGAAAGCGGCGTTATCTAACGGCCGTGCACTTAAATTAATGCGCGAAGTGTTAGATATGTATCAGCCGAGTCCGTTGTTGTCCCATGCGCTCACGGAAACCACCAATGGCGTGATGAAAAACCGTCGTGAGACCCGAAACGTGGTGGCGCTAACCAATCATAACTATCTTAAAAAAGTGTATGAGGGGGCTAAGCCGTTATTTGCCGTGGTGCGCAGTGAGCAAGGTAAAAGTGCGGTCAAAAATGCGGATAAATTAGCAGAAGACAAACGGACAGCGGCAATACAGTATATCGAACGTTATGCAGCTATTGGTAAATTAGAGTTTGTTAAGAATATGCCGGAATATTTAGTTTGGAAAGCATGGAAAGAGGAACAAAATGCAACCACAAACCCGTAAACAGATGATCCAAAAGATCCACATCGGCAAAGGCATGCTTAAAATGACCGATGACCAATATAAACGCTTTTTGTTGGACACGGTGGATAAACACAGTTGCACCGTGATGACAGATGCCGAGTTGATGCAAGTATTGCGGGCTATAAAAGCAAAAGGCGTGGTTTTTAGTGCGAAAAATGCGCCAAAACGTCCCGCACCAAGGGCGGATAAAGCGAAATATATGGCAAAAATAACCGCACTTTTAACAGAATACGGACTGCCACAGAGTTACGCAGACAGTATGGCGAAAAAAGCATTTAACATAGATTTCGTGCATTGGTTGGAGGTGTGGCAGTTGAAAAAAGTGGTGCAAATGTTGGCAGTGTATTACCGAAGAAAACAGAAAGCTAAAAATTAGTTGCATAACAATAAATTAAGCGTAAATTAAAGGCTCCTATGGAGCCTTTTTTATTGGAGAAAATATGAGAAAAATAGCAATTTTATTGGGTCTGTTCGTAGTGTCATTGTCATCACTTGCTATGACTGACAAAGCAAAGGATGAATTACAAAAAGCCTTACAGGGAGATTATCAAGCACTCCGTAATTCGGCATACTCTATGAAAAATGGATCTGCCGGTCATGATCTTAATCCGATTGCAGGCTGCGCATTGCGTAAAATAACATTAATTGTGGCACAAAATGAAACTGATACTAGCGATTATGGCAATGAATATGTAGATTGCAAAGCATTGTCACCAGATGAATCTGAAAAAGCATGGAAGATGACATTGCAGCTACTGCCACAAGTATTGCAATTAAAAAAATAAAGTCGTAAATAATTATTCAGCCTCAGCGATTAAGTTGGGGCTTTTTAATTTTTTTTAGTGTAGAAACCTGCTTTTTGAAATTTCCGTGAGAGAATCCGCCTAAATGGTCACAAAGGGGAAATTTTATGCAGTCTGAACTTGAAAGTGTTGCAGGTTATTTACCTGAAATCGTGTTAGAAATGGTAGATCTAGTCGGGTTTGCTGATATCGAAAAGATTATTAATCAATTCGGCGGGACGACATTTCGGTTTACTGATGGCGCGGTGTATTTTCCACGTTTGAAATCCTTAATTGGTGCAGAGAATGCGATAAAATTGCGTAATTATTTTAGAGCCGAAGAAGTCTATATCCCACGTTGTGAGGTTGCTCTTCGTTTGTTGCGTAATGAACGCCTGAAAGCGGATTTTGACTATATCACGCAAACCGAAAAGAAAAGTGGCCGTACGGCAATGCTTGAGCTTTGCTCTAAATACAATCTATCAGATCGCCACGCCTGGGAAATTGTAAGAACCCATCAATCTCCACAATATCAACAAGCGGCGTTATTTTAAAGCAAGTAGACGTGTGGAAGTCCTTCCTCCATTAATTAAACTTAATTAGATTCAGAATACCCTCAATCATATCAACGATTGAGGGTATTTTTTTATGTCTTTAACTTTTACACAAATCTTTAACCGCTTAATTGGTCATGAAGGCGGCTACGTTAATGACCCAAGAGACCCAGGCGGCGAAACCAACTGGGGAATCACTAAACGTACAGCTCAGGCAAACGGTTATCAAGGCAGTATGCGAGCAATGACGCGTGAGCAAGCCTATAAAATCTACTACTCCGCATTTTGGCTACGTTATCAATGCGACAAGATGCCTGAAGCGGTGGCTTATCAGTTTTTTGATGCAGCGGTAAACCATGGATTAGGCAATGCAAGCCGTATGTTGCAACGTGCGGTGAATGTGGCGGATGACGGCATTATTGGCAATATGACGATTGCCGCTATTAAAAAAATGGCGATTTCTGACGTCATTATGCGTTTGAACGCTGAACGTATTGAGTTTTATTGCAAACTTAGCACTTTTGCGACCTTCGGTAAAGGCTGGATTCGTCGCGTGGCGGGGAATCTTAAATATGGAGCGATTGATAATGAAGTTTAAATTTTTAGGCGTGTTTGAACGTGTTTTTAATTGGTTGCAAAACCGAGTTTTGACAACCAAAAAACTCCCGAAAAATCGACCGCACTTTTACAGTAAAAACGCATGGAGTTATGCCTTTCGCGGCAAACCAACGCCAGCTAAAGTGATTATGTGGAGATTATGTCAATGAGTAAATTTTTTGAATTATTTACTAATAGTGATGGACGTGCGAGTACGACAGGTTTTATTCAATTTTTCGGCTTTTTGGTCATGGCCGGTGTGCTGATTTATGCCGTTTATCTTGACCGTTCTACGGTCACTGACTTGTTTTTTTATTTTGCTTGTTTTTGCGGTGGCTCAGCGGCAACTAAGGGTGCTGTAATGGCATATCAAGCCAAACAAACCAAGCCGGAAGAACCGATTACCGGCGAAGTTTATGTCGAACCGGAACAAACGGATAGACCAAGGGGGATTTAATGACGTTACAGATGATTTTAATTGGCTCAGCTGCTGCACTTGGTATTTGTGGTTATGTGGTATTTAAGCTCAAACGTGCACACCGTGAGATTGAGCAGTTATTAAAAACCAATGCGCAGTTACAAACGCAGAAAGTCGTCGCCGAAACTCAAGTGAAACATTTTGAAGTGAGAAAGAAAAATGAAGAAAACAGTCGCAATGCTGACCGTGACACTCTTATTAATGAGTTGCACAAGTCAGGGGATCTCCGTGATTAATGCAAGCTGTGCGGGTTTTTCAGTGATCTCCGCAAGTCGCCAAGATACGACCGAAACCTTACGTCAAATTAAAGTGCATAACGATACATACCGAACCATTTGTCAGCGAGGTGAAAATGGAAGTGCACATTAACGGCATGATGGTGTTTAACGCATTAGTATCCATTGCGGTGTTTTTTATTGGACTTTGGTTTAAACGGTTAGATGGTGAGTTTAAACAGCTGCATGACGAGGTCGACCAAGTGAAACGGGATTATCTCTCGAAAGAAGTCTCTAACATCGTCAATGAGAACGTGATGGAAAAATTAGATGCTATCACTAAACAACTTAACTCTATTACCGAAAAACTCGACAGAAAGGCGGATAAATAATGTCGGCAAGAGAACAAAAACGAGCGGAACAGGCCGCAGAGCGGGAAATGACTAACCGTAAACTCGATGAAATCTTAACGTTAACACGTGAAGTAAACCGCAAAATCGACCGATTGGACGACCGTGTGGACGACATCGACACCCGATTAGAAATGCTTGAAGCACGCATGGATAAATTGGGCATCAAATCCGTGATGGCGGGCGGTTTAGGTGGTTTGGTGGTGTCGGTAGGCTTTGAGCTCATCAAAGCGAAATTCGGGGGCTGATGATGGCACACGATGAAAAAACCAAGGCTTATGTACGTCGCTATTATGTGTTTGATTGCTTGACGCTAGAACAGGCGGCAGAAAAAGCCAAAGTATCCTACAACACCGCACGCCGCTGGAAGAAAGAGGCAGAAGCACGTGGTGACAACTGGGACACGGTGCGTGACGCCAATACGATGGCAAGCGGCAAAGTAGAAGACGTGGCGCGCGGTATGCTCACCACCTTTGTTATCTATTTTGAGAAAACCATGGAAGAGCTACGTCATGCGGAAGATTTGCCTGTAAGCGATAAAGCTAAACTGATCCAAGGTTTAGGTGATAGCTACTCGAAAATGGTAGCGAGCAGTAAGCGGTTATTGCCAGAGGTATCAGAGTTAGCAACAGCATGGAAAGTTATTGAGATGGTAACTAATCTAATTAAAACTAAACATCCTGACTTATTGCCTACTTTTTTGTCTGTTTTAGATGATTTAGAAAACATTGTTAAGCAGGAGTTTAAGTGATGGAAAAGCAAAATCAAACCATTGTGCATAAGCATTACTATTTTCGCTGGATTGTGCAATTTGTCTGCATTGTATGTGCTTTTAAGTTAATGGCTGCCGGTATCAAAGGTTGGGGCTGGCTTTTATTTATTGCGGTAATGTTATAGATGAAATACAAAGATTTCGAAAAACAGCTCGAACAACTACGTGCTGAATTACAGCGCAATATCGAAGCGAATTTTGAAGGTTGGGATGATAAACCGCATGCGATTGCAGAGCGTCGTAAGAAAGTCTTAGATAAAGAAAAAGGGTTTGAATATTTTGTTCAAGCCTATTTTCCGCATTATGTACGTTCTCCACATAAATCCCAGTTACACGAATATCTGTTTAAAAATCTTCCGCTTTCGGTTGAAGAAACAGATAAATCCGTCCGACAAGCTATTGCCGCACCCCGCGGTGAGGCGAAATCCACTATTTGTACGCAATTATTCCCGCTTTGGTGCATGGTATGTAACCTTAAAAATTACATTATTATTGCTATGGATACCAAAGAGCAAGCCTATGGCATGTTAGAAGCCATTAAAGTTGAGGTTGAGTCAAACCCAAGACTTGCTATTGATTTCCCCGAACTTACGCCGGGCAAAGTTTGGCGTGCCGGTGCAATTCTTACGTCTAAAGGGCAAAAAGTGGAAGCGGTCGGTGCTGGGCAAAAGCTACGTGGACGTCGCCATGGAGCTTTTCGTCCTGATTTAGTTGTATTAGATGATATAGAGAACGATGAAACTGTTCAAACACCTGAACAGCGCAATAAATTACACAACTGGATTTTAAAAGCCGTTCTAAAACTTGGTGCCGCCGGTGAGAAATTTGACGTAATTTACGTCGGCACTATTTTGCACTATGACAGCGTATTGAACCGAATTTTAAATACTAAAGGCTGGAGAAGTGTCCGATTTAAAGCCATTTTGCGCATGCCGGACAATATGACGTTATGGGATGAATGGGAAAACATCTATTTGTCTGAAGAAGGCGACGACGACACCTTATCTGACTTATTTTATCAACAGCATAAATCGGAAATGGATGCTGGTTCCGTTGTGTCATGGCTTGCCCGCCCAATTTTATATTTAATGAAAGAACGCGCCAAAGACGGACATTCGGCATTTGATTCCGAGTATCAAAATGACCCGGTCAGTGGCGATGACGCGATTTTTGCCAATAGTCTCCATTATTGGACAGAGTTACCTAATAACTTAATTTATTTTGGTGCGGTTGACCCATCACTGGGTAAAGCAGGTGCAAGCCGTGACCCGTCTGCGATTTTGGTTGGCGGCTATCACAGAGAAACTGGCAAATTGTATGTAGTTGAAGCGCAGATTAAAAAGCGTTTACCCGATTTAATTATTGAGGACGTTATTCGCCTACATACACAGTATAACTGCCATCGTTGGTTTGTAGAGACAGTACAGTTCCAGGAATTTTTAAAAACCGAGTTGGTTAAACGTTCAGCTGCGCGCGGAAAACCTGTGCCTGCTACGGCAACAAAACCCAATAGTGACAAAATGCTTCGCATTGAGAGCTTGCAACCGCATATTGCCAATGGGTTAATTTTATTACACCGCTCACAATCCACCCTTGAATCACAGTTAAGACATTTTCCAAAAGCTGATCATGATGATGGCCCAGACGCATTAGAAATGCTATGGCGTAATGCAGTGACGAGTTCTGCCCCGATTGAGTGGATAGGCTTAAACGATGAAGACTTGGGGCATGATGATTTTGATGCGGAAGATGATTTATATAGCATTTGGCGAGGATAAAACATGAAATTTTTGGAAAAAATTAAAACATTGGTAGGGTTAAAAACAGAACCAACTCAAACCAACGAAGCAATGGTGACGGCAAATGGGCGTGTTTTATCAGACCACCCAAGTAACCGTATTACCCCGTCAAAGTTAAAAAGCATCTTAGAGGATGCGGAAAACGGCGATATTACAGCGCAGCACGAATTATTTATGGATATCGAGGAACAAGACAGTTCAATCGGTGCGAATATTCAGACACGCAAACGAGCGATTTTGACGCTGGATTGGCGCATTGCCGAACCACGTAATGCGACACCGGAAGAAGAAAAACTCCAAACCGAAATTGACGAGTTGTTTTACCAATATCCAAACCTTGAAAACCTGCTTATGGATATGATGGACGCAGTCGGACATGGTTTTTCTGCCATTGAAATTGAGTGGAAATTGGAAAACGGTAAGTATATTCCGCACAACTTTATCCCACGGCCACAGTCTTGGTTTAAGCTAGATAAAAATGATAATCTCTTGTTAAAAACCCCGAACAATCCCATGGGGGAACCTTTGCGTCCTTTCGGCTGGGTGGTACATTCGCATAAATCCCGCTCAGTGCAATTAGCTCGAATGGGCTTATTCCGCACACTGGCTTGGCTTTATATGTTTAAGCATTATTCGGTGCGGGATTTTGCCGAATTCTTGGAGCTTTACGGTATGCCGATTAGAATCGGTAAATATGGTGCTGGTGCAACCAACGAGGAAAAACGCACACTATTACGTGCCCTTGCACAAATAGGACATAATGCTGCAGGGATTATGCCTGACTCTATGACCGTCGAATTGCATAATGCGGCAAATACCACCGCCACCAATAACCCGTTTTTACAGATGACGGACTGGTGTGAAAAATCCATTGCTCGCCTGATTTTAGGCCAAACGCTCACATCAGGCGCAGACGGAAAAAGCTCAACTAATGCGCTAGGCAACGTGCATAATGAAGTGCGCCGTGATTTGTTGGTGTCAGACGCAAAACAAGTGGCGCAGACCATCACACAACAAATCATCCTGCCTTATTTGCAGATTAATGTTGACCCCAATATTGCGCTACATCGTGTGCCATACTTTGAGTTTGACACCAAGAAATACGATGATTTAAGCGCTTTTGCTGATGCTATCCCTAAACTGGTTGGGATTGGCGTGCAAATCCCCGAAAAGTGGACGCGCGACAAGTTAGGCATCCCCGAAGCACAAGACGGTGAAGTGGTTTTAAAAACCGTTCAAAGTGATTTTAATCCCGATTTAAAAACACCGGGAAAATCTACCGCACTTTCTGCCCACGTGGTGGGGTGTCAGTGTGCAGGGTGTTTGGGTAAAGGTACGCATGTGGCGTTGTCTGCTGCTAACAAGGGGGAAACGGAACAGGATTTACTTGATAGTTTGTTAGATAACGGCATGACACAGGTTGACTTTAACCAACAATTAGATCCGATGGTGCAAAAAGCCGTGGCAGTATTATCTACGTGTAACAGTTACGAAGAAGCAGGCGATAAACTGGCGGAACTTTACCCGGATTTAACGTCAGAAGCGCACGAACGCTATTTAACCAGTGCCTTATTCTTGTCGGATTTATTGGGGGCGTCCAATGCCGACCGCACCTAAATTTGCTATTGGCATGGAGCCGACAGAAGCCATTGAATTTCTCCGCCAGAAGAAAATGCTGGCTGGAAAAGTATTTGTGAAAGACTTACAAGACAGCGCGTTAGCCCGTGCAACGACTATTGCGCGCTTGTCTAGTCTTGAAATGACCAAAGACATTTATCAGTCATTGGAAACCGCTATGCGCGAAGGCAAGGGATTTAATCAATGGAAAAAAGAATTGCTCGGCGAATTTGAGCGCAAGGGCTGGGTGTTTGGCAAAGATAACGCTATCAGCCGAGGTATTGACGGCAATCTGTTAGCTGACCCGAAAACGGGCGAATATTTCGGCACACCACGCCGTTTAAATACGATTTACCGGGTGAATATGCAGTCTGCTTATTCTGCGGCGCGCTATCAACGCATGCGTGATAATGTGGACAATCGCCCCTACTGGCAATATTCTGCCGTAGGCGACGAAAGAACCCGCCCAGCTCACTTAGCATTAAGCGGCAAAATTTACCGTTATGATGATCCATTTTGGACGACATTTTACCCACCGAATGGGTTTAATTGTCGTTGCTCGGTGATTGCACTTGCCGAACGAGATTTACAACGTCGTGGCATGGATAAGCCGGACGATAGTTCTGAATTTTTAGTCGAAGTGGAACGCCCCGCCGATAAAGCGGGAAATCGTGAAAAAACCATTGGTTTTAAATTGCCCGACGGCACGATACGGGTGACGGATAAAGGCTTTGATTATAATGTAGGGCGATTGAACTATAAGCCGAATTTGGATCTTTACCCGGAAAAGCTGGCGCATCAGTTCGCTAAAGTGGAAATGACAGGGGCGGAGTTTAAGTTAGATTATGCTAAGTTGTCAGCCTATTTAGAACCACACATCCCGCATTACCTATCTCTGAAAGGACGAAAACCACGAAGCGACCTTTTGCAGGAGTTACGTGACAAATATTCACAAAATTTCAAATTCGCTGCCGGTGTATTAAATGAGAATACAAGAATGCAAATTGGCACGGAGCTTAAGACAGTTTGGCTTTCCGATGACTCCATGGTAAAACAGATTGCTAATCGCTATGGACAGTTTGGCGTTGAAACTTATGAGAAGTTGCCGGATGTGCTTAATTCGCCCGATGAAATTAAATCAAGCAAAGGTAATCACTTTGAATTTTATAAAACGATAAATGGCGAACGGTATGTGGCGGTGGTTAAAATATTGGAGCATGTGAAAGAGCTTTACATGCAGTCATTTAGACGGGATTAATACGCACCGTTAGGTGGGACTCGGACACCCCACACATATTTCCCGGGTCTATTTCACCCCATCGTTTAGCAGTTGCCGAGAATCGCTGCGACAAACGGTGCGTAACTAACTATACCGCCCTTTATTTTGAAAAGCAACGCTTATGATAGAAATCGAGATTAATAATGCGCAACAAATTGCCTCCATACTAGATAAACTAGCAAATGCCGCTCAAGACCGTACGCCACTCATGCGTAGTATTGCCGGCACAATGGAATCGGCAGTGTTGCAAAACTTTGACGTAGGTGGCCGTCCGAAGTGGCTAGGACTGAAATATCGCCAAGGCACGCCGCTAGTTGATACAGAAAATCTGATGAACAGTATCACAAGTTATTATGATAATAACATTGCCATGGTCGGTACGAATGAGCCTTACGCGGCAATCCATCAGTTTGGCGGTAAAGCCGGGCGTGGGAGAAAAGTGGATATTCCTGCTCGTCCTTTCCTCGTTTTAACACCACAGGACGAGGATGACATCTTGGAGGATGTGCAAGCCTATTTTCGGAGTATAGTTAAATAAAACATAAAACCGCCCTAAATCGCGCGTATTTGCATTTTTATGATTATAGGGGTGATTTATCGAATGATTTTTTTTAAAACGATTTAAAAGGATTTAAAAAGGTTTTAAAAATGGTTTAAGATAAAATACAACATCAAAATTCATTTTTTCAAAAGTTCTAACCTAGAGGGGAGTGTGGAAGACGCTCCCCTCTTTTCATTATCTCCAATACATTATTCTGGAATCCTAGATTAACTTTTCAGGATTTTTACGAATGAAACTCACCCTTGCAGCCTGTAGTTTTGAAATTGACCAAGCGAAGTATGGACGCATCCAGCTTTTGCCTTATGGCAAGTTTAGAGCTATTGACGGCAGACCAACAGATGTGGAGGCATGGTATGTAACCGATACAAACGGGGCTGATGTTGTGGCATTGGCTAACAGTCAGAAAAATCCCCTACCCATTGACTACGAACACCAAATCTTACATTCCCAACAAAACGGCAAAGAGGCTCCTAGCGCAGGTTGGATGGAATATCTCTATTTTAACCCGCAAGGGATTTTTGCTGATGTCCGTTGGACGGACAAAGCCGCGGAATACATCAAAAATGGCGAATATCGTTATATCTCTGCCGTGTTTGCATATGACACGAATGGTTATGTTCGCAAAATCTTTCACGCTGCACTGACTAACAACCCAGCTTTAGACGGCATGGACGAAGTAATGGTTGCCGCCAGTGTGCAACTTTTAAATCAACAAAAGGAAAAGCCAGCAATGGACAAAAAATTACAAGCCGCCTTGTGCGCGTTGCTTGCATTAAAAGCAGACGCCAGCGAAGCGGAAATTACCGAAAAAGTGACCGCACTTTCTGCCGCTAAAGGCGATAGTCCAGTCGCACTATTAGATGTGTATGCCAAATTAGCGGAAAAAGAACAATCTGTCGCAGCACTCACTGCGCAGGCAGGCAAACCTGACCCAGCTAAATTCGTGCCGGTGGAACAGGTTGCCGCATTACAGGCTGATTTTAATGCGCTTAAAAACTCGGTAGAGAGCGATAAAAAAGAGGCATTGATTCAGGCCGCCTTATCGCAAGGTAAGTTATCACCAGCGTTAAAAGATTGGGCTCAAAGCCTAAGCATTGAAGCGTTAACCGGTTATTTAGATAAAGCCGCACCGATTGCTGCACTGGCTGGCGGTCATCAGGCAAGCGAAGACCCGAATAAAGGCAATGTTGTGGCATTAAGTGCAGCAGAACAGGCGGCAGCTCGTGCGTTAGGTATGACCGAAGCCGAATTTATCAAAGAACACAAGGAGCAAAAATAATGAGCTTTAAAAAATCCGAAGTTTTAAAAGCGATTGAAATCCAGTTTAAAAAAGACTTTGCTACTGGCTTAAGCTTAATTAAACCGCAGTGGGACTTAATTGCAATGAAAGTATCCTCTAACACCAAAGTGAATACCTATGGTTTCTTAGGTCAATTCCCGAAAATGGTGGAATGGATAAATAAACGTCAGCGTAAAGCAATGCAAGCCCAAGGTACAAGCATTGAAAACAAACTTTATGAAAGTACGGTAGGTATTCCGCGCACTGACATTGAAGATGACCAAGTGGGTTTATTCCGCCCTATGGTACAACAGGCAGCACAAAGTGCGGCTGAATTACCTGATGATTTGGTGTTTGGTTTATTAAAAACAGGTAAAACCACGCTTTGTTATGACGGCCAAAATTACTTTGACACCGACCACCCGGTATTCCCGAATGTGGACGGCACGGGAGCAAGCAAAGAACAAAGTAATATCACCACTGGCACGAAAACGGAAGCGCCAACGTTTTATATTTTTGACACTACCAACGCGATTAAACCATTAATTTGGCAAGAGCGCGAAGCACCGGAAATCGAAACGAAGTTTGACCCGTCTAAGTCCGATACCGTATTTAACGAAGATATTTACGAATGGGGTGTGCGTGCTCGTGGTGCAGCTGGTTTTGGTTTCTGGCAGTTAGCGCACTGCGTGGAAAAAACAGAACTTACTGCGGAAAACATTATGGCGGTCATTGCCAAAATGCAATCCTTAAAAGGTGATGGTGGCAAACTGTTAAACATTCGCCCTAATGTAATTTTAGTGCCGCCAGCGTTAGAGCTACTGGCTCGCCGAGTTTGTGAAGCCGAAATCATCAACGGTACGACCAATATCTTAAAAGGTCGTTTAAAAGTGATTGTGTCTCCACAAATCATTGAAGAATAACCAATCAGGGCGGGAAACCGCCCTAGGAGTTAATTATGGCTAAGAAAAACCAAAAAGACGATGTAACGCAAGACGTGCAAACGGCACTGGATGAACAGGCGCAAACCCAAGCTGAAAACGGTGCGGATAACGCCGAAAGTGCGCCAAAAAGTGCGGTCGAAAAACACGATGAATCAGGCGACAAAGAAGGGCAAGTGATTGTGCCTATCGGTTATTCGATTAAATTGCGTGATATTCACCCACAGGCAACCTATGGGCGTTGCGGTTATCGCTTCAACAAAACCGAAGCTGTGTATTTGCCGGTTGAAGAACTCGCCGCAGAACAGGTTTTAACCTTGGCGGAAGACCCTTGGTTAGAGCTTGTTCCGGTGTGTGAGGATTAAACCATGTATGCAACGGTAAAAGATTTTGTTTTACGCATTGGTGAGTTTCAGACAATCCAACTGACCGACCGTGACCGCGAAGGCGTGGTGAATGAAAGCGTGCTAACTATTGCGCTCTCTGACAGCACAAGCCAAATCGACGGTTATTTAAGTGCGCGTTATCGCTTACCGTTGCCGACAATCCCGCAAAATCTCACCCGTATTTGTTGTGATTTAACCCGCTATCGCTTGGCGAGCATGTCTGAAGTGACGATTACTGACGAGATTATCACGCGCTATAAATTGAGCCTAAAAGAACTTGAGGACTTAGCTGCGGGGAAAATTTCGCTTGGCATTGATATTGAAGACGACCAACAAAGCGACGGCAATGTGGTGATGTTTACTAATCCGAACAATAGGATTTTTGGCCGTGATAACCGAAATTGAAAATGCACTGGTTGACCGCTTGACACGCGGCTTGGGACAACTTGCTAACACGGTGAAAAGCTATGGCGGCGAGCTGGACGACGAAAGCCTGGGTACGGGACGTTTGCCAATGGTGTTAGTAACGTTCGGTGGCGCACGAATTGAGCCGATGGGAGTGCGCGGTACAGCGTTTCGCACCTCTGCTAAATTTGTGGTCATTGTGGCGGTGCGCTCATTGCGCAGCAACCAAGCTGCACGACAAGGCGGGGTGGATAAACGCGAGGTTGGTGCGAATCAGTTGATTTATGCGGTACGCCGCTTGCTGGATACGCAACGCTTGGGCGGATTAGTTAAGCCGTTAAAACCGCTGGCGATTCGGACGTTGTTTAACAATGCGCAGTTTCGCACTGAAAAAGTCACGGCTTATGCCATTGAGTACGAGGCGGCGTTTGATGATATCGCCCCTCTGGAAGACGGTTTGTATCCGGAAAAAACACAAGACCCGGCTAACCCTGATTTTGTGTTTACCCATTATGCGGCCGAACTCTCCCCGGTGTCGCCAATCCTTGAGCATGTGGACGGCAAATTATATGACCCGAACAACAATGCCGAGGTCGGATTTAGTGTAAAAACAAAGGATAAAACATGATTGTAAAAGCAACTCCAGGGGTGAAAGTCCCTTTAGAAAATCAGCCGCACGCCTACATCGAGCAGGAGCCGGTTGAAGTAGAAAATACAGTCTATTATCAGCGCAGAATCGCTGATGGTGACTTAATCGAAGTGCAACCAACCCGCAAGCAAAGAGGTACAGGCAATGACTAACATTGAATTTGAAAAAATCCCGAATAGCTTACGCAAACCGGGTGTTTATACCGAATACAACGCCAAAGGCGCAGTAACTACACTGCCAACGAACGAGCAGGAAGTGCTAATTGTTGCACCGATGATTGGTGGAGCAACCGCATTTACCCAACCCGTGCGCGTGTATTCTGACCTTGATGCAGCAGAAGTATTCGGCGCAGGTTCGTGGGCGCATTTGATGACGCGCATGGCGATTACTAACAACTCCTTGATCCGTTTATCTGTGATGGGGTTAGCGGATAGTTCTTCTGGTGTGGCGGCAAGTGGTAGTTTAACCTTAACCGGTACTGCAGCAAGCCAAGGTGTCATGACAGTAACCATTGCCGGTATTGATTACAAAGTGGCGGTGGCAACGGGCGAAAAATCCGATGCGGTGGCAGCGCGCTTGAATGCAATCATTAATGGTGCCACAGATTGCCCAGCAACATCAGCTGTAAATGAGAGCACGATTACGTTAACCGCGAAATGTAAAGGCGAAATTGGCAATGAAATCAATTTGACCGCAACCAATACAGCTAAAGATATGACTATTAATGCGACAGCATTTGCCAGCGGTGCAGAAAATGCGGATTTAGCCCCTGCATTAGCAAGTGTTGCCGGTACGCATTACCACGTCATCATTTCGCCGTTTGCAGACGATAAAAACGCTAAGGCCTTACGTGAACATTTAGAAGCCGTGTCCGCTCCGTTAGAGAAAAAACCTGCTATCGGTGTGTTAGCGTGGCGTGGGTCAATGGCAACCGGCACAACTTATACCGAAAAAATCAACAGTGAGCGTATCACTTGCGGTTGGTATAAAGGTGCAGTCGAATCTCATGCCTTGATTGCTGCTGGGTATGGCGCGGTGATTGCGGGCGAAGAAGACCCGGCACGTCCGTTAAACACCCTTGAAATTAAAGGCTTGACTGAAGTTGACCCAACTCAAACCCCGTTATTAACCGAAGCCAATCAAGCGTTATATCACGGTTTAACCCCGATTACCGTTGTAAATCATCGTGTCCGCATTATGCGTGCAATCACGACTTACACCAAATCGGCAACCAATACGGATGACCCGAGCTACTTGGATTTAACCACCATCCGCACGCTGGACTATACGCGCAAAGCGATTGAACAGCGTATTGAATTACGTTTCCCTCGCGCCAAATTGTCTGCACGCACACCGGACAAAGTGCGGTCAGAAATCCTAGATGTTTTATTGCGTCTGGAAAATGAGGAAATCTTGGAAAACGTGGCGCAGCATAAAGCGAAATTGTTGGTACAACGCAACGGTGTTGACCCGAACCGCTTGGATTGTGTAATCCCTACCGATGTGGTGAACGGATTACATATTGTCGCTAACCGTGTTGATTTGATTTTATAGGAGGCATAAATGGCCCAAGAATTTGCCAGTTTAGGCATTGTCGAAGTGGACGGTCAAGAGATTGACTTAACCAAGTTAGATGTGCGTGTTACCACCGGTCGCAAGCCGGTGAAAACCATCAACCGCAAAGGACGTGTGAAAGGCTTTGCCAAAGGCATTGCCGAATATGCGTTGTCACTCACTGTTGTGGTGCCGTTAAATGCGGCAGAGCCTGATTGGGATAACGTGACAGATGCTAAAATTACCGTGGAAGAAGAAAACGGTAAACGAATCTCATACACCGGCTGTTTTACCACCGAAACAGGCACAAGCTATACCGTAGATAGCGAAGAAGTGCGCGATTTGCAAATGGTCGCGTTAGACAAGGTTGAAGAATAATGAAAATCCGTTTGAAACTTGGCGTGCTGTATAACGGCACGCTACATCATGACGTGTTAGTCAAAATTTTGACCGTGGGTGGCGAATGCCAAGCGTTGGAAGTTATCAGTGACCTTGGGTTAAGCGAAAAAGAAACGTTAAACACATCGGAACAAATGCTGGTTGACTTAGCGTATCTGGCACAGCAAGTAGAGTTTGATGGTATTCCGCGTGAGGCGGTGACTCCGGCATTCTTGCTGGATAACCTTGCCACTGATGATTATGTGTTGATTAACTATGCAATTAATCAATTGCGAAAAAAGCGCACGGGCGTTTCGGAAAACCAAGAGACAGCAAGCGAAACGTAAAACGGCGCAATGTCAGCGAGGTTTGGCAGGCGTATGAAAACTACCGCTCGGCAACGATTTTACTGGGTAAGTTTGGATTTACTGCGCAAGCCGTCTGGGAGATGTGTCATGCCGAGATTAGCGCATGGATTAACAGCTATTTAGCGAGTCAAGGCGCGAAAACCCAACATAATACCGACGAATCTACGACGTCCTATACATTTAAGCGTCGTAAAAATAAGGGGGCGTAATGCCCCTTTTTTATTGCTTTAAATAACGTTTAAACAAGGTTTAAAAATGGCAAATATGGATGTCTCGTTAACACTCAAAGCGAAAGACTACGCTAGTAGCGTGGTGAAAAGCGTGGAAAACAGTGTTAGCAAATCAACTAAAAATATCGAAAATCAAGCCCAACGTAGCGCTACCACGCAACAAAGAGCGATGCGTCAAACGGCACAAGTGACGGAACAAAGCTACCGCCAAATCCAACAAGCGGCACGCAACCGCGAAATGCTGGGTGTGCGTAGTGAGCGCAGTATCCAGAACGAAATCAACCGCACTCGCGCGGCATACGACCAATTAAAACGCAGTGGTATTGCTTCCGGGCGCGAATTAGACCGCGTCGCTGTGGCGACTAAACGCCGCATTGCGGAGTTAAATGCGGAAATGGGCAAAGTCTCCATGGGGCAACGTTTGGGCAATATTGGACGTGGCGTTGCTGGTTTGGTTGCAGGCGGAACGGCGGCGGGCATGGTGTTGGCGCAACCCATGAAAAAACAAATGGATTATGACCGCTCTCTCGCGATGACGGCTAACACCGCATTTGCAGAGCGTGATGTAGCGGGGCGTATTGCCGGTAAAGCAGAGCTAAATAATGCCGTGAAAAGTGCGGTAGAAATTGGCGGAGGAACCAAGGAAGACGCTTTGGGCGCATTGGATACCATGCTTGCTAGTGGCGCAGTAAAAGCCGAAACCGCCATGAAATTGTTGCCAACCTTACAAAAAGGCGCCACCGCAACGGGTGCAAGCACCGATGACTTGGCGAAAATCGCCATTTCGGCGATGCAACAGTTTGACATCAGCGAAGACCAAATCGGGGAAGTGTTAGACAAAGCTGTGGCTGCAGGACAGGCGGGCAACTTTGAATTAGCGGATATGGCGCGTTGGTTGCCACAACAAATGGCTGCTGGGAAATCTGCAGGCTTAAAAGGCATGGCGGGGTTTGAGGCTTTATTAGTGGCAAACCAACAGGCGCGCGTGACTGCCGGCACATCGGACGAGGCGGGGAATAACTTAGTCAATCTACTTGCCAAATTGACATCAAAAGAAACCAATGACCGCTTTGAAAAACTGAAAATCAAAGGCAAAGACGGCAAAGAGCACGGTGTGGACTTTATCGCCTCCATGGAAACCCAAAAGAAAAAAGGCAAGAACTCTATCGAAGCCTTTATGAGCATTATGGATCAGGTTATCGGTCAGGATGATAAATACCGTGAATTACAAAAAAAACTTAAAGGTGCGAAAAAAGAAGACCAAGCGAAACTGTTAGACGAAATGACGAACTTGGTGGAAGGCACGGCGATTGGACAAGTCATTTCTGACCGCCAAGCATTAATGGCATTGTTAGGTATCCGCAATAACGTAGATTTGGGCAAAGAGGTAAAAGAAAGCCTAGATAAAAGCGAAGGCGCGGTGGATACCTCTCATGCAGTGATTAAAGACACTAACAGCTACAAAACGGAAGATGCGAAAAATAACGTGGATTTTGCTCAAATGGAAGGCATGAAAGGCTTTAATGACGCCTTGGGTGATGTCAGCGTGAAAATCGCTGAATATGCCAAAGCTTATCCTGATTTAACCGGAAAGGTTGTGACTGCAGGTACGATGATTGCCTCATTAAGTGCTGCCGCTATTGCCGCTTCCGGGTCATTGCGTTTATTAGGTTGGAAAAGCGGTTTTGGTGGCGTTAGTGATATGTTTAACCAAGGCGTTAGAACAACAGCGGGAGGAGTATCCACGGCGGCGAGTGCATCAAAAATGTCGGGATTGACGAAATACGGGCGAGGCGCTTTGCCATTGCTGGTTTTGGGTGCGATGCTTGAGGCATCGGAAAATTATGCCCCTTACATGGCAAAAGAAGAAGAACGACAAGAAGCCTTGGATGCTGCAACGAAAGACGAAAAACAAAAGTTCTACGCAGCAGCCTATCCAAGCAAATCGGTATTTCAATATGCCCCGCCTGTCCCAGCACCTGAAAAGTCAGTTTGGTCTTTAGCAAGTGGCGGTTATGCACTTGGTGACGCGGCAAAACGCAAAGAGATTGCCGATGAGCGCTTAAAGCGCGGCACATTAACACAAGAGGAATACAACCGCCGTGTGCAAGTGCCTGACTATAAAGCCGAATTTCAGCAGTTGGGCACGACTATTAGCGAGGGTATGAAACAAGCAGTGGAAAGTCAGAATTTCACGATTCAAAATCAAATTCGCGTGGACTTAGACGGTCGGACGATTGCTGAAAGCACGTCCGAAAACCAATACCGAGAACTAAAACGAGGGTAACTATGAAAGGTTGGACAATGCCAATCCAGCAGGCATCTTATCGCGGTGTGCGGTTTGATGTGGTAAGTGTGGATGATAACTTAGAGCGCGCCACCATTACGCATGCGTATCCGTTTGTGAATGGCGGCGACATTGAAGATTTAGGTTTAAATCCGCTCACCATCCAACTGCAAGCAGTGTTTTATGGTGAGGGATATTACACTGATTTTAAACGTTTTTTATCAGCCTTGGAAAAACAAGGAGCAGCGGTATTAGTGCATCCGATTCGGGGGCGCTTGCAAAATATGCTTTGCACCTCGGCTTATTTTCACCACGAAGCAGATTTTGTGGACTATGTCACAGTTAGTCTTAGCTTTCAAGAGGCTACACCAGCAAAACCAATCTTCTTGTTTAATTTTTCTGTTCTTGGCTTGATTGATGAGCTATTAACCAAACTTGAAGACTTGGTAGATGATGTATTGGAGCTATATGGCACCTTTATGGAGGGGATCTCTTTTACCGCTAATGTCAAATCACGTTTATTAGGCTCGTTTGGCGCGCTTTACGGCTGTTTTGAGCAAGTGCGCGATATGTTTGACATGGACAAAAAAAAGCATGCTATCTCAGTAAATACACCGACCTCTAAAGAGGTATTTAAACAACAAGGTGGTAATGCCGTGCGTGAGATGGCGAGCATGATTCGAGATGGCTTAACGGCCATTGCTAACCGTGATGACCTAACCGTGCGAGCAAAATTTGATGAGGTCACTCGCACCGTGAAAAGCCTATTAGAAATTGCACCGAATTTAAGCAATGGCAAAAACAGCAAATCAAATACCCTAAAATCATTAACGTCATCTTTAACCGCACAAGACACGAAAGAAATCTTCTGTGCGGTGCAGTTGCTGGCCACAGCGACTGTGTTAAAAATCGCTACGCAGTTTATTGAAGACGATTCGTTAATTCCGTCCGAAATTGATTACATCGTGACGGAATCGCGCTTGCAAGCCTTGGCAGCGTTGAATACTGTGCGTGCGTTAGTGCAAGCGGAGCAAAACGCGATGACATTACATTACGTCAAAGATGATTTCGGTTTGATGTCATTGCACGCAAAAAAACAAACAGGCGCAAGACAACTGCAAACACCGAACACGGGGCTTTATACACAAGCCTATAACACAGCAGAAAAACTGCGTCAACAAAGCCACAAATTGACCCAGCTTGCGTTGGCAGCAATTAATCGTAAACCGCCTTTAATTATTCGCACAGCGGAATTTGATAGCACAATCCAGCAGGTAGCGCATGCTTTTTATGGCGACTACACGCGCGCTGGTGAGCTGTTGCGGCTGAATCCGCATATCCGTTACCCGAATTTTATTTCACGTGGTGAGGTGCTCAATGGCTACGCAAAATAACGGCTACCCGTTTAACAATGAGATTGTAGTTGAGATTGACGGAAAACAGCACAAAAACTGGAAAAGCTACGATATCGACAGCGATCTCTTAATTCCTGCGGATGCCTTTAATTTCAGCATTGGCGTGCCGTCAGACAATACTGTTTTAGCGGATTATTCAGGCAAAACGGCAAAAGTACTGATTAACGGCGAGCTCGTACTAACAGGCATTGTTGACACTACTCAACATTCTATCTCAAAAACCGACCGCACTTTTAGTTTAAATGGGCGCGACAAAGCGTCTATTTTAGTGGATTGCTCCGCGCCGATTACCAACGTCAAAGGCTTGACGGTGTTAGATGCGATTAAAAAAATTGTGGAGCCGCTAGGCATTAAAAAAGTCGAATTGCGTGCCGAATCTAATCCAACGTTAGATAAAGTTGACATCGACATTGGTGAAACCGCGTGGAATGCACTAATCCATTGTGCTAATTCGGCGGGGTTGCATGCATGGTTTGACCCTGCCGGCACGCTGATTATCGGCGGTGCGGATTACAGCACACCGCCAGTGGCGACGTTGTGTTGTGCTAAAAACGGCAAGCGCAACAATTTCACACAGGTAAGCCTGACCACTGATGTATCCCAAAGCTTTTCAGAGATCACTTTTCTGGCGCAACGGCACGGGCGCAGCGGTGACGACAATAAAAATGATCTGAAATGGGTATTTAAAGATGATGCCATTGAGACCTACAAGCCGAAAACGGTGATTGTGCCCGACGTGGAAAATTTAGAAGCTTTGAAAAAATGGGCGAAAAAGTACATTGCGGACAGCATTTTAAACAGCTTTACCCTGACAATTACCGTGCCTGACCACAAAACACAGGACGGAGTGTTATGGACGCCTGGGCAACGGGTGCACGTCATATGCGAGGAATACGACATTGACGCGATTTTCTTTTTGATGGGGCGCCGTTTTGCCTTAAGCCGACAAGGCGGCACAACCACGGAACTACGCTTAAAACAAGACGGTGTGTGGACGCCTGACGCTTATACAAATAAATCAAAAGAGGCACGTAAGCGAAAAGGTAAAAAAGGCAAGAAAAAGAAAGGCGATTTGATTGTATTGGATGGGGATTAATATGCGACGATTGGGACAAGTAATAAAACAACACACGGAAAGCGCCTTGGGCGCGGTACGCCAAGCCTTTCGCGGAAAGTTGAATTTAGTCAAAAGTGCGGACAATATCCAAAAAGTGCAGGTATCCGGATTAGCGGACGAAACCTTACAAGACGTGGAGTTGATGCAACAATTTGGCTTAACATCCGTGCCACCTGCCGGCACTCAAGTGGTAGTATTGCCCATGGGGGGCGAAACGACCCACTCTATTGTGATTGCCACAGAAAACGGTTCTTTTAGGGTTAAAAATTTAAAATCGGGCGAGACCGCTGTTTATGACGAAAGCGGAAGCACAATTATTTTAAAACAAGGTCGCTTAATTGAAATTGATTGTGATATATTAAAAATCACAGCCTCTACTAAAGTCGAAATTAGTAGCCCGCTTGTTGAGACAGACCGCGTATTGACCGCACAAGGTCAAATCAACGGCAACGGTGGCATGGCAATTCAGGGCGGTTCTGGAGCGTCATTTACCGGTAACGTAACGCAAACAAAAGGTAGCTTTACTACTGATGGCGACGTGACTGCTAATGGTAAATCCCTTATTAATCACACTCACCGCGGTGATAGTGGTGGCGTAACCGGAAAACCTCAATAATCAAATAAAAGGCGGTGTAGAACTCTCTCCCCGCCTTTTTCTTTCCCCTTTATTTTACTCTGTCAGCATGGACAGAGAAATCAGCCCGCTTACCGGGGACTATACAAATTCGCATATCAGTACACTGCAAAATGCCGTGTATATCAGATTAACTACGCCATTAGGCTCGTGGTGGGCAAATGGGCGTGTAGGTTCTCTGCTCCATACTATTCAACGGGAAAAAGACTTAAGCCGTGTTGGCATGTTGGCGCAACAATATGCCGAAGAGGCGTTACAGCCGTTAATTGATGACGGTCGCGCAAGTGAAATCATTGTAACGCATGAACAACCGCACAACGGCAAAGTGCTTCTTTCAATATCTGTGACCGACAGCCGGGGCGAACAATACACGTTTAAACACCCCGTAAACGTCATTTAAAAGGTGTTTAATCGTGTTTATTGTACCCACACTTGAAGAAATCCGCGCAAGTCTGTTACGTGATTATCAAACGTATTACCCCAATGCCGACACGTCCGAAGACAGTGACGCTTATGCACGTGCCAGTAGTTTGGCCGCCTGTGCGGAAGGGATTTATGCACACCAAAAATGGCTGATTAAACAGTTTTTTCCAGACACGGCTGACACTGAATTTTTAGAAAAACACGCAGGGTTACGCGGTTTGCGCCGACGAAACGCCACTTATGCAGCAGGTAAAGGCGCTACTGTTAGTGGTAATCCTGATGCAGTGATTGCCGTTGGTTTACAAATCAAAACCGAAGATGGACGTTTTTATGAGACAACCGAAAGTGCGGTAATTCCTGCTAGTGGTTCGGTGATTGTTGCGGTGCGGTCGCTTGCCACCGGTGCAGTACAAAATATCAAAACCGCTACAAAAGGATCATTTATGGCTGCGCCTGTTGGCGTGAGCACGGATGTTGTACTAAATGACGTGGTGGGGGCGACCAATGCCGAAAGCGATAGCTCATTGTTGGAGCGTTTGCTTAATAAAATCCGCCGACCCGCAGCAGGTGGCAATAAATATGATTATAAAGACTGGGCGTTAGAGGTGGATGGCGTTGAACAAGCGTATGTTTACCCGCTACGCCGAGGGCTCGGTACAGTTGATATTGCGATTACGGCCGATAATGGCGTGCCAAGTGATGACACGGTACGTCGCGCGCAAGAATACATCGACCAAGAGCGCCCGGTAACCGCAAAAGAAAGCAAAGTCGTTAAACCTGATTTGACAAAAGTCAACTTTAACATCCAGGTTAAAATCAGCGGTGTCGCATTAAATGACATTAAGACCGCCATTAACAATGCATTACGGGATTATTTTAATGGTTTAATCCCTGGGGATGACTTGATTGTGTCCCAATGCGAAGCAGTGATTAATAACTTAATTGGCGTGGTTGACCGCCGTTTTATTGCACCAACAGCTAACCAAAAAGCAGACATTATCAATAAAATCGAATGGTTTAGATTGGGCGAAATCACCGTGACGGAGATGGCTTAATGCAGCACGCTAATGTATTGAAACAGCTTTATCCGCCCGTGAGTTACAACATCAATGGTGAACACTTTATCGCACAATGCGAAGTGGACGGCAGTGCATTTGACCGCTTACAACAAAGCGCAGAAGAGGTATTGGCAGCAATTGAGCCCGCTACCTCAAACCAAATGTTATCCGATTGGGAGCGTATTTGCGGGATTAAAACGGATTTAAGTAAATCTTATCAAGAGCGCGTTAAACGTGTCATCGTACAACTTAATGCCGTTGGCGGCTTGTCTATCCCATACTTTACCCGCATCGCCGAAAGTATCGGTTATCAGATCCAAATCAAAGAGTTTTCGCCCTTGCAAAACGACCTGCCTAATCCAGGTGACTTGGTGCAATTTAGAAATGAGCCACGCGAGAGCTTGATTTATATGTGGCGGGTGACAGTGTTAAACGGTGACGACAATATTGTGTATTTCCGCGCGGGTAGTTCGTTTGCCGGTGATCACCTGGTCGAATTTGGTGATCCAATAATTGAAGAGTTCTTTAGAGACTTAAAACCCGCGCACACATACTGTTACTTTGCATATCAATAGAGACCAAAAAAATGAAAACGTTACTACCCGAAATTAATTCCGCTGACAAGCGCTTTCATGCTGGCAACCCCGCAACAGGTGAGCAAGGCACACGCGTGACAGACACGTGGCTAAATGATGTGCAAGACCGCGTGCGAGACATGCAAGCTGAGGCGCATTATGTGTTAGAAAAAGCCGGATTTACTCCGAAACAAGAACAACAAACGCAACTATATCAAGCGATTGTGAAAATCATTGATTATAACCGTAAAAAAGCCTCTACCACGCAAAAAGGCGAGGTACAACTTTATTCCGGCTATGATTCAGATTCAGAAGAAATGGCTGCTACACCTAAGGTCATTAAAATCCTGAAAGGATTTATTGATTCGGTTACGCGAAGTTTGACAAATTACATCCCGAATAGCAAAAAATCAAACGAAGTCAACAGCTCCAGCTCTGATACTGTAGCTACATCGGCTGCCGTCAAAACGGCTTACGATAAAGGCGTTGCCGCAAACAACAACGCTGAGGGTCGCATATCTAAATCTGGTGATAGATTAACTGGCATTTTGTATTCTGTGGGCATTTCGTCCAAACATTTTGGGTATGGCGCTTATGCTAATCAATATACTAGCGGCGCACCGTTTATGGTTGAGACTACAGGGTCGCAAGACCGTGATACGTATCATCCATTTGTCAAAGGGTTGGTGCGGTCAAAAGGACGTTATGGTGCTGGATTTTCGTTCGGGTACACAACAAAGCAAGGTCAAGGTGATGGCTTCGGCCGCGGGATTATCCATCTTATTGAGGATAATGGCGCTAACAGGTTGTGGGCTTTTGAGCATAATGGTGACTTTAATAGTGCTGGAGATGTTCGCTCTTCAAGCGGCAAATCTCTTAACAACTCCGTGCAGACTAGCGATTATCGCTCTCAATGGGGACAGACAGGATGGGTTAAATTGCCTAATGGGCTAATTTTACAATGGGGCAAAACACCTGTAATTCATGACGAAAATAGCACAGATATAGTCTTTCCTATCGCATTTCCAAATAAGATTTTAAATATTCAATTGACAGAGAATCAGATGCGGACAGTAAACAATCATGCCACACACTTGGCTGCGCTTAATGTGACTAATTCAAAATTCACATTCAAAATTAATTCCACTTTGCCTATTGATTCATCGGCGGATTGGTTTGCTATTGGATATTAATGAGGTTTAAAAAATGTATTTTTACGACAAAGCCACAAATGGATTCTATATAGAGGGTTTGCACGAAATTCCAGCAGACGCAACGGAAATTGATGAAGAATCCTACCGAAATTTACTCGAAGGGCAAGCCACTGGTAAACAAATTATTGCCAATAAGCAAGGTAATCCAGTTTTAGTTGACCCACAACCAAGTGACGCACATGAGTTAAATCTTGATACTTTGCAGTGGGAAATTTCAACCGAAAAACTGACCGCACTTTTAACAGAAAAGCGCAACCGCCTAATCGAGCAAATTGACAGCCACGCGGCGGTAATTTATAGCACGTGGACACGATTTGAGAGTGAGTACCGTGAACGCCAAACGGCGGCTGAAACTTATAAGGCAGCAAACTATCAAGGTGACTGTAGCCGTTATATTACAGATTTTGCCAAACGCGCAGGTTTAAACAACAAAGCGGCAACAGATTTGATTTTGGTGCAAGCGGCAGGGCTCGAAAAGCTACAAGTTGAGCTGGCTAACCAGCGCATGCGCAAGTATGAGCTCAAAGCACCTAATCTCAAACTTGAGCAAATGCAGTCAATCTATGATGACATTATCAAACAAATGGAGCACTTAATGGAGGCTTATAATAATGGCTAATGTTTATTTAGCGCTTTATAAAGGCAAAAAAACAGGTCTTAAACCAGCCACACTTTTGGCACGTTTTTCAGACTGGCTTACCCGTAAACTGACAAAAGGGCCTTACTCTCACTGCGAGATTGCAGTTGAGCGTATTGAGTACACATCAGGTCATCACTATGAGCATGAGCTCCATTATGACTGTTATTCTTCCTCTATCCGTGATGGCGGGGTACGTTGTAAAGAGATTGATCTCACCGAAAGAGATAAGTGGGATTTAGTGTTGCTTGATGGTGTTAGCGAGGCCGAGGTTGAGTTTTATTTTAACTCTACAAAAGGGAGTAAATACGATTGGTGGGGAGCAATTGGTATTGTATTAGGCATCAAACAAAAACGTTCGAAATATTTTTGTTCTGAGTGGTGTTTTAACGCAGTCACCGGTAAAACTCAAGGTTGGCGATTCAGCCCAAATCAACTAGCAGCGATTTTTAAAAAAGGATAAATTTATGAAAATTGGTAACAAAATAAAATTACGTAACGGCAATGCTGGCACTATCGTCTATGAGAGCCCATTTGGCAAATTATTAATCGTTGAGCATAACGGTGATGAGTTACCACCTAGCCACTGGCATAATGCGGATGGTACGTTTTATGCAGATTGTACAAGTGATTTAGATGTAGTTCAAGAATAAAGACGGCGACACTATCTGTGCGATAACACGGATAATGCCAGCTAAGCAGAATAAGCCTGCATATAGCTATATGCCGCCTACCTCGCGAGGCAGGCGGTATTTTAACAAAACCGCTAAAAATGGGAAAGTATATGCAGAATTTAAAAGAGATCCGTTGCCAGTGTTGCAACAAATTATTAGCAAAAGTCGGCACAGTGAAACATTTAGAAATTAAATGTAGTCGCTGTAAAACCATTAACCATATTAATTAACTTGATTTGAGTGTCGGAGTGTCAAGAACACCGGAACGCCATAGATAAGAAGGAAAAAAACTATGGCAAATCAAACCAAAAGAAACTTTAAGCAAGCCCCATTACCGTTTGTCGGTCAAAAGCGCAACTTTTTAAATCACTTTAAAGCGATTTTAAACGAGCAGATTCCGGGCGATGGCGAGGGCTGGACGATTGTTGATACGTTCGGTGGTTCAGGCTTGCTTAGTCATACTGCAAAACAACTCAAACCTCGCGCTCGCGTGATTTACAACGACTTTGACGGTTACGCTGAGCGCATTAAGCATATCGATGACATTAATCGCTTGCGTGCGCAAATTGCGGCGTTGTTAGTGGATATCCCACGCCAAAAGCGCATCACCGATAAAGCGCTCAAGGCGCAGATTATTGACACCATTAAAGCGTTTGACGGCTATGTTGACCTTGCCACGCTAACTAGCTGGCTGTTGTTTTCTGGGCAACAGGTCGGCACGTTTGAGGAGTTATGTGCCAAGGACTTTTGGCATTGTTTACGCCAGTCAGACTACCCATCTGCAGACGGTTATTTGGACGGCGTGGAGGTGGTCTCAGAGTCGTTTCATACACTACTACCACGCTTCGCAGCCGACCCGCGGGCGGTATTTGTTTTAGATCCACCTTACCTATGCACCAAACAAGAGAGTTACAAACAGGCGCATTACTTTGATTTAATCGACTTCTTGCGATTAATCAACATCACCCGCCCGCCGTATATCTTCTTTAGCTCAACTAAATCGGAGTTTGTGCGGTTTATTGAGTACATGCAGCAAGATAAGGTGGATAACTGGCAGGCGTTCGATGGCGCGCAGCGGGTAGCAATTAAGACGGCTCTTAACTACCAAGGCGAGTACGAGGACAATATGGTGTACAAGTTCTGATGTCGCCGACATTAATGTCGGAGAGATAATTCAAAAGCCCTTTAAACATAGTTTAAGGGGCTTTTAAAAATAGTCGTTAAATTGCACGAGTCATTGCTGACAGGCAGACAAAACGGTGGCATTTTAATGTTGCCGTTTTTGTTTTTAAGGTATAGTGATTGTACGTAAAAATTAGCGGTTAATAGTAGGTCTTTATTTTTAGATTTGACGTAGTGTTATCTTATATAATTGCATTTTTATTTGCATAGGTGAAAAAAATAAATCTATGCAAATAAAAATACTGGTTTATGCAAATAAATTTGCGCGCTTACACGAACCGGCAGCAGGGTCGTAAATTTTATTGACCTTGTCTTGTCCATATAGAGCCAGTCGAGCAATTAGCTTGGAAACGCATTGTGGTGTAAAGAACTCGCCACCCGACTTACCAGCATTAGCGGCATAGTTGGAAATTAAGAATTCGTAAGCATCGCCGAATAAATCAATATGATTATCTTCAAAGTCACCAAAATCTAACTCAGCAACGCCTTTTAATACGGCGGCTAGACGGCTGTTTTTATCGGCAACGGTATTGCCCAAGCGGTTGCTGGTGGTGTCAAAATCGGCAAATAAGCCTTTGATATCCTGTTCGGAAGGGTAGCCAGTAGCGGAGTTTTCGATATCTGTAAAAATGCTTTTCAGATCTGTATTTAAATTCGGATTAGTATTGGCTGTGGCGACGACATTTTTAAATAATTGGCTTGGGTAAATAAAATAGCCTTTTGCTTTGATAGTGTCTTCTTTGATTGCCGCAATAATGGGGTCGTCATCATTAAAAGCAGAATAATCAACGCTATCATCTCCACCTTCAATATAGTTGGCAAAGTTTTCGCTAATAAAACGATAGAAAAGCGTGCCTAAAACATACTGTTTAAAATCCCAACCATCGACGGAACCGCGTACATCATTAGCGATTTGCCAAATGCGGCGTTGAAGTTCTGCGCGTTGTTGAATTGCTGCTGCCATAAAATCCTCAGAATATTTTGTGTAATCATTAAGT
>ERZ1036449.401-NODE-401-length-18281-cov-6.037145_pt1 | contig 18281 bp, 26 predicted proteins | sample MGYA00514227_ERZ1036449 | MGnify/ENA primary metagenome ERZ1036449 (study PRJEB33795, sample SAMN09464923) | human gut metagenome | host: Homo sapiens | place: USA: Stanford, California | collected 2016-07 | study: EMG produced TPA metagenomics assembly of the...
GAAGACAATGACTAAAACATCAACCTTTAAATTCTTTGTTCAAGAGAAAGTCGAAAGTGGCGAAATCTCCATTGAACAAATCAAAGAAATCACTGCTGTAATTAATCAACCTAATCCCGTTTCGTCAAACGCTCAACAAACGGAACAAGCACATCAAGCAATTCGGGCTGTGTTTGATGGGTTACGTCAATCAGCGCGTGAATCTCATTCTCCACATCATCAAGCAAATCAGGGTGGCGAGAAAGTCCACGCAACAAGCAACCCATCACGCGTTCTTGAAGTGCCAGTTGTAAATGCTGCTGATGAATCTGTACTTGCATATCTTGAAACGTTTTTTGCATCTGATCGTTCATCTTCTGAACTCCTTAAATTAAGTAATCGTTTATTCAATTTAGGGCAAGCATACAACAAAACAGGTAAATAAAAAAGCGAGGGCGCGGCAATGTATGTGTCTGAAAACGAAAGTGCGGTAGAAAAATGGCATCGTTTAAACGGTGTGCCCATGTCGAAAGCAAGAAATAGCGAAGAAACTTTGCATGAAATGGGCTTGAGTAAATATCCCACTGAACGTGCTTTTAATCATCTTTCCGATGAGCAAAAAGGCATGTTAAAAGCGTTAGCAGATATTGAACCCTTTGAAGATTACATCTCGCCCGATCTGACTGGCGATAAGTTATGGCATTACAACGAAAAAGGGATTGATAAATTAACCAAAGCCTTTCACGCCATGTCAGCACTTCGCACGCCTTTTCCGCGCGCTTTAACCCGTCGTGATTTTTACAATATCGACCCACACACAAGGGGGAAATAATGGCAACGAAAAACCGAACCATTATCAAAAAATATGCTGATCGCTGGCACAAAGAAGCCTGTCATTTATACGCAAAATGGCTCAACGCAAAACGCCAGGGTGATGAAGAAACCGCCGATTATTATTTCAGCAAATATATTACGGCGGGAGACAACTGGATCAACTACACCAAATTTGCCCATTAAGGAAAATCTTATGCAAGAACACATTATTGATTTATCTGAACGTTACGCCCTTAAGTTAAACGAAAACCACGTTTATATCCTGTACAAAATTGAACTCAATGAAAACGGCACTTATCAGCGCAAAGGCGGCGCAGTCTGTAAGGATTTACCTTCCTTGTTGGACAAGCTGATTTACTGTGAATTGATGAATGAGAAAGTAGAAACTCTTGAAGATATGCGCAACGTGCTACACGCCATTCACAGTGAAGTAACACGCATCGCCGAAATTCAAGCTACTTATGCGCAGGCATAAACCCTTTTTTATCCATATCTATTAATTTAATTCATCTAAATTTATTTTAGATGAATTTTAATAATAAATAAGCCGAAATGAATATGCAAATGTGGGAACAGCAACGTGACAACACCGTCAGTGCCAAAAAGGCACATATGGCGGCGGTAGCGTATGAACGTTATCAAGCAGCAGAAAATGGGCATAAATTTGACCGCACTTTTTTGCCGTTTGATGACAGTGTTTATACACCGACGCAGTTAGAATTGTTCGCCACAAATCCCATTGATTTTGACTTTATCGAAAATAAACTTGAAATCCTACCACGTCAACGTCAGCGAGAATATTTCCGTAAACTCTACATTAAGGCCTATCGTTCTGTTAAAGATGACGGGTCGATTGCGTTTGCCCTCGGAAATAAGCAACGCCGCCACGCGAACGATTATTTGCGCGATGTATTAGATGTGCGCTTGCAAAAAGTCTTTTCACAGTACAACGTGAACGTAGATTTTTTGCAAGCGTTCATCAATACACCACAATGGCTGCTATCCGTTAAAGATGAAATGCAACAAGCTGTGCAGTTCTCCACTGTGTCAACACGTGAAGAGCTCGCAAAACACTATAACGAGTTGCATTACAGCGGATTCCGTTTTCAAGTATTCGGCATCCAGCAAAAGCAAAAACAATTACCTTTCTATTTAATCACCGAAAGCAAGTTAAATGCGATGGCATACCAAATTGCCACCGCATTCACGCAATTCCAATTTGATTGCACCCACTTTTTAAAAAATGGCATTGAAAACGACAATGAGGACGATATTCAAGGCTATTTCTATCAGCTCTATAAATGGTGTGGCGAAATCGCCCTTTCTGCGGGTTTCAAAATCCCTCACTGGGAAAAAATCGAAAACGACAAACGCATCAAAGCCGAACATATTGATAGCACTTTAATTCGCTTGACGTGCGAAAAATGGTGGTTTAAGCAAATGCGCACCACGCAACGCAGAATGGTTGAACACGTTGCCATTGCCTGTGGCGAGGTGCGCGCCAATGCTGCCAGTTATATCTCTAATCAAAGTTTCCAAGAATGGCAACTGCAACAACGCAAGAATCATGATTACTTGCGCGCCATGATCATTGAAAATATCGACAACCCCGAAGAACAGGTCGAACTTTTCGATATGTTCTTAAAATCATCATCTAACCCCGCATTACGTCGTAATGAAATGATGGTGCGCTTGCGTGGCTTGGAAGAATGGGCAGAAGAAAACAACAATGAAGCCTTATTTTTAACCCTCACTGCGCCATCATCATTCCACGCAGGAAACGGCAATAAAAAATGGTCGGGGGTGAATCCACGAGATACGCAAAACTATCTAAACAAAGTGTGGCAACAGTTCCGCGCGTTATTGTCGAAACGTAATATTAAATTTTACGGTATGCGCGTGGCAGAGCCGCACAAAGACGGCACACCACACTGGCATGCGCTAGCTTATGTGCCAGCAGAACATAAAGAAGAAGTCATCCGCTTATTTAAACAAAAGGCCCTAGAGTTAGACGGCAATGAGAAAGGCGCAGCAGAGCACCGCTGCAAAGTAGAAGAATGCGATAAAACAAAAGGCAGCGCAACGGCTTACATTGCGAAATACATTGCAAAAAATATTGACGGTTTCGCCCTTGCTGGCGAAGTCTCAGACGAAGACCCGACACTAAGCCTACACGACAACGCATTGCGCGTTCGTGCTTGGGCGAGCCGTTGGGGCATTCGTCAGTTCCAATTCTACGGCGGCGCGTCTATTTCTGTTTGGCGTGAATTGCGCCGATTAATCAGCGGTCAAGCCGATGATGAAATTATCAATAAAGCCCAAGCCGCAGCAGGCATAGCGAATGATTATGCGGCATATATGGAAATTCAAGGTGGTGCGCTTGCTAAACGTACTGATCAACCCATCAAGCTAGATTATGAAACCAAGCCCGCGAATAAATATGGCGAACAACGTAAAGCTATTATTGGGTTGGCTAACCGATTTAGTCTTAAACAAGTCATTTCACGCACTAAAAAATGGCAAATTAAAAAACGCCCACAAGATTTTGCACAACGCACGGAATCTATGGTTGAGCGTAGCTCAACCGCTAACAATAGCGCACGCAGTGCGCCTTGGACTTGTGTCAGTAACTGTAACCGCTCAAATCTTGAGCAAAAGATCAAATTACTGACACAACCGATCTGCGCACCACTTAGCGCACAAAAATTAGACTATTTATTCAAGTATAAACGGCTAACCATAGATAAATATACAGCCTTAGAACTCACCGAAAACGATGTGCAGTTAGTGAAACGGAATCAAAATATGATGACGTCGCTTTCCCCTGTGCCAAGAAACCTTCAAAAGCTCAAAGATTTTCATAAAAAACAACGTATTCAATAGGAGAAAATGCAAATGAATAAAAGAAAACAGAAACAAATCCGCCAAATCTTAGCGGCAAAACGGACGGAAAAGTGCGGGCAAATTAATGCAGAATTACAAGAAACTGTCGGATATTTAGAGGGACGCGTTCATCTATTAAGAGCGCAACTATCTATTAACGGCATTAATTTAAAAGCCTATGTTTTAGAACAAGTGATTAATATCAAGCACCAAATCGTAACTGAACGATTCGGCAATGTATTGTTAGGGCTTGCCAGTGGAATGATTGGTGGGATTATTGGGATGTTTATGTGGGTGTTGTGTATTCTTTAGCCTAAGGATATTTATGGAAGAAATACAATTAATTGATGGTAAGCGATATTTGGTACTGGAGTGTGAATTTGCTAGAGAATGGCAAGTTGGGAGAGAAAGTCGAACAACCGTGACTTATAGCGAAGCAGAAGAAATCGCAGACCATTACAGAAAATATTTAAAAATTCCACCTGAGCGAATCCTAATTGTGGAAGTACCTAATGTTATTAAACGTAGAGATTGAAAGGAAAGAAAAATGGCAGATTTACAACAACTTATTAAAAACATCGAACAATGGGCAGAAGATCGTAATTTGATTAAAGGTTCGACACCACGGAGACAAAAGCTAAAACTGATGGAAGAATTCGGCGAACTATGTGGCGGAATTGCAAAGAATAAACCCGATGTGATTAAAGATAGCATTGGGGATTGTTTTATTGTTATAACAATTTTAAATAAACAAGTAGGTAATCCAAGCGATAAAGTTGATGTATTCACTTTTGGTGATGACGAACTTTATATTGAGGATATTGTAACGCACATTTCAGAATATTTTGACGAAAGCTGTCTATATCCATTAGAAATTGTTGGGGATTTACAAATTATAGCGAAACAATATGGCTTAGATTTCAAAGATTGCGTCCAGTATGCCTATAACCAAGTCAAAAATCGTAAGGGGAAAATGGTAGATGGTTTTTGGATTAAAGAGTTAGATTTACAAGGTAGCAATCATGAATAAATCCAACACCAAAAAATCAGACAAAGACTTATGGGCCACACCTTGGTGGGTTTTCCATTATGCAGAACAATATTTCAATATCAAATTTGATTTAGATGCTTGCGCTATGGAGCACAACACAAAAGTAAAAAACTTCATCACACCGGAACAAAACACCTTAACAACCGATTGGCAAGGTCGTTATTGTTGGATGAATCCGCCTTATAGTAACCCATTGCCGTTTGTCTTACGTGCTATTCAGCAAAGTGTGCTACATAACAAAACGGTGGTGATGCTGCTCAATGTGGACGGCTCAACAAAATGGTTCGATATGTGTGTGCGTAATGCAAAAGAAATCGTCTATATCACCAATTCACGTATCCCTTTCATCAACAACGAAACAGGCGAAGAGACCGACCAAAACAACAAACCGCAAATGCTGGTGCTATTTGAGCCAAAAGCACCTTACGGCAGTTTGAAATCGTCTTATGTGTCGTTACATACGATGAAAGAATTAAATAATAAAAAATAACCCATATAACTCTAAAAAAACTTGAAAATCAAAAACAATAGGGTTATAATAACCCCATAGGTTAATAAGTAAGAGGTAAAATGAATAGTGCAAAAATAATTAAACAAATTGAGGATGACGGTTGGTATCTTGTAAATGTTGTCGGTAGTCACCATCAATTCAAGCATCCAACAAAGAAAGGGCGAGTTACTGTTCCTCATCCCAAAAAGGATTTACCAATAAAAACGGTAAAAACAATATTAAAGCAAGCGGGGATTTAAAATCCCCCTTTATTGAAACTATTTTTGATTATTCAATTTTTTATAATAAGTAAGGAAAGAAAGATTATGTTATACCCAATCGGAATAGAAATGGGCGATGAAAATCACGCATACGGTGTGGTGGTGCCTGATGTACCAGGCTGTTTTTCAGCTGGTGATACATTAGAAGAAGCATTCATCAACGCAAAAGAGGCAATCGCTTTCCATATTGAAGGCATGTTAGAAGATGGAGAGGAAATCCCACAGCCAACATCATTACAAGAGCACGTTAAAAATCCAGAGTATGAAGGCTTTACGTTTAGTTTTGTGGATGTAGATTTAACTCACCTAATGGGGAAAGCCGAAAAAATCAATGTAACTTTACCTAGTCTTTTAATTAAACGCATTGATAGCTTTGTAGCAACGCATCCTGAATATAAAAACAGAAGCAACTTTTTGGCGCAGGTGGCCACAAATAAGTTACTCGCAGCATAAAAATAAAAGCCGCTATTTCTAGCGGCTTTTTATTCATCTAATATCTTCCTTAAATTAGTTTTTTCTTCTTCTGAAAGTTTGCTTAAAACTAGCTCAAGTAATTTATCTTTGGTTAATTTGCTACTTCGTGTTGTGTGTCCAAATTCCATATTCATCACGAAGCGATGTCCACACTGGGGATTTTTACAAGCGCAATAATAACGTGTAAATTCACTGTGTATGCGTTCAGATCTTTCAATGACTGATTTCCCATTGCAAACAGTGCAGTAAATATCTGTTGTTCTTGCCATTTTCCCCAAAATCCACAAAATTAACATTTAACTATAATTATATATAACACTGTTATTTTGTATAGGCTTTGAGCGTAAATTTATTTGCTAAAATTTTGCTCTCTGAACTTGATTTTTAGTAAATTTTTAATTTCAGGATCGCTATTGATCGTTTCTGCTATGATCTCCTGCAGTGGCATAACCTCGTCATAATGATAAACTTCACGATATTTCAAGGGATCACCCAATCCTGCCGTATTTGTCGGAATAATCCCACTTAAACCTGCAGGAAAACGGTGTGCTGTTAAAACGTCTTGCGCAGATATGTTTTTAATATTGGCAAATTCATCTTTTGTTCCGGTATCGCCAATCGGAATCACTTTTAACCCGTCAGGATGACCGCCCGCAATATTCACAAACATAGAGCGGAAATTTCCTACGCCTTTAGATTCACTTATCTTTCTTGCGATCTCTTCTTCCATTTTTTCGGTTAAGTCGGGATCTGTGGAGTACAAAATAAAGCCCATATGTGCACCATTACTAAAATAGCGACGGCGAAATACTGTTGCATCAGAATTTAGCAATGCCGATTGAATACCGCCTACATAATCGGGCGATCCATAAACTTGTTGCATAGGGTCGTAAAGTTTAATGAAGATAATATCTTTCGCATCATAGCGATAGATTTCTTGTGCGGTATCATAAAGCGATTTTTTCATCAAATAGGAATAGCCGCCATCTTTGCGTACACGTAAATAAAGGCTGGAAAGTGGAACTAAACGCACCACTTGCCCAAACCCATTACGCACTTTTAAAAGCCCCACATCCCCAAACTGAATTAAGTTCAGGCAAAGGGCGCGCATATCCATACGAGATAATGCTTTACCGCCTTCGTAGAGGGCGCTCACCATATTGGCACGACTATGTAGAATTCCCCCATGTTGTGCATTTTGATGAGGTAATTTAGCCAGAGCATGACGATTCACTGGGGGCAAATAACAGTTATAATTTTCATCAAAGCCAATACCGACATAATCCAACGCAGGCGAGGCGGTTATCTCACTTAATGAAAATGTGCGGTCATTAATAGGCGCAATCACAATGCCTTTTTTAGTATCTTTTTTTACATTAGTTTCCACTTAATACACTCCATCCGCGACGTTTGCGCGGTTTATCATTTAAAGATTTTTTGTTGATGGCATTACAAATTGCAAAAAACACATCGGCGTGCTGTGTTTTTACGGTGCGTTCAGCCGTGAACGTCATCGTATTGCCAGATTTGGTTGATTGGTGCTTAATCATTAAAAAGCTAGGCACAATATCCAATTCTTTTTCGCTCCACTCAATTTGCCCATGCTCAACTAAATCATGCACTTTCAGCACCATACCTGTTTTACTTTCGGGGTTGTAAATAATGGCAGTGGCGGCACGGCGGGCAAATTCTTTCACTAATTCATAAACTCCATAACCTACACCCGTCGCATCTATGCCGATGTAGGTCATATTGTATTTTTCATAAAGGGCGCGAATTTGATTGGCTTGATATACATAGGAAAGCCCATTCCATTGATAGCGTGCAAGCAGACGATATTTTTCGCCTGGTAACGCAGGTGGAGCAATAATCACAAAGCTAGCCCCATCGCCACTGTGTGCGGGGTCGAATCCACCCCAAACTTCACGATCATCAAAAGGGCGATACGCTTTCGGGTTAAAGTCTTTCCATTTCGAAATATCTACACCACATTTTAAAAGTTGTTTCACATTGAAAATCGAATCAGCATCATCAATCCAAACACACATATAAAGCTGATTAAATGCGTATTTGCTATAGCGTTGTTTTAGTTTTTCAATGTTGAATAATTTGTCTGCACCGCCTTTTAGTGCATCTTCAATGGTTACCACATAACGCCACTGACCATCGGGGCAAAGTCGCCCACCGTCACGCAATTCTGCAAAAGTTGGGAATGGCACGTTTTTGCGTTTAGGGTCGCCATCTCGCCAGTTGTCACCACTCCAGAACGAATAAGATTCGTGGAATTTTGAAGACGGTGTGCTGAAATAGGTTTCGCGCCATTTCGCGTGTGTTGCCATCGCAGAAGCCACATCATTGAATCGCTGAAAGTCACGAAGCCACGCATATTCATCGCCGTACACGTGGCCGCTATTCCCTTGCGACGTATTTTTGTTGGTTGATAAAAAATGCAATTCCGCCCCGTTGCTTAAAATAATGGGGTTGCCAGCCAGCTCAACGCCGAAATATTCCCGTGCCATCTTTACAATGTAGTTTTTAAAGATTTCTGCTTGCCGTTTACTTGCCGATAAGAAAATTTGATTGTCACCGCTAAAAATCGCATCTTCTAATGCCTCAAAACTAAAATAATAGGTCGCCCCAATTTGGCGCGATTTCAGAATATTGCGCACATCATGGTGCTTGTTAGCACGAATATGTTTTTGATAATCAAACAACGAATCAATAAACGGCTGGCACATTTCGGGCGTGACGTGAGAAATATCATTTTTTACCCGTTTTTTCTTCTTGCGTTCATCACCATCGCCACTATCGGAAAAGGCACGATCACTGCTGGAAACATCCGCAGAATTGACCGCACTTTTTGCTGTCACTTTAGCTACCGTTGCGGCACGTTGCTTTTTATACTGAATATCTTTATCGATCAGGGCTTCTAGTTCTTTTATTTCCTGATCGCTTTTATTTTCACGCTCTGTCAGCGTGATAATGCGTAACGCAATTAATTCTTCAATCCCGCTTTCGCTGATTAAATTGCGCCAGTTGTATTTTTCTGCCCAGTAATAAATCGGGCGTGTGCTATTTAAACCTAATTCTTCAGCGATCTCTTTCGGTGTGTATTTTTTTAAATATAAAAACTTTGCCGCATAAATCACTTCATCATCGTAGCGTTTTGTTTTTCTTTTTCTTAGCTTAGATTCCGTCATTTTTTATCTTGCTGTTGTTTTGTTGGACGTATTGTGGCAACAAAAACAGCAAAAATTTAATGGCAAGATTTGGATGTGTTCGGATACGCGCAGTTATTGATCTATATCCGAATATATCCGAATTTTGCCCCGTGATTTTGCAAAAAAGATCGGCAAAAATGACCGCACTTAAGCAAATAAAGCGAAATACAGGCATTTCTAAAATGAACAAATCAAAACTAAAAACTGATTTTATTTGTATCGCCACATCGGGCTACACCGTGGACGGCCGCCAAATCACCGCCCAAGAGTTGCACGAAATGGCAGAAACCTACGACCCAGAACACTATACCGCGAATTTATGGCCGGAACATCGCCGTTATTTTAATTGTGGCGAAGTGTTAGAAGTGAAAGCAGAAGAACAAGAAAATGGCGAAGTGAAATTGTTCGCTATTATTTCCCCAAACCAACAATTGCTAGATTTTAATCTGGCAGGTCAAAAATTATTTACCAGTGTTGAAATTGCGCAAAATTTCCGAAATTCAGGTAAAGCCTATTTATCTGGTTTAGGGGTAACAGATAGCCCTGCATCAGTAGGTACAACCAAACTTGATTTCTTTAATAATCAAGAAAAGGTGCAGTGCAGTGAATTTATCAAAGTAGATTTTTCCGTAAAAGAAGATATTGAAGAAGAAAAGGCATTCCGCACCTTAGCGAATGTTTTTAAAAAGTTATTTTCATCTTCCACCCAAACGGAAGAACAACCAATTCCCAATAACAACAATAATAAAGAGGATGACTCAATGAACGAAAAACAGTTCGCGCAATTAATCGGTGCGGTGGTTTCGTTAGGCGAAAAAATTGATAATCATTTTTCAGCCAAAGTGGAAACCAAAGAACCAGAAAATAAACCAGAAGAAAAGAAAGATGAACAACCGCAAAGCGTAACAGCAGAGCAGTTCAATCAACTTTTAACAACGGTTCAGGCGTTGGATAAAAAATTCAACGAATTAAGCCAAGAGCAAACCGAAGTGCCAAACGGCACACCTGTGGAAACTAAAACATTTAATGTGGCGGTGTAAACGATGAAATTAGAAACAGAAAAAGTATTTAAGCAGTTTTTACAAGATGTTGCCGGTTATTACGGCGCAGATGTAACACGTTTAGAAAATGGTCAGTCTTTTGCAATTGAAACGCCAAAAGAAACCCGCTTACTAGGTAACATCCAAAAACAAGCCGACTTCTTGCAAAAAATTAACTACGTACAAGTAGATGATGCAAAAGGTCAATTAATCTTTGGCGCAACCGAAGGCATTATTACCGGGCGCAAAGAAGGTGCGCGTTATTATGGCGGCGTTGAGCCTTCCGGCTACGGTTATGAATGTGTTGAAACTGATTCAGGCGTATTAATTCCGTGGGCGCGTTTAGACCAATGGGGGCATCTTGCACCACAATTCGCGCAAATGTGGGCGGATTACGTGCAACGCCAAATCGCACTTGATGAAATCATGATTGGTTTCTATGGCGAGAGCGTGGGTAAAACCACCAAAGACCCACAAGGCAAAGATGTAAACAAAGGTTGGATGCAGTTTGCCCGCGAAAACAAACCGTCACAGGTTTTAACCAAAGGCAAAACAGAAAACATCATCCGCATTTTTGGTGAAAATGCCGATTATAAAAATTTGGATGAATTAGCCTACGACTTAAAACAAGGTTTACACGAACGTCACCGCGATGCGGGCGATTTAGTGTTCCTTGTGGGCGCGGATTTAGTGGCAAAAGAGGCAAGCGTCGTTTATCGCGGCAATAGCTTAATCGCTACCGAGAAAGCTGCACTCACCACCCACGATTTGATGAAAACCTTCGGCGGTATGCCAGCAATGATTGTACCGAATATGCCGGGTCGCGCAGCGATTGTGACAAGTTTGGATAACTTATCCATCTACACACAAAAAGGTTCAATTCGCCGTAGTTTCCGAGAAGACCAAGAGGCGAAAGCGATCAAAGACAGCTACTACCGCAACGCGGCGTATGCTGTGGAAGATTTAGGCAAATTCGCTGCTATCGAATTCAAAAACGTGAAATTGGAAAACGAAGAGTAAAAGGTAGAAGCAAATGGGAATGCGAGATTTTCAACGCCAAATGCGGGCATTAGCAGACATTAATCAAGTATCAGGGAGCAATACACAACAAAGTGCGGTTGCGACTCACGGTAATGATTATGCCGTGCTTGAAATCGCCTTACAAAATGATGTGAACGCAGTACGCGCATTCCCAACACGTGCCGAAAAATTAGAATATAAACGCAACCGATTTTTGCCAAAGTGGTTGCCGTTTGTGAATGAATATTTAGATAAAGGGGCAATTTATCAGAATGATTACTTGGTTTATTGCATTGTGTATTTGTTTGACATTGCTGATTTTGACCGAGCCTTGTCATTGGCTGAGAAAGCAATTAAGCAAAATCAATCTATGCCGCAAGGGTGGCAAACCACATTGCCGAATTTCGTTGCCGATCAAATCTACAACTGGACAGATAAAACCGCCGCAGCGGGTCAATCCGTGGAGCCATATTTTACGCAAACTTTTAAAAACGTGGCGACCCAGTGGAAATTGCACGAAATTGTCACAGCGAAGTGGCTCAAATTAGCGGCGGCACTGCTTTTACGCAGTCCTCAAGGCAAAGTACAAGCAAGCGGCATTGATGATGCTGAAACCCTTGTACTGGCTATTCAGTTATGTAACCGCGCTTTCCAACTCAATCAGAAAGCGGGTGTAAAAAATATGATTGAGCGTTGTGTCATGCGTTTAAACGCATTGGCAAAATCGGGCGATTACGACCCGAACAGTCTTCCCCAAGTGGCGGGCTTGAGTTTGGAACCAAGCCAAATTGATTTTGATCTTGTTATTAAAAAACTCACCGCCCGCCCACTCCCAAATAACGAGGAAGGCAATGTTTAACGGCAGAACACAAGATTACGATGATACAGTCATCACCAATAACGGCTTTTGGTCGGATATTTATGTTGAAGAATTTCAAAAGCAACGCGCCATTCCGTTGCAAATCTCTGTGGAAATGGTGAAAACGGCACTCATTGCCGCTATGCAAGGCGTTAATTTAGATCTTGCCGAGGTTGAAGAAAATCACCGTAAAAGTGCGGTCAATTCTGTGCAAGAAATTTCAACACAGCGGATTAATGGCGAAAATTATGCCGAAACCCTGTACAAAAAAGCGGTATTTGCCCGCGCCAAAGCGGAGTTACTCCCAGAATTTAACACCCTTTCAGGGCGTGAAATTCACCAAAACCGCGAATACGTGGCCGAGCAAAAAAGCCTATTGGCAGAAGCAACCCACGCTATCCGCACATTGAAAGGTAAAAAACGGGGATCGGTATGGCTGCTGTAAAGAAAATGCTGTATCAGCAACTGACGGAGTTTTTACTCACAAAATTGCCGAAACGTTATCACGGGAATTTTTACAGCTGGATTGAAGACGGCAAATTATTGAACGAAGGGCGACAAGTGACCGAAAACGGCATTGAAGTGTGCCACCTTTCCTATAACGGTGTATTTCACTTTGAGGCGTTGCCATTCAACGAAATTTCCCCCGCTTATCTAATGGCGCATATTCAAGTGTGGGTAAACGAAAACGATCCAATGCGTGATGTATTGGATGAAAGTGAAATCCCATTTGATTTAGACATTATCGACGATAACACGGCAGATTTAATCTTTACTATCGCTTTCCGTGAGCCACTGACGGCAATGGAAGATAACGAAGGCGAATTAAAAATTGAGGGTGTGAATTACCGATTGGACAGCATAGAAATATTCACAGCAGAAGAATTTGACGTTGTCGTAAGGGTTGAACATGAACATCCGAATGGGGATTGATAAAGAAGACTTAAAGAAGTTTCTGAAAGATCTTGAAATCATCAGTTTACCCGATAAGAAAAAACGTGAAATTTTAATCCGCTCTTTGCAAATGATTAAACGCCAAGCAGTGAAAAGCGCGGCAAACCAACGTAACCCGATGGGCGAAAGTTGGAAGAAACGAAAAAACGGTACAGCAAAAATGCTACGCCGAATTGCAAAGTTAGCCAACAGTAAAGCCGAAAAAGCGCAAGGCGCATTGTTTTATAAGCAAAAACGAACGGGCGAAATTGCGCAAGAACACCAAGAAGGAATTCCGCACTTATTTAAAAAAACGGAGTTCCCAGGCAAAAATAAAGGTGGCATTGGGTCAGACCCTTGCACCTTGCGCCAAGCAAAGAAATTAAAAGATTTAGGTTATACCGTGGCAAACGGTAAAACAAAAAACGGCAAAGCTAAACGCCGCAAGCCGACATTAAGCGAAATCCGCAGCACCTTATCACGTGCGAAAGCCAGTTTGATTATACGTAAACTGGAAGAAAAGAACGGTATGAATCCGAGTAGACATTTAACGCAATGGATAATTCCAACGGAAAAACGTCCATTTTTGGATACACGTGAAGAAGAAAACGCCAAGATTATTTTGGCGGAAATTCAAAAATATACTCAAAAACAACAATAAGAGGACAATAAAGAATGTTCCCATCTGTACAAATTAACGCTCTTAATCAGTTAAGTGGCGAAACTAAGGAAATCGAACGACACGCCTTGTTTGTCGGCGTAGGCACCGTTAATCCAGGAAAGTTATTGGCATTAACGCCTGATTCGGATTTTGACAAAGTATTTGGCGAAACTGATACAGACTTAAAAAAACAAGTTCGTGCGGCCATGCTTAATGCGGGTCAAAACTGGTTTGCTCATGTATATATTGCACAAGAAGACGGCTACGATTTTGTGGATTGTGTAAAAAAAGCCAATCAAACCGCTTCTTTTGAATATTGTGTCAACACACGATATTTAGGTGTAGATAAAGCCAGCATTGGCAAATTACAAGAATGCTATGCAGAACTACTTGCTAAATTCGGTCGTCGTACTTTCTTTATCCAGGCTGTACAAGGTATTAATCATGATCAATCTGATGGTGAAACATGGGATCAATATGTGCAGAAACTTACCACTTTGCAACAAACCATTGTCGCCGATCACGTTTGCCTTGTGCCTTTACTATTCGGCAATGAGGCGGGCGTATTGGCAGGGCGATTGGCGAATCGTGCCGTCACAGTGGCAGACAGTCCCGCAAGAGTTCAGACGGGGGCTTTGGTCTCATTGGGTAACGCTGAAAAACCGTTAGACAAAGATGGCAATGAGCTTACTCTTGCGCATTTAAAATCACTTGAAACTGCACGTTATTCTGTGCCGATGTGGTATCCCGATTATGACGGTTATTACTGGGCGGACGGTCGCACGTTAGACGTAGAAGGGGGCGATTATCAAGTGATTGAGAATGTACGTGTTGTCGATAAAGTGGCACGAAAAGTTCGTTTGTTAGCTATCGCGAAAATTGCTGACCGTTCTTTTAACTCCACAACATCAAGTACCGCATATCACCAAGGCTATTTTGCCAAACCGATGCGCGACATGAGCAAATCCGCAACCATCAACGGCAAGGATTTTCCAGGCGAATGTATGCCACCTAAAGATGATGCCATTACTATTGTGTGGCAAAGCAAAACCAAGGTGACGATTTATATCAAAGTTCGCCCTTACGATTGCCCGAAAGATATTACGGCAAACATTTTCTTAGATTTAGATACCTTAGGAGATTAATAAATGGAACGAATCAGCGGAATGAGTTTTGATTTCTACATGATGGGATTTCCGATCCACGTAGAATCAGTGAATCTATCCATTAGTGATAATAGTGCTGTGGCTTTAACCCGTGGTATTCCTGATGGTTGGGTAAGCGGAGACGTAGCTGCAGAAGGTGAAATTGAGCTTGATCCAAAAAACTTTCAAAAATTATCACAAGCGGCAGCTAGTGCAGGCAGTTATCGCAGCTTGCCAGAAGTGGATTTCACGTTCTTCGCAATGCGTGGCGGTGTGCGTGACAAAGTGGAAACATACGGTAACAAAATTATTTTAACTGACGTGCTAAACATCGACCCCAAAGGCGGTGCGAAAAGCACAAAAAAATTAAAATATTTTGTCACAAGCCCAGATTTCGTGCGCATTAACGGTGTGCCTTATTTATCCGACGAAGATACACGTGATCTTATCGGTTAACCGAATTTAGGTGCTGGCCGTTCTGACGTACAACAATTATAAAAAAGCAAGTGCGGTCAGTTTCCTAAATGCTTTAAGGTGATTTTTATTATGAATAACAGAATGGATAGTACTCAGCCTTTTGTTGCATCTATCGTTGCTTTTGTATCAGGACTTACACTGAATGAGTGGGCAGCAATATTCGGTATTTTATTTGGTGCGGCATCAGTATGGATTGCCTACCGAAAATACAAAGAAGACGTGCAAGCACGTAAAGATGAATTAGCCTACAAAATGTTGGCGGCGAAAATTGAGGCGAAAAAATTAGGAATTAGTGATGAGTAAAAAATTTGGTGCAATGATTTTATGTTCTGCGGCGGCTGTTGCTACTGCTTTTTTTGCTCAACAAAAAGATTTGCCAGCAGAATTGCAAAACGAAGTCAGCCCACAAGCAGTTTATATGATTGTGAATTTAGAAGGCTGTGTGCGCAATCCATATAAATGCCCTGCCGATGTATGGACGAATGGCGTAGGCAATACCCACAACGTGGACAAGTCCAAAGTTTTGACGATTGACGAAGTGGCAGCCGATTTACGCCGCAACATTAAAGAGGCAGAAAATTGTATCAACGCCGATTTTAATGGCAGAAAAATGAATCAAGGGCAATATGATGCCATGGTGTCTTTAGCTTTTAATTTAGGTTGTGGCAATATCAAGCGCTATTACAGTAAAAAACACGGCATGACATTACCTACAACGATTTATCGTGCGGCAAAAGCGCAAGACTGGACATTAATGTGTAATCACATTTCTGATTTCAGCAAATCGGGCGGTCGAGTATTAAAAGGCTTACAAATGCGCCGCACAAAAGAAAAGGCAATTTGTCAGGGGGAATAATGAATTTTAAATTCTTGGTCATTGGTGCGTTTTTTATTGTGTTTGTTGGTTGTATTGGATCGACACTGCACTATAAAAAACAGGCAGAAACCACCGCACTTTTATTAAAACAAAGTGAACAAACCATTGAACAAAACAAAGCGATGTTGCAACGGTATGAAACGCAAAATGCGGCACTGACCGATCAACTCAATCAAGCTAACAAAAAAGCCGAACAACGCCGGCAACAACTAAAGGACGTGCTAAACAATGCAGAAAATAAAATTTGGACTTATGGCCGCGTGCCTGATGATGTTGCTGGCGTGCTCAACCACAGAGCCACAAGTAAATAATTTACAGCTAATTTGCCCACAAACAACCGAATGTAGACCGTTAAACGTAAACATTAACACTAACGGCGATTTAGCAGAGAGTTTAAATCAGGCGTTAGACCGCCTTGAAATTTGCACTAAATCTTACGTAGCTATCAATAAGTGCATCACCGATTTTAACAACCAAACTAGAAACCAAAAGGGAAACTAAAAATGGAAAAAACAAACGCACAAACTTTGTTAGATAAACTTACTGGCAATCTTAAAGATTCGGTCAAAGTCGATGTTGAAGGAGTTGAATTCACTTTTCTTCGTGACAACAGCGCATATGATCAAATGATGAATGACATTACGACTGACAATAAGGTGACCCCAATAAAAGATTATCTACTTGCTATTGTAGCGCGTGAGCAAAAAGAAGATTTATTAGCAATCATTAATGTACCGGGTCTTGCAGGTTTACTTGCGGGAAAAGTGAATGAGGTATTAGTACCTAAAATTAATATTACGGTAAAAAACTAGCCTCGCGTGTGGATAGCATAGAGCGCAATGGCTTATCACAAGCTATTGCGCTGCGAATGCACTACTTACCACACGCAGACAATAGCGACTACAATCTAGCACGCGCAATATGGTTACATAAACAGTATTTCGAACAACAGGCAAACGCCGTGGCAAGCGGTATCGCCAAGGTATTTTAGGGTTAAACAATGGCAATCCAGGGGCTTGAATATATCATCAGCTTAAATGATCAGCTTTCAGCGCCACTTAAAGGCGTGATGAAAACTATTGATGATTTAGGCAAGCGCGGTGAAGATGCTATGCGCCGTATTGGTTTAGGCGCAGCAGGTGTTATTGCAACTGGTGCAGCAATGAAAAGCGCTTTAGATCCCGCTATTGATTTCACCCGTGCACTTAATGAAATTAAAGCCACGGGGCGAGAACAAGCTGGGCTAGACAAAATCACCGATTTTGCCCTTGATTTTTCCGCTACCTATGGTGGCGCAGCGACTGACGTTGTGAACTCCACAAATGAAATTGCGCGCGCCATTGACGGTTTAACCGACAACGAATTAATCGCCTTTTCTAAAAGTTCAAACATTCTTGCCAAAGCCACTGGTTCAGACGTAAAAGCCATGGGTTCTTATATTTCCCAGTTATACGGTATTTTTGGTGACGAGGCGGCCAAAATTGGTAAAGAAAAATGGGTTGAACAAATTTCAGCACAAGCCACTGTGACTGCGAATAAATTCAAGTCATCTGGCGAATCATTAATGCAGGCTTACACCAATTTGGGCTCATCTGCGAAAGACCACGGCATTAGAACTGCAGAGCAATTTGCCGTTATTGGTAACTTGCAAAATGTATTTGAAGGCGGGTTAGCCGGTACAAAATACGCTGCCTTTTTAAGTGGCGCGGTAAAAGCACAATCAAAACTGGGTTTATCTTTCCTCGATTCTCAAGGCAAGATGCTACCGATGATTGATATTTTGGAAAAAATCAAAGGTAAATATGGCGAGTTGAATTCAGAAAATCTTTACGAACTACAAAAAGCCTTTGGTACTAAAGAGGCGGCACAAGTGATTAATAATCTTTTACCGAAGATTGATACACTTAAAGCAGATATTGCTGAAATCGACAAAATGAAAACCCTTGATGATGCTATGGCAATATCAAAAACGGTAACGGATTCATGGATGCGATTTACTGCCATTTTCCAAAATATCAAAATCGCCGTTGGCACACAGATACTTGCAAAACTTGAG
>ERZ1036449.568-NODE-568-length-11942-cov-12.624716_pt1 | contig 11942 bp, 10 predicted proteins | sample MGYA00514227_ERZ1036449 | MGnify/ENA primary metagenome ERZ1036449 (study PRJEB33795, sample SAMN09464923) | human gut metagenome | host: Homo sapiens | place: USA: Stanford, California | collected 2016-07 | study: EMG produced TPA metagenomics assembly of the...
TTTGTCACAGTCAATCTTGTAATGTTTCAACACACAGCCACCCGAAGGTGGCTGCGGGGATAAATCATTCAGAGAGTTAAAAGCTAAAGGTTTCAACACACAGCCACCCGAAGGTGGCTGCGCGTTCAGCAGATCCTTGCCCTGACCGTGTATATGTTTCAACACACAGCCACCCGAAGGTGGCTGCTAATTCGTCTAATTTGTCACAGTCAATCTTGTAATGTTTCAACACACAGCCACCCGAAGGTGGCTGCTAATAGTGAGATAATATCAAACCAAACGCCAGTAGGTTTCAACACACAGCCACCCGAAGGTGGCTGCATTTTTTCTTATCCTTGCTTTTCGTGTCGGATTTAGTTTCAACACACAGCCACCCGAAGGTGGCTGCGACTTCACCATCTTTAGCCTATCAAGATGCAATGTTTCAACACACAGCCACCCGAAGGTGGCTGCACTGTGGCATAATTCATCGTTATTCCTCACACACTGGTTTCAACACACAGCCACCCGAAGGTGGCTGCAAATACAAATACCAAGATAAAATACAGTATTCTAATGTTTCAACACACAGCCACCCGAAGGTGGCTGCATGTTTATTGGCACAGATTTAACAAATATTAGAGGTTTCAACACACAGCCACCCGAAGGTGGCTGCGCTTTTTCGGTTGGGGTTAATCCGTGTTGTTTCTGTTTCAACACACAGCCACCCGAAGGTAGCTGCCTATGCTTAACCTACATGCGGCCGTGATGAAAGCCATGTTTCAACACACAGCCACCCGAAGGTGGCTGCGGCAGGCAACTGATGAATTAAAAGAGCAGTTTGCAGTTTCAACACACAGCCACCCGAAGGTGGCTGCATCACATAGTTATTTTGTGGATATGGCAAGGTTGTTTCAACACACAGCCACCCGAAGGTGGCTGCTATTTATCAGCAGCATTTACAACTGGCACTTCAAGTTTCAACACACAGCCACCCGAAGGTGGCTGCGCGAATAGCGGTAGTTTCTTTGTCATCTTTTAGACGGTTTCAACACACAGCCACCCGAAGGTGGCTGCAAAATAAAAAACCACGCATAAAGCGTGGTCTAAATGTTTCAACACACAGCCACCCGAAGGTGGCTGCCAATGCGTTATGCACACTTTGCCCCATCGCATTTAGTTTCAACACACAGCCACCCGAAGGTGGCTGCGATTGGCGGCATCGCCACTAAGATAAATCATTTATGTTTCAACACACAGCCACCCGAAGGTGGCTGCGTCAAAAATTTGACCGCACTTTTCTGCCGTTCGATGTTTCAACACACAGCCACCCGAAGGTGGCTGCATTCGGAATAAGCTATACATTTTCCAAAATACTTGTTTCAACACACAGCCACCCGAAGGTGGCTGCATTGCGCGTTGAATTTTGTATTTACCGTCATAGCTGTTTCAACACACAGCCACCCGAAGGTGGCTGCCGAATAATGATGCCCATTCATGCAAGCTATATCCTGTTTCAACACACAGCCACCCGAAGGTGGCTGCTGATGTTTATTGGCACAGATTTAACCAATATTAAAGGTTTCAACACACAGCCACCCGAAGGTGGCTGCTATCCAGTGGCACACCACGTACACGCGCAATTTGTGTTTCAACACACAGCCACCCGAAGGTGGCTGCTGGCATCGGCCATGGCAACGCATGCAAGATGGCGTGTTTCAACACACAGCCACCCGAAGGTGGCTGCTTCCCACAACTAAATTAAATAAATTTGTTGTTTTAGGTTTCAACACACAGCCACCCGAAGGTGGCTGCTCTAAAATAACATTGTTTTCGTTCTTAAAATCATTGTTTCAACACACAGCCACCCGAAGGTGGCTGCTTGATTTTATTAGGATTTAGCCCACAAATTAGCGTTTCAACACACAGCCACCCGAAGGTGGCTGCCCTTGATTTTATTAGGATTTAGCCCACAAATTAGCGTTTCAACACACAGCCACCCGAAGGTGGCTGCCATTAGTTTTCATTATAAAATTTCCTTTTGTTGTTGTTTCAACACACAGCCACCCGAAGGTGGCTGCAAAGCCAAAGTGTCCTATAACACTGCACGACGCTGGTTTCAACACACAGCCACCCGAAGGTGGCTGCCTTTGGTCGGTTCCGTGCGTGATTTCATGAGCTTTGTTTCAACACACAGCCACCCGAAGGTGGCTGCCTTGTACCCAATTCGCCCTTGGTGGACGTATCTCAGTTTCAACACACAGCCACCCGAAGGTGGCTGCTCCTTACATAAAAAAGCAAGAAAAATCAGCAAATTAAATACCGTATTTCGCTAACTGATTTTATGATAAGGAGTTTAGTCAGTATAACGGCCTTATTGCCGTTATACAAATAGATTAAGTCATCCAAATTGTTAAAGAAAATAAGGATCGCTATCCCATTAGGGGTTTAATGAGAACAACAGGTTAGCGAACTAAATGACAAGCACGTCTTTAAATACATCCACTGCCGGTTTTGCCCCATGATGCTCCACTTTATTACGCCACTTACTGCCCAAGTGGTAAAAACGCAGGCTGTCACACGTGGGGTCGTAGGTTTCCAACAGTTTGTTTTTCAACATGACCCATTGGTCAGGCGTGACATCACATTCAAATACTGAATATTGCGCCCGCACGCCGTAATCTAAGCAATGTTTTGCGATACGACGCAATCGCGCTTGCCCGTTTGGATCGTCAAAAGAAATATCATAAGTAATCAGCATTAACATGGCTTATCTCATCAAAAACGGCGGATATTCCGCCAAATCTCCACGCAAATGGCGCGCCAACAGCATCGCCTGAATATACGGCAGTAGCCCGATTTCCACTTCTTCGCCCAAAAACGGATGAACGATTTTTTCCTGCTTTTTAGCCTGCAGAGCTTGGAACAACAGCTTACGCGCCTCGGCTTTCAGGCTCACCGCGCCGCTTGCCTCGGTAACAAAATCCTGCGGTTTGATTTGTCCGCGGTTAATCAGCGACAGCACCAACCTGTCTGCCCACCACGCGCGGAATTCTTCCAAAATATCCTGCGCCAAACTGTCGCGCCCCGGTCGGTCGGCGTGCAAAAAGCCCACCTGCGGATCGAGCCCCACGCCTTGCAGCGCGCCGCTGATGTCCTTGCCCAACAGACTGTACACAAACGACAACAGCGCATTCACCCCATCTCTGGGCGGACGGCGGTTGCGCCCGTCAAAAGAAAAGCCGCTTTTTTCGCTCAAAAGCTGCCCGAACACGCCGAAATAACGCGCCGCCGCATCGCCTTCAATGCCGCGCACCACGTCCAGCTCCGCCGCGCCCTTCAACTGCCGCAGCGAAATGTTCAAAGCATCGACCGCACTTTGAATCGCCGCATTCTCGCCATAATTGCGAATCTGCCGCTGAAGCACCCGCTTACTCGCCTGAATCTTCGCCGCGATGATATTGCGCGCAATCGGTACGGGATTTTGCTCCGACACCCGATACTGCGCCCGACGCAGCAGCACATTGCCGCTCTGCCGCCCCTGAAGCCGCCCCAAGAAACGTCCGTTTTCGGTAAAAAACGCCAAATTCACATTATTTTCGCCGCAAAACCCCAGCAAAAACGGCGACACCAGCACATTCCCAAAACAGAAAATATGCCCGATGGAATGCACCGGCAACTGCGCTACCTTCTTACGTTCCTGCTCCACCACCAACGTCTCCCGCTCCTTATGCAGATAACTGCCTTGGGTGGTGATGTAGAGTGTGTTTTGCAGTTTGCGCATAGTTGAAAAACTCCCTTGATTTTGACCGCACTTTTATTTTGGAACAGCTTGTTATTTAGGCCGTCTGAAAAATAACATATTGTTTTTAGGTAGGCATTAGATAGGCAATGCCTACCTAAAAACGGTTTCACCGCAGCTTCCGTAGGTCGGGCATTTATGTAGCGCAAACCACGCACGCGTTTTATCTATTGACGGCTTTTAAGGCTGCCTAAAAAAATCAGGTTTTAAGACGGCGTAGAACAAAAAAAAATAGATAACCTACCAATGCGTGCAATCCCAAAGATGTATACCCTTGCTTGTTACGTTTGCTAAATTGACAGTTAAACTACTGTTATATCCATAAATTCGGCAGGCATTAAAACCCTCGTTTTTACACCACATAACTTATAAATTATTTTTGCTTTCTCAATCATTTTTTCATCGCCACAAATCAAATAACTAGAGTCAGACGCAAAGAATAGATGATCTGAATCAATTGAAATATTACTTTGATTATTTCTCTTATTTAATCTCTCGGAAAAAGAAGGAAAAAAATCAAGAATTCTATATGACGTAGTAATTCTTTCTCCAATTGGAATTGAGTTAAACTCCTTTCCACTAATGGATAAAAATGAATTAACTATATCAAAAAAATTTTCAATAATATCTTGTTTTGTCGACAATAAATATTTATAAATTGGGAGTTCTAAAACATGAAGACATGCTGGATTGTTGATTTTCACACATTCTTTCAATGATCGCCTAAATCTTTTTTGCTTATCATGATTATTGAAAATATCATTTTTTAAACTATCAACAAATCTCTCCATAGCCTTTGGAGAAAGAATATTTTCTTCATCCAAAAATGGAAGAATAATATTGTCTTCAGATAGTTTTGAAATATCGACTGGATAAGGATTAAAATGAAATTTAACTCCTATACTATCTAGTTCTTCACGTTCTCTCTCTATTGATTTTTTTATATCTTCAAAAACCGTTCTTACATCTATCTGTTCTATAGAGATAACTTCATTTTCTAGTAGTCCAACGCACCAGTTCTTTGTCAAATCTGAAAGTAAAGCTAAATCATTTCTTATATATTCATCGTTTGTACATTTACATAAATCTTGCATGTGAGAACTAGAAAAAACTATCTTATATCCTTTCCTATCTCTCCAATACTCTAAATTTTCTTGTAAATCCAAGTTTCGTCTTTTTTGAAAAATATCTTGAAAAACATTCCAGTCTAAATAAATTGTTTTATTCATAATATCTCACGATAAAATAATTTGATATCTAAGTTTCATCAAACAACCCCGCCACGTACCCTACACTCCTATCCCGTTTCCTTAGCAACTTCGGCTGGCAAATCTCCACTAGCGAGCAGGCTTTGCAGCGTTTGCCGTAGTCGGGCGGTGGGGTTAGTCCACTACCCAAGAGTTCACGGACGGCCACGATGGTGGCGAGTGTTTGGGTGCGTAGGTCGTCTGAAAACACGACGGGAACACGGTGGCGGGTTTGCATATACCACAGTGCGCCCTCAGAGACGGTTTGCCCCGTCATTTCTTCCAAGCACAAGCCTTGGGCGCAGAGTTGAATTTCGTCCATCGGGTCGGGTTTGGGCTTGCCGCGTTTATATTCCACGGGTTTCAGACGGCCTGTTTTTGTGTCCACTTCCACCAGATCCAACACGCCGCTGATACCCAGCTTCTCCGCCGACACATGCACCGTCCGATCAAAACGCACGCCTTTTCGCATTTCCGGCTCGCCCGAATCTACCCGCTCATGTAATGCCTTGCCTTGCGCGGTCAAATAATTCTCCGCCCACGTCTGCTCGTTGTGAATCAACGCGCATTGGCGCGGGCAGAAGGCGTAGTGTTGCAGGGCGGAAAGGGGAATCAGGCGCATGTCCTGATTTTCTCTTTGGCTTTCGGTTGAAAGTGCGGTCATCTTTTCAAGTATTTTTTAAAGCAGCTCTTCCACACTCACGCCATTAAGGCCGTCTGAAACCACGCTGATGTTGTAATCACCAAAACCGCTTGCAGGCGTACCTGATTCGCCGTTTACGCGTTCGACTTTCACGGCATCAAACAATTTATGTGCAGGCTGGCTGCCGAGTGCGCTGTCGTGTTTGAAGACAATCAATTTGCGCGCCGCCATTTCGCCACGGGCGGCAGAGCGGTCGTGTTCAAACATCAGTTGCAGGGCTTGCCAGAGTTTGGCTAAGTCGTCGTCTGAAAAACCGGTTTTGGCAGCAAGGTTGGCGGAGATAAAGCCATGCATGCGGTAGAGCGCGTAAGGGACGATGTATTTACGCCCCATGGTGCGTTCTTTTTCCAAGTCTTTTTCGTTGGTGACTGCCATGCGGGTGATGGAAACTTCCAGCGGTACAATCGGGTCGATGGATTGGGCGAACGCCAGCTGCACCGGGCCGCGCACTTGTCCGCTGTTGACTTCGGTGGTCATCACGGCGCCGAAGGTGCGGATGTCAAAGAAGTTTTTACACATCCAAGCGGTAATGTCGCGGGCTTTGACTTCGTCTTTGGGCAGTTTTTTGGCTTCCGATTCTATGCCGAGCGCTTCATAAGCGCGTTTGTTTTGCAGGTTTAACACGCTTTTTTCTTTGACGTAGATTTCGTAACCGGCTTCGTTTTCGCTGCTGATTTCGACAAAATTACGGATTTTGCGCTTCAGGCAGACATCGGTTACCAGGCCTTTGCTGGATTCGGGGTCAAGACGCGGCATATTGCCTGCATCGGGGTCGCCGTTGGGGTTGCCGTTGGTTACGTCAAAAAAGTAAACAAATTCATAGCGGTTTTGAATGGCAGACATTTTCTGGCTCCTTAGTTTTCAATAGTTTCAGCGGTTTCTTTTTTAGCAAAATAGCTTTGTTTTTGATGGTAATAGCCGATGGCGAAGCGGCCTTGCTCATCAATGCTCAAATGGCGAGGAAAGGTTTCGGGCAGTTTGGCAATGATTTCGCCCAAATCTTTATCCAAATTCACCGCCATACCGGCTTTGTCTTTACGCAAGCGCGATAAATGGTGTTTTGCGCCCGACAAAAGACGCGGAAAAACCGAAAACGGCACGGCGGATGCAGAGCCGTAATAGCGGTCGGCAATGCCGGCGTTTAATTCGCCCAACGCCTGATATTGAATGCGCTCCAACACGGCAAACAGCCGCCCTAAAAGATAGGCGCGATTCGGGCTTTCATTGTTCAAACTCATAGGAACTCCTTCTTCGATAAAACCTTTTCTAAAACGCCGCTCTAATACGGCTTTCATCATTGCCACGCGCAGACCGTTTACATCGCCGTCGGCGCGGATTCGGGTAATCAGTTGCGACAGCAAACTTAAGGGATACGGCGTGCCGCAAATCACGGCGCGGGTCATTTCGCCTGCCAATACGGGCGAGATGTTTTCGCTTTTGCCCAATACGGCAGTTTGCAATAAGAGTCGCCAAATCGACGGCGGGGTTTTCCATGCGCAAGGCTCAATGACTAAATCTTGCCAATGCTGCGCCAAATTTCCCGCCAACTGCCCAAACGTGGTATCCAGCCAAAACCGAACAGAAATTCGTGCGGCATTAGGGGCAAGCCCTAAGATATAAAAACGGGTATTGGCAGAGAGTTCGGGCGCAATTTCTTGCAGTGGGCGACCTTTGCCGATTTGTTCCAATACGTTGAAAATTTTGGCGCTTTCTTGTTCGTCATCCGGCGGTGTGAACACTTGCGCAAAGAAGCCTTCGGCAGCCTGCGCCGTAGCGCTATCGTCCGCTTCCGCCCAAAAGACCGTGCTGGCATCGCCGATGGTCAGGCAGTGATTATTTTCGCGGCGCAACAGATAGTTCAGCGCGGTGGTGTAGGCAAAGGCAGATTGTTCGGAAACGGGCGCATTTGCGCCTTGCTCCTTGCCGAACGAGGCAAAGGCTTCTTTATTAAACGAAATAATCGAACCGCCGGAGCTTTGCCCGCCAAACACGCCTTTAATCGCCGGATGCAGCCGTGCAATCGGGGCGGTGTCGCCGCTAATCAGACACAAGCCCTCAAGCGCTTCGTCGCTTTTCAGGCAGCCTGCCCACAAAGTTTTCGTGGCTTCGCGTTTATGGATAAGTGCGGTCGGTTTTTCAAGAGAAAATGCGATGTTGGCATCAAGCATTTCGGCAGGCAGATTTTCGGCAGCAAAATGTGCAGGCTGCCAGTTTTGCAGAAAACGGCACAAGGCTTGCAAGCCTTCATCGTCGTTTTCTTGCAGTAAATCGAGATGGTATTGCTTAAAGGCTTCAAAGGTTTTTTCAGACGGCGTAAACGGTTTTTCTTTGACTTCGGCTTTGTTTTTATTGGCTTCCACGCCAAGCGCGTAGGCGGTTTTATCCCACAAAAAATTCGGTTTGATACCCGACGTGCGTTTTTCAGGGCGCGGCACGCTCATCAGCTTCGGCTGCGGCTTTTTATCGGCGGTCAGATTCGGCACAGCGATTTTCAGACGGCCTTCTTTGTCCAACACCAAAATCCAACCGATTTTCTCCTCGCTAAAGCCATAAGGCGGCACTTTGGGGTTGCCCATGTTATCGGTTTCCGCCGCCAAACGGCGGTAATAGCGGGCAAGGGACGCAAGAATCATGCTTTCACCTCCTCGGCGTAAAACGGCGGTACATCAATCACGCCGTCTTTCATTTGTGCACGGAAAAAATGCGGCGTGTTGCCGTGGTCAAAATCAATATCGTGCAGCATCCAGCCTAAATCGCGGTTTGCCTCGCTTTCCGATAATGCCGACGGCGGCAGCGGCTCGCCTTCGTCAATCAACGCAAAATCGGCAGGAAATTCACGCACGCCCAAACAAGGCTGCTGAAAGTATTGCCCCTTTTTCGCACGGCGTTTGAACATCTCAATATGCTTGGTAACGGTCTCATCTGCCCCCGCTTTTGCCGTCAGCACCGCATGGGCTTCAATCACATAAGCCACATCTTTAAGCACCGTCGCCGCGCGCTGCTGGCGGTCGTCTTCAATCAGCGTATATAAATCGGCAACGCTTTTACGCTTCATCGCACCGCTGACCTTACCCACCGAAATCTTGCCGCCCAACTCATTGCGCCGCACCGACTCAAACCGAATCGGCTTCAACACATAAATGCGGTCAATCACCCAGCGGATCGCCGGCTTCCAATGCACCGCCGCCAAAATCCCACGCGCCGCCGACGGCGTGATGATATCATAAGACACCCGCTCCACCTTCATCTCCGGACGGGTAAAACAGGCATAATCGCCCCAAATGTGTAGGCGGATTTGGTTCATTTGGTTCTCCTTATTCAAATAGATAATATGTATGTTGGAATAAACTAATTTTCTAATAAGCAGCATTGAATAATATATCTTATCTCTAGCCTCTAAGTTGGGTACCAAACTTAGAGGCTATAAGACAAGGTCTGCCTCAATATTATCTAATAAAGATCAATCACTTTATTTTTTATCTTTAGGTGGACAAGGATCATTGCCATAGCTATTACCAGCCCGAATCTGTCCATTTCTCCCATGAATTTTTGTGTCTGAACCTTGATTTCTAGCAATTTGTTCAGCGCGCGCAATAGCATCTTTCTGTGTTGAATACACTGCGGTTGCTTTGCTATTTCCTGCACCTTTTACAGCCCAACCTTCAGGATGCGGAACAACGTGTTGATTTTTTCCAGTCATAAGATACTCTCCTATTTTGATTGTTAAGTGATTTAAAAAGTACAACATTAAACTTGAATTTGATAAGTATTAAGTTTCTACAATATGCTATTTTCCTCCTGTAAAAAATAAGGGTTATCCCAAGAAAGCCCCGCCACATCGTCATACAAATCCAGTCCAATCAGCGTATAAAACTGTTTTCCGAAGTTTTTCTCGTTAATCGGTTCGATACGCCCTGCCTTGTATAAAGCGGCAAGGGCTTTTTCGGGAATTTGGACTGTGTAGGGTTGCAGTTTGCGTAAGAGTCCGCCGATGTGGTCGGCGTGGTGCAGGCTGCTAATGAGGTTTTCGGCCTCACCATCGAACGGAATGATCAGCGGCTGCATGTGGCTTTCAATCATGCGAAACTTGTCGGCGATGGTTTGGAATGGGAAATCGAGGCTTTGCCCTCTATCGTTGTGCATTTTCAGGATTTTTTTATTGTCCAGTTCGTTGCCTTTTAATTGATAAAGCTCGGCGAAGTAGGCGGCGACGGCTTGGGTGGATAAGAGGTCGTCTGAAAAGCTGTCGGCGGTCAGGCGCATGACGGCGGCTTGGGTGGCAAGTTCGGGCGGGGCTTGCCATTTATCTTCGGGTGCGAATATCCAGACAAAGCTGTTTTCAGACGGCCTTTTGCCTTCGCGATTGCAGCGTCCTGCGGCTTGGGCAACGCTGTCTAAGCCTGCTTCGGCGCGCATCACTAGCGGAAAATCGACATCAACGCCGGCTTCGATTAAGGAGGTGGCGATAACGCGGCAGGGTTCGCCGTTTTTCAGACGACCTCGGATTTCATCGAGCTTTTGGCTGCGGTGTTTGGCACACATTAAGGTGGTCAGGTGGAACGTGCCGTCAAGGTGTTTGGCTTGGTCGTACAGGCTGCGGGCATGGCGACGGTTATTGACGATGACGAGCATTTTCGGGTGTTCGGCAAGTTTGGTGAGCAGGTCGACGTCGGTTTGTGTGCCGATGTATTGCACGGTGGTGCGGCGCAGTTTGTCGAAAAGTGCGGTCGGTTTTGGGGCGATTTCGCGCACGTTTTCAAAGCCGCGATAGAAGCCGTTTTCGGCTTGCACGGCTGGCTGGGTGGCGGTGCACATGACGACGCTGCAGCGGTAGTTTTGCGCCAATTCTTTGATGGCTTGCATGATGGGCAGCAAAAGATTGAGCGGCAGCATTTGCGCTTCGTCAAGGATGATGACGGAGCCTGCGATGTTGTGCAGCTTGCGGCAGCGCGAGGAGCGGTCGGCAAAGAGGGATTCGAAGAATTGCACGGCGGTGGTCACGACAATCGGCGCGTCCCAGTTTTCCGAGGCAAGGCGCAATTTGTCTTTGGTGGCCTCATTTTGCAGTTTGCCGTCGTCGAAGGTGCTGTGGTGTTCCAACACGGCTTGTTCGCCCAATTCGCCAAAGGCTTTGCGAAATTCGGCGGCATTTTGTTCGATGATGCTGGTGAACGGAATGACGTAAATCACGCGCCGCATGTCGTGCCGTTTGGCGTGTTCCAGCGCGAATGACATGGAAGTGAAGGTTTTGCCACCTCCGGTAGGCACGGTGAGCGTGAACAGCCCTTGCGGTTGTGCCGCTTGTTCTACGGCATGATCGAGAATTTCGCTGCGCAGGCGGTTTAAGGCGGCATTACGTTTTTCGGCTTCGGTTTGCTCTGGAGCTTCGGCGATACGTCGTCTGAACTCGTTGATAAATTGATTGAAATTGTGTTGTAAGACGTTTAAATCAGGATAACCGCTGCGCTCGGCGACTTTGTTTTCTAGGTTTGAATAAAAGGCTTCTGTGTCGAGATAATCGGCATCCACCAAGCAGGAATAGAGCATTCGTGTGAAGAAGGCGTAAGAGAAAAAAGGATGATGCGCGTCGGCTTTGAGTGGCGGTGCGGATAGGGTTTCCGGGAGCTTGATTTCTTGTTGCCACAGGTTATCGAGGGCGGGAATATCTGCGCCGAATTGCAACGCCAAACGATCCTTTAACGTGTGGCGGTTATTGCCTTCACCACTCCCGTTCGCCAACCCTGCATGGTGCCCCGCAATGCAAAATGCCATCAGCTTGCCGATAACCCCTCCCCAACGCTCGACGGCAATTTTGGCTCCGGCAGTAGCATGATCGACTGAAGGGCCACCATGTAATCGGTGGTTAAAGGCTTCTGAATATTTTCCTAAATCGTGAAGCTTTCCCGTCTGGCAGGCAATTTCCTGCGCACCGAATACCCGAGCAAACTCCGCCGCCATTTCGCCCACATTGACTGAATGGCTTTGTAAGGTTTGCCAATGTTCGTAAGGTAAGAGATTGCCGAGTTCATCTTGGGCAGAATGGGCGTAGTAGGAGAGTTTCGCAAACATAAAATAATCCTTTATATTTATGATTACTTTTAATGATTATTGCTTAATGTACTCCTAACTTTATTTTAATATCAATGTTCATTAATTTATATATTTTTTTTTTTTTTTTTTAAAGTTAATTAATTTTAAGAATTGATTTTTT
>ERZ1036449.575-NODE-575-length-11749-cov-4.071917_pt1 | contig 11749 bp, 5 predicted proteins | sample MGYA00514227_ERZ1036449 | MGnify/ENA primary metagenome ERZ1036449 (study PRJEB33795, sample SAMN09464923) | human gut metagenome | host: Homo sapiens | place: USA: Stanford, California | collected 2016-07 | study: EMG produced TPA metagenomics assembly of the...
CTCTCTCTCTCTCTCTCTCTCTCTCTCTCTCTCTCTCTCTCTCTCTCTCTCTCTGGTCTAGCGTAACTTCCCTCTGCAATCCGTCAGCCTCTTTGTACGGCATTCCTTTGTTTAAGGGATGCCGTTTTTTCGCTCTCCCTCCTAGAGTCAAGCACTCTATCCATTCGTGTCAAAAGACCAGTGTGCGTGAGGCGCATCGCTGGTCTTTTTATTACCCGAAATCCGGGAAATACGCTTTTCTGCTATCCGAATCGGGGAAAGGAACCAGCAGGAATGCGCCCGGCAATGTCAATTTTTTACAGGAGGAACATTCATGAAAAACCGTGTAAAGAAGCAAGCGCTGTCTTTCGCGGCCGTTATGGCGATGATTCTCGGCGGCGGTATGCAACTGTACGCTGCCGACAGACTGGCTGATACCGTATACCATAATGGTAAAATTTATACCGTTACGGAAACGATGCAAGAGGCCAAGGACGTCAATAACGCCAAGAAAGCCGAAGTCGTTGCCACATTGAACGGCAAGATCGTTTTTGTGGGTTCCAAAGCCGACGCCAAGGCGCAGGGCTATCTTGATGAGGCCAAGGTCAACAAAATTGTCGATCTGCGCGGCAAAACCATGCTGCCCGGTTTCGTTGACGGGCACGGCCACTTTCCCGGTGAGAGCCAGATTGACCTCTTCAACGTCAATCTGAACTGTCCCCCGCTCGGCCCTGTTGAAAACATGGCTGATCTTGTCAGGCTGCTTACGGTGAAGGCTGACAATACCAAAGCCGGGGACTGGGTACAGGGTTCCAACTATGACGACTCCATGATTGCGGAAAAGCGTCATCCGAATCGTGACGATCTGGATAAGGTCAGCACGCAGCATCCTGTTATGGCCATGCACAGTTCTTCCCATATGTGTGCGGTCAACTCGTACGTCATTGAAAACGAGATCATGCCCAAGGGAAAGATCGTCGGGAATGAGTTTATCCTCAACGACACCGGCAAGGCCGTAGATGGCGTGGAGATCAAAGACGGTCGTCTCACGGGCATGCTCTATGAAACCAACGCCATGGGCCTGTTCACCCGTCCTTCTCTCAGCCCTGCACAGAGCCTCCAACTTACCGCACGCGGTTCCCAGGCTTATGCCGCCGCAGGCGTGACCACCTCCGACCAGGGCGCCAGCGTGTTAGCGTCCCTTCCCGCATATCAGAGTTCCGTCGGGAATAAGGATTTGAACATCCGAATCATTCTCCACCCTCTAACGTTTGCCTACGGTGGGGTTTCCAACCACGCGCTCTTGAAGTGGGATACGAACAACACCCCTAAAGATCCGTTTGACGACGCGCCCACTGCGGCATCTCCCAAGGTTGGCGACGACCTTACCCGCCTTGTAGTGGGACAGAATGATCCTTCCGCTCTTCCCGAGAACTACCTGTTGTTCGGTGCGTGGAAGCAGATTTATGACGGTTCGAATCAGGGCTATACCGGTTACTTCAAGCATCCGGGCTATTGGGACAAGGGGGCCAATGCCGGTAATGATCCTGTCACTGGCAAGCCCGATCCCAATGCTCCCGACGCGCTGCTCGGCTTGAACGGTACCCTCAACTTCCCGAGGGAAACGCTCATCAGAAGTATGGATTTCTACACCAAGCACGGTCAGCCCGTGGAAACCCATACCAACGGCAGCTGGGCCGCCGAAGACTACATGACCGCCATCGAGCTGGCCATTGCCAATCATCCTGAAACGAAGGATATCCGCCATACGTTTATACATGGTCAGATGGAAGAACGGCAGATCGTCGAGCGTTCCGTGGGCAAGTATGACGAGCTGAATACAACCGCGAACATGTACACCGATCTGAGCGGCACGGCCCGCGTCGAAGGCTTCGACACGGACGCCAACGGCAAGCAATGGACTGCTTCAGACCTGCGTGCGGCGCTTAAGAACGGTCAGCTTATCAAGGAACAGAACCTCGCTTCTTCGTACTTCATCAACCACACCTATTTCTGGGGCGATCGCCATCTGGAGATCTACATGGGCCCCGGACGCGGCAAGCAGCAGAACCCGCAGGGTTGGGCCGCCGCTTATGGGCACTACTTCACGTCTCATAACGACTCTCCTGTGACCCCGATTTCTGCCTTGCGCAGCATTCAGTCTTCCGTGACCCGTACCAGCACCGGCGGACAGCTGCTCAGCGGTTCCAGCACGGATTTGAACGCCAAGGCCATGTATCCTGAAACCAAGGGCGGCACTGAACGCGAATTCTGGGATTTCGACCAGCGCATTAACCCGCTTCAGGCCATCCATGCCGTGACCATCGGCCCTGCTTATCAGAACCATCTCGAACCCCTGATAGGCTCCATTGAAGAAGGCAAGCTGGCCGACTTCGTCATCCTCGACAAGAATCCCATTGACGTGGCCGCCAGTGCCCCTCTGACCATTCAGGATCTCCGCGTTGCTACCACCATCGTCGGTGACAACGTGGTCCACGGTTTCCTGCCCGACGCCGACGCTTTTGTCAGTTTGGTGAACGCGGGCTACGGTCAGGCCGACGGCGTTACCGTCAGCAACCTCAACTCCAGCCCGATCGATCACGCTACGGCCGAAAAGAACTACGGAGCCATAGGCAAGGGTGAAAAGCGCCTCGGCACCCTCCAGTTCACGGCGAACATCACCGAAGGCAAGAGCGGCGTATTCCAGTTCTCCTTCCTCGGCAACGGCGCTACCGTGGCTGAGTTCAAGCTGTACAAGCTCCATGATACGACCACGGATCTGTACACATACGGCAAGCCCGCTCCCGAACAGTTGGATTCCGCTTCCGGTTACTGGTGGATCGCCGATATGGCCGCCCCCACCGTTCCGTTGACCGAAGCGGATAAGCTGGAGATGGACAAGTCGTACATCGCCTTCTTCGTGATCGGCGATAACGACGGCACGTTCGATGCCGACGATACCCCTGGTGCCATCAAGGACCCCGTATCTCTCGTCACGACGGGCTCTCTGCCCAATAACGGCAATTCCGGTTCTTCAAACGACGATGGCGGAAGCAGCAGCGGCTGTACCGTCGGCTCCACGCCTTCGTATGATCTTCTGGTCCTGCTCCTCGGCATGTCGGCCGTAGCCGCTATCCGCGTCCTGCGCCGCCGCAACGATTAACTGGATAACCTCACCCCGGGTTTCGGCCCGGGGTGGACTCATGGATAAACAGTTTAACAGAGCCGGCACAGTGTTTTTTAGACTTTGAGGAGAAGTGTATGAAGAAGCAGATGCAGAAACACGCTCTGTCAATCGCGGCGGCTGTAACGATACTCCTCGGCGGCGGCATGCAGCTGTATGCTGCGAACAAAATTGCCGATACGGTCTATCACAATGGTAAAATCTATACCGTTACGGAAACCGCAGCCGAAGCGAGAGAGGGCAACGATGCCAGAACTGTTGACGTCGTCGCCACCCTGAACGGCAAAATCATCTTTGCCGGCTCCAAGGCGGACGCAGAGAGCAAGGGCTTTCTCAGTGTTGCCAATGTCAATAAGATCGTTGATCTGCGCGGGAAAACCATGCTCCCCGGTTTTGTGGATGGGCACGGGCACTTTCCCCAGCAGGGAGAAAGCGATCTTTATAAAGTCAATCTGAATAGCCCGTTGCTTGATGGTACTGTCAACAGCATGGACAAGCTGATTGAAGCGCTTGCCAACAAAGCAAAAGTCACGCCTCCCGGTCAGCCCATCGTCGGCGACAACTACGACGATACACAACTGCTTGAGCAGGTTCATCCCACCAGATATGACCTTGACAAGGCCAGCACTGAGCATCCCATTCTGGTCAGACACATTTCCGGCCACATGTCCGTCGCCAACTCTGCCGCGCTGGACCTTTACGGGATTGACGAAAACAACCAGACAGAGGGGCTGGTCAAGGACAAGGACGGGAAGCCTACCGGACTTTTGCTTGAGGGGGATGCCATGGCTCTCGTTCCTCTGAAGGTAAAATCCAATCCGCTCCAGAATGTTTCCCGTGCCGATCAGGTGTATGCGGCAGCTGGTGTTACAACCGGCGATAGCGGCACCACTCCCGTGGTACAGGACGTTCCTGTTTTCCAAAAAGCGTTGCTCAAGAACCGCCTGAACATCCGCCTGGCCTACCATCCCATGGGATACTATGGAGCCAGTGTCGATATGTTTGGCTGGATGAACCGCGCAGCCTTGGGCTGGACCGATGACGGCACCCCGGATCGTTATACGGACGGCTCCAACGCCCTGCCGGGCGGCTCGGATATCACCTCCTTGCCTGTCGTCATGTATTCCAAGCCCGGTCAAGGAATCCCCTACGAACAGATCGATCCTTCCTACGCGCCTGTGCGTACGGCGAAACTTCCCGAAAACCATATTTTCTTAGGCGCATGGAAGTTCGTTGAAGACGGTTCCCCGCAGGGATATACCGCATGGATGAAAAAGCCCGGCTTCTATGACTGGGGAGAATACACCGAAGAAGACAGTTTTAGTAAGGCCGGATATTTTAACGGATTGCCCGGAACCCGTTACATGACGACCGAGGATCTAACCCACGGCCTGAGCATCTACCACAAGTATGGCCACAGTACGGAAACCCACACGAACGGCTCCGCCGCCGCCGAAGCATGGGTAACCGCTCTTGAGAACATCGTGTCCATGTATCCCGAAGTCAAGGATACCCGCCACACCTCCATTCACGGCCAGACCGTGGAACGCCAGCAGATCCAGCGTCTGGTGGGCGACTATGCGGGCCTCAACGGTACGGCCGGCATGTATGAAGAGCTTGACGGCGCGTTCAAGGATGGCGTCGTCGACACGACCCTCAACGGAAAGCTGCCCAACGGCAACCTTCCCGAGCTGATGGCTGCCCAGAACCACTTCGTCTCGTTCTTTGACAACCACACCTACTTCTACGGCTATCGCCATACCAACAAGTTCTTTGGCCCCGGCCGCGCCTACAACATGAGTCCGGCTGGCTGGGCAGAAGCCTATGGCATGCCCTACTCCTTCCACAACGATACGTTCGTGACCCCGATCTCGCCCCTGCGCAGCATCCAGTCCGGTGTAACCCGCTTCTCCGGCGATGCCCTTGAGGTCCTGGGCCAGAAGAATATTGAAGTGAACGGCACGGGCAAGGATGTTGATGCCACCGTTGATTACAAGGAGCGGATCAACAGCACAGAAACCCGCAAGTTCTGGACGTATGACCAGCGCGTCAGTACGCTTCAGGCTCTCCGCGCCGTCACCATCGCTCCCGCCTATCAGAACAAGCTGGAAGACCGCGTCGGCTCCATTGCGGAAGGCAAGCTTGCCGACTTCGTCATCATGGACAAGGACATCTTCGACGTAGCACAAACGGAACCCTTGACTATCGCGAAGCTGCGTGTTGCCGCCACCATCGTAGGCGACAAGGTCGTCCACGGTGTCCTGCCCGACACGGACTTCTTTGTGAACAGCTTCCGTGTTGCGTATGACCAGCCCACGCTCGACACCGATGTCACCATCGCTGACAGCCAGTATATTGACCATGCCACGGCTGAAAAGGACTATGCGTCCCTGAACGACGGCGAAAAGCGTTTCGGTACCGTATCGTTTATGGCAAACGTAGCCGCCGGATCCAGTGCCGTCTTCCAGATGAACCTGCTTGGTAACGGCGAAAAGCTCAGCAGCTTCAAGCTGTACAAGATGACGGCCAACCAGAAGACCGAATACGTCTACGGCCGTCCGGATTCCGCATCCATGGCTTCTGCCTCTGGCCAGTGGTGGGTTGCGGACTTCACGAATCCGACTGTCGCGCTGAGTCAGGATGCCGTGCTTGAAATGGATAAGCAGTACATCACGTTCTTCATCATCAAGGACAACGACGCCACCTTTGACGCCGACCAGACCGCCGGCGTGATCGTTGACCCCGTGTCTCTGGTGACCACGTCCGGCACCATGCCTTCCAACGGCGGCTCCTACCAGCCTGACCAGGCCAAGAAGGACGACGGCGGAAGCAGCAGCGGCTGTACCGTCGGCTCCACGCCTTCGTATGATCTTCTGGTCCTGCTCCTCGGCATGTCGGCCGTAGCCGCTATCCGCGTCCTGCGCCGCCGCAACGATTAATCAACAAACTCTCCCCCCCGGGCTTCGCCCCGGGGGACTCATAAAATGAGCAACTCGGCGAAAGGGAAGTCAAAAAAGTATTCGGTAAGTCAACTTGTTACAGGAGGAACATTCATGAAAAAACGTATAAAGAAGCAAGCGCTGTCTTTCGCGGCGGCCATGGCGATGGTTCTCGGCGGCGGTATGCAATTGTATGCTGCGGACAAAATTGCCGATACCGTATACCATAATGGTAAAATTTACACTATCACGGAAACGATGGAAGAGGTCAAGGACGTCAATAACGCCAAGACCGCTCAGGTTGTTGCCACGCTGAATGGGAAAATCGTTTTCGTGGGCAGCGAGTCCGAAGCTAAGTCCAACGGATTGTTTGACGCCGCTAAGGTAGGCAAGATCGTTGACCTCAAGGGTAAGACCATGCTGCCCGGCTTCGTGGACGGTCATAGCCACTTCCCCGGCGACAGCTCCATTGACTTGTATACTGTAAACCTGAACTGCCCTCCTCTCGGCCCAGTGGAAACTATGGCCGACCTGATCTCCCTGATGAAGAACAAGGCGGATAGTACGCCCGAAGGCTACTGGGTGAAGGGAAATAACTATGACGATTCGTTGATTGCCGAAAAAAGCCACCCCACCCGAGATGATCTCGACAAGGCCAGCCAAACCAAGCCAATCAACGTCACGCACAGCTCCGGGCATATGGGTTCGGTCAATAGTATCGTCATGGAGTGGATCCTGGAAACCCAAGGAACCATCGAAAAAAAAGCTGACGGTTCCTATATCTTCAAAAAGAAAGACGGAACCTATGAGTCCGGCGTAGACATCGATCAGTCCGGCAGACCTACCGGCGTACTTCGAGAGTCCGCCGCCAGACTTTCTAACGGGTACCCTGCTAAAAACATGCCTTCCAATGGCAACTGGCTGAATGCCCGTGGCAGCCAAAAGTACGCTGCGGCAGGCGTCACTACCGCCGACTGCGGTGGCACTGGTATCGCCTCCGCCGTTCCCGGCTATCAGGAGGCGATCAAAAATGGCTTGCTGAACATCCGCGTCATCGCGCACCCGTCCATCTGTAACACTTCCAACCACAAGGCTCTGAAGTGGGATCTCAACGGCACCGAAGATGCCGCCGCAAGCAACCAGAAGCTGGCTAGTTTGCTGGACGACAAGCCCACGGCGGACTCCCCGAGAATGGGGGCGGATCTCACCAAGTACAAAGCTCCTAATGCCGTTAAAGAAGTGGACATGACGGGAGAGGCCGACAACCGCGTTTTCCTCGGCGCGTGGAAGCAGTTCTACGACGGCTCTCCTCAGGGGTATACGGCGCTATTCAAGCGTCCTGGGTACTGGGATAAGCAGGGACAGAACGGCTTTGATCCCGAAACCAACGAAGATCTCGGCCCTGATGGCCCTCTGTTGGGGCTTGGCGGCACCTCCAAAATTCCGTTCCAGCAGCTTGTGGATAGCGTTAACCTCTATCATCAGTATGGGGAATCTGTCGAAACCCATACCAACGGCCCTCTTGCCGCCGAAAGCATGATGACGGCTATTGAGTTGGCTGTGGCCACCAACCCCACGGTCAAAGACACCCGGCACACGTTTATTCATGGACAAACGGAAGAACGTCAGGTTGTTGAACGCGCTGCGGGCAACTATGACAGCCTTGATGCCACCGCCCATATGTATACGCAGCTCAACGGAACCGCCTTGCAGGGAGGTTCTGTGAAGGCCGCCGACGGCACCGAATACACAGCCCAGTCCCTGCGTTCAGCCTTGAAGAACGGTGCGTTGATCAAGGATCAGAACTTGATCTCTTCCTACTTCATCAACCACACCTACTTCTGGGGCGACCGCCACTATAACATTTACTTCGGCCCCGGTCTTGCCAGAATGATCAGCCCTGCCGGTTGGGCCGCCTACTACGGCCACAGATTCACCTCGCACAACGATACGCCCGTTACTCCGATATCGCCGTTGCGGAGCGTTAACTCGTTCGTAAATCGTATCACCACCGGCGGCATGACCCTTACCGGCGACAGTAAGGATATCGCCGCCACCACGCGCTACCCTGAAACCAAGAATGGCAAGGACGCCGAATTCTGGGATTACGATCAGCGGGTGAACGCGTTGCAGGGTCTGCATGCCACCACTATCAATCCGGCCTACCAGAACAAGGTCGACGATCGCATCGGCTCCATCGAAATCGGTAAGCTGGCCGACTTCACCATCCTTGATCAGGATCCGCTGGAAGTCGCCGCCAATGCCCCTCTGACGCTGGCCGATATCCGCGTTACCAGCACCATTGTGGGCGATGAGGTCGTTCACGGGATTCTCCCGGATTCTGAAAGCATGGTTGGGCAGATGAACATCGGTTATGCCCAGCCCGAAGGAGTGGATGTTAGCGGACTTGACTACGGGCAGATCGCTCACGCTGCGGCGGAAAAGCAATACGGAGCCATCGGTGCGGGCGAAAACCGTCTCGGTACCGTTGAGTTCTCGGCGAAGGTGACCGAAGGAAAGAGCGGCGTATTCCAGCTCTCCTTCCTCGGCAATGGAGGCAAGGCTGGCGATTTCAAGCTGTACAAGCTGCACGAAACCACTGTTGATCTGTACGAATACGGCAAGCCCTCTAGAGAGGACATGGCTACTGCGTCCGGCAAGTGGTGGATCGCCGACATGAATTCTCCGTTAACGGAACTGGCTCCTACTGATACGTTGGAAAAGAATAAGACGTATCTCGCTTTCTTCGTCATCCGCGACAATGACGGCGTGTTCGATGCAGACAACGTCCCCGGCGTTATCAAGGACCCCGTATCCCTCACGACGACCGGCGCCCTCCCCGACAACGGTGGTAACGGCACCTACAAGCCTGAAGCTAACGACGATAGCGGAAGCAGCAGCGGCTGTACCGTCGGCTCCACGCCTTCGTATGATCTTCTGGTCCTGCTCCTCGGCATGTCGGCCGTAGCCGCTATCCGCGTCCTGCGCCGCCGCAACGAACAATAACATCTGCTGAAAAGGGGCCTCCACCCCGTGTGGGGGCTCCTTTCCCGCTCAAGGTTTCATGGCGAATTTTTGCTACAAGGCCATTTCCGCGAAGGGTAAAACCGTGCGCGGCTTGGTGGAGGCTGACACCGAACGGCAGGCCATCGCGTCCGTACGCGAAAAGGGGCTTGTGCCGCTCTCCGTCGAATCCGCGTCTGCATCCGTTGCCAATCCGGGAAAGCCTTCTTCCAAGAGCTCCTTCAAAAAAATCCTTGAATCGCTCCACCCCGTCCCCAAGACGGCTGTCGCCGCCATGGCCCGCCAGCTTGCCACATTGCTGCACGCGGGCCTTCCGCTCGACGAGGCCCTTGCGAGCATCTGCGCACACGACGACGCCTCCCGGATGCAGGGCATCGTTTCCCGTCTGCGCGACCGGATCATGGCGGGTGGGGATCTCGCCGACGGGCTGGCGGAATTCCCCAATGTTTTCTCGTCGACATTCGTAACCATGGTGCGGGCGGGCGAGGCCTCCGGCACGCTGGAACTCGTGATTGAACGCTTCGCCGAGCACATCGAACAGCAGGTGGCTCTGGTGCGCAAGGTGCAGGCTACGCTGGCCTACCCCATCCTCATGCTGTTCGTGGGCATCGGCGTCGTCATCTTCCTGCTGACGTTCGTGATCCCCAAGGTCACGCAGATTTTCTCGGACATGGGCCGCGCGCTTCCCGTGCCCACGCAGATCCTGTTGGCCGTCAGCGACGGCATCCGATCCGGCTGGTGGATCCTCCTGCTCCTCGTCCTCTGCATCATGATCGGCGTTTGGCGGATGCGCAGGACCGAAGGAGGCAAGCGGTATGCCCACCGCCTGCTGCTGCGCCTGCCCGGCATTGCGGGCATCTACCGCCCGCTGATCGTCGGGCATATGACCCGCACCCTCGGTATGCTCCTCAAAAACGGCGTCACCCTGCTCAAGGCCCTACATATCGTCAAATCCGTAGCGGACAACAAACTCATGGCCCAAGCCGTACAGAACATGATCGACGGCGTGCAGGCGGGCCGGGATCTTTCTGAATTCATGAACGATCCGCTTGTTTTTCCGCCGTTGTCCCGCCAGATGGTCGCCGCCGGAGAACGGAGCGGACAGCTCGGCGAAATGCTGCTCTGGGTCGCCAACGACAGCGAAAACCGGGTCGCCTCGCGTCTTCAGGTCGTCACGTCCCTCATGGAACCGGTTATGATCCTCCTGCTGGGCGGCATCGTCGGCTTTGTGGTCATCGCCATCATCCTGCCCATCTTTGAAATGAGCACCCTCGCAGGCTGACCATGTCCAGACGCTTAACCACACTCTTCTCCCTCTTCTGCATCGCGCTGATCGCGTGGTTCCTTGCCCGGGCGACCTTCGCCCTGCGCGAGACAGCGCTCGAAATATCCGGCTCCGCCTCCCGGCTTGCGGAAAACGCCGCTGCCGCGCCCGAGCCGCTCGCCGCCTTCGACGGCATCACCACGCGCAACCTCCTCGGGGTCTCCGTCTTCCCACCCGAGGCCCGCCGCTCCCTAAAAAGCGGTACGGATGCGGATTCCGGCGAAGAAAACGGACTCCTTTCCGCCGACGGCATCGACGCGCTGCCCGTCAGCAAGCAAGGCTGGAAACTGCTCGGGACCATCGTGAACACGGGGCCGGGCAAGGCCAGCCGCGCCGTCATTCAGGTGAACGGAGCGGAACAGCCCTACAGGGAAGGGGACACGATACAAGGGTGGAAAATCGCCCTCGTGCAGCGCCGCACCGTGGTCGTCGCCAAAGGCGGATCAAAAGAGCGGCTGCTCATGAGCGAGGACCCCATCCTTCAAAAGGAAGACACCAAACCCGACGAACAAAAGACCGTGAGCCGCGCCCGGCTGCGGGAGGAGCTCGGCGATGTCGGGTCCCTGATGCGCGCCGTCTCCGTCTCTCCGCAGACCGTGGGCGGCTATCAGGGGTTACGCATCCTCGACATGCAGTCGGGAAGCTACATAGAAGAGCTCGGACTCAGGAAAGACGACCTTCTGCTGGGGGCCAACGGCAAGCCCCTGAGGGGATTCGGCGATCTGGGCGGGCTCGGAGATTTGGCCGACAAGAGCGCCATCACGCTCGAAGTCTTGCGCAACGGGAAAAAAACCATCATCCGGTATGATGTACAAAGTTGATGCCATGTTCGATTCGTTCAGCAAAGCGGCAACGGCCCTTCGTGTATCCGTCCTGTTCCTCGCCCTGCTCTGCGCGCAGGGTTTCCCGTCCGCCGCTCCGGCGTGGGCCGAGCCAGAAAGCGGCCTGACGCTGGATTTCAAGGATGCGGACATTCATGCCCTCATCAAGTACATCAGCGAAGCCACAGGCCGGAACTTCATCACCGATCCCACGGTCAAGGGGAAGGTGACCGTCTATTCCCCTGTCAAGATTTCCCCGGATGAAGCCTTCGAAACCTTCGTTTCCATCCTGCGCGTGCAGGGGTACGCGGTGCAGAAGAGCGGCACGGCCTACAAGATCGTCCCGCTGAAAGAAGGCCTCGGGCAGGGCGAAGACGCCGCCGTGGGCCGCAAGATGGGTTCCGAGCTGGAAACCGTGGTCACGCAGATCGTACCCCTGAAAGTCGGCGTGGCCGCCGAGCTCGCCAAAATCCTTCCC
>ERZ1036449.582-NODE-582-length-11454-cov-9.721204_pt1 | contig 11454 bp, 9 predicted proteins | sample MGYA00514227_ERZ1036449 | MGnify/ENA primary metagenome ERZ1036449 (study PRJEB33795, sample SAMN09464923) | human gut metagenome | host: Homo sapiens | place: USA: Stanford, California | collected 2016-07 | study: EMG produced TPA metagenomics assembly of the...
GTAAAGTTAAACTTTAAGAGAGAATTTATGAAAAGAAAATTAATGCTGTTATTGGCATGCCTTTTTGTGGGCATAGGCCTAGTAACTGCCCAGACTCAAAAGGTCACAGGCGTTGTGATTTCTGAAGAAGACGGGCAGCCAGTTGTTGGCGCTTCTGTGTTGGTAAAAGGTACCACTCTGGGTACAATCACAGATGTAGATGGTAATTTTAATTTGTCGAATGTACCAAGTTCTGCAAAGACTTTGCAGATTTCGTATATCGGAATGCAAACACAAGAAGTGGCTATTAAACCAAATTTGAGAGTTGTATTAAAGGCTGACGCCCAAAAGCTAGACGAAGTAGTAGTTACCGCTATGGGTATTTCACGCGAAAAGAAAGCATTGGGATATGCCGTACAAGATGTCAAATCGGATGCGTTGACACGTGCTGCTAATACAGATTTAGCGGGAGCCTTACAAGGAAAAGTATCAGGTATTGACATCACCCCATCATCAGGTATGCCGGGTGCTTCTTCAAAGATTACGATTCGCGGTTCTCGTTCTTTCACTGGAGACAATACTCCGTTGTATGTAATTGATGGCATGCCTATCGCTTCTACCGCAGATGTGAGCACTTCTCTTACCGATGGAGCGTATGGAACGGACTATGCTAACCGTGCTGTCGACATTGACCCTAATGATATAGAAAGTATCAATATATTAAAGGGACAAGCCGCTTCTGCTTTGTATGGTATGAGAGCTTCCAATGGTGTTATCGTTATCACTACCAAAAGTGGTAAAGGAGCAGATAAAGGGAAACCTACTATAACTTTCAGTACCAACCTTTCCTTTGATAAGATTTCAACTCTTCCGGAATTGCAACAAGAATATGCACAAGGTTCAGGCGGTACTTTCGATCCGTCATCTCCTTTCGCATGGGGTCCTAAGATTTCCGAATTAGCTAACGACCCTACCTACGGAGGAAATACAGACAACAGTTACACCAGCCAATATGGTAAACAGTCCGGAAAATACTATGTTCCTCAACTTGCAGCTGCCGGCATGAATCCGTGGGCTACTCCACAAGCATATAACAACATGAAGGACTTTTTTGAAACAGGTGTATCTTGGAGCAATAACGTCAATGTAGCCCAGAGATTCGACAAAGGTAACTACTCCTTTTCTTTGGGTAACACCACCAGTAATGGTATCGTTCCATCAACCGGTATGGATAGATATAACGTGAAAATGTCTGCCGAAGCACAACTCCATCCTAACTGGACTACCGGATTTAATGGAAACTTTGTGACTTCAAAAATCTCCAAACAGTCTACAGCCAACACCAGTGTGGTTGCTACGATCTATAATGCACCCGTCAGCTATAATATGGCCGGTATTCCTTCTCACATAGAAGGCGACCCTTACACACAAAATACATATCGCGACAGCTGGATCGACGATGCATATTGGGCAGTTGACAATAACCAGTTCTCCGAACGTTCACAACGTTTCTTCGGAAATGCTTTCGTGAAATACACCACTAAATTTGGAACAGACAACCACAAACTGGATATTAAATACCAGATCGGTGATGACGCTTACACTACCAATTATTCAGAAATCTACGGATATGGAAGTACTTGGGCACCTACAGGTGAAGATTCAGAGTACCATTACACTGTTAATGAATTAAACTCACTGTTAACTGCCGCTTACACATGGAATATCAACGAAGAATGGACCTTGGATGCATTGATTGGTAATGAGTTTGTGGATAAAAAGACAAAATATGAATACGCATATAGCATGAATTTCAATTTCCCAGGATGGAATCATCTGAATAATGCTTCTGTATTCTCCAACGAAAGCCAATACAACAAGAAACGAACGGTAGGTAATTTCGCCAACTTGTCAGTAGCATGGAAAAACATGCTCTATCTAAGTGGAAGTATACGTAACGATATTGTTTCAAGCATGCCACGTGACAACCGTTCTTTCACTTATCCTTCAGTGTCATTAGGATTCATCTTCACCGAACTGGCTCCCCTGAAGAATAACATATTGACTTTCGGTAAGATACGTGCTTCTTATGCAGAAGTTGGTATGGCCGGTGATTATACTCAAAGTTATTATTATACTCCGTCTTATGGTGGCGGCTTCTATATGGGAAATCCTATTGTTTATCCAATTAATGGAGCAATGGCTTACATTCCATATTATAAGGTATATGACCCTAACTTAAAACCACAAAATACAAAATCATACGAACTGGGAGCAGATCTTACTTTCTTAAACGGACTGGTAACCTTGAATTATACCTATTCACGTCAGAATGTGAAAGATCAGATATTCGAAGTTCCTTTGGCAGGTTCAACCGGAGCCTCAAGTATGATAATGAATGGAGGTAAAATCCACACAAATACCCACGAGTTGACATTGGGCGTATCTCCGGTAGATACCAAAAACTTCAAACTCGACTTCGCTTTCAACTTCTCCAAAATCGACAATTACGTAGACGAATTGGCTCCAGGAGTAGAAAGTATTATGTTAGGAGGATTTGTAACTCCGCAGGTACGTGCCGGAATTGGTGACAAGTTCCCTGTGATCTATGGAAAAAGCTATATGCGTAATGACGAAGGCAAGATTGTAGTAGACAAAAACGGACTTCCCATGCAGGGAGAAGATGCGGTTATCGGAACTGTATCTCCTGACTTCCGTTTAGGTTTCAATACAAATATCGAATTGTACAAGTTCCGTATTTCTGCAGTATTCGACTGGAAACAAGGAGGACAGATGTATAGTGGTACCGCAGGTGAAATGAACTATTACGGTGTGAGCAAATTATCTGGTGATATGCGTAATACCGAATTCATTGTGGAAAACTCCGTTAAAGAAACAGGAAAAGATGCGGATGGTAATTCAATCTATGCCCCCAATGATATAAAAGTAACAGATGCTCAAGCATATTTCACCAGAAGAAGATCAATTGACGAATCTTACATTTATGATAATTCTTATATCAAATTGCGTGAATTATCTGTAAGTTATCCGGTTTTCTCAAAGAAATGGCTGAATGTGAACGTTAATGTTTTTGCCCGCAACATTTTGGTTTGGTCTGAAATGAAAGGTTTCGATCCGGAAGCTTCACAAGGTAATGACAACATGGGAGGTGCATTCGAACGTTTCTCTCTTCCGGGAACAGCCAGCTATGGTTTTGGATTTAATGTAAAATTCTAATTAGCTAAAAAGAAAGATGAAAACATATAATATAATTAAAGGTATTTTTGCCGCTACTGTTTTATCAGTTGTTTTTTCCGGATGCTCGGAAGATGCAATGGATAGAATCAACAAGGACCACGGCCATACGCAAAGCGTAGCCGCAAGATTCATTCTGACAGATGTGATAACCTCTACTGCATTTTCCAATGCAGGAGGTGATTTCAATACTTATCTATCTGCTTACATTGAATATGAAGTAGGTGTTGACAACCAATTGTATTATGCAGAAACCAGAGAGAGCGAACCGACCTCATCTTCCACTTTCAACAATACATGGAATGGTCTGTATTCAACATTGAAATCCGCCCGTATCATTATCAATCAATGCAGCGAGGGAGGCATAGACCATGGGAATTATGTAACCAAGGGTATGGCTGAAGTGTTGGCTGCTTATAATTGCGCATTGATAGCCGATATGTTTGGAGATGCTCCATGTAGTCAGGCTGCATTAATTGACGAAAACGGTTCTCCTGTTTACCTAACTCCTAAAATGGATAAGCAAGAAGAAATCTATACCCAAGCAATGCAATATCTGGATGATGCCATTGCAGACTTACAGAAAGAAGATCTGATAGACCCGGAAGCTCAAGATTTGCTGTACCAGGGTGATGCTGAAAAATGGCTTAAGTTAGCATATGGTCTGAAAGCACGCTACACGATGCATCTTCTTAAAAGATCTGCCAACAAAGACGCGGATATGGAGAAGGTGTTGGAATATGTAAATAACTCTTTCGAAAGCGCAGAAGAACAAGCAGCATTCGACGTATATGACGCTAATAACATAAATCCGCTTTATGGTTTCTTTGTGGCACGTGCCGGATTAGGTGCAAGCGAAAGCATGAGAAGCAAACTGGCAGAATACAATGACCCACGTCTGTCCAGAGCTTTCATCACTAAACAGGGTACCTCCGGAAAAGAACAAGCTCCGGGAACCGCAGACAACGCCGTATATGCGCCTAACGGTACACCAGAACAAGGCACTTCCAAATATGGAACTTCTTTATTTATGTATTCTATATCAGCACCAACACTGTTGTTGAGTTATCATGAATTAAAATTCCTGGAAGCAGAAGCTCTGTGCAGATTGGAACGTGATGCTAAAAGTGCATTAAAAGATGCAGTAGTGGCTGGACTGTTAAATGCGGAAAACAGCTTTACTATTTCAAGAAAAGAGTTGGGCAAAACACTCATCAATGCAGCAAGCAGTATTACGGAAGCTGAAGCCGAAAGTTACTTTGACAATACGATAGAGGCCAAATATACAGCTGAACCTTTGAAAACAACAATGACTCAAAAATACTTCGCATTATGGGGAGCTTCAGGTGAAGCGACAGAATCTTACAATGATGTTCGCAGAATGAAAGGACTAGGCGAAAACTTTATTGAGCTAAAAAATCCAAACTCTTTCCCATTACGTTGTCCTTATGGCAATAGCGACACAACAACAAATGCCGAAGTGAAAGCAGCTTACGGAAATGGACAATATGTGTATAGTGAAAACGTTTGGTGGGCAGGTGGAAGCAGATAATCCATTGACTTGAATCATATAAATGAGACTGAATTCTCTAGGGGAAAGGCGGGAATTCAGTCTCATTTCTTTATATCAAGTTTGAGAGGTGTAAACAGAACATTCAGTCACAATTATGCCAAGAGAATTGTAACAACTATACATGTCTACTGATTTTCCCGGTTCATACGATACATCATAAACTATACTTTTGTTATATTTGCAGACGCTTGAATAATATAGAATACGATGAATCATATAGAAACCCAACGATTGATATTGCGACATTTCACAGAAGAAGACATAAACGCCTTGTTCTCAATTCTAAGTGATAAAGACGTTAATACATTTCTACCGATGTTCCCATTAAAAGATATAGAGGAAGCAAAAGACTATCTCCAATATATAAAAAGCTGGATTCAGCAGAAAGGATTCTACTATGCTATTTGTATGAAAACAAACAATGTACCCATTGGTTGTATCCATATAAACGGAGATGACAGCCATGATTTGGGGTATAGCATTAAGAAGGAGTTTTGGCACAAAGGGATTTGTGCAGAAGCTTGTCAGGCAGTAATCGATATGCTGAAACAAATAAATATTCCCTATATCACAGCTACGCACGATGTAAACAATCCGAGAAGTGGAAAAGTTATGCAGGCTATAGGCATGAAATACCAATATTCTTATGAAGAATATTGGCAAGCAAAACTTTATCTGGTTACATTTAGAATGTATCAATTAAATTTCGATGACCAACAAGACAGGGTATATAAAAAATATTGGAATAAATACCCTGTTCATTTCATAGAGGAGATATAAGCAGTATTGCTACTTCATTCCTTCTCTCACAATATCTACCAGAATCGGCTTCAATCCGCTAACGAAACATTCCACTGCAATCACCATCAGAATCAGTCCCATAAGACGCATCATCACATTATTACCCGTTTCACCCAAGACTTTTACCAATTTCGTGGAAGCACGAAGAATAAAGAAAGTCAACAGATAAATCAGGGCGATAGTACCGATCAAGATTCCCTTCATTTCATAAGAATGCGCATCCTGCATCAAAACGATTGCATTGGCAATCGCTCCGGGACCGCATAACATAGGAATGCCGAGAGGAGTAATAGAGATATCATCCGCATACGTTTTGATTTCTTCGTCCTTCAACTTCATCGGTGTATAGCGGGCTTGAAGCATATCAAAGCCTATCTTGAAGATAATCACCCCACCGGCAATACGGAAACCATTGGTAGAGATACCGAAGAACTTGAAAAGAAACTGCCCGGCAAAGACAAATACCATCAATGTAATAAACGACACAATAGTAGCACGACGTACGATAGACTGACGTTCTTTATCCGTCATACCATGAGTCATGGTAAGAAAGACAGGCATCGTTCCCAACGGGTTGGTCAACGTGAAGAATGAAGTGAAACAAAGTAAGGCGAAAGGCAGAAGCGTACTATCCATGATTATATCGTATTTTATGCAAAACTAAAACGCAACAAAAATACGACTTAATCCAGAAAACCTATAATAAATCCATTAATTCTTTCAAGGAATGGATGTGATAAGTAGGGAGGAAAGGGAAAGCTGTCCGTTCTGTCACATTGTAGAAAACCTGATGCATCCCTACTCCGTGCGCTCCGGTTATATCCGCTTCCCAACTATCACCAATCATTAAGGATTCGCGCAACTCGGATTGAGTAGCAGACAAAGCAAAATTGAATATCTCCGGCCAAGGCTTCAGCACTCCGAGATCTTCCGAGAGAATCACCTTTCTGAAATACCCGTCCACTCCTGCCGAACGCATCTTACGTGATTGCAATTCACGAAACCCATTGGAAAGGATATAGAGGTTATATTTGGGAGCAAGATACTCCAATACCTCCTTTGCATGAGGCATTAAAACACTTTTAGTAGGGATAATAGCGAAAAAATCTCTCGAAAACCGTTCAGCGAGCGCTTCATCTTTCACTCCCACGGCCTGTAAAGGATAAAAGAAACGTTGGCTGTTCAATTCATCCTTCGTTATCTTTCCTTCACCGTACTCAACCCAGAGTTCGGTATTTCTTTGTTGATAAAGAGTATAATAATGATTGAATGAATCAAAATAGCGGTCGAACGAATATTTCTGATATACTTCCTCAAAGGTGTTACGAGCATTTTGAGAAAAAGCCCAGATGGTATCATCAAGATCAAAAAAAAGATTTTTATATTTCATCAGTAGTTATATAATAAGAAACAAAAAAGCCAATGTGCTAATTTCTTGAATCCAGGAATCAGCACATTGGCAATTCAAAAGGGATATCTACCTTATTTTACCTGGATAACCAAGTATCTGGATACACTCCAGAATTCAGTAGGATTAGTAATCTTCAATGTCAACTGGCCTTTATCATCTTTTACCAATTCATAAGAACCGGTCGGATGAGTAGTCAGTAATTCAGCACGTTTAGAGTACAACTTGATTTCTTTGGTTGTACGGATATCGATCTGCGTGAAATAATCCTTATTGAAATCAGCGCTCTTCAACACGTCTCCGCTCTGAAGAATCTTTTGAGCTTTCAATTCAGATTTAGTACCAAATACGAACCAGGCAGCATTCAGGCTCTTTTCCTGTTCTGCAACGGTTTTAGCTTTCGCTTCGTTTTCTGCGGCCAGAGTTTCTTTTGCTACAGACAGATCGCTGACAGCAGCATCCAATTCCTGAATACGGATATTCTTGGAAGCCAGTTCTGTTTGAAGCTCTTCGATACGCTGTTGTTTAGCGTTCAATTCAGCAGTCAAAGCGGCAACAGCTTTTTTCATCTGTGCAGAATTGTAATTGCTATTCTTCAACTGTGCCTGCAATTTTGCAATCTGCGCTTTGTTTTCTTCCATTTGCTTGGAGATGAATTCGATGTCAGAAGCAATCTGTTGCTTGGCACTGGCAGAGTTTTCAGTGATGGTTCCACGCTGCAAGTCAACACGGCTTTCGGCAGCATTGATCTTACGGAAACCTTCCTGAACTTCATTGAAAGTCCCCATCATATCATCCAGTTCAGCGTTGCGCTGGTTCAGTTCCATCAAAAGAGAATCATTTTCAGCTTTCAGGTCTTTACTTCCACCTTTAAAGCCATCACACGAAGCCAACAAGGCTACGCATACAAATAAAACAGCTAACTTTTTCATACGTTTACGTTTTACGTTTTTTAATGAAGTTATTTAATCATCTATTCCTGCTAATACTATCACAATCTCGCCCCGGGGTTCGGTAGCGGTAAAGTGTTCTATCAATTCAGCCAAACTGCCCCGAACTGTTTCTTCGTGGAGTTTGGATATTTCACGCGACACGGTTGCCTGACGTTCAGCACCGAAATATTCGGCAAACTGTGTTAACGTCTTCAACAGACGGTGGGGTGATTCATAAAACACCATCGTGCGGTGTTCTTCCGCCAATGTCTTCAGTCGTGTCTGCCGTCCTTTCTTCTGGGGGAGAAATCCCTCGAAGCAGAACTTCTCGTTCGGCAATCCCGATGCTACGAGTGCCGGAACAAAAGCGGTTGCTCCCGGCAAGCACTGCACTTCAATACCGTTGCGCACACATTCACGAACAACCAGAAATCCGGGATCGGAAATTCCAGGCGTTCCGGCATCCGAAATTAGTGCCACCGTTTCACCTGCCTTTATTCTATTAACAACACTTTCCACCGTTTTATGTTCATTAAATTTGTGGTGGGATTGCATTGCATTCTTTATTTCAAAGTGTTTCAGCAAGATACCGGAAGTACGTGTATCCTCCGCCAAAATCAGATCGACCTCTTTCAGGACTTTGATAGCCCGAAAAGTCATGTCCTCCAGATTCCCTACCGGCGTAGGCACCACATATAGCTTTCCCATCTTGTTTTTGTTTTATACTGATTGATTAAAATATTTCTTTAGTAGCTCCAGAAAGTCGTTCACCGCCTCCTTTTCTTCATTCAATTCGACTTTCGAGGACAGAAATGCGACTGCAGTCTTGTAGGAACTCATTACTGATATCTGTTCGATAACCCGATTCATCAAATCAGTGTTGCCTCCGAACAGTTCACGAGAAAAACGGAAAGAATCATTCAAGCTGATAGCATGTCGCAAGCCGGCAGACAGTTTGAGACTTTCTCCCAACACAGCCGATTTAGGTTCTTCCTCTTTCACAACAGTTTCAACGACAGGTTCCTCAACAATTGCCGGTTCCTCTTTTTTCCCTTCTTCTTCTTCTTCTTCTTCTTCTTCTTCTTCTTCTTCTTCTGCTGCTGCTGCTTCTGCTTCTTCTGCTGCTGTCTCTGCAGCTGCCGCTATTACGACAGGTTTCTCTTCCGCAACAATGGCTTCTCCTTCCTCATCTTCTTTCACAACAACCGATTCGAGAGATTGTATAATCACGGGGGAATCCTCTTCAGACCCGGCAACTTCATCCTCCTCTTCCGCTGTCTCTTCCACAGCTGACGGAGAAATTACCTGAACAGCATCCACCTCCTGCTGCAGTTCGTCCAAACGCCCCTGCATCCGTGTAATGCTCCGCTTCAACAGTTCAGACAAAGTCGGAGTCGGCTCCTTGGTAAATGAATCCATGAGATACTTCAACTCATGAACATCCAACTCAATATCTGTTAATAGCTTCTGTTTCATGTCAGTCCATTGTTTATACGGTGCGAATGTAGGAATAATTTATGCAATAACTTAAAATAATGGATAATTTAACAGTTCTTGCACATTGAATTGCTTACCTTTGTCCACATATTTATTTAATCAAGAAAACACAAAATCTCATGGTATTATTTTCAGAAGACCACATACAGGAGACTAGAAGAAGAGGCCGGATCGAAGTAATCTGCGGTTCTATGTTCTCCGGAAAGACAGAGGAATTGATTCGCAGAATGAAGAGAGCGAAATTCGCGAAACAACGTGTCGAGATATTCAAACCTGCTATCGACACCCGTTATTCAGAAGAAGACGTAGTCTCTCACGACAGCCATTCTATCGCCTCCACTCCCATCGATTCGTCAGCCAGCATTTTACTGTTTACTTCTGAGATAGATGTAGTAGGTATTGATGAAGCACAGTTCTTCGACAGTGGTTTGATTGATGTATGCAACCAGCTTGCCAACAATGGAATCCGTGTTATCATTGCAGGATTGGATATGGACTTCAAAGGAAATCCATTTGGACCTATGCCACAATTGTGCGCCATTGCCGATGAAGTCTCCAAAGTTCATGCGATCTGTGTGAAATGTGGTCAGCTGGCCTCTTTCTCACATCGTACAGTCAAGAATGAGAAACAGGTTCTTTTAGGCGAAACAGCCGAATATGAGCCTCTGTGCAGGGAATGTTATCTCCGTGCACGAGGGGAAGATGAGCAGAAAGTATAAACTCTATAAAAGAAACAGATTATGGAAAGGAAAAAGATAACATTCGACAGTTTTATACGCGGTTCCATCGGATGTGTGTTAGTTGTAGGAATATTAATGCTCGTGGAACGTCTTAGCGGAGTGTTATTACCTTTCTTTATTGCGTGGCTGATAGCTTATATGGTCTATCCGTTAGTCAAATTCTTCCAGTATAAGCTACGATTAAAAAGCCGCATTATTTCCATCTTCTGTTCCTTATTCCTCATTACGGTTATCGGAGTCACTTTATTCTACCTATTAGTGCCGCCGATGATTTCGGAAATAGGCAGAATGAACGACTTGCTAGTGACTTACCTCACCAATGGAGCCGGTAACAATGTGCCTAAGAATCTTTCTGAATTTATCCACGAGAACATTGATCTTCAGGCGTTGAACCGTGTATTAAGTGAAGAGAATATCCTGGCGGCAATCAAGGATACCGTCCCCAGAGTGTGGACTTTGCTTGCAGAATCTCTCAACATTCTATTCAGCATCCTTGCCTCTTTCATTATATTATTATATGTAATCTTTATATTATTGGATTACGAAGCGATAGCTGAAGGATGGTTGCATCTGCTACCCAATAAATACCGTACGTTTGCCTCCAACCTGGTTCACGACGTACAGGATGGTATGAACAGATATTTCCGTGGACAGGCTTTGGTTGCTTTCTGCGTAGGTATTCTTTTCAGCATCGGTTTCCTGATTATCGATTTCCCCATGGCTATCGCTCTGGGACTTTTCATCGGAGCATTGAATATGGTTCCCTACTTGCAAATCATTGGTTTCCTTCCCACCATTTTATTGGCAATCCTCAAAGCTGCCGACACCGGACAGAACTTCTGGATTATCATTGCATGTGCATTAGCCGTCTTTGCAATCGTACAAATCATACAGGATACCTTCCTTGTCCCCAAAATCATGGGAAAGATTACCGGACTGAATCCTGCCATCATCCTTTTATCTCTTTCTATCTGGGGTTCATTAATGGGAATGCTCGGCATGATTATCGCCTTGCCACTAACAACTTTGATGCTCTCCTACTACCAACGCTTTATTATCAACAAAGAAAAAAATAAAATATGATGAAGTAGAAACTACTGATAATCAAGAAACAAGCCATAACGAGGAAAAATAATTGAAACTTTTTTCTACGGAATGCTTGCAAATTAAATAAAAGTAACTACCTTTGCACCCGCAATCAGGAAATAACTGATTCGCAAATAAGGATTGATTCGCTAGCTCAGCAGGTAGAGCACAACACTTTTAATG
>ERZ1036449.597-NODE-597-length-11124-cov-4.131810_pt1 | contig 11124 bp, 10 predicted proteins | sample MGYA00514227_ERZ1036449 | MGnify/ENA primary metagenome ERZ1036449 (study PRJEB33795, sample SAMN09464923) | human gut metagenome | host: Homo sapiens | place: USA: Stanford, California | collected 2016-07 | study: EMG produced TPA metagenomics assembly of the...
CTATACTCTCTTTGCCATTTCTTTCATTTCTTTTGCACTGTCCAGAATATTTTTCGTTACCTGGGCGCCGCCAAGCAGACGCGCCAGCTCGCCCACAGAAGCATCCTCATCCAACGGAAAAATGCCTGTTTTTGTCGTTGTCTGATCCGTCTGCTTTTGAATCAGATAGTGAGCATCGGCAGCTGCCGCAATCTGCGGAAGATGGGTGATACAGATCACCTGACGCTTCTGTCCGATGATATGCAGTTTTTCCGCCACCTTTCCAGCTGTGATTCCACTGATGCCGGAGTCGATCTCATCAAAAATCAGTGTTGGCGTGTCTTCTTTATCTGCCAGCACAGTCTTGATCGCCAGAAGGATTCTTGAGAGTTCACCTCCTGAAACCGTAGTTCCAAGCGGCTTTGGCGGCTCTCCCGGATTTACAGAAATAAAAAATTCCGCGTCATCCATTCCCAGAGCAGACATTTTTGCCTCTTGTAAGAAACGCATTTCCAGCTGTACATCCAGAAAATTAAGATCCTCAAGCCCTGCTTTGATCTCTTTTGTAAAGGAAATAGCTGCTTTTTTTCGAATCTTACTCAACTTTTCGGCACAGCTTTGCATTTCCTTTTGCGCCGCTTCGGTTTGAGACCGCAGATTTTCAATATAAGTCTCATAATGCTCCAGTTCATTTAGTCTCTGCCGTTTGTCCTCTGCGTATTCCAGAATTTCATTGACTGTATTCCCATATTTTGCCTTTAATCGATTAATCTCATTGAGGCGGTTCTCTGTCTCATAAAACTCTTCTTCTGAAAATTCAAAGCTTTTGGCATACTCCAAGAGTTCCCGGTTAAAATCATTGAGCAGACTGTCAATCTCCACCAGCTGTCCATACAGTGCATTTCCTTTTTCATCGAAATTTTCCACTTCCTGAAGGGAACGGATTGCACGGCTTAAGAGGTCGCTGGCGTTGTTTCGGTCATCTTCACTGGTGTACTGGTATGTCTGGGCCACCGCACTGGTCAGGTCTTTACTCTGCGTCATCCTCTGATAGATACTTTCCAGATCTTCGTCTTCCCCCATGCGTAAATGCGCTCTTTCAATCTCATGCAGTTCATACTCCGTCAGATCAATCTCTTTGCGCCGCTCCTTCTCTTCCATTCCAGATGCTTCCAGCCTGCGACTGTACTCCTGATATGCCCGGTAAGCCAGGGCCATCTTCTGTTTTGGCTTTTCCACCTGCTCTTTGGCATATACATCCAGAAACGTCAGGTGATTGCGCTTATTTAACAAACGCTGATGTTCATGCTGCTCGTGAATATCAATCAGGAGACTTGCCACATCCCGCAGTACTCCCATCGTCACCGTCTCTCCATTGATCTTGCTGACACTTCTGCCTTCCATCAATTTCCGGCTTAAGATCAGCATCCCGTCTTCCGGAAAGATATCCATTTCTTCCAGCTGACGGATCAACTCCTGATTTTCAATTGAAAACATCAGTTCCACAAGTCCGAACCTGGCGCCCTTTCGGAGCATATCCGCATTGTATCTTCCGCCGAGTGCCAGATTCACGGAACCTAAGATAATGGATTTACCGGCTCCTGTCTCTCCTGTGAGAATATTGAGTCCCGGTCCAAAATCCACCTCCACCTCATCGATCAGCGCCAGATTTTTTACATGTAAATTTTGAAGCATATTTTTTTCCTATATCCCTTTTGACACAATCTTTCGAATCTTATCCATCACATGTTCCGTATCCTGTACGCTTCTGATCGCGCACATGATCGTATCATCCCCTGCGATACACCCTACTACTTCTTTCCATTTCATGGCATCTACTGCGGCCGCTACCGCCATTGCCATTCCGGAAACGGTCTTGATCACCAGAATATTCTGCGCCATATCCATGGAAATATATCCGTCTCTGAGCACACGGATATATTTTTCATTCATCTCATCCTTTTCGGGTGCCAGTACCACATATTTCTGTCTGGAGCCGTCCACTGCCACTTTTGTAAGCCGCAGATCGCGGATATCTCTGGATACGGTAGCCTGAGTCACCTTAAATCCCTCTCTGTTCAAATATTCTGCCAGTTCTTCCTGTGTTTCAATGTCATGTTGTGCGATCAGTTCAATAATTTTTGCATGACGGCTTACTTTCATTGTATTAGTTTCCTTTCATCTTTTTTCTCATTGTCTTCATAAAGCTCTCTTCACTAAGTTTTGCAAGTCTTGTCACATGATCTGATCTTTTGATCGTGACACGGTCTCCGGTACCAAGGCGGAGCATATCTGCCCCGTCAAACGTCACCAGTGCCTGCTCGTCTTTTCCATATCGTCCCTGGCTGATCACAATCTCGATCGTATCTTCCGCCGAAAGCACGATACTGCTGGTATTCAGCGCATGAGAACAGATCGGCGTAATCACAAACATACTGGCTGTCGGTTCTACAACCGGTCCGCCTGCTGACAGATTATAGCCTGTCGTTCCTGTCGGAGTGGAGATGATCACACCGTCAGCCATATAGCTATTGAGCAACGTTCCGTTTACATAAACATCAAAGTGAACGATCCGAAGACTTCCATCTCTGGTGATCACGATGTCGTTGACTGCTACATTCTGATAACTGCTGTTGCCGGAAACCTCACCGGAAAGCATCATCCGCTCCTCAAATCCCACTTGATTTTTAAACAATCGCTCCAGCGCATATGAAAAATCCGACCGTTCCACTTCTGCCAGAAATCCAAGCGTCCCCAGATTGATCCCGATCAGCGGAAATTCATATTCTGCAAGCTCTCTTGCCGCACGGATCAGTGTTCCGTCACCGCCCAGCACGATCCCGCAGTCCACATTTTCCGGCACAGTTCCGGGAAAAATAAATCCCTGCTCATCTTCTTTTGCCAGAATACACTCTCTGCCATGCTGTTCTATATATTTCTGAATCTCCTTTGTAATCCCATAATCCGGATCTTTCATCAGATTTGTAATAATATAAAAACGCTCCATACCACACCTCTTATTTTGCAAGTGTCTCAAATGCCCTATCCACAACCAGACTCAAATCTTCCAAGAGTGCATCCTCCACCGGATGCGGCCATTTTTTCAGATGAATCAGATATTCAATATTTCCCTCCGGCCCTTTGATCGGTGAAAAATCAATATTCAAAATCTTAAATCCGATGGACTGCGCATACAGCGCTACTTTCTCAATCACTTCATGGTGGGTACTCTTCTCGCGGACTACCCCTTTTTTGCCGACTTTTTCTCTGCCCGCCTCAAACTGCGGCTTGATGAGCGCCACGATCTCACCGTCTTCCTTCAGGTAATTCCGGATCGGCTCCAGCACTTTTGTCAGCGAAATAAAGGAAACATCAATGGAAGAAAAATCAATCGGTTCTCCCAGATCTTCGGGCACTACATAACGGATATTGGTCTTCTCCATACACACAACCCGCTCATCCTGTCTGAGTTTCCAGTCCAGCTGTCCTCTTCCCACATCAATCGCAAATACCTTTCTGGCACCGTTTTGAAGCATACAATCCGTAAATCCGCCGGTGGACGAACCCACATCTGTACAGACTTTTCCATCCACACTGACGTCAAAGTTGGCGATCGCCTTTTCCAGCTTCAATCCGCCCCTGCTCACATAAGGAAGCACATGACCGCGCACTTCAATCTGTACCGTATCCGGAAATGTCGTTCCAGCTTTGTCCTCCCTTTGTCCTTCTACAAACACATTTCCTGCCATAATGACAGCTTTTGCCTTTTCTCTGGACTCTGCCAGATTTCTTTTTACAAGCAATACATCTAATCGTTCTTTCATGTCAATCTTTTCCTATCGTCACATAATCTGCAATAATCTGTTTTACAATCGTCTCCGCATCCAGTCCGACTTCCCTGCGCAGCAAGTCTACATTGCCGTGTTCTACATAGTCATCCGGAATTCCGATGCATCTGACACCTACATCCAGCTTTGCTCTCGATACATAGTGAAGTACCTGTTCTCCAAATCCGCCGGACAATACATTTTCTTCAATCGTCACAAAAAGTCTGTGATCCTTTGTCAGAGCCTCCAGCATCTCTGTATCCAGAGGCTTTACAAATCTGGCATTGATCAGTGAGCAATGATATCCGATCTCTTTCAGTCTGTCACGCACCTGAACTGCCAGCTCTGCCATGTGCCCTACAAAGATCACCGCAATATCCTCCTCTTCATAAAGGATCTCACTTTTTCCATAGACGATCGGAGTACGAAACGCCGACAATCCCTCGTAAGCGGCGCCTCTTGGATAACGCAGTGCCACCGGATACTGGAAATCCGCACAGAACCGCACCATATCCGCCATCTCCCATCTGTTTTTCGGTGAAAGGATCGTCATATTCGGGATCATATTCAGAAATGACAGATCGAAAAGTCCCTGATGTGTCTCTCCATCACTGCCCACCAGGCCGGCTCTGTCCACTGCGATCATCACCGGCAGATTCTGCAGGCACACATCATGAATCGTCTGGTCAAACGCCCGCTGTAAAAACGAGGAATACACCGCAACAACCGGCTTTAATCCCCCTGCTGCCAGTCCTGCCGCAAAGGTCAGCGCATGCTCTTCTGCAATCCCGACATCAAAGAATCGGTCCGGAAACATCCTTGCAAATCTGGCAAGTCCGGTTCCATCCGCCATGGCTGCTGTAATTCCGACTACTGCATCATTTTGCTTTGCAATATCACAGAATACTTTGGAAAAAATATCGGTATAGCTGTCCTTAGAGCTCTTCTCTTTTGCCTCCCCGGTCTCAATGTCAAACGGAACGATCCCGTGAAATCTGGATGGATTCTCCTCCGCGGGAACGTATCCCTTTCCTTTCTTGGTGAGTACATGAACCAGAACTGCATGATCTACCCGTTTTGCCTCCTGAAATGTCTTATACAGCTTTCGGATATCATGCCCGTCCACCGGTCCCAGATAGGTGATTCCCATATCTTCGAAAAACATACCCGGAACAAATAATTGCTTGAGTCCGCTTTTCGTCTTTTTCATCTGGTACAGGATCTTCTCACCCTGTACCGGAATCTTCATCAAGGTATCCTCAACACCCTTTTTCAGTCCCGTATATGCCTCTGCCGTGCGCAGTCCGTTCAAATATCTGGACATCCCGCCCACATTTTCAGAAATTGACATATTGTTGTCATTTAATACAATGATAAAATTGCTTTTTAAACGGGACGCATTGTTCAGTGCCTCATATGCCATCCCTCCGGTCATGGCTCCATCTCCGATGATAGAGATCACGCTGTGTTCTTCTCCCTTGATATCTCTCGCCGCCACGTACCCGAGGCCTGCGGAAATAGAGGTGGAGCTGTGTCCGGTATCAAATGCGTCACATTCACTTTCCTTTCGCTTTGGAAATCCGCTCATGCCGCCATATTTTCTCAGATCGTCAAATCCGGCGCGCCGTCCTGTCAGGATCTTGTGTGTGTAGGACTGATGTCCCACATCCCAGATCATCTTATCCTGCGGCAGTTCAAACGCCAGATGCAGCGCCATCGTCAGCTCCACCACACCGAGATTCGATGCCAGATGCCCGCCTGTGACACTGATTTTCTCCACAAGAAACTGACGGATTTCTTCTGCCAGCTTTTCCAGCTCCTCCGGCTTTAACTGTTTGATATCATTTTCTTTTTGAATCTTTTCTAATAGCATAAGGTATGCCCCCTTATTTTTCCCTGTATATCAATGACTCCAGCAAAATCTCCAGATAATCATCTTTTGGATTCAGTGCTCTTACGTCTGAGATGGCTTTTCTGGACAAATGCTCCACCTCCTGTTTAGCTGCATCCAGCCCTTTCCACACAACATACGTCATTTTTTCATTTTTCTCATCGCTGTGCACCGGTTTTCCGAGCACTTCAGTAGTACTGATCACATCCAGAATATCATCCTGGATCTGAAAAGCCATTCCCACTTTTGCTGCAATCTCTTCCACTACCTGTACACTCTCATCGTCCGCTCCTGCCAGAACTGCTCCGATCATCATGGAAGCCTCGATCAGAGCTCCTGTTTTTAAACGGTAGATAAACTCCAGTTTCTCTCCGTCAATTTTCTTACCGGAAGATTTTACATCCACCACCTGACCGCCGATCATTCCGTAGATCCCTGCTTTTTGTCCAAGGATACGGATTGCTTTTCCAATCAGAAGACTCTTCTCTGGCGCCATCTCAAATGCCGATGCCGCTGTCTCAAATGCATAATTGAGAAGCGCATCCCCTGTCAGGATTCCCATATCTTCCCCATATACCACATGGGTCGTCTTTCGTCCCCTGCGATACTCATCATTATCCATGGCAGGCAGGTCATCATGAACAAGGGAATAGGTATGGATCATCTCAATGGCAGCCATAAACGGCTCAATCACCCTGTCCGTTCCGCCAAACATCCGGTATGTCTCCTGCATCAGCATTGGGCGCAGACGCTTTCCCCCTGCCAGCATACTGTAGCTCATGGCATCCATGATCACTTCCTGATACCCCTGCACCCTGGGCAGATATGCTTTTAAAATCTGTTCGATCTGTGCTGTTTTTTCTTTTTGTATCTCCTTAAAACTCATGAACTTCTCCATTCTCGTCCAGAACCTGAACTTTCTTTTCTACTGCGTCAATGGTCTCATTACACTGCTTTAACAGCTGCATTCCCTCATTATATAATGCAAAAGACTCTTCCAGAGTAATGTCTGACTTTTCCATGTCAGCTGTCACTTCTTCCAGTCTTGCAAACAATTTCTCCAGACCGGGTGTATTCTGTTCCTGATTTTCCATGTCTGCCTCCTTTATGCGTGATATTGGATTTCTTCTGTCATTCCTTTTACCTGCGCTTCGATCATTCCGTCCGATACATAAATACGGATCGCATCTCCTTCTTTTACATCTGCAATCTGCCGCACCGGGCGGCCTTTCTTATCTTCTACATAAGCATATCCCTGGTTCAGCTTTTCCAGCGGGGATAATCCCTTCATCTTTTCCACATAAAGAGCAAACTGGTGTCTCTTTTGCTGAAGGATTTCTTCCATCCGGCTGCGCAGCTGCAACTCCAGATCTGAGGCATACTGCCTGTTCTCAAGGAGCTTCTGCCTTGGGTGAAACAGCCGCAGTTTCAGTGCCGCCTGTTTCAAATACTGACGGTTCTGTTCCGCCTTTTTCAAAACCGCACTGCTCAAACGCATCTGATATTCCTTCATCAGATTCTCTGCAGCCTGATATTCGTACACCGCAAGCTCTGCAGCCGCCGAAGGAGTCGGAGCCCGAAGATCCGCCACATAATCCGCGATCGTCGTATCCGTCTCATGCCCTACTGCGGAAATCACAGGCACCCGGCTCTCAAAAATCGCACGCGCAACGATCTCTTCATTGAATGCCCACAGATCCTCGATTGATCCGCCTCCGCGTCCCACGATCATAACGTCCACATCTTGTTCTTCCAGCATCCGGATTCCCTGCACGATACTTTCCGCTGCGCCTTCCCCCTGCACCTTGGCAGGACAGAGGATCAGCTGTACATACGGATTTCTTCTGGCGGCAATATTGATGATATCCCGCACCGCAGCTCCCGAAGATGCAGTCACGATCCCGACTTTTTTTACAAACTGCGGAATCGGTCGCTTGTACTCCTGTGCGAACATCCCCATCTCTTCCAGCTCTTTTTTTAACGCTTCAAACTTTAAGTACAGCTCTCCTGCTCCGTCCAGAATGATCTCTCTGGCATACATCTGGTATCTGCCATCCCTCTCATAGACACTGACCGAGCCGAGAACAACCACCTGCTGTCCTTCCTGCATACGAAAAGAAAGCCCTGACCGTGAGCCTGCGAACATCACGCAGGCTATCGTGCCGGACTCATCTTTTAATGAAAAATATATATGCCCTGATGGATGATATTTACAGTTGGACACTTCCCCTTTGACGTACAGCCGGTTCAGCATAAAATCCTGTGTAAACATATTCTTGATATAGGCATTGACCTGTTTTACTGTGTAGACATTCTTCAGCATCTGTCCGCCCCGCCATCTTTAATCTGCAATCTTGGCAAGTACTCCGTTTACGAATGCAGGACCTTCTTCCCCACTGAATTTCTTCGCAAGTTCCACTGCCTCATTGATTGCAACTTTTACAGGAACATCATCATCCCACTTGATCTCATAAACCGCAAGTCTGAGGATCGCCAGATCGACCTTGTTCATTCTGGAGGTTTTCCATCCTGTTGCTTTTTCATTCAAAATCGCATCGATCTCTTCCAGCTTTTCGATCACTGCTTCCAGCTTTTTCTGTATGTACTCTTTATCCTTCTCTTTTGCGCTTGTCAGCTCTTCAAAGTACAATTCCAGATGCTTTGGCATCTCTTCTAATGTATTAAATTCAATCTGGAACAACATCTTAAAAATGTGCTCCCGAAGTTCTGTTCTTACCATATCGGCTCCTTCCGTCCCTTATGCTTCTTTCGTCCATATTTCTTTTTGCAGGGCTTTTGCTTTTTCTAAAACAGAAAAAGGATGTCCTGCGACATCCTTTATTATACTACAGCTGTCCTGTCTTTTGCAATGAATTTCTATTTTGCAGACTCCTGACTCTCCATCTCCACGCCTGCCACTTTCACATTGACATCCGCAACTTCCAGTCCTGTCATGTTCTCCACAGCGCTCTTTACTTTTTCCTGTACCTTGGCCGATACATCCATGATGCTGTAATTATACTTCATGTTCAGTGCCAGAGATACTGTCACAACGCCTTCCAGCACGTCTACTTTCACACCTTTGGAAAGATTTTTCATTCCCAGTCTGCTGATCAGCTCGTTGGTGATATTGCCTGCCATAGATGCCACACCTTCTACCTCTGTAGCGGCAAGTGCTGCGATAATCGCAACCACTTCATCTGCTATTTTTACTTCTCCCATGCTGGAGTCATCCTGTATTGTATAAATATTTCTTTCGTCCTTTGCCATGATAAGACCCTCCTGTTTGTGTCTACTGTTTGCGCTAATCTTCTTTTCATATTATATCAGACATGCCCTGCATTGACAAGGGTCATGAGCGCCCGAATTCTGACAGGATCAGCCCTTCGTTCCGCTCCTGTGTCATCCGGATGCTCCACTCATGTGTAAAGAGAAGCAGCGGTCTGTCTTTGAGATCCTTGATCTTCTTCATGTCCGAAGTTCCGACCAGACGGTTCATATCGATCTCTTCATTTTCAATCCAGCGGATGTACTCATACGGCAGATTTTCCAGACGGATCTCCACCTTGTATTCATTTTCCAGGCGGTATTTGAGCACATCAAACTGAAGGACACCGACTACTCCCACTATAATCTCCTCCATACCTGTATTATATTCCTGGAAGATCTGGATTGCACCCTCCTGCGCGATCTGGTTGATTCCCTTGACGAACTGTTTTCTCTTCATCGTATCCACCTGACGCACTCTGGCAAAATGCTCCGGCGCAAAGGTCGGGATTCCTTCATATACAAACCGCTCCTTTGAAGTTGTCAGCGTGTCACCAATCGAAAAGATGCCCGGATCAAATACTCCGATGATATCTCCGCCATAGGCTTTGTCAATCATTTTTCTCTCACTTGCCATCATCTGCTGCGGCTGGGAAAGGCGTACTTCTCTGCCCCCCTGGATATGATACACATTCATCCCGGCCTCAAACTCACCGGAACAGATCCGCATAAACGCGATTCTGTCACGGTGTGCTTTATTCATATTGGCCTGGATTTTAAATACAAATGCTGAAAAATCTTTTTCCTTCATCGGGTCGATCGGTCCCTGATCTGACATTCTCGGAAGAGGAGACGATGTCATGGCAAGGAAATGCTGCAAAAATGTCTCCACTCCAAAGTTGGTCAGTGCAGAACCGAAAAATACCGGAGAAAGTTCTCCTTTGCTCACCAGCTCCTGATCAAACTCGGCAGCCGCCCCGTCTAAAAGCTCAATCTCTTCTTCCAGTGTCACTTTTGCTTCTGTGCCGATCAGCCAGTCGATCTCCGGGTTGTTGATATCTACCTTTTTGACTTCTCCCACAGAAGTTCCTTTTTTCGTATCCGAGAACAGCTCAACCTCCTGTTTCTGACGGTCGAACACTCCTTTGAATTCTTTTCCTGAGCCGATCGGCCAGTTCACCGGGCAGGTTGCAATCCCCAGCTCTTTTTCGATCTCGTCAAGAAGATCGAATGTATCCTTGGCTTCCCGGTCCATTTTGTTGATAAATGTAAAAATCGGAATATGGCGCATCACACAGACTTTAAATAATTTTCTCGTCTGGGCCTCCACACCCTTGGAGGCATCAATGACCATCACCGCAGAGTCTGCAGCCATCAGTGTACGGTAGGTATCCTCCGAGAAATCCTGATGTCCCGGTGTATCCAGAATATTGATGCAATATCCGCCGTAATTAAACTGCAGCACAGACGATGTAACTGAGATACCTCTCTCCTTTTCAATCTCCATCCAGTCGGAAACCGCATGCTTTGCGGTCGCCTTTCCCTTTACGGAACCTGCCTGATTGATTGCTCCTCCATATAAAAGAAACTTCTCCGTCAATGTCGTCTTACCGGCATCCGGATGGGATATAATGGCAAATGTCCTTCGTTTTTCTATCTCCTTTGTAATATCTGACATCTTACTTCTTCTCCTGTTCTATAAAACTTCACATGTCCTTTTAGTGTATCACAAGCATTTCTCTGCCGCAATCCAAATTTCTTTATTTTTCGGCTTCTGCAGTCTCATGGATCGGTGTGATGACAATCTTTTCCGGAGCAATGTTTGTTTTTCTGGTCACGATATCCTCGATCTGGGCACGATTTGCATCTGTTAATTCCGCTGCATTCACCACAATATCCGCAGAATCAGCAGTCAGACTGACAACGGATTCAGAAAAGCCTTTCGATGCCATCAATGTCTCCACCGCCACTTCCTGCTCTGAGAGCTGTGTCATCTGCAGCATCTGTGCGATCGCATCCTTCTTTTCTTCTTCACTGATATTCGCGTTGTCAATGATCGCCTGGAGCGTTTCTTTGTTCTGCGAACGCATCTGTTCTCTGGCAACTTTTGCCTGCGCTACGGTATTTTCCGCCTCACCGCTGGTCAAAACAGCCTCCCCC
>ERZ1036449.601-NODE-601-length-11042-cov-3.570492_pt1 | contig 11042 bp, 9 predicted proteins | sample MGYA00514227_ERZ1036449 | MGnify/ENA primary metagenome ERZ1036449 (study PRJEB33795, sample SAMN09464923) | human gut metagenome | host: Homo sapiens | place: USA: Stanford, California | collected 2016-07 | study: EMG produced TPA metagenomics assembly of the...
CCTCTATAAAGAGAATAGTCCTCCTATATCGCTTTATAAAACAAAAACGAAAAAAGATGGTTTTTCTTTTCCGTCTATTATAAAACGAAAAGAATAATCTTTCTCCTCCATCGTTCCCTTCCGGAACGCGACCAGACGGGTAAAAAACGTATTTCTACGTTCATTCAAGCTGGTTACCTTATAATGGAGGAAATACACATAGCGCATAGGGGAAGAGGTTGAGCCATGAGGTACTCGCCTGAAGAAATCTTCAAAAAGTTCATTAATTCTGTTTTGTCCGATGCGTCTTTGGACTTCTTCGTGAAGAGGGCGGCGGTATTCCTCTCTATGATGATGCCCGTTTCCTCCTTGTTCATTTTCCGATCAGTGGAAGGTTCCATTACAAAACTGGCCGAATGTAACAAAACACCCGCCATCAATATCAGCGACCACTTCGCCATTTCTCCGGAAAGCATGACCCGGTTGAGGACTGAAAAACACTTTTTCAGCGAAGGCGCCTGCAATCTGAAAATCTTTACCGGGCACGAAACCTGTGCGTACGCCGACGTGCACCGCTCTGTCTACAAGACGGATACATCGGCCGTGTACATTCCCTTGAAGTTTAACATGCTGAGGGAAACGAGCGTTACGATGGTTGTGCTATCGATGGGTGTGGACAACTATACGCAAGAACATCTCGATATCTGTTCCTGCCTCCAGCCTGTCTTTATCGATAATTTCCTGAACATCCTTTCCGAAAATTCTTCCGACCGCGCTTTTGACCTCCCGTCCCCAAAGAGCAAGCAGGAGCCGAACAGCAAGCGGAACAAGGACAATGCGGAACCATTTCAGACATTCAACGAGGTCACCATCAATTATATCATCAAGGCGCTCAACCGCACCAACGGCAAAATCTCCGGACAGGACGGCGCTGCCGAACTCCTCGGCCTCAATCCGAGTACCCTCTGGTCGAAGATCCGCAAATACCGCATCGACGTGAAAGGGCTTGAGCGCGAATAGCGATTTCTGACGTGCAAAATACCGCGAAGGCCCTCCCGGACTGTATCCGGGAGGGCCTTCGTTATGTTGAGGGATGCAGGACGCTTGCCGGGGCCCCTACTCTGTTGACTCAAGAAAACTTCTTGGTTGGGCCGCGCAGCAATCCGCCGAAGCCTGCCGGGGCTCAGTCGTCCCCATCCCCGTCTCCATCGCCATCACCGTCATCCCCTTCCTGCCCGCCAAGCCCCTCGCCCGAGGAGAAAAGCGGAGCGTTCTTCCGTGCATCCTCTTCCCTCTCCGTAAGTTCGTTTTCCGCCATCTGTTTGCGGAAAAAGAACCATCCTGCGACAAGGGCAATACCCAGAAAACCGATCCAGTCGAGCCATGCGTCCACGCCATTCCTTCCTGCTGCGATGGCGGCGTTTCATTAATGCGCCGGGACAGGCCCTTCCGGGGCCGTCTCCCGGGAGGGCCGGACATCGGACTCCCGGCTGTTCCTGCGTCTCTTTCGGAACGGGTTCCGGTGGTGCCACAGATTCCCCTGCGGCGCAACAGCTCTACCGATAAGGCCGAAATGTTCCTGAAAGACGGGAATCGCCCGATTTCCTTAGCCCTGTTTTCCCCAACCATCCGGCAGCGAAAAGGAAAAGGAAGAAGAGCAAGACGGAAAAAACGGACATGGGATTCCAAAACGCCGGACAGGGAATCATCACTGTTTGACACTTGTGTGCAGGGACAATAGATTCCAATGTGTTCCGGAGCCCGTGTTTTTGGATGCGGCCTTTTCCATGCATTGGCGTGGAACGGAAAATGAGCGGGGTTTCCTTTCCAGGAGCGCAACGCGTATTCCTTCCCGAAGAAAAGGATGTTAGACAAAGAACGCCGGATCGGGGCGACCCGGCGAGGCGGGCGCGCGCCCGTGGCAACCAGCCCTGAGACGAACGATGATCCTGTCCACAAAGAACAAATTGGTACTGCTCGTCGCCGGGTCGCTGATCCTGCTCGCTGTCGGAGTGGGCCTGTTCTCCATGTATAGCGTGAAAAGAACCATGCTGGAGGAGCAGCGCCGGAGCAGTGTGAATACCGTTGCCCTTGCGACATTCAACGTGATGGATCGCTACCAGATCCTGTTCCGCAGCAAAGCGGATCAGGCCGTCGCGCTCCAGCATAACCTCAGCTGGCTGGCGAAACTCATCACCACGCTGGTGCATGATCCATCTGAGCGCTTTAAGATCATGCAAAATTTTCCCTTGCCCGAGGGGATCAGCCTCATGGCGATCGACCCCAGCGGCGAGATCAAACTCGTGCGCGGCGATCTGGAGAAAGACGACAACCCCTACCTCCTCCGCGACATCAAAGACCGGCCCGTGGGCCCCACCATGCGAGCCCTCGCGGAAAAAGGCCTCCCCGCAACCTGTTTCGTCCAGTGGGACGCCGGGGGCAAAAAGCAGCGGCTGTACGGAACGCACCTGTACCTTCCCGGAGAGGGAGGGCTGCTCGTGGGCCTGTGGGCCAACATCGACAAGCTCGACGAGCATCAGCAGCGGCTCAAGGAAGGCAGCATCCGGGAGCTCCAAAACGAATTCGGAAAACAACGGATAGGGCCTTCGGGTTTTCTGTTCGTCACGGACTCCAAAGGTATCCCGGTAATCGGGCCGGAAGGCATGAACACCACCCTCTCCGGCATCAATCCCAAAACAGGCAACACTCTTATCGCCGATATCCGCAATGCTTCGAAAACGCCGGAAAATCCTGTTGAAGCATCGATCCAGTCCTTGATCAAGCGCGCGCCGTCCCGTGACGCCCTGCTTTTCGTGCGCCATGTCAAGCCGTTCGATTGGTATGTCACAGGCGTCGTTTACACCGACGAAGCCAGCGCGCCCGGCAAGCAGCTTTCGTTTCTGCTCATCGCGGCCATCCTCGCCGCTACGCTGTTCATCCTGCCCGTGGCGCTTCTTATGGTCACGCGGCTGACCTCACCGCTGGCGAAACTCGGAGATTACGCCCGCAAGCTCCCTGAACAGGATTTCATGGAGGACGCACGGCCAACGCCCCTGCTCGCCGCCCTCGCCGACGGCAAACACGGAGGAGAGATTGCCAGCCTCGCCAATTCACTGATGTTCATGGATAAAACCCTCCGGTCACGGGTCCGTGAGCTTATGGAGGCCACGTCCAGCCGCGAACGCCTCGAAGGTGAGCTCAGCGCCGCCACCGAAATCCAAATGGGGTTCCTGCCCAAGCCCCTGCCCCCGGACGTGGCCGCCGGGCGGTTCTCACTGGCGGCGAGCCTCGTCCCGGCCCGGGAAGTGGGCGGCGACTTGTATGACTTTTTCATGCTCGACGACAGGCACCTGTGCTTCATCATCGGGGACGTGTCCGACAAGGGCGTGCCCGCCTCATTGTTCATGAGCATGACCTTGACCCTTATCCGATCTCGGGCGGGTTCCCACCCCTCGCCGGAGCACCTCATGGCCGAGGTCAACGAAAACCTCGCCCGCGACAACGCCAAGTGCATGTTCGTCACACTGTTTATCGGCGTGCTCGATCTTGATACCGGAGAACTGCTCTACGCCAACGGCGGGCACAATCCCCCGCTTCGGCTCGGCGACGACGGCGTGGCATGGCTCAAAGGCATCAGCGGGCCTGTGGTCGGCGCGATGGAAGGCATGAACTATACCTTGCTTCGCACCGTGGTCCGGCCCGGCGAAACCCTCTTCCTCTACACCGACGGGGTGAACGAGGCCATGAACGCGGAAGGCGACGTCTATTCCAACGAAGCGATGTTCCGTGCCCTCGCCTCCTCACCATCACGGGAACCGGCCAGTGTGCTCCGGCATATGCTTGACGATGTGTCCGTCCATGTCAACGGCAACACCGCCTCGGACGACATGACCATCCTGTGTGTCCGTTATTTCGGAGGAAAGCGCTGACGATCCTTCACCGCTGGTGATGGAAGAGAGCAAACTGACCCGCACGATAAGCTTGTTCATAAGGTAAAGGGATGCCACCTTAGCAGAGCTCAATCAATGGGGAATGGAGAAAAAGGGACGCTATGGACGTCCCTTTTTTGTCATTTCTTCCAGAACTTCCACCAAGGGCATAATGGCAAGGCCCCTCTGCTCCTGTGCAAGGAATGTCCGGACAAGATCTCTTGAATGCACCCCAATTCCAAAATCAGCCTGTTGACGGCGTGCTGCATTTCCCGCACGGAAGGAGGTGGGTCTTCGTTCACGAGGGTACGCAACTCTTCAAATGCATTCGCCGCACGCACCATCTCCTCCTCTATTTCCTCCCGCGAAAAGCTTTCTCCGCCTTGGAGACGAGCCTCCAGCCAACGCATCAAAATGTCGTTACCCAAAGCCAAGCACAATCGAGGAATCATTTCCAAGCTCGGCATATACGTATCGTTTATATTGAAGTAACGCTTGGTGACTGAATGTGACACGCCAAGGCGCTCCGCTATCTCATCTCTGGTCAGGCCGCTTTCTTCCTTGGCGAGGCGAAGTGCTGCCTTGCCCGTCATCATCCCCAAATCCGTCATGCTGTTTTCCTCCCAACAGGTGAATGAAGTGGATGCCCTCTTTCACGAGGATCAATCAGGTCCATTCTTTTTTATACATTGGGAGTATTCTCTTTTGCACATCGTATTAGAGCTTGTATCGTTAATATCTTTTTATATGTGTTGGTTATCAACTCTATACTAGCTATCGCAAACGATGTTTCCATGATTATAGATTTTTAAATATATGTCAGGATATCTTCTCTTCAAAAGAAAGATACCATGACAAGAAAACGGTATGACAATAGGATAAACAACTCTCCAGGCTCTTTATAGGAGGAACTATGGGCATCCCACAAAAAAGCCTCGTGATCGGCGCTTGCGAAATTGCCTGCCACTACCCGGAGCTCTCACTCAACGACGCGGCAGGAGATGCGCTCCAACTCGCTGAAAAGATCCGGCTTTACGGCATTGAGGAAAACCAAAAGAAAGAGACTGTCTTTATCGCAGCTTGCCGTTTTGTCAGTGCTGATAAAGATCTCACGCCTCAAAAAGCGGTAGAGAAGGCTTTACGGCTATGGGACATCATTGAAGCATGACGGAAAAGCAATATTGGAAAACGGTAAACCGATGGGAATGTGCTCTCTCATGGGGTTAGGCCGTGGCACAAGATGAAATCGGAGCCCTGCCCACAAAAAAGGAGCCAAAATCCAAAAACATCCCTCCCGACATGCGTCAAGAGGGATGTTCTGGACATAGCGTGAAGCCCCGGGAGAGTCATCACATGATGTTGAGGCCGGGCATCTTCTTTCAATGCATCATTGTTTCAAACGATCTGCATACCGCCCTTAGCTCATTCATACCATATTACTTGTTCCCCCTCGCAAGGTTGCGGGAAACCACCATGAGGGCGGCAAGCATGACGAGCAGCAGGGCCGTGCCCATGAGCAGGGCATAATCCTCCATCTGCAGGATCGTGTACAGCAACGAGTACAGGGCCACGAGCAATACGCCTATCCCTATACCTTCCTTATAATTCCGCAGGGCGAAACCAACATAGCACGACACCATCAGTACAATGCATCCCGACGCCGAAAGGTAGGATGTCAGAAAGACCAGATGCTCGGACAACGACAGCAGGACCAGATAGAACACCACCATCGACAGCCCCACGATGCCGTACTGTACCGGATGCAGCCGCGCCCCAAGACCCATTTCAAACACAATGAACGCAAGGAAGGTCAGGCCGATGAACAGCACGCCGTACTTCACCGAGCGTTCCACCAGCTTATAGTGCGTACCGGCTTGGTACAGATCCACGCCGACGGCAAACTCCGTGAAATGCCTCGGCCACGTGTGCAGCGTGCCAAGATTCGGATACGAGCGCGCCAATGAGGGCACGCTCCACACCGCGGAGAAGCCCGTGTCCGAAGTCTCATAAGAGGCCGGAAGCACCTGCCCCTGAAAACTCGGATGCGGCCACGGCGAACGCACCTTGATCTCCGTGGTTTCGCCCGCCGTCGCAAACCGGATGCCGCCGCTGCCGCTCAAGGCCAGGCGCTGCGAAAAGTCAAATGTCCCTTGCCCCGCATTCAAGGCAATGGGAACACGGAAACCGGACGGAAGGTTCTCGAACGGCTGCGTACCCGGCTCGGCGCTGTGCGGGACACCGGCCCAAACGAACGGGCTCGCCTCGCGGAGCGCACTCGGGTGGCTCAGGCCCGTGACTACAAAAGACCGGGCATAATCCACATCAACCAGCGCGGGGACGATGCGGGTCAGCGCTTCCCTGGACGGCAATGTAAACTGCCCGGAAATACCGATCTCGGACGTATACACCAGCGCCCTGTATATCCCCCTACGGCGGGATTCTGGATCAAGCGTGGCGTCAAAAGACAGACGCGACGGCAGGATGACGAAATAGCTCGCCTCCAGCCTTGTTTCGCGTACCAGCCTGTCCTTGCCTCCCTCGACGGGCACGACGCGTTCCCGCTCCACACGCTCCGTATACGGGACCAGCAGATACGGGCCGGAAAGCTGCTGCAGCCCGCCCCATGTCCGGCTGATGTCCGCCACCACTTCACGGTACAGCGACGAGCGTTCCCCTACGAGGCTTTCCACCATCAACAGCGGAATCAGGAGCAACAGTGCGATGCCCGCTACGACGGCGTAACGAAACATCATCGAATCCTTCAATTGATCCTGCAACACGGCCTTGTCCGTATTGTGCGGCGTCTCCACAACATCCTCCACGGGCAACTGAGGTTCTCGGGACTTTTCTGAAGGAGCCCCCTGCTCTCCAGACGTTTCGAACGCGAACGTATCTTCGGCGGTCAGGGATTCTGTCCGGACCACCCCTTTCTCCGCAGCCCCCGGAGGAGGCAACGGCTCCGCCGCAGTAACCGGGGTCTGTCCGGAAACCCGGCGCGTCCGGCGCATGATCCATCTGACTATGGCCACGAAACCGATGCACAACGGGATCAAAATCAACACGAGTACAAGCAGGCCGATCAACATCACTTCGAACATACTTTATTTCCTGTCAATGCGACTCAACAGTTCCACCAACGGGGAACACCGGAGGTTCCCTCCCTGCCAATGTGCACTCAACAGGCACGCACAGCAAGCCTTGCCTTCTTTCTCCGGCCATAAGATGTGTCTGTTCCGTCCGCTCTATTTTCTACCACGTCACCCATACCAATGGAGCAGCCCTTCTCCGCACCCGGATTACCGCATAAACGGTATGTCCGTACAGATACCAATTACGCCAGCAAGAATCCCCGTGCGAACCCCGAAGGGCTTTCCAAACATAAAAAAAGCCCTCCCGAAATCTCAGGAGGGCTTTGCTCAATCCATAGCAGGGTGGAGCACCACGCGGCCTTCCGCCAATGAGCGGGGCACGTCGATGATACGTTGGTTGCGCGACCCTCGGAACCGGATAATCAAGGACTTCTCCTCCAGTATGAAGGGGCCGTCCACAAGGATATCCAGCTGGCGCAGCAACGGCATATGCCGGCTGTCCGCAAGCAGCTCCTCATACAAATACCCGGTATAGCTCGTCAGATTGTACCCCGCAGCGCGCAGGCGCTCTGCCAGCGGCGCAAGCTTTCCGCTCTGTACGAACGGTTCCCCGCCGCTGAACGTTACCCCGCGCACGATGGGGTTTTTCCGCACGTCCGCAAACACCCAGTCGGGTGAAACCATGCGCCCGCCGTCGAAAGGGTGCGTCGTCGGGTTGTGGCAACCCTTGCAATGGTGCGGGCAGCCCTGCGTAAACAGCACGTAGCGCAAGCCCGGCCCATCTACGATGGACTCCTCGACGATGCCGGATATGCGTATTTCGTCGCTCATACCAAAACCTCTGACTTCGCCAAGACGAGGGAGAATTGGGGAAGGGAGGGAAAAGCTTTTCTAAAGAAAGGGGGGAGCACCCCCACGCTTTTCCCTCCCTTCCCAAAGGCTTCTGTGCTTATTGGATCCCTGTTCACAGCTTTTTCAGCTTCAAAACGAAAGAACCCTAGTTACCGCAGCAGCCGATCTTGCAATGCTTCACGCGATCTTCGACTTCAGCGCGTTTGGCGTTGTTGAAACGATCCACGGTGCCGACGAGGTATCCGGTAATGCGACGGATACGTTCAAACTTCACGCCTTCGCCAACCAAAACTTTCTTGCTTTCAGTGTTCATCGAACCGTTCTCCAATACTTGGTTTAACAATAATGGGTATATCGGAAAATGCGGGCATCCGCACTTTGCTTGCTCATCAGCGCGACATTCACGCGCCTCTTCAATGCATTCCCAGTTCAACCGCTCCAGCTGGGCTGTCCCCGAGCTATACGAATTGATCCAAGGCGTTCCTCTTAGCGAACGGGGATGGAAAAACTCACCCGTTCCAACAGCCGGAACGAACCCCCTCCCCACCAGTCAAAAGTCTTAGGAGGGGAAAGAGAGAGGGATGGGAAGGGGAAGCCCTTCTTCAGAAGGGTTCCCCTCCCCAATATTCATCTAAATCACCATATTGGGCATCTTGTCCTCAGCTTCGAGGCGTTCCTCTTCAGAACGCACGTCGCGGATGTAGCCCTTGATCTTGCGCAATACTTCGATATCGACGCCTTCGCCGTCGTGACGCCCGCAGCGGGGACACACGTCGCCGATGATGCCCGTGTAGCCGCACAGGGGATCACGGTCCACGGGATGGTTGATGGACCCGTAGCCGACGCCCATGTCCTTCATGGCCCGGATGAGATCCTCGAACGCCTCAAGGTTGTTCACCGGATCGCCGTCCACTTCCACATAGGTGATGTGCCCGCCGTTGGTCATCGCATGATACGGCGCTTCAAGACGGATCTTGTTGTAGGCGCTGATGCTGTAATAGACCGGGATGTGGAACGAATTGGTGTAGTAGTCCTTATCCGTAATACCTTCGATGGAGCCGAAACGCTTGCGGTCGAGACGTACGAACTTGCCGGAAAGCCCTTCGGCGGGGGTTGCGATCACCGAGAAATTGAGCTTCGTCTCGGCGGCCTTCTTGTCCGCCTTCTCGCGGATGAAGCCTACAATCTTGAGGCCAAGCTCCTGCGCTTCCTCGGACTCGCCGTGATGCTTGCCGATCAGCGCCTTGAGGCACTCCGCAAGGCCGATGAACCCCACGGTCAGCGTGCCGTGCTTGAGCACTTCGCGCACTTCGTCGTCCGGGCCGAGCCGTTCCGAATCGATCCAGATGCCCTGCCCCATCAGGAAGGGATAATTCTTGCACTTCTTGCACGACTGGATTTCGAGGCGCTCAAGAAGCTGCTCGAAGACCAGATCCACCATCTTGTCCAGCTCGGCGAAGAAGGCGTCGACGTTGTGATCCGCAAGGATGCCGAGGCGGGGCAGGTTGATGGACGTAAAGCTCAGGTTGCCGCGCCCGTTGACGATTTCACGGCTCGGATCGTTCATGTTGGCCATAACGCGCGTGCGGCAGCCCATGTAGGCGATTTCCGTCTCGGGATGGCCGGGCTTGTAGTAGGCCAAGTTGAACGGCGCATCGATGAAGGAAAAGTTCGGGAACAGGCGTTTGGCGGACACGCGGCAGGCAAGCTTGAACAGATCATAGTTGGGCTCGCCTTCCCGGAAGTTGACGCCTTCCTTCACCTTGAAGATATGGATGGGGAAGATGGGCGTCTCGCCGTTGCCGAGGCCCGCTTCGGTGGCCAGCAGCACGTTGCGGATGACCATGCGGCCTTCGGGGGAGGTGTCGGTCCCGTAGTTGATGGAGCTGAAAGGGATCTGCGCTCCGGCGCGGGAGTGCATGGTGTTGAGGTTGTGCACCAGCGCTTCCATCGCCTGATACGTGGCCTTCTCGGTGTACTCAAGGGCCTTCTTGACGGCGAAGTCGATGTTCAGGGCGGGGGCGTGCTGAGTGAGGATCTCCCGGACGAAGGCAAGGCCCTTTTCATCGAGGATGGATTCGTTTTCCTCAATGTAGGCGCGCAGCCCGGCCTTTACATCATCCTTGCTCTCCATATTGTAGAGATCAAGGATCAGGCACAGTTCCTTGATGAAGGTCTTGGCGACGCCGGGGGCGAGGCCGTATTCGAAATTCGGGATGCTCTGCCCGCCGTGCTGGTCGTTCTGATTGGCTTGAATGGCGATGCAGGCAAGGGCGCTGTAGCTGCGGATATCGTTGGGTTCGCGCAGGAAGCCGTGGCCCGTGCCGAAGCCGCCCTTGAACAGCGTCTTGATGTCGATCTGGCAGCAGGTGGTGGTCAGGCTCAGGAAATCAAGGTCGTGGATGTGGATGTCGCCGTTCTTGTGCGCGAGGCTGTGCTTCGGGTTGAGGATGTACATCTCGTAGAACTGCTTGGAACTTTCGCTGCCGTAACGCAGCATCATGCCCATAGCGGTGTCGCCGTCGATGTTGGCGTTCTCGCGCTTGAGATCGTTGTCCTTGGCGTCCTTGAAGGTGAGGTCGCGGATGGTGGTCATGAGCCGGGTGTTCATTTCCCGGATCTTGGTCCGCTGGTGGCGGTACAGGATGTACGCCTTGGCGGTGCGGGCATGGCCGCTCTTGATAAGGGTTTTTTCTACCAGATCCTGCACCTGTTCCACATCGGGGATGGCGTCCTCGAACTGCTCATTGAGGCGCTCCAGCACTTCGGCGGCTATCTTGAGCGAAAGGACATAATCCTTCCCTCCCTGACTGCTGGCGGCACGGAAGATTGCCTGAGCGATCTTGTTCACGTCAAAAGGAACAATGCGTGCGTCACGTTTCCTGATAGAACTAACCATTCGTCATCTCACTCGCTTTAATCAAGAAAAAAAGGCTGTTTGCAGTTCGCAACAATATGTACTTGTTACTGAAAGGAAACAGATTCATACATCCAGCATAGCCTATCCGGCGACTCGGGGCTAGTGTCTAACACTCTTTTCCGAAAAGTTCTTTTTCGAACCACCCGCCGTCCGATTGCCTACCATCGGGACGCAAAAAAGGACGCCTTAGAGCAACGAGGCCCGTCGCTCTTTCGTTAAACCGGGGAGACCCACTATCAAAACTTTCTGAATATCCGAGGGTTGATATGCTCA
>ERZ1036449.610-NODE-610-length-10891-cov-4.693245_pt1 | contig 10891 bp, 16 predicted proteins | sample MGYA00514227_ERZ1036449 | MGnify/ENA primary metagenome ERZ1036449 (study PRJEB33795, sample SAMN09464923) | human gut metagenome | host: Homo sapiens | place: USA: Stanford, California | collected 2016-07 | study: EMG produced TPA metagenomics assembly of the...
TCAGAGGATGTAATTTTTAAGGATGAAGAAGCACTAAAACGATATATTGAAAAACGTACAATTAATAGGTATGTAATTTTATCTGAAAACGATGTTGCTCATGAAATTTATGTAAATAAAGGTAATGTACATACCAAGCTCGGGACAAATTATATAGTATATCCAGTTTATATTAGTTAATATAACATTTGATTTTTAAACAAATTTTACTTTCAACAGAAAGTCGGTAACTACAATTAAGTGGCTTTTTTTGTACCCCAAATTCACAGGAGAACACCATGATAACCTACCAACAACTCTGCGACCAACAACAAAAGTATAATGACGAACTCAATAAACGCCGTAATAATTTGCGTCAACTTATCAGCGAATTTTGCCAAGCAATAAGCCAAAACTTAGGGCTAAGTGATAAATATTACAACGCAACGATTAACGAAGTTTCCACTACCGTGCCTTATGTCAAATTGCTGGAATTAGACAGTGACGAACATCAACACATTCATGTAATGGAGTTACCTATAATGTTTGATGAACAAGGTGACCCAATAGCTGAAGCTGGTATTTCCCTCACCCTTGAAAGATCACCAAATACCTATCCAAAACAAAGCGTATTTATTCGTATTGAATTTACATTAAAACAAAATACCCTCATCTTGCGCTTTATAGATTTTGATGACGGATTATTTAAGGTTACAGTTAATCTAGATGATGATAATCGCTTTGCTTATGCCGTTGAAGCCTATAAACAGCTTGTAATGAAAACTTTTACAATTTAATTTGACAAAAACCGCCATCAACGGATAAGATAACTGCACTTACAACGTTCAGCGGTTACCCGCACCCGATAGCATAGCGGTTTTTTTATGCCTAAAATTTAAATGTGAGAATTCTCACATTTAGAAAAACCCCAGATCTGGGGTTTTCCAAAGATCGGGGCGAGAGAGCGATATACAATACATCTGAATAAGCTCCGCCGTCTGAACGCGGTAAGTTGAACCCCGATCACCTACTTAATGATCGGATAACTTAAATTCGTTCAGGGGCATAAAAATGTCAAACTTAGCAATTCTCAACACCTCAATTCGTACATACGAAAATTTATTCAATTTAAAAGATCTTCACATTGCCAGTGGCAATGTGAAAAAACACGAACCGAACAGATTCGTCCGCCTTGACACCACAAAAGCACTGATTGCCGAAATCGAAAAAGACAACCAACATGCCTTAAAAATTATTCGAGGCACCAACGGCGGAACCTACGCTTGCGAGGAGCTTGTCATTGCCTATGCCATGTGGATTAGCCCAAAATTCCACTTGATCGTATTACGTGCGTTCTTAGCAATGCACCGCAACCAAGCACAACAGTTATCTTTGCCAGAACCTGAAAAGAAATTCACCTTTGAATTTACTGAGTATGAACTTCAAGAGCTTGCTTGGTTATGGTTCGCTTTCAAACGTGGCGTCGGCACATTCCAACATATTGAGAGAGCCTTTAACGTTTTAGGCTCAAATATGAGCGGGCAAATCTACGGACAGGCTTACGAATATTTAAGCGTACTACGCTCAACAAACCGAATCTTAAACCGCATTACCAAAGAGTTTGAGATTGACCCTACGACAAACTGGCGTGTATTAAAACACTTGCGAGACTTTAATCCAAAAGCAGTCAAAATCGACTTCTAAAACACCACAAAATCCGACCGCACTTTTCCACAAGAAATCCGTGTGGCGGATTTTTACACCCTAAATTCACTAAATTGATTAAAAAGGAAACAAAAAATGGAAAAATTTACTGATGTATTCGCAGAAATTACACGCCCTTTAGCAAAGCTTGCCTGTGCGATTTTTATCACCTTCCTGATTGGCGGAATCTCCTATTGTTTTGCAAGCGAGCCAACAGCACTAGAACGTGAAAGAGCGAGAGTGCAGTGGATTGCTGAAAACGGTGAGTATCAAAAGAATTTAACCGAAGAAGGCGAAAAACAGGCTCGTGCTTACGTATCTATTAAACAAGCTGAAATTAATAAGGAATTGAAATGAAACTACCTTTTAAAACCAACAGCGAACTTGCCGCCAAAGAAGAGCGCAAGAAAAATTATCAATCCGCTTATGTGCTTTGGAAAAAAGCATCAAAGCTAACCGGAAAAGAGATAAATAAGCACTGGTGCATGAGCCGTGCGGAATGGTGTCAAAAAATGCACCAAGAAGAAGTGAAACTTAAAACGAGAAAAATCTATGTACCTCATTAATACCTATTATGGCCATACCATTGACTACATCAAACCGGATCCTAACGAAATTGATATTCGTGATATTGCGCATAACCTTAGTTTTGAAAACCGCTTTATTGGTCAAACTGCTGAACCTTATAGCGTAGCTCAGCATTGTGTACTTGGTAGCTACATTTTTGAAGAAATGGGATTGCCTGAGCTTGCATTTCTTTTCCTACTGCACGATGCGGCAGAAGCATACTTGAAAGATATTCCGACTCCGCTCAAACATTTGCTAAGTGAGCCTTATCGCAATATTGAAGATCGCTTTAATTTAGCAATCCACCAGCGTTTTAATGTTGAGTATAAAAAATTACCAGCAATTAAATCTATGGATTTATCTATGCTTGCAACGGAAAAAGAACAGTTACTTCCACCAGCATCTGTAGAGTGGCCACAATTGAAAGGTGTCTCTCCGGCAAATATCGCAATTGTTTTTTGGCAACCACATCAAGCTGAATCAGCATATCTTGCCCAATTTAAACACTTAACTGAGATTTTAAACTATGGCGACAAGTAAGAAACCGCGTAAAAAGCACGATAAAAATGCCAACATTAAACGGCAGAGCGACAGAATATGTCGCAACTCTCTTGTGCTTTCAGTTATTGGATTAGGAAACGACGGCACAGAATGGATAAAAAATAACATTCCACAGGATAGAACAACGGCCACTGAACAAGATTTTGAACTGATGTATAACAAATCTCGACCATGGTCGTTTGTTTTCGGTGTTATTTGCCGTGATCAACTTGGAAGAGGTTATATAAAATTTGAATATCAATCTCTTGCTAATCAATTTGCATTCACCGCACCTGAAATGACTGATTATGTCAATGACAATATCAATGCCATTTTAAACGATGTAAACGAAGAGCATGTGCTCTCCCCTTTCCTTATTGCTTCACCAGAGAAAAAAGAGTTTACAGATGATTACATCAAAAAACTTTTAACCTGGAAGAAAGTTGAAACAACGCTCAAAACACCATTTGAGATTAAAGCATTGCGTGAAGAAGGAATGGCCGCATTACGTGAAATAGATCCAACAGCTTACACAGATAAAGCAACTTGGACGATTCTTCGTAAAAATGGCTGTAATGATTTTGCCGATATGCGATTAGTTGGATTAGAGAAATATCAACACTGCAAAGGAATCGGTAAAAAACGCATTCAAAGTCTGATTGATGGCTACCACGCATTAATTAATGACGAAAAATTAATTCCAAAATTGACCGCACTTCGTGAATTTGAAACTCAAATTTATATCCACCAACAAACAATGGCCCGATTAAATCGAGCTGCACAAATGTAGGAGAACCACATGGCTAAATTTATCAAACTAACTAATACGGATGAATCAGATATTTTCATCAACGTAGAACAAATTCAAACCATCACTAAAGATGAAAATGACACAGCTATTCAATTTGAAGATGGCACTATCTTTGTAAAAGAAACACCGGAACGAATTATTCACTCAATCCAATCTGGCGGTTCGGTTAATGAATTACCCGTTGTTGATGTCATGACCGCTAAGTAAAAAAACGACCGCACTTTTGGGGAGTAAAAAATGAAACCAATTCTAGATGCTTGCTGTGGCGGAAGAATGTTTTACTTTGACAAGCATAATCCGAATGTGCTTTTTGCAGATATAAGAAAACAAAAACTAAGTTTTAAGGATCATGACAAAATTAGACATTTAGAAGTATCGCCTGATGTAATCCATGATTTTACAGATATGCCGTACCCGGACAAATCATTTAAGTGCGTGATTTTTGATCCACCTCACTTAATAAAAGGTGGTGACAAATCTTGGTTGGTCAAAAAATACGGGCGACTTGACGAGGATTGGCGAACGCAGCTTAAAAAAGGTTTTGATGAGTGTATGAGGGTGCTTGATGATTTCGGCACCCTTATTTTCAAGTGGAATGAAACGCAAATAACGGTCAATGAGATTTTAAAAATTATCGGCGTAAATCCAATAATTGGACATAAATCTGGGCGCCTGAATAATACACATTGGATGTTGTTTGTTAAGTGTGTTAGTTGATTAATTGGAGATGACAAAATGACCAAATATTTTTCAGTGGATATATCAAACGATATCCACATTATTAATTTGTGTGAAACATTAGAGCAAGCAAGAGAGACTTGTTTGGCCGGTGCCACTGATGCGCACGAATTTGCAGATGATATGGACGAATACGAAAATTATGAGAGTAATGATTTACCGTATGCCGTTTATGGTGTGGTTTTAGGTAAGGCCGAATGCAAGAAAAAAACGTTAACAGAAGAGGAGAAAGATGAGCGCTGTTCCGATTTTGATTACGTCCTTGAAAAACCAAAAATTGTAGATTATCCGAAAGATGACGACTGGATTAAGTGTAGTGAGAGATTGCCGGGCGAGTACGAAAGTGTAATTGTTTTTACCCCACCGGATGATGTAAGGGCGGCATGGTTACGCTATGACGACAAATGCGAAAAAGGATATTATTTTACCGATATAAATATACCTTATGATTTTGTTACCCACTGGCAACCACTCCCTCCACCACCAACAGAATAACCAACGACCGCCAAAGTGCGGTCTTTTTTTAAGGAGAACTTATGAAACCGTTTAATTTACGAGAAGCCTTAGCCGGCAAGCCGTGTGTAAGCAAAAATGGAAAAATCATCTATATTTTTAAAGATGTTAGAGAGTTTGGCTTTGATGATGACACCCCTCTTGTAGGGTTAATCATATTTAACAAAAACAATAATATGCTGACACATTGGAGCGATGACGGAAAGAATTGCTCATCCGATAATTATCATATCGTGGGAATGTATGAAGAGCCCGAACTAACATCCGAACAGGCCTTGGAAAAGGCTTATCAGGAGGGGTTGAGAGTTAGACTTAATGACGGATTTGAATATCCCGTTATCGGAAAAGCTAGAGGCGGTAGTTATTTACTTGGCGATGAGCGTAATACATATATCATGTGGCGCGAAGATTTTGGGAAACCAGAAATTTGTCGAGAAGATACCGCGGAACCATCTCCAAAGTCCAACACAATCACCGTTACGCTACCGAAGCCGTTTAAGCCGAAAGTTGGCGAAAAATACTTTTTCATTAGAGTAGTAGGACTATTTTTTGGTTTTGATATAGACGAGTTCGAATTTGATGATAGTGAGTTTTGCATCCATCACTCAACCGCAGGTCGGTGTTTTCGCACTAAATCTGACGCCCAAGCATGGCTAGATGCCATGGCAAACGCTTTAGACGATTAATTTAGACCGCACTTTTGTGCGGTTTTTTATTTCTATCAACAACAAAGAGGAAAAAGAAAAAATGAAAAAATCAATCATTCATGTTGTGGCCGCAAGCGCTATCGCCGCGTCATTATCCGCCTGCTCACCATTTTCGGTTGATGAAGGGGAAATTGGCTTAGTGACCCGTTATGGCGAAATTCAAGAAACGAAATCGGCAGGGTTACACTGGCGCAGTTGGCTTGAAGATGATGTTGTATTTAGCACGCGTGAGCAAAAGGTCACTATTGGAAAATTCGATGACGTTGGCGATATTACCTCTGGCATTTCCGCTTATACCCGAGACACACAAACCGTCACCACGGCACTAACCATCACGTTCAAATTAACCGACCCAGTGGCAGTTTACAAAAACTACCGCAATACAGATAACATGATCAATCAACTTCTTGAGCCACGTAGTCGTCAAGCGTTGGAAATTGTGTTTTCACGCTATTCCGCGCAGTTGGCGTTGGAAAATCGGGCGCAATTAACCAACGATATTACGGCGCAAATCCGAGAGGCAGTGAAAGGTTATCCTATTGAAATTACTGCGGTTCAAAGCGTGATCAACTTCAACAAAGAATATGAAAAACGTGTGGAAGAAAGTGTTCAAAAGAACGTCGCAATTCAAACCGAAGAGCGCAATTTGATTATTCAGCAGAAAAAAGCCGAAATCGCCCGCGTTGATGCCCAAGCAAAAGCCGACGCCGAAGTGATTCAAGCCAAAGCTGATGCGGAAAAAGTACGGTTAGCCGGTGAAGCGGAAGCCGCCGCTATCCGAGCAAAAGGTGAAGCGCTGAAAGAAAACCGTCAACTTGTGGAACTGACTGCGGCGGAAAAGTGGAATGGCGTATTGCCGACAACCATGACACCAAGCGGAAGTGTGCCATTTGTTAAGGTTGGTCAATAATGTCAGGTTGGTTAGCTGGCGTTGTTTTAAGTGGGGTGGCATTAGCCATCCTTTTTATTATGTTTTATCTAGATAAAATGGAGTAACAAAATGTATTTCTTGGGAGTTCTTTCCGGAATTGCAATCGCATTTGCCGCACAAGCTTTCTTTCGTCAGTACAAGTTAACGGAAAGAAATAAAGAAGATTAATTGTTAATAAGCCGTCCGAAAGGGCGGTTTTTTATTGGAGGAAATATGGGAAGAGAATTTTTTGATGAATACTGCAGTCCAGAATTATTAGTGTTAATAACTGGATATGTTTGTCCTAAATATCAGATGAAAAGTTTAAATGAATTCGGGATTCCTTTTCTTCATCCAAAAGGAAATAGAAAGTTCCCACTTGTGTTACGATCTGACGGTGACAAGATTTTGAAGGGTGAGAAAGTGCAGCAGGTGACCCAAATAAAGGAAAGAAGGCGGTCTGCAGTATTAAGTTAGTAAGGGGGATATTATGGCACGTCCAAGAAAACGAATTAATCAAGGATTGCCACAAGGTTTAGTGTGTCGGAATCGAAAAAGAGCGGATGGCTCAATCGTGGTTTATTACTACTACACGATGGCCGATAAAAAAGAAGTTGCTTTAGGAAAAGATAAGCACATTGCTATTCTGGAAGCGGCAAAGCTGAATATGCAGTATCTGACGAAAAAAGATAATATCCTTTTTATTGAAGTGCTTGAGCGATATGAAAAAGAAGTTGTGCCGCTTAAAAAAGCGAAGAATACTAGAAACTCAAACATTCAGGCTATAAAGAAATTACGCCAATACTTCCAAGATCCACCGTTTACCCTTGATGAAATAGAGCCTATACACATTCGTGAATATTTAGATTGGAGAAAAGACGTTAAACCAACCGCAAATATCGAAGTTGGGTTATTTGGCCACATTTGGAGCATGGCGAGGGAATGGGGTTACACTGAAAAGATCAGCCCATCTACAGGGGTTAAAAAATTCAAAGTGAATTATCGTGATGTGTACATTGAAGATTATATTCTAGATAAAATCTACGACTGCGCAACAGGGGATATGAAGGATATTATGGATGTGATGTATTTAACCGGACAACGTCCAATAGACGTGGTTAAAATCCATAGTTCTCATATTTACAACGATTTACTGCATATTACACAGCAAAAAACAGGTAAACGTGTTGCTATTAAAGTTATAGGTAAACTAAAAGAGATTATCGACAAGAGGATCACTGAAGAAAATCAGTTTCTGTTTACGAATAAATGGGGGCGAAAACTAGAGCGGAGATCGCTTACAGATTATTTCAAAGACACCCGTAATGCGGCATCAAGAAAATATAAAGAGCTAGCCGAAGAGATCAACCAAGTGCAACTGAGAGATCTTCGCGCGAAAGCAGCAACAGACCTTTCATTAATGATTGATGATGAACGAGCAAGAAAACAACTTGGCCATACTTCTGCACGTACCACTCAACATTACATCAGAAAAGAAAAACCACTCAATCCAACCAAATAAAAAAGGCTCTTCACATGAAGGGCCTTTTTTGTCACAAATCACGTTCCGAAACGTTTTTAAAACTCATTGATTTTATTAATCTTTAAAACCTAAAAATAAGAAAAGGTTTCGGAATTAAAATTGACTTTAGATAGCGTAAATACTGGATTATGCTCTTTTGAAGTCAATGTGAACCAATTTTGGTTTGAATGGGTGACGTTGCATTGCTTGAACTTTCACTGCAACTTCTTTACCTTCAACCACTAAAGTGATTACATCGCTATAGAAAGAATCGTGAGCTTGTGCGTTGTTTAATTCATCGTGGTTTAAGATGATTGAAACAGGTGCTTCGCTGCCACCATAAATGATTGCAGGGATTTGACCGTTGTGACGCAGGCGGCGGCTCGCACCCTTACCTTGCGCTTGACGAACTTCAGCGTTAAATTTAAATGCCATTTTAATGTTCTCTTGATTAAAAGTTTAAAATAAAAAATTGCAGGCGACCCAGCAATTTTCCTAAATTTGCTCAAAGACAAACCTTGAGAGCGACGGATTATAAAATATTCAGCCTCACAATGCAAATTTACACAGCAAATTTTTTCTAGGCTTTTCAAGGCAAAGCGATTAAAATAAGCCCCAATTTTTAATTAATTTTAACTAACTGATTGTAAGTGGGTTTCAAATGGAATTTCTTATCAGCTTTTTTACCGATTACGGTTATTGGGCGGTGCTATTTGTTCTGATTATTTGTGGCTTTGGTGTACCCATTCCAGAAGATATCACGCTTGTTTCCGGCGGTGTGATTGCTGGCCTCTATCCTGAAAGTGTCAATTCCCACTTAATGTTAGTCGTGAGTATGATTGGCGTACTTGCCGGTGATTCAACCATGTACTGGCTTGGCCGCATTTACGGTACGCGTATTTTGCGTTTTCGTCCAATGCGTAAACTAGTCACCTTAGAACGCCTCAAAATGGTTCGTGAAAAGTTTGACCAATACGGCAACCGTGTTCTATTTGTGGCTCGTTTCTTACCTGGTTTACGCGCACCAATTTATATGGTATCTGGCATTACCCGCCGCGTCAGCTACACCCGCTTTGTATTAATTGATTTCTGTGCTGCGATTATTTCCGTACCAATTTGGGTTTATCTTGGCGAATTTGGTGCAAGAAATTTAGACTGGCTCCATGAGCAAATCCAAAAAGGTCAGCTTGTGATTTATATCCTTGTTGGTGCATTAGCGGTTTTCTTATTCTGGAAATGGAAAAAAGCAAAGAAGTCCAAAGCTAACTAATCTCATACAATAAAAAGTGTGGTAAAAAACAACATCGTTTTCTACCGCACTTTTTTCATTCCAACTAAGCTTTAGCGGCTAAATACCGTTCCACCGTATCCACAATCGCTTGTGTTTGCGGATCGATTTCGATATTCACTAAATCGCCAATTTGGCGTTTGCCGATCAGTGTTCGGTGTAAAGTTTCAGGGATTAAATTCACGCAGAATTCATCGTCTTTGACTTCACCGATAGTAAGACTGATGCCGTCAATCGCGATAAATCCTTTCGTAAGGATATATTTCATCACGTCTTTATTGGGTAATTTAAACCAAACCTGACGATTGTTTTCGCTTTCGATAATTTGTGAAACGCTCGCAGTGCAATAAACGTGGCCCGATAAAATATGTCCGCCAATTTCAGCCCCCATTTGCATTGCGCGTTCGATATTCACAAAATCCCCTGCTTTTAAGCTGCCGAGATTGGTGATACGCAAGGTTTCCTGCATTAGGTCAAAGCTCACAAGATCGTCATGAATTTCAGTTACTGTTAAGCACACACCGTTATTCGCCACGGATGCACCGATTTCTAAGCCTTTTCGCATTTCAGCTGGTAATTTTACGATCTGTGTTCTAAAATTATCACTGTCTTTAATTGCATAAATTTGGGCGATGCCCTGTACAATACCTGTAAACATTATTATTCCTTCATTAAAAATTTTTCCAATATTATAGCAAATTTATGAATTCTCGTCTTTTTTCTCAATACCGTATTGATATTCAAAAACTTATCCGAATTGCGACACCTATCGGGCTTGCTCAATTAGCTCAAACAGGCATGGGCACCGTAGATGTGATTATGGCGGGGCGTGTGAGCTCTGCAGATGTAGGCGGTGTCGGTATTGGTGCCTCTATTTGGTTACCTTTGGTACTTTTCGGGCAAGGATTATTACTCGCCTTACCACCAACAATTTCCTATTTAAACGGTTCTGGACAACGTCATCGCATTGCTCACCAAGTGAGACAAGGCCTTTGGATTTCATTTTTAGTAATGATTCCCCTAGCACTCATCATCTATCATAATGATTTCATATTACAGTTTATGAATATGGATGCCCACATGGCTGATGTGACGATGAACTATTTGCGTGCGATGGTGTGGGGCTTGCCTGCCTATTTATTGCTGATTAATTTCCGCTGTTTGAATGATGGCATTGCCAAAACAAAACCCGCCATGGTAATAACCTTCATGGGGTTAATGCTGAACATTCCGCTGAATTATATGTTTATTTACGGCAAATTTGGTGCGCCTGCATTGGGCGGTGTCGGTTGTGGTGTGGCAACAGCTATTGTCAACTGGGCAATGGCAATCTTAATGATTACCTACTCTGCCAAAAACTATAATGAACGTAGTTTGAAAGTCTTTGAAAAGATTATTGAAAAACCAGACATCAAAACTCTGAAAAAATTGACCGCACTTGGCTTGCCGATCGCGATTGCGCTGTGCAGTGAAGTCTCACTATTTGCGTTAAGTAGTTTATTACTTTCCCCATTAGGTGCAGATGTGGTCGCCAGCCACCAAATTGCCTTAAACACTAGTGCCGTAGCCTTTATGTTCCCTATGTCTATTGCGATGGCTGCAACCATTTTAG
>ERZ1036449.618-NODE-618-length-10732-cov-4.870657_pt1 | contig 10732 bp, 7 predicted proteins | sample MGYA00514227_ERZ1036449 | MGnify/ENA primary metagenome ERZ1036449 (study PRJEB33795, sample SAMN09464923) | human gut metagenome | host: Homo sapiens | place: USA: Stanford, California | collected 2016-07 | study: EMG produced TPA metagenomics assembly of the...
TTACTTTGTTATACCAGCTAATCCGGATCCGTTCTCAATAATGGCAATTGAAACTTTGTCAACTGTACTTCCAAGATGGGGACATTGGAAAAATTCAGCTACAGACCTTTTCTCAAGTTCAGCTTATTCTTTGAGAAATGGCATGCCTAAGTTTATAGGTACGATAATACAACGATTTAATATTCGTAATGGTAAAGCGGCAAAACCATATAGAGATAACATTGATGAAATAAAAACTAAGGTTAGAAATGTATTAGTTCCTAAGCTAAGTGTTGCAAATATGTTAATTTCTCCTAATAAGTATCTAGATCAAGATTTTTGTTTGGAGGAAATTCCTGATTTTGGTGGTTTACTTCCTAAGTCCTTTGAAGCTGGTGTTCCAGTTTATGCTTTAGATGATGGAGACATTAATGAAACGGGAATTGTTTTAGATGGTTTGAAATCTAAATCTAAAGATTTAAATGATAAGATTACCTCTATAGCAACAAAAATTAAGGTTATGACCGATGAATAATGCAAAAGCTCGCTTTAATGAGGAAATAATCAGAATAAAGGATTTATCTCTTATAAGTAAGTTTTTGAAAGAAAATGAATACCCTAACCAAGAACATTATGATGAAATAAATCGAACTCAGTTAGTTTGGGCTGTAAGTGCTTTTGATAAATTACTTCATGAGTTAATTAACATAGGGGTGAGTGATATTTTTTTTGGAAACCGTGCAGCTACAAAAAAGTATTCTAACGAAAGTCTTCCTATCTCTGTTATGACTTCTATTTATAATAAGGATCTTATTAGTGCATCCATGATATTTAAAGATGCTATATATGCGAAATTGAGAGTACTTTCTTTCCAGAGTCCTGATAAAATCGCTGATGGACTTAGTTTTATTTGGGATGAAAACCAAAAATGGCAAAAGCTAGCTGATAAGCTAGGTTCTAATGATGTAACAGTTAAACAGAGGTTAAACCTAGTTGTAACTAGAAGAAATGCTATCGTTCATGAGGCAGATTTAAATCCTGTTTCTTTAAATAAGCAGGATATAAAAAGTGAAGATATTATTGAAATTGTCAATTTTTTAGAAAAACTGGGAAATGTTATATGTGATTATGTAATTTAAATTGTTTATATCACGATTATCTCTCACATAGGATACATTTTTCCTGAGTGTACCTTTTCCTTTATAATCTAGCATATTGCTATGTTAGCAGTTTAGCTATAGCAACAAAAAAACGGTCAAAAATCACAAAGAATTTTGACCGCTCTTTTTATTACTTTTACTTACGTATTATTTTTGTTTTTTCAAAAATTCAACGCCAGTATCTGGGAAGTCGGTGAATACGCCAGTTGCACCAGATTTATTCAATAACGCATCGTACATTTGATTTACGTCAGTGAAGAATTCAGGTAACGCATCTTTACGCACGGTGTATGGGTGTAATTCCACTTTGTATTGTGCGAGTTCTTTCACTAATGGGGTGTACACGATATTACCTGGTTTAGATTTTTCTTTATCTACTAACATGTACCAGCCTGGGCCAACGCCATCAGCATATTTCACCACTTCTGCCATTGCACCTGGTTTGAACATCCAATCGTAATCGTAGTTCACCCATTTACCTTTCGCATCTTTTTCTTCAGTTTCATGCCAATCGGTGTATGCCACTAATTGAACAAGTTTTAAATCCATGCCCATTTTTGGTAGCAATTCATTTTTGATACGTTTTAACTCATTAAAGTCGAAGGTTTGTAAGTAAACCATGTCAGATTTCTTGTCGTAACCGTATTTTTTCAACACTTTAAGGGTTTCAACTGCAATGTCTTTGCCATTTTGGTGGTGGAACCAAGGTGCTTTGATTTCAGGGTAGATACCCACTTTTTTACCAGTAGATTTTTCTAAACCTTGGATAAATTCCAATTCATCTTCAAAAGTATGGATTTTGAAGTGTGATTTCCAAAGTGGGAAACGGCCCGGATATACTGCAACTTGTTTACCGTCTTTAGTTTCAAAGTTTTCAGTCATATTTAAACTTTGAATTTCTTTTAAGGTGAAGTCGATTACATAGTAACGACCATCTTTACGATGACGATTTGGGAATTTTTTCGCGACGTCAGTTAATCCGTCTAAGAAGTGGTCATGGATAACCACTAAACGACCATCTTTTGTCATCGCTAAGTCTTGTTCTAAGTAGTCTGCGTGTTGTGCAAATGCAAGCGCTTTAGATTCAAGCGTATGCTCTGGTAAGTAACCACTTGCACCACGGTGAGCAATGATAATTTTGTCTGATTTCATAGTGTCCACAGAAGAGTGTGCGCTACATCCTGCAAGTACGCCTACAGCTAATAAAGAAAGCGCTAAAGTTTTGAGTTTCATAAGCATTTCTCCTTGAAAGTGCGGTTAAAAATTCAGTTGTTTTTTTTGTAATAAAAAAGGCGGCAAGCCTTAGCCTGTCGCCTTTAATTTATAGATTATTTAGTGCCGTAGGTATCGCCTAATCTTGCTTTGTGTTTACCTTCTTCAACCATTACGATGAAGAGTAATAACACCGCTAAGATACCACCACCGATCATGACGTAGAAACCACCGTCCCAACCGTAGTGTTGCGCTGCCCAACCGATAACAGCTGAAGCTGAAACTGTACCACCTAAGTAACCGAATAAACCGGTGAAACCTGCTGCTGTACCTGCTGCTTTTTTCGGTGCAAGCTCAAGCGCGTGTAAGCCGATTAACATTACAGGGCCGTAGATTAAGAAGCCGATTAAGGTCATTAAGATGAAGTCAGTTAATTGATATGGGTTTTCATACCAAGCTGCATAGTTTGCAAGCTCTGCTTCAGGTGTAGCTGGGTTCATCCAGTATGCTACAACTGCTGCTGTAGTTAAGATCATGAAGATGAAACCGGTTAAACCACGTTTACCTTTGAAGACTTTATCTGATACCCAACCACATAATAATGTACCTGGAACTGCTGCTAATTCATAGATTGTGTAAGCCCATGCGGTACCTTTGATGTTGAAGTGTTTTACTTCACTTAAGTAAACCGGAGACCATTTTAATACGCCGTAGCGGATTAAGTATACGAATACGTTAGCAATCGCGATGTACCATAACAATTTGTTTTTCAATACATAGGTTACGAAGATTTCTTTTGTGCTTAAATCGTTTTCGTAAGTTTTTTCGTTATAGTCATCTGGGTAGTCATTACGCCATTTTTCGATTGATGGTAAACCACAAGATTGTGGAGTATCACGCATCACGAAGTAAACTGGAATTGCACAGATCATTGCAGCAATACCCGGATAGTAGAGGGATTGTTGCCAAATGTCTTTTGCTTGTGCTTCGATACCATGAGTGCTGAAGAACACGGCACTTGCTAATAGCACCATTGCACCCGGCATCATACCACCGATGTTGTGTGCGGTATTCCAGATAGATACGATAGTACCGCGTTCTGATTTAGACCACCAGTGTACCATTGTACGACCACATGGAGGCCAACCCATACCTTGGAACCAACCATTTAAGAAGATCATTACCCACATGATGGCAATACCTGAAGTTGCCCACGGGAATAAACCCATCATGGTCATACAAAGACCAGAAAGCAATAAACCAAATGGTAAGAATACACGAGGGTTCGAACGGTCAGACATACCTGCCATGACGAACTTAGATAAACCATAGGCAAGACCAGCTGCAGAGCCGATAACACCTAATTCCGCTTTTGAGTACAAGCCGGCTTGAATTAAACCAGGTTGTGCTAAGTCAAAGTTTGCACGTACAAAATAGTAAGCGGCATAACCAAAGAAGATCCCTGCAAACACTTGCCAACGTAAGCGTTTATACGTGGAATCAATTTTCTCCGCTGGAAGTTCCGCAATATGCGGAGCGGGTTTAAATGGTCCAAACATAATTTCTCTCCAATATCATTTTAATTATGAGTCCACCCCCATGGTGGGGATAGCGTGCATAATAAAATAAAAATAGAAATTAAAAAGGGAAATAATTCAAAAATGTGATGCATTTCACAAAATATTTTTTAACAAATGAGCGAATTCGAAAATTGTGTGATCTGTCTCACAAAACAGCTTTCTTTTTCGCTCAAAATGTTGTGAATTTAACCGCTCTCTCATACAATAGCCATCGAATTTGTAACAGTTTTTACGTTTCTTTTTATTAATATTTTGGCTTTGGGGGTAACAATGGGATTATCGCCTAATATGTATCGTGATGTGGGTGATTTTTCACCTATCTCGACGGATGTGATTATCATTGGTGGCGGTGCGACAGGTGCGGGGATTGCTCGTGACTGTGCATTGCGTGGAATTAACTGTATTTTATTAGAGCGTCGTGATATTGCGACAGGCGCAACAGGGCGTAACCACGGTTTATTACATAGTGGTGCGCGTTATGCCGTGAACGATCAGGAATCAGCAGAAGAATGTATTAAAGAAAATAAAATTCTGCGCAATATCGCTCGTCACTGTGTGGATGAAACAGAAGGTTTATTTATCACCTTACCTGAAGATTCCCTTGATTATCAAAAAACCTTCATCGAAAGTTGTACCAAATCAGGTATTGAAGCTGTCGCCATTGATCCTAAACTTGCCCAAATTATGGAACCATCAGTCAACCCTGATTTAGTGGGTGCTGTTGTTGTACCAGATGGTTCAATCGATCCTTTCCGTTTAACAGCTTCCAACGTGATGGATGCCACCGAAAATGGCGCGAAAATGTTCACTTATTGCGAAGTGAAAAGCTTAATTCGCGAAGGTGGCAAAGTAATCGGTGTGGATGTTTACGATCACAAAAATCGTGTAAATCGTAAATTCTTTGCGCCATTAGTCGTCAATGCGGGTGGTATTTGGGGACAAGGTATCGCAGAATATGCTGATCTCAAAATCAAAATGTTCCCAGCAAAAGGTGCATTACTTGTCATGGGGCACCGTATCAACAAAATGGTGATTAACCGTTGCCGTAAACCGGCAGATGCGGACATTCTTGTGCCAGGGGATACCATTTGTGTTATCGGTACAACCTCTAGTCGTATTCCTTACGATCAAATCGATAACATGGAAGTCACCCCGGAAGAAGTAGATATCTTATTCCGTGAAGGTGAAAAACTCGCGCCAAGCTTGCGTCATACTCGTGTATTACGTGCTTATGCCGGTGTGCGTCCTTTAGTGGCGTCTGATGATGATCCATCAGGTCGTAACGTAAGTCGCGGTATCGTGTTACTTGACCACGCAGAGCGTGATGGCTTAGACGGCTTTATCACGATCACTGGCGGTAAATTAATGACTTATCGCTTAATGGCTGAATGGGCAACGGATCTGGTTTGTAAAAAACTCAACAAAACAGCACGTTGTACAACCGCTGAGCGTCCATTGCCAGGTTCAACCGAAAGCCGCGCAGAAACCAATCAGAAAGTGATTTCACTTCCAAGTACAATTCGTTATTCAGCCGTGTATCGTCATGGTTCTCGCGCCACTCGTTTATTAGATAAAGAACGTCTCGATCGTTCAATGGTGTGCGAATGTGAAGCCGTGACAGCGGGTGAAGTCCGTTATGCCGTTGATGAATTAAATGTGAATAACTTAGTGGATTTACGTCGCCGTACTCGTGTGGGTATGGGGACTTGCCAAGCTGAGCTTTGCGCATGTCGTGCAGCGGGTTTAATGAACCGTTTTGAAGTGGCAACACCTCGTCAATCGACCACTCAATTAACCGCTTTCATGGAAGAGCGTTGGCGCGGTATTGAGCCTATTGCATGGGGTGAAGCGATTCGTGAAGCGGAATTTACTTCATGGATGTATGGCAGTGTGTTGGGTTTAAATGACGTTCAACCGCTTGAAACTGACAAACAGCAAGGGACGGATAACAATGAATTTTGATGTAGTGATTATTGGTGGCGGCCTTGCAGGTTTAACTTGCGGCATCGCCCTACAAGAACAAGGCAAACGTTGTGTCATTATCAATAACGGCCAAGCAGCGATTGATTTTGCATCCGGCTCATTAGATTTATTAAGCCGTTTACCAAATGGTGCGTTTGTTAAAAATATTCCTGAAAATTTGACCGCACTTGCAGCTCAATTACCACAACACCCTTATAGCATTATGGGTGCTGAACGTGTATTAGCGAAAGCGCAAGATTTCGAGAAATTAGCGGAATCGTTAAATTTAGATTTAATTGGTTCAACCGCAGAAAATCATCTTCGTGTAACGGGTTTAGGTAGCTTACGCGGTGCATGGCTTTCACCAAATAGTGTGCCAACCGTGCAAGGCGAAACCCCATTCCCTTATAAAAAAATTGCGGTTTTAGGCATTGAAGGCTATCACGATTTCCAACCAGAATTATTGGCAGATAACCTCACGCTCAATCCACAATTTGCACATTGTGAAGTGAAAACCGGCTTTTTAAATATCCCTGAATTAGATCAGTTACGTGCAAACTCTCGTGAGTTCCGCAGTGTAAACATTGCTCAAGTTTTAGAATATAAACTGAAATTTGATGATCTTGTAGCTGAAATGAAAGAAGCGGCGAAAGGTAATGAAGCCATTTTCTTGCCAGCATGTTTCGGCTTAGAAAATCAAGAGTTTATGGAGTCACTTCGTAAAGCAACTGGCTTACCATTATTTGAATTGCCAACTTTACCGCCTTCTTTATTAGGTATGCGTCAACGTATTCAATTACGTCATCGTTTTGAGAAATTAGGCGGACTCATGATGAATGGTGATAGCGCATTAAAAGCACATTTTCATGGCAATAAAGTTCGTGCTATTCAAACGCGTTTGCACGAAGAGGAAGAAATCACAGCAGAACATTTTGTCTTAGCTTCTGGCAGTTTCTTCAGTAAAGGTTTAGTTTCTGAATTCGATAAAATCTACGAACCCGTATTCCATTCTGACATCATCGGTGTGGAAGGTTTTAACGATACGGATCGCTTTACTTGGACTGATCACCGTTTCTCAAATCCACAACCGTACCAATCTGCGGGCGTGGCGATTAATGCGCAATGCCAAGTACAAAAGAGCGGTCAATTTTTAACGAATTTATATGCGGTGGGTAATGTGATTGGTGGTTTCAATGCCCTAGAGCTTGGTTGTGGTTCTGGCGTAGCAGTGGTAACAGCGCTTGCTGTTGCTGATGAAATTCTTCACAACACACATTAAGGAGGCGTTATGAACATTCAACAATTAATTGAAAATGCAAAACAATCCCTTAATGCACCACAACATCATCATGCCTTTGATGAGAGTTTTGAAAGTTGTATTAAATGTACGGCTTGTACAGCAGTGTGTCCGGTTTCGCGTCAGAATCCAAACTATCCAGGTCCAAAACAATCGGGGCCGGATGGTGAGCGTTTACGCTTAAAATCAGCCGAGCTTTATGATGAAGCATTGAAATACTGTACTAATTGTAAACGTTGTGAAATTGCCTGTCCGTCTGATGTAAAAATCGGTGACATTATTGTTCGCGCAAGAAACAAATACCTTGCTCAACAACACAAGCCCGCAGTGCAAAAATTACGTGATGCGATTTTAAGTAACACCGATATTATGGGGTCACTTAATACACCGCTTGCACCAATTGTGAATACGATTACAGGCTTGAAAGCGACAAAATTTGTGTTGGAAAAAGCGTTAAAAATCAGTCGTCATCGTACATTACCAAAATATTCCTTTGGTACGTTCCGCAGCTGGTATATGAAAAAAATGTTGGAAAGCCAACAAAAATTCGAACGTAAAGTGGCGTATTATCATGGCTGTTATGTGAACTACAATAACCCACAATTGGGCAAAGAATTTATTCAAGTATTCAATGCCATGGATATTGGCGTGGTATTATTGGAAAAAGAAAAATGCTGTGGCTTGCCATTAAGCGTGAACCAGTTCCCAGAACGAGCGAAGAAAATCGCACAATTTAATACCGATTACATCAGCAAAATGGTGGATGAAAATGGCTTGGATGTGATCAGTGAAGCATCAAGTTGTGCCTTAAATTTACGTGATGAATATCATCATATTTTAGGTATCGACAATGCGAAAGTTCGTCCGCATATTCACATGGTGACACCATTCTTATATCAACTCTTTAAAGAAGGTAAAACTTTACCACTTAAACCACTGAAATTGCGTGTGGCTTATCACACCGCATGTCACGTGGATAAAGCGGGTTGGGCACCCTACACCTTGGAAGTGTTAAAACAAATTCCAGGTTTAGAAGTAGTGATGCTCCCATCACAATGTTGTGGTATCGCAGGAACATACGGTTTCAAAGAAGAAAACTACGAGGTTTCCCAATCTATCGGTAAAAACTTATTCGATAACATCAATGCAGGCGGATTTGATTACGTAATCTCTGAATGCCAAACTTGTAAATGGCAGATCGATATGTCATCTAACGTGACTTGTATCCATCCATTAACATTATTGTGTATGTCAATGAATCAAGTTTAGTGAAAAGAGCGGAAACTGATAAAAAAAGTGACCGCTCTTTTTGTTATTCAATCCAATATGGAGAATTAATTATGCAAAAAATCTTCAAAGTTTCCTTACTTGCTGTGCTTTCATCCCTTGCGGTCAACAGCTTTGCCAGCACGGCAGAAGTGAAAGTGCTTGAGCCTCAATTAAATTACCAACAACTTCTTACTCAAAGACAGGTTGTGGATGAGTTGCTTGAACAAGCAGTGAAAATCCAAAACTCGCCGGCTCGTGTGTCAAATGCAGGTTTTACGGCGAAACTTCCTTCTAATATGGAGCGTATTGCGGATCTTTTATTGGAAGCGTATAAGCTTGAGCCTTATCGTGTGGATTTTTTGTTTGGCGCAGCGAATGCCAATATTTATAACGGTAATACAGATAAAGCCATTGAGCTTTACCAAAAAGTGCTTGATGTGGCGCCAGATGATGTGAAAGCCCACACTTACTTGGCGGCATGGAATCGTTTTAAAGGCAATCAAGCAGAAACTACTAAACATTTAGAACGCTTAAAACAACTTTCACCAGAAAGTGCGAGCAAATTAGAAAAAGTCTTTGCCGTGATTGATAAAGCAGCTAATCAACCAATTACAGATAAACTGGAAACCAAGTTACCGGCACAATCTGCAATTATTGCATTGGGCTATGCGTTAAACCCAGATGGCAGTATGCATGATATTTTGGTGCAACGTTTAGAGAAAACCTTAGAAATTGCGAATCAAAATCCAGATGCGTTAATTATTGTGACGGGCGGTGTGCCACAAAATAATAAAACCGAAGGGGATTTGATGAAGCAATGGTTGATTGAGAAAGGCGTGGATGCAAGCCGTATTTATTCTGATAACTATGCACGTTCAACTGTTGAAAATGCGCTTTTCTCTCGTTACTCTTTAGCGAAACATAAAATCAAACATGCTGTGTTGATTAGCTCGGGTAGTCATGTTCGTCGTGGACAAGCGTTATTTGAAATTGCGACGCAAGAATCCGGTCCACAAGGTATTGTGATTGAAACGGTCGCAGCATTAGATAAACCGTTAGATCAGCTACAAAAAATTACAGAGAAAGATTTGCTGGGTATTTATCGTGACAGCTTAAAAACCATGGGATTGCCAATGTTTAATAGCGGGCCATTGCAAGATTAATTAATCTTTCCAAAAACAAAAGTGCGGTGAAATTTCACCGCACTTTTTTATCTTCTCGTTCGATTAAAGAATATGTTGATATTGTTCTAACATTTCTTTTGGCCATACGCTTGATTGCACTTCACCAATGTGTTTTTTGTGAAGTAAAAGCATTGCCATACGAGATTGACCGATGCCACCACCGATGGTGAGAGGTAATTTGCCGTTTAATAAATCTTGGTGCCAATCCATTTTTAAGCGATCTTCATCACCGGTTAAACCAACTTGTAAACGCAATGCGGATTCATCTACACGAATACCCATTGAAGAAAGCTCAAACGCTTTACCTAACTCAGCGTTCCACACCAAAATATCACCGTTTAGACCTTTGTAGCCGTTTTCAGATTCTGTTGTCCAGTCATCGTAGTCTGGTGCACGGCCATCATGTGGTTTACCATCTGATAATTTGCCACCGATACCGATTAAGAACACGGCGCCATATTCTTTACAAATCGCATTTTCACGCTCTTTGCTTGAAAGATCTGGGTAGCGTTTCACTAAATCTTCACTATGTACGAAAGTGATTTCTTTTGGCAAGCTTGATGGAATGTCAAAGCGTGCTTCTACCGCTAATTCAGTTAAACGGATTGCACGATAGATAGAACGTACCGTTTCTTTTAAATAAGCAAAGTTACGACGACCTTCAGGAATGACTTTTTCCCAGTCCCATTGGTCCACATAAACAGAGTGAGTTTGATCCAATGAATCTTCATCTGGACGTAATGCTTTCATATGAACAAATAAGCCTTCACCTTCTTTGAAATGGAAACGTGCGAGAGTATGGCGTTTCCATTTAGCTAATGAGTGAACCACTTCATAAACCGCATTTGGGATACATTTCACGTTTACTTGAACAGCTTTCTCAATGCCTGATAAGTTATCTTGCATACCGTTACCAACTTCACTAAGGATTGGACCCTGTACTTCGATAATGCCAAGTTGTTCAATCAAGTTTTGAGTAAAGGTGTTCTTCACAAAGCTGATTTCTTGTTGTTGTAAAATAAACGTCTTTTTCATATTTATCCTTCTTTTTATAATAACTGCTAAGATTTGTTGCGCATTATTTAATGA
>ERZ1036449.632-NODE-632-length-10524-cov-3.230012_pt1 | contig 10524 bp, 9 predicted proteins | sample MGYA00514227_ERZ1036449 | MGnify/ENA primary metagenome ERZ1036449 (study PRJEB33795, sample SAMN09464923) | human gut metagenome | host: Homo sapiens | place: USA: Stanford, California | collected 2016-07 | study: EMG produced TPA metagenomics assembly of the...
ACATAGGGATGCAACGCCACGAAAAGGGAGGCCCGCATCCCGCCCTCCCCTCTCGCGGAGGTGCCGGGAAAACGCGGCGTTAACATATTCTTCACGCCGCTCAGGGTAGGTTGCAGTCCAACCAACCGCAAACGCAGCAAGGAGCGATCTCATGAAAAAAAGGTATCTTTGGGGATTCACGGGCCTTTTACTCTGTGGAATCGTCGGGCTTGCCGAAGCGCATGACGGATACAGGAAACATTCCCCAAACCGTCTCCTCATCCCGCCGCAAACGTATGTGGACAACTGCGGCTCATGCCATACGGCATACTCCGCCCTGCTGCTGCCGTCCGGCTCATGGAAACGGCTCATGGGGGATCTTCCGAACCATTTTGATGCCGCCGTCGAACTCGACGCCGCGGACAAGGAGCAGATCGGCGCGTGGCTTCAAGGCAATGCCGCGGACACGGGAACCACCCGGCGCGGAAGCAAAATTGCCAAAAAACTTCATGGCGACACGCCCGTCAGAATCACGGAAAGCCGTTGGTTCATACACAAGCATGATGATGTTTCACAAGGTTCCATTGCCAAGGCTCAAGGATTGAAGAACTGCGCCGCCTGCCATGCCGATGCCCAGCGAGGCGCCTTCTCGCGGTAGGCGGGAAAGGCCTCGGTGTTTATTGCGGCAAGGCAGATACAGATTGGCTGAAAAAGCCTTTTCCGTGACTCTTGCCCGACTTCACGGCCCCCTTGAAACAGCAGGACGGCAAATGCCGCTGCCGGCATCCGCCGCCCTGCAAAAGAGAGCTCCCCACGTTTTGATTGTCTTGATCCGGGGTCGGCACTCATACGCCCTCTTCGGACGCTGTTTGCTCTATATGCGTCGCAAAGGCACGCCCCGCGCCAAGCAGGGCGGGGAGCATGTACTCGCGGTTAAAACGGATAATCGGCAGGCGGTCGACCGCAACAATATCCATATGGCCCAGTGTGTCCTCAAGGCGGTCAAGGCATTGTATCGCCCCTCGGCCCGTCCCTCCGGCACAGGCGACCAAGAGGCTCTTTTTCCCTTTCAGGAAATGGTTACGGCGCGTCTCGCACCGGCGCAGGCGATCCAGAAAAGCCTTCAGGTTCTCGGCAAGATCGTGCCAGTAGACGGGCGTGATCCAGACAATCGCCTCGGCGGAAACGAGTCTCTGATAGTCTTCCGAAAAATCATCGTTGATCACGCACCTGCCTTCGCTCCTGCAAAGCCCCCACCCATTCCCGCACGCCCGGCAACACCTGATGTCCCGCTTATTCAGGTGCAGAGCCTCGGCCTCACCGCCCGCCTCTGACAGCCCTTTCAAAATGTTGTCTTTGGCGGCAGAGGTCAAACCGTCTTGGTTGGGACTTGCCCATACGACCAATATCGACATGGCAACCTCTCTATCCGTTGAGATTTTCCCGTTTAAAACCACCTGCACGGCAAGCTGAACACTGGGCAGTTTGTTCCGCGCGCTTCATCCCGAAGCTTCGTGGGGGAAACAGTAAAACCGTCGCGCTCTGAAGGTCAAGAACCCGCGCCATATCCTCACTATGTGACGGCACAAACGGTGGCGGGGATTCACGCCGCCTTTGAGATGTTGCCCTTTTTTATTTTGGAGAGGCGCGGAATACCATTTTGATAACATTAATTTGACAAAAGTAACACCTTGACCTATACACAATCATCGCAAAACGCCCAGGGAACCGATGTGGACGGTGACAGGGGCGTTTTCTTTCCCCGTTTTCTCTTTTTATATCAGGATGTAATCCGTTTATGGGCATGGAGGGAATCCGCCCGAAGCCAGTGCCCGCTTGATGCAAAAGACCTCTCATTGACACCGTCGGCGGTGGCCGGTATACCTCGTATTACATTTTTTATAAGCGTAACACTATACTCTACATCTAAGAAAACAACGTGTTACGAAACAGGATCTCGGAACAGTCCGAAGGATCGTGCTCCAAGGAAGGCAGACTATGAACAGCAGACAACTGATGGCTTCTCTCGCACGGAAAACGCTGGTGTTCATCGCCATGATGTTTCTGTTGTCGCTGATCGTTTTCTATGTATCCCGCCTGACCCCCGGCGATCCTCTCCAATCCTTCTACGGCGACGCCATGCAGTCCATGACGACCACGGAACTGGACGCCGCACGGGAACGGCTGGGGCTGAACGGCCCCATCTGGATGCAGTACGCCAAATGGATCGGGAACGTCATGCAGGGGGATTTCGGCATCTCCTTGAAATACAAACGCCCCGTCCTCGATGTCGTTTCTCCGCTTATCGGCAATACGCTCATGCTCGGCGGCATCGCCTACGCGCTGGTCTTTATGCTCGCCATCGCGCTTGCCCTCTTCTGCGCCCGGTTTGAGGACACTTTCATGGATCGGTTCGTCTGCCGCATCGGTACGGTAGCCTTTTATGTGCCCGCCTTCTGGATGGGCGTGGTGCTGGTGCTCGTTTTCAGCGTCAACCTCAAACTGCTGCCGAGCAGCGGTGCCTACGGGATCGGGAAATCCGGCGATATGGCCGACCGCCTGCGTCACCTCGTCCTGCCGCTCATCGTCATGGTGGCGAGCCACCTGTGGTATTACGCTTACATGATCCGCAACAAGCTGCTGGATGAAATCCGCCGAGATTACGTGCTGCTGGCGCGGGCCAAGGGGCTCGGAAGGACACGGGTCCTGCTGAGCCACTGCCTGCGGAACGTGCTCCCCACCATCGTCAGCATCATGGCCATCTCCATCCCCCACGTCCTGAGCGGCACCTATGTGGCGGAATCCGTATTCAACTATCCGGGCATCGGCCTGCTCGCCGTATCCAGCGCCAAATACCATGACTACAACCTGCTGATGCTCATGGTGCTGATCACCGGAGCGATGGTCATGCTGAGCAGCCTTGTCGCGCAGGCCGTCAACGAAGTCATCGATCCGCGCATGAAGTCTTCTGACGGGGTCGTGTGCTGATGGACGCCTCTTCCAACGATGCCTTCACGATCGTCGGGGCCGGGTACAGGGCGCACCAGCCCGCCATACGGAAAAAAGGCTTCTGGGCTCGGCTGAAAGGCAAGCCCACCCTCTCCGTCGCCGTGTTTTCCGTGATCGCCCTCGGCTGCCTTTTTTCCAACCTGATCATCAACCATGATCCCGCCGAACTCTTTCTCATGAACGTCAATGAGGCTCCCAATGCCGAATTCTGGTTCGGCACGGACTCTCTGGGGCGGGACATTTACTCGATCATCTGGTACGGCGGCAGGGCTTCCATCTTCATCGGGCTGATGAGCGCCGCGGTCATTACCCTTATCGGGGTTTCTTACGGCTGCCTGTCCGGGGTCGCCTCCGGCGTGGTGGACAGCGCCATGATGCGGGCGGTGGAACTCCTGCAAAGTGTCCCGGTCCTTCTGTCCCTGCTGCTGATCCTTTCCCTCATGGGCAAACCGAACGAGCTCACCATCGCTCTCGTCATCGGCGTCACCGGCTGGTTCGCCCTGTCCCGCATTGTCCGGAGCGAAGTCCGGCAGATCCGCAACAGCGAGTACATCCTCGCCTCGCGCTGCATGGGCGCGCGGTTTCCCTTCATCATGCGCAAGCACCTCATCCCGAACTTCGTGTCGGCGATCATGTTCGTGGTCATTTCCAGCATCAGCACCAGCATGGCGATGGAAGCGACCTTGAGTTTCCTCGGACTGGGCCTGCCTGTGGACGTGCTCTCATGGGGGAGCATGTTGGCATTGGCCGACCGGGCGCTCCTCCTCAACTCGTGGTGGGTCATCCTCATCCCCGGGGTTTTCCTTGTGGTTACGCTGCTGAGCATCACCAGCATCGGCCATTACTTCCGAAAAAGAAGCAACCAAGGGCCAAGCAACCTATAACCACAGGTCGCCTTTATAAATATAGGCAACGTACGACAATCCGAAAAGGAGAACTTCGTGAAGAGGAACGTATTGACCGCTCCGGTCTTGAAAACGGTTCGCTGGGGCCTCATGTGCCTTGCGCTCTGTCTCGCCTCAATGCCCGCCAACGCCGCCGACGAAATGGCGAACACCCTTGTCTACGCCGGGGAAAACGAGGACACCATCAACCCCCTGCTCAACAACCATCAGGAACTGCCCACAATCATTTTTTCCGGCCTGATGAAATACGACGCCAAGGGCCAGCCGGTTCCCGAGCTCGCCGAGAGCTTCACCTATGATAAAGGGGCGCACACCTATGCCTTCAAGCTGCGCGACGGCGTGAAATGGCACGACGGCAAGCCCCTCACCGTGGAAGACATCCTGTTCACCTACGAAGCGCTGACCAAAGACAAGACGCTGGCCTCATCCATCACCAGCAACTACGAGGACATCAAGTCAATCACGGCGCCTGATGCCCAGACCGTGATCTTCACCTTGTCCAAGCCCAACGCCGCCATGCTGGACAACTTCACCATCGGCATCCTGCCCAAGCACCTGTTCGCGGGCAAGGACATCAACACCGCCCCCGCCAACCAGCACCCCGTGGGCACCGGGCGTTACAAGTTCGTGGAATGGGACACCGCCGGCGGCATGATCATTCTGGAAAAGAACAAGGACTACTACGGCAAGGTGCCGAACATCGACCGGATCGTCTACAAGACCGTCGCCGTCGAAAGCACCAAGGCCCTCATGCTCCAGTCCGGGGAAGCGGATCTGGCGTGGCTGAACGCCAAGTATGCGGACACGTTCCGGGGCAAGGACGGCTACAAGAACATCGACTTCGCCACCGCCGACTACCGTTCCGCCGCTATGGATTTCCATACCGACTTCTGGAAGCGGAACGGCGACTCCATCGGCGTTCTGAACTACGCCCTGAACAAGGACGCCATCGCCAAAAGCGTGCTGAACGGCCAGGGGTTCCCTGCGTTCAGCCCCATCCAGATGAACGCCTACGGCGGCAACAAGGCTGCGGACATCTACCCCTACGATCTCAAGAAATTCGCCGCCGAAATGGAAAAGCTCGGCTGGAAGAAGGGCAAGGACGGCATCTACGAGCGCAACGGGCAGAAGTTCTCGTTCACGATTCAGGTCCGGGACTATGAGGAAGAGCGCGTAGACATCGCCAAGGTCATCGCCAACGAATTGAAGAAAGCCGGGGTCGACATGCAGATCGTCCTCGTCACCAAATTTGACTGGAAGGCCGGGTACAACGGGTTCCTTGCCGGGTTCGCCGCCGAATTCGACCCGGACGGCGTCTACAAGGATTTCGTCACCGGAGCCAGCGACAACACGATGGCCTATTCCAACCCCAAGGTCGACGAACTGCTGAAAAAGGGCCGCGCCACCGAAGATCCGGCCCAGCGCAAGACCATCTACGGCCAGTTTGAGGAAGCCTATGCCGAACGCCCCGGCCACCTGCTGGTCGCGTACCTGAACGGCAACTACGTCAGCATCGCCGGGCTGAAGGGGCTTGATACCGCGCGCGTTCTCGGCCACCATGCCGTGGGCGTCATGTGGAACATCGAAGACTGGACGCTGAACCGCTAACCGCACGCAGCAGGGCCGTCCGGGACATCCGGGCGGCCCCGGCTGCCTTTTCGGAGCACCGAGGAAGACATGGACACCGTATTGGAACTGGAAAACGTTTCCGTTCATTTCGACACACCCGACGGAACCGTTCAGGCCGTCCGGGACGTTTCGCTGTCCCTCAAGAGCGGCGAAACGCTTGCCATCGTGGGCGAATCCGGATGCGGCAAGTCCGTTTTGTGCAAATCGGTCATGAAACTCCTTCCCGGCAATGCCCGGATCAGCGGCAAAATGCTCATCGACGGCAATGACATTGCCCCGTATACCGAAAAACAGATGCGCAAGCTGCGCGGTTCCCTGTTTTCCATGCTGTTTCAGGACCCCATGACCACGCTGAACCCCACGATCCCCATCGGGAAGCAGATCACGGAAGCCGTGCTGAAACACCGCAAAATGAGCCGGGAAGATGCGCAAAAACTGGCCGTGGAGATACTCCACCGCGTAGGCATCGACGATCCAGCCCAGCGGATGCTCTTGCAGCCGCACTATTTTTCCGGAGGGATGCGCCAGCGGTGCGTGCTTGCCATCGCGCTGGCCCTGAACCCGCACATCCTCTTCGCCGACGAACCCACTACGGCGCTGGATGTGACCGTACAAGCGCAGATGCTCGACCTGCTGCGTGATATCCAACGCAAGACCGGCATCGGCATCGTGCTGGTTTCGCACGATCTGGGCGTGGTCGCCCGCATCGCGGACCGGGTCGCCGTGATGTATGCCGGGAAAATCGTCGAGATCGGGACCGCCGAGGAAATCTTTTACGACCCGCGCCACCCGTACACATGGGGGCTGCTAGGCGCCCTTCCCTCTCAGGCCGTAGAAAACGGGGAGCTCAGGGGGATTCCGGGTATGCCGCCGACGCTCCTTGATCCGCCTCCGGGTGACGCCTTCGCCGAACGCAATCAGTATGCCATGAAAATCGATTACGAGCGGATGCCTCCGATGTTCCCCGTTTCCGAAACCCACAGCGCCGCAACATGGCTTCTGGATGAAAGGGCGCCCGCGGTCACGCCTCCCGTCACCATCAAACGCCGCGGTATGGTCCATTGAAGAATCCGGTTCTTTTATCCGTCAGAAACTACAAGCAGCATTTCCCCATCAACAAGTCCCTGACGGTGCACGCCGTCAACGGGATTTCTTTCGACTTGCGAAAGGGGGAAATCTTCGGGCTGGTCGGGGAATCCGGCTGCGGCAAGTCGACGGTGGCGCGCGCCATTATGGGCATTTATACCCCGACGGAAGGCGAGATTTACTTCAAAGACTTTCTGATCTCGGAAAAGCGCTCCTACCGGGAGCACAAGAAAGATATCCAGCGCAATATGCAGGTCATCTTCCAGGACTCTGCGGCGGCCCTGAATCCTCGCATGAAGGTTGCCGACATCATTGCGGAGCCCTTGGTTATCAATCGTGTTTATCCCGATAAGGTCCGGTTGCGGGCCGAAGTGGACAAACTGCTCACGCTTGTCGGGCTGGACACCAGCTACGGCAACAAGTTTCCGGCCGAGATCTCCGGCGGGCAACGCCAGCGCGTCGCCATCGCCCGCAGCATAGCCGTCAACCCCGAACTGATCGTCGCCGACGAGCCCGTTGCGTCACTCGACGTTTCCATACAGGCGCAAATCGTGTCCCTCTTTCAGCACTTGCAGCGGCAGCATGGCTTCACGTTCCTGTTCATCGCGCACGACCTGTCGATGGTCCGCTACCTCTGCGACCGCGTGGGCGTCATGTACGAGGGCAGGCTGGTGGAGCTCGCCCCGGCGAAAGAGCTTTTTGGGAACCCCCTGCATCCCTATACCCGTGCGCTGCTCTCCGCCATTCCCGTACCGGATCCTGTTTACGAACGCTCAAAAAAGATCATCCCCTACACGCATGAAACGGCGGATCTGAGCGGGGAATGGCGGGAAATCCTGCCGGAACATTTTCTGCTCGCCCGGAGTGAGTAAGGCCATATCGCGGGCCGGATTTTACATTTCCGCTACGCATTTCCCTGAACCATCCCGCCGGTAGCGCGGGGAGGCTTCATCCGTACAAGGCACGGACATGGCGTGATCTCCTCTTCCGGATAGGAAAAATTCCCCGGGATGTCTCGCATGGCGCCACCTTGAAGGGCATTCATCTCCGGCAGTATCCTTTTCAATCTCTTTTTTCCGTGCGCTCAACGATATACAGTTCCCCGGCTTTTCCCCTTTCATCATCAATAAGTTCGTTCCATTCGGCAAAAAAGATATCTTTATACGATTCGTATCCCCTTTTATGTAATTCATTTTTCAACCATCCTTCATCCTTTTCCATCATTTCCAGAGCGCCTGTATCTATTGTCCCGTTCGTTATGAGTATATTTGATGTTTTGCGGGCATCTTTTTTCTGAATGGTGGCCTGCCCATTCGGCTCAATCTGCGCATTCCATATATCATAGAGGGAGTGAACGCCCTGGATTCTGGATAATGTCGCAAAATCAGCGATATCAAGACCCAAGAGTTCAAATTTATCCTGTAAATACTTGCCTTTTATCACAACAGGAGTAGGCCTTCCCACTATCATCTTCTGACCGGACTCCGTGTGTATGCGCAGGGCATTTACCCCTAATACCAGAAGTTGCCATATCGCCAATACGATTATGAATTGTACGGTAGTTATGTCCTGATTATAAATAACACCGCCAATGATGCCGCCCATCACGAAATTGCCTATAAGGTCGACCGGGGTCATCTGTGCCAATTGGCAGCGATTGGTCGTCCGCAGCACCCAAAGAAAACCGATCAGCCCTACAGCCAGTTTGATCGCAATGTTCCCGTATGAAAGAAGCGAAGCTATCATGGCACTATCCATTGAACTCTCCAGAAACGTTCTCTCTCAAGCCCTCTAACGGCCTAGGCGTATTCCCTTTGCTCTCCCTTGCCTGTTTTTCGTGGTCCAAGGATACGCCCAGAAAACCTTGCTGTCCGTTATCTTATTCCGGAGGAGGCGATAAACAGCCAGGGCAAGGGGGTGAAATGACGCACTCCAAACTGGAAAAGGCAATCCCATCCGTCATCTATGAAAATCAAACGCTAAACGCCCTTTACATTCCAATGGCCAGCGATTATTGCTTTATGAAAATACTGAGCAAAGGTACCCCATGTCTCGTTTCCGCCATCAGATTTCAGGCATGACCTGACGCCGTCTGCGGTGGGGCTGTATGTCCCCGTCACAGTTGGCGGTGTGCTGATAGCGGCATCCCCTCCCGCCTTTCTTTCCTGACGGACATTCCCCCATCGCTTTTCCCGTATGGTTGCATACGGGCTTTTTTTGTATCTTGTGCGCGGTACACGTTTCACTGCCGCGCGGAGGCTCCGGAATCCTTTCGGAGCGTTCATACACAACAAGCATTGGGAAATGTCCATGTTCGCACCCTTCCGCCGGGCACCCCTTGCCGGGCTTACCGCACACGGCCTGCTCCGGAAACCCTCGGCCGAGCTTCCCTCCTTTGAGGCGGCCTCGTTTTCACGGCACGCCACTCCCCGCCCATCGCGGCCGTGTCCAAGGACAGGGCCTTCGAAGCTCAATGCGTCTGCCCTAAGCCTTTCGCCGATCGGGAAAACTACGCGCTTGTCGAAAACGGTAAGCCCCTCGGCGTTTCCTGATACCCCTGCCTCGAAGAGTTCTTCCGGAGCCGCTTTCTTTCGTGCCCAGAAGCATATGGACATGGGCACGCCCGTGAAGAGCCTCTGCCCGTTCCGGACGGAAGGGCGGGCTCCCGCCACCCCCAAGGGTTCCGCATCCGACGCCGCCCCCATAAGGAGAACCGTATGCCTGTAGCCGGTGTCGATGTCGGCTCCGTAGCCGCCAAAGCCGTTATCTTCGATCCCCAATCGCGTTCGCTGTTGGGCAAGGCCGTCCTGCCCACAGGCTGGAACGCGCGCGAGGCCGGGGAAAAGGGCTGGCCGCCGCCTGTGCCGACGCGGGCGGGATCGCGGCATCCCGTATCGTCGGAACGGGGTACGGGCGCATTTCCCTGCCCTTTGCGGACAAAGTGGTCACGGAGATCACCTGCCACGCACGCGGTGCCGTCCACCTCTTCCCCGGAACGGGCGTTGTGCTCGACATCGGAGGGCAGGACAGCAAGGTCATCAGTACGGCCCCGGACGGCTCGGTGCAGGATTTTCTGATGAACGACAAGTGCGCGGCGGGCACGGGCCGTTTTCTACAGGTCCTTTCCGGCATCCTCGGCATGGAGCTGGCGGAGCTCGGTGAAGCCGCCGGACGGGGAAAGCCCGCCGCCATTTCCAGCATGTGCGCCGTATTCGCGGAGACGGAAATCATCGGCCTGCTTGCGCGGGGTACGCCACCCGCCGATATCGCCGCCGGCGTCTTCCGCTCCATCGCCCGGCGTATGCGGGGCCTTGCCGCCCGCATACCCTTGCGCGGCGAATGCACGTTCACGGGCGGGCTGGCGACAAGCCCTTCGTTCAGCAGGCTGCTTTCCGAAGAACTCGGCGTCCCGGTCAACGTGCCCGAGTATCCGCAACTCGTCGGAGCCATCGGAGCGGCCTTGATTGCCGCCCGCATCTGAACGGCTTCACCACCATACCTTGAAGGAGAACTTTCATGGCATACGCAAGTCTCGAACGGTTCCGCGACATCACCGGGCGCAATGTGCTGGCGCTGCAACAAGCCAAAGAAGCGGGGAAAAAGGTCGTGGGCCAGTACTGCATCTATTCGCCGCTGGAAATCGCCCTTGCCGCAGGAGCCATTCCGGTTTCGCTGTGCGGCACGAAAAACGATTCCATCCCGGTGGCGGAAACCATGCTCCCCCGCTCCCTTTGCCCGCTGATCAAGAGCAGTTTCGGTTTCGCGCTCCAAGACAGCTGTCCCTATCTCGCCGCCTCGGACATCGTGGTGGCGGACACCACCTGCGACGGCAAGAAAAAGATGTACGAACTGCTGGCCGCCTACAAGCCGGTCGTACTGCTCCAGCTTCCGCAGATTCAGGACGGGGACGCCAAGG
>ERZ1036449.643-NODE-643-length-10227-cov-10.832383_pt1 | contig 10227 bp, 8 predicted proteins | sample MGYA00514227_ERZ1036449 | MGnify/ENA primary metagenome ERZ1036449 (study PRJEB33795, sample SAMN09464923) | human gut metagenome | host: Homo sapiens | place: USA: Stanford, California | collected 2016-07 | study: EMG produced TPA metagenomics assembly of the...
CTTTCACTCCGTCCTTCACATTGCCTCTCACCCTGTCTCTCACTCCGTCCTTCACTCCGCCCTTATCTCCCTTTACGCCTTTCCTGCTTCCTATACCCGAATCTGTCCCCACTCTTTTAACCGTCTTTCCAGCCATTTTACCGGACATTCCTCTATCTGCTCTTTTATCCATCTTTCTATCTCCTCGTATTCATCCATAATTTTATGCGCCTACAGCAAATTCCAAGTTACTGTCAGCTTCATTCAAACATGCTTAACCTTTTCTATATCAAAATCCATATGGCCATTCTACCATATATTTCCCCTAATGTATAACCATATAAACCGAATAAATTACATCCTAAAAATCACATCTCCCTGCTGTCAATAACAGGATAACATAAATTTTTGCCATACCTGTTATGAATGCCCTGTCCCCACATCCCCAGCCGCCCCGCCACAAATCCACACCCTTTCCCGCAAAAAAGACCGGATATTTCCCGCAGCACTGCTCTGCATTCTGCAATGCCGCGGGATTACCCAGCCTTTTTCATCCATTTACTATCTTTATCTGTCCAGCCTTTTTTCCAATCCGGCCATCATCAACCGCTCCTGCTTTATCTCAAGGTTTCTCCCCGCTTCTCAATCCTCCTCATCTCTCAAACTGCTCTCGTAGCCTCCGCCAGCCATACTCTCTCATCCTCATCCAAATAAGGGCTAATCTTCTCATACACCTGCTCATGGTACCGGTTCAGCAGCTCTACATCCCGCTCAGACATAATCTCCCTGTCAATTACCTCCAAGTCAATGGGAACGTACGTCAGATACTCAAACCGCAGGAACTGGCCGTATTCATTCTTCTCATCCTCAACACACAAAACCAGATTCTCGGTCCTGATTCCATGGCTTCCCTCAATATACACACCAGGTTCATCCGATGTAATCATACCCGCTTCCATCACCGCATTGTCCTGGCGCTCCGGAACCATTTTGAAGCGGATTCCATTGGGACGTTCATGTACGCTGGACAGGTAGCTCACCCCGTGTCCGGTACCGTGTTCATAGTTAAGCCCCCGTCTCCACAGCGGCTCTCTGGCCGCATAATCAAGGCTGAGTCCGCGGCAGCCATGAAGAAACTTCACATCTCCCAGACGCAGCATACTCATAAGCACCAAGGTAAAATGCTCCTTTTCCTCATCAGTCACAGGCCCCATGGCAATGGTTCTGGTAATGTCGGTGGTCCCTTCATAATACTGGCCGCCGGAATCAATGAGATACAGTCCCCTGGGCTCCAGAGGGATGCTGCTCTCCGGTGTGGCAGAGTAATGGCACATGGCTCCATGTGCTCCATATGCGGATATGGTTGCAAAGCTCAGGCCAATGCATCCCTCCTGGTCCATGCGCAGCTTCCCAAGATAATCCGACACGCTGATTTCGTCCATGGGAATACGCCCCGTATTCTTCTTCAGCCAGTAAATAAACTTGGTCATTGCCACGCCGTCCTTGATGTGGGCCCGCTTTTCATTCTCTATCTCCACATCATTTTTAACCGCCTTCATGGAAGCAGTGGGATTTATCCTGTCGATCACCTTATTGGACCCGTCAATCAGGCGGTATACAGCATAGTTGATACGGCATTTCTCCAGCAGGACTTTCTCGTTTTTAAGCCCCTCCACCATGTCGTATACCCCGTCATAAGGCATCACTGTGACGCCTGTCCGTTCCAGATACTCCCTCACGCTTATGCCCTTTTCATCCTCCAGATACGGATAAGCTTTTCCTTCCAGCACACTGCTGTTGACAAACAGATACAGTTGGTCCATGGTCACCAGAGCGTACGACAGCACCACGGGATTATACAGAATGTCATTGCCTCTGATATTTAACAGCCACGCTATATCATCCAGGGAGGTAAGCACGTGAACAGATGCATGTACCTTTTCCATAGCCTCCCTCACATCCGCTATCTTATCCAATGCGCTCTTTCCCGCATACCTCTCATCCAGAACCCATGCAGGTTCCGCCGACAGCTCAGGGCGTTCCTGCCATATCATGCCTGCCAGGTCTTCCCCGTAGGAAATACGCGCTCCCCGCTCCCTAAGCATTTCCTCCAAAGCAAGCCCTTCAGCCGCATTGACTACCCGGCCGTCAAATCCCAGGCATCCGCCCTCAGGCATCTTATCTTCCAGATATGCTCTCAGTGAGGGGACGCCCTCCTGCCCCATTTTCATCATGGTCACTGTGGAATCCTTTAACTGGGCCGCTGCCTGTACATAGTAACGCCCGTCTACCCAAAGGCATGCTTCGTCCATTGTAATCAGAGCCGTACCGGCCGAGCCGGTAAATCCGGTCATATATTCCCTGCATTTGAAATGCTCTCCCACATATTCGGATTCGTGGAAATCTGCCGTGGGTATCATATACGCATCCATGCCCCGCTCCTTCATCAATTTCCGCAATGCATCCAACCTGTCACGAATCACATTCATAACATTTCCATCCTTCCGTTTCATTCTATCCTTTCCTTCTAACCCTTTTCCTTCTAACCATTTTCCTTCTAACCCCTTTTCTTCTAATCCCTATTCCACTACCTCTATTCCACTCCCCCTGTCTCACCAATCCCTATCCCACCAATCCTTCTATCTCAAATCCCCAACTTATCATCCGTCTCCCTGCACTTATTTCTTCCTCATGGCATCCTCTATGGCCGCCCCAATACCTTCATTGTACGTAGGCTGTGCCCGCATGGCAAAAGACATTTCCTCTGCGCTCAGTCCGTTGGCTATGGCCGTGGCTATTTCCCCAATCATATCCGTAGCCCTGGGGCACATCATCTGTGCTCCCACGATGGTATTTGAATATGCCTCAAATACCAGACGGATAAATCCATTTTCCCCTCCGGTTATGATGGATTTTCCATTTTCCCTCATGGAAAAATGACCGCAGCGCACCTTCAGCCCCTTTTCCCTGGCAATTTCCTCCGTGATGCCGACAGTGGCAATCTCCGGGTCCGTATAGATACAGTTTGGCACAATCGGAAGGGACACATACATACCGTTAGGCACTACCTCCAGCTTAATGCTGTGGGGCCTTCCGGCTATCTTTTCCACCACATATGTACCCTGAGCCGCTGCCACGTGGGCCAGCTGTGTCCTGGCGGACACGTCCCCGATGGCGTAGATTCCCCGCTCGCTTGTCTCAAAATCGCTGTTTACGGCAATCTTCCCGCCTTCCATCTCCAGAGAAATATCCTTGCCTAAAAGCTTCTCCACATTGGGCCGGCGTCCGATGGCCATGAGTATCTGGCCTGCCCTCATTTTGACGGGTTCTCCCTCCCCGTTGGGAGTGATGACGCAGCTTAGCCCGCCCTCTTCCTCCAATATCTCAGTAACCGTGGCATCGCAGTACACGTCAATACCCTTTTGGCGCAGCTCTTTTTCCAGCTCCGCGGACATCACATCATCCATAGGCGCCATCAGATGCTTCTGCTTCTCCACAATTGTCACATGGGAACACAGGTTGTTGAACATAGTGGCAAACTCCACCGCGATAACGCCTCCGCCCATGATTGTCAGCCTGTCAAAATTCCAGCTCTCAGCTGCCAGCAGCCTGTCGCTGTTCCATACGCCCGTAAGGTCCGCGCCGGGAATCCGGCTCATGTAGGGCACTGCGCCTGTAGCTATAATGACAGCATTTCCGCGGAAGAATTCGCGGCCGCCTTCCTTTAGCTCCACCTCCACGGTCCTGTCCCTGCGAAGCACCGCTGTTCCGTAAACAATTTCCACATTCAGCTTCTCAAAGCCGTACTTAATGCCGTCCCTGTATTTGACCACCGCACTTTTCTTATACTTCTGCATTTTCCCAAAATCAAAGGAAATAAAATCCGTAGACACGCCAAATTCATCGCAGCTCTGCATCATATGAAACATATCAGAGGCGTGAAGCAGCGCCTTGGTTGGAATGCATCCTCTGTTTACGCATGTGCCTCCAATCTTCTTTGCCTCTATCACCACAACCTTAAGGCCAAATTCCGCTGCTTTAAGCGCTGCCGTATAGCCCCCTGGCCCGGCTCCTATAATCACTACGTCAAATTCTCTTGCCATACCCGTTCTCCCTTATGTTCTTATAAATTATTCTTTTAAATTATCATGATTACATTATATTTCAATTAATTTCTTCCAAGCATTTCTTCAAAGAAGGCAAGCCTAAATCAGCCCCAAATGCCTGCATGCCTTCCATACCCCGTCCCGGTCAATATCATCTGCCACGTAATCCGCCACAGTCTTAAGCTCCTCCACGGAATTGCCCATGGCAATGCCGATACCTGCCTCACGGACAATTTCATAGTCATTCATGCTGTCTCCAAAGGCCACTGTCTGCTCCAGGCCAATGTCATAGTACTGACACAGCCGTTTCAGCCCCTCTGCCTTGGAAGCCTCCTGCTCCACCACATCCGCCCCCATGTTCCCGGAGAACATAGGAAATTTGAATTCAGGAAAATGGGCTTCCAGCTCCCTGGCGCCTTCCGGACCGCCGATATAAACCAATGTCCTCACCGGCATATCCAACAATTCCCATCCATCCATGAAATTGCGCTCCGAAACACCCCAGCGAAGCCGGTCCATGCGGACCACGCCCTCCGGGTGGATATAATAATCCTTTCCCTCCTGGCTGACACCCAGGGAAATTCCGTGGGCATCCCCGTATTCCAGCAATGCCCGGAGCCTTTCCTTGTCCATCAGATGTTCAAACAGGACATTTCCCTCAGCCACAACCCGCGTTCCGTTCATGTGTATCACCGCGTCCGGCATAATCATATCCCGGTATACCACACTCATATCATGGTCCATGTTTCTGCCGCTTCCTATGGCAATGACCGAGTCCTTCCGCAGCAGTTCCAGTGCTTTCATGGCGCTGTCCGGAATTTTCCAGGTCTTATGGTCCAGCAGTGTCATATCCAGATCAAAGCTGACAATCCGCTTTTTCTTACTTGGTTTCTGTGTCATTTTTAAATTCTCCGAATAAATTAAAATTAGGTCTTTTCAAAATGAAAATTATCTGATATAATAATTGAGGTTCGAGAACGGAGTATGGCGTAGCTTGGTAGCGCGCTCGGCTGGGGGCCGAGAGGTCGCAGGTTCAAATCCTGTTACTCCGATTCACTTGTTATATGTCAGAATCTTTATCTTATAAGGATTCTGGCATTTTTTTGTACCCTGTACCCGCAGGCTTCCATCTGAATCCAAACCATATCTTAAGAATATCCTCACCCAAACTCCGAGCAAAACATTTCCATATACATCCGGTGCACAAATTCCTGCGCAATCCTCTGAAAAAAAGCCGTTTTGTCCCGGCGTACTGCCGTACAGCGTTTTCTTTCATCAACGTGATTAACAGCAGCACCGTGTCCCGATTGATTATACCACGTTCTGCTAAATTATTCCATCCATTTTCTATGAGCGTGAGCGTTGACTCCTGCGCTGATTCCTGCGCTGACTTCTCATAATCAGGGAATAAGCATGACCGTTGAAGGATCAGGCTTATTGCTGCCCCGGAAATGGAAATGAATAAACAGGAGGTAATCAAAACACAGGAGGATACTATCAGAATTCCGATAAAATACAACGATGAACTGAAAAAGATAGTAAGATATGATTTTTAAGCCTTGACAGAATAACAAATATATGAACCTTTTCTTCAAGCATGCCGGCCCTCTCAATGGATGGACGCAGCTCAATAGAAAATCAGATAATGAGGGAATGTGCTGCCTGACTCAGCAGAAACAAATCCATTCACTCTAAACAGAATCAGAGCTGCCGCAGCTCAACATCATGCCGCAGCAGCTCAGATTCCGCTTATATTATGCATTTATTATGCATTCCTTTAATCAGCTATCCTTTTTACCTTTCGCGTCAGCAATCCGCTCAGCCAATCCTCTCTCTGGATCACGAACACAGACACCAGGATAAGAAACATCCCGCCCACCTTAGCCATGGTAATCTCCTCGGACAGGAGCAGGGCGCTTAAGAGGATTCCCACCACCGGATTGATGTAGGCATACGTGGAAACAATAGAGGTTTTCCACCTGCGCAGCAGATACAGATAGGAGGTCAACCCTACAATGGAATCTGCAATTCCCATATATGCCATGGGAAGAGCGCCGCGCCACGATAACTTCCCCAGGTCAAAATTTCCGGTCAAAACTGCACAGAAAAAAAACAGGATTGCGGGAATCGCGGACTGGTAAAAAATCTGCACCTGTACGGAGGCGCTAATTGACAGATATTTCAGATAGACGGTTCCCACCGACCACACGATATCAGCAAGCAACAGCAGCGCGATTCCAATAGGGTCGGCATTTCCGCCGGAAACACTGCCCACCACCACCACAGCGATACCGGCAAACCCTCCGATAATCCCCCCAATCCCCACCCAGCTGACGCACAGTTTACGGGCGGCAAGGGAGTCCACCAGCAAAATCGTAATGGGAATCAGGCTGACCATGACCGTGCTTATTCCCGCATCCACACGCCGGGAGGCGAATAAAAGCAGCACCGTGTTCAGAAAATACATAAGGACACTTCCCACTGCCAGGGTCTTTCCGTCACGTAAGCCGACAGCAAGGGACTCATGCCGAAAGCCCACCCACAGCGCCATCAATACAGACGCAATCAGAAAACGCAGGCTGCCCGCAAAAAACGGATGAATCATGCTGGAGGACAGCTTATTTGCCACGCCGGCCGTCCCCCAGAAAAAACAGATGTTAAAATAGGCGGCAAAGGGAAGCAGCCTGCGCAGAGAAGAATCGCTTTTCATATTTGTTCCCTCTAAAACCGCCGAAAGAGCCGCTAGGTCGTCCACCCCATGGGTGTCATCACGCAGAAACCGATTGCAGGTGTTTCACCTGTATTTATGGTTCTGTGAGGCATGTTGGGCCTCACCACCAGTGAATCACCGGCATTCAGATGATAACTTGTCTCTCCCAGTACCATATCGGCTTCCCCCTGCAGCAGAATGACAATTTCCTCAGATGGGTGAGTCAAAAATTCTTCGGAGTCATGGCCGCCCGGTTCAATCTGAAATTGAATCACCATGGATGACGGTGTGTATTCCGGTGCTGACATCGGAGAAACAATCTCGTAAAATATCTCACTTTTGGGAAACTTGATAATTGGTCTCTGGTCGCTCTTTACCATGGCAGGATGATGTTCCGACTGGTCCACCAGCAAATACGGTGAAACCCCCAGAAACTCACTCACTTTGCGGAGAGAGGACAGGGACGGTTCAACCGCTCCGCGTTCCAACTGGGAAATGTATCCAATGGAAAGTCCTGTGGCCTCTGCAATATCCTTCAGCGTCAGTTTTTTTTCTTTTCTTAATTTTCTAATTTTTTCTCCAACCATAATGCAACCTCTACTAGAATTCGTTCAGCGACGGCAATTCCCCAAGAACCTGTTATACAAACAAGTATTGTCCCATAGCAAATGCGTCTTTCACAGGCCAGGACAGATAACGTCTCCACATGCCATAGCTTATCTTACCATATTTCCGAAAACTCCGACAGTATCTGACTGCAAATTTTAGCAAAAAGGATTATCGCTGGAGTCACGTTCTTCTTTTCAAACGAAAAACGGAGCTAAAAATCATATTCCCATTAAAACAGCTGCTGACAAAATCAGTGCCTGCGCAATATATAGGATGCCGAACAGGGGCATGAAAAACTTCCACCACTTGTGCATTGGAATTCCGCTGATACCGATGGAAATGGCAAGGGAACATGTGGGCCACAGAATATTGGAGAAACCGTCGCCGAACTGGAATGCAAGGCAGGTTACCTGCCGGCTAACTCCCAGCAGATCTCCCAGAGGCGCCAGAATCGGAATCACAGTGGCAGCCTGTCCGGTGGAGGAGGGAATAAAGAAGTTAATCAATGTCTGCAGAATCAGCATTCCCTGAGCTGCAATGATTGGCGGCATTCCCTGAAGCACCTGGGAGGCGTAAAACACGATTGTATCAATGATCATGGCGCCCTGAAGGATGACCAGGATTGCCTTTGCAAATCCCACAACCAGAGCCCCCATCACAACCGAGGATGCGCCTTCAAGAAATTCTTCAGCCATCTTGCTTGGTCCCCATCCGCTGACCGTGCCTGCAAATATGCCCATCAGCACAAAGATGCCGGCCAGTTCCGCGTTGCCCCATCCCAATTTCAGAGAGCCGTAGAAAATGGCTATCAGGGATACGAGGATTTCCAGAAGAATCCACATCTGCTTTTTCGTGGTCTTTGTGTTTATGATTTCCTCACGGTTAAAGTTAATATCCAGCTTATCCCCAAGAATCAGACTCTTAGAAGGATTTTTGCTCACTTTCTGTCCATAGTAGAAAATATAAGCAATTCCCAGTGTACTGAAAATCACAAAGGATACCACACGGATTCCCATTCCCGAAAAGATGGGAACTCCTGCGATTCCCTGAGATACGGGTACTGAAAACGGATTGAGCGTGGCGGCAGACCAGCCAATCCCCTTGCCCAGCTCCAGTATGGCAAATCCTGCCAGGGCATCATAGCCCAGCGCCACACCAAGCCCCATAAACACGGGAATCAATCCATTATACTCATTCCACATACCAAAGGTTGAAGAAAGTACAGCAAATGTCAGGAAGAAAACCGGGATTACCAGCTTTGCCCTGGACGAGAATCTTCGCAGCAGCGAACCGAGAAACGCGTTAAATGCGCCGGTTTTAAGCACCATGCTAAAAGCACCGTTAACAAGAAATATCAGCATGGTTACTTCCGCACCGCTGACAAGGCCCCTGTGGAGAGAACTCAGAATGGTCACCAGTCCGGCCGGATGTTTTTCCTCAAGGGTGTGGAAGGTGCCGGGAATAACCAGTGTACGGCTTACTCCCTCCACTTCCACTGTCTGGGTATCAAACTGGCCCGGCGGAACAAACCAGGTACAGACTGCCACAAACAGAATGATAGCGCAGATAATAACATAGACATGCGGTATTTTAATGGGCTTGCGTGCTGTGGCCGCAGTTCCGCCATTGGTGTGTACATTTTTATTCTTTTGCATATACATTGCTCCTTAATCGAACATATTCGTTGTGATGTATCAGTTCCAATTCGCCCTCAGTACGCGCAGCAGATTTTTGCCGGTCAGTTTTGCAATATCTTCCTCTGAGTAACCACGCCGTTTCATTTCATCCATCACATTTTCCAGCTGCCAGCAGCCTTCAAACCCTTTGGCATGGCGTTCATCCGACCGGGTGCCCACACAGCTGTTATACGCCCCTACCACTGCCGGATAAAGCACAGCCTGGTCTGCGGTTCCCTTGTCATCCTTATTACCATCCAGGGTATTGTCAGCGCCGAACGACACATGGTCAATACCAATAAGATTGACCACATAATCCACATGGTCTACATAATCCTTCACATCCGGACGGCAGCCCTTCTCTTTTTTCCAAATCAGGGGAGCCCAGGGGGAAATTCCCATGACACCGCCGTTTTCCTTGATAGCAAGCATTTCCTCATCGGTTTTGGTTCGTACGCTGGGTGTGATGTTATAAACACCGGCATGGGTAACGGCAACAGGCTTTTCACTTAGCCGGATAATATCCATGGTGGTCTTTTTACCCACATGAGACAGATCGGCCAGCATGCCCAGACGGTTCATCATCTTAAGGACCCGTTTGCCAAAGTCAGTCAGTCCGCCGTCCTGAGACTCGCAGCAGCCCGTGCCTATGAAGTTAGCATCATTATAAGTCATCTGGATCACCCGCACTCCCAATTCATAAAAAACGCGGAGCTGCTCCAGTGAATTCTCGATTGAGTTAGGATTCTGGAACGCTAAAATAAGAGCCTTTTTCCCATCTTCCTTTGCTTTATAGATATCGGCTACAGACTTTGCAATCATGAGGCCATATTTCGGGTTGTCCAGCATATTGTATATCTTACCAATACTCCTGGTGCTGGCAACATACCCATTTCCCTCCCCGGGAATGGTCAGAAAAAACGCGTCCATTTTAGAATGCAGTACATCCTCGGTGACACCAGTAAATTCGGTCTCGGTAAACGCGCAACCATCAATGATTAAATCTTCTTTCATTTTTTACCTCCACTAAAATTTTATTTAACAAAAGTATAATTCGGTCTTGTTCGCAACCTCATTCAGGCTTTTGTTCATGCCATAAGAGTATCATATATACATGTTATTTACAAGACAGTTCTTCCACATAATC
>ERZ1036449.647-NODE-647-length-10208-cov-3.391707_pt1 | contig 10208 bp, 9 predicted proteins | sample MGYA00514227_ERZ1036449 | MGnify/ENA primary metagenome ERZ1036449 (study PRJEB33795, sample SAMN09464923) | human gut metagenome | host: Homo sapiens | place: USA: Stanford, California | collected 2016-07 | study: EMG produced TPA metagenomics assembly of the...
CACTTCCACGGCCGGAATGCTCAAGATCGCCAGCGCATCCATGATGGCGTAGCTGTAATGGGTCCACGCTCCAGCGTTGAGCACGATGCCCGCCGTGCCGTCCCCGTGCGCCTCCTGAATCCGTTCCACGAACGCGCCTTCATAATTCGACTGAAAAAACGAAACCTCCACCCCAAGCTCCCCGGCGAGTGCGGAAAGTTTGCCGTTGATGTCTTCAAGGGTTTCCGTCCCGTAATGTTTGGGATCTCGCTTGCCGAACAGATTGAGGTTGACGCCGTGCATGACCAGAATGCGATTCATAGAATGATGTCCTTTGGATTGTGCGGGTTGCGGGCTGGCCTGAGATGCTGCCGTGGGGCACAGCATAGAGAAAAGGAAGCCGGAAAACCAGAGAGGAATGGCCTCCCGGTGGAAAAAAGAACCTGAATGAGACTTGCCAAATGGAGTAAAATCAATAGAATCTAAATGAAAAGCCTGTGCGGTCTGGGGGATAAGGGCGCGCGGCGCAGGAGGCGTATCATATGAAACAGTGTCTGGTTATGCAGCATGTCGCCTTTGAAGATCTGGGTACTTTCGCGCCTGTGCTGGAAGAAAAAGGTTTTGCCATTCGATATTGCCCGGTAGACGAACCGCCTACCGAAGAGGAATGGCTGGCCGCTGATCTCGCCGTGGTCCTCGGAGGCGCCATCGGGGTTTATGATCAAGTGCTCTATCCGTTTCTCAAAGATGAAAAAGATCTCATCAGGAAGCGTCTGGAATCACAAAAGCCGTTGCTCGGCATCTGTCTGGGGGCGCAGCTTATTGCCTCCGTGCTCAAGTCCCGCGTATACCCCGGCAAGGGCAAGGAAATCGGCTGGGGCGGTGTGGAACTCACCGAAGCGGGCAGAAAGTCGCCTTTGCGTTTCCTCGATGGTTACCGTCCGGTCCTGCATTGGCACGGAGATACGTTTGATCTGCCCGAAGGTGCTGAACTGCTGGCCTCCACCCCCGTGACCCCGCACCAGGCATTCCGCATGGGCAATCATGTGCTGGCATTGCAGTTTCATCCAGAGGTCGATGCGGATAAGCTGGAAAGATGGTTCGTCGGACATGCCTGTGAGTTGGCCCGCGCCGCAATCGATCCTCGCCGTCTGCGCGATGAGACCAAACGTGCGGGTGAAAGCGCCAAAGAAACCGGACAGGCGCTTTTGCGCGAGTGGATAGACCAGTGGTAAAGGGATGCTAACAAGCAATGAAGAACGCGCAGCCGTTGGGGTGCGCGTTTTTTTGTATCGTGGAGGCCACAGGTTGGAGAAGCGGGGCACTAAGGGCAAAGCAGATTTCCATTCGATGAGAAAAGGGGGAGCTGTACGTTTTTCTCTTAACGATTTCCAGCATCCCCGCCGTCGAAAAAACGGTTCATTTCTGCTTCGTTGGGGAGTTCTTCGGGCGAAAGCATACCTTGCAGACGTCCTTTCCCAAACAGGACAATCCGCGAGGCCATTCTTTGGGCTTGCGGCAACCCATGTGAGACGAGAAGGATGGGATAGCGCTCCGCCAGCTTGAGGAGCAGGTTTTCGATGGTGTGGGTTGTCGCGGGATCGAGGGATGCCGTGGGTTCGTCGAGGAGCAGGATTTCCGGTTCGAGCGCCAGCGTACGGGCAAGGCAGAGGCGTTGCTGCTGTCCCCCCGAAAGTATCGAAGCCGGTTCGCGCAGGCGTGAACTGACGTCGTGCCAGAGCCCCACCTCTGTCAGGCTGCGTTCCATCCGTTCCCGCCACTCCGAAGCGGGGAAGGCTGTCGCCAGCTGGAGGGGGAGCAGCATGTTCTGCCGGATGCTGGCGGGCAGGATGTTGGGCGTCTGGAAGACCATGCCCACGCGGCGGCGCAGGTCGGAGAGTGCGGCCTCTCCCGTGCGTCCGGCATAGATCGGGCGGAGTCCGCCGCCTAACCGGAGTTCGGCCTCGCCGGACGTCCGGCAGCCGGGCAGGCATTCGTTCAGGCGGTTCAGGGCGCGGAGGAAGGTTGTTTTCCCCGATCCGGAGCGCCCGAGCAGGACGGTTATGCCCTCGGCCGGGATGTCCAGAGTGATGTCATGGAGGATCGTGCGTTCGTGAAAGGCGACGGAAAGCCGCCGGATGCGTGCTGCCAGCGTCATGCGGAAACTCCCTCCCGCAGGGAACAGGCGTCCTTGCGGCGTTGATAGCGGGCGTGCAGCCACCATGCGGCGAGCAGAAGGCCCCCGGAAAGCAGCAGAAGCGTCAGCGAGGCTCCGAAGCCGCGTTCGAGTTCTTCCGGCGTCTGGTATTGGGCCGCCGTGTAATAGATGAAGAAGGGCAGGGCCTCGAAGCGCACGGCGAGGCCGGACGGAAGGCCCGCGTTGGCGACCACGCCGGTCAGCAGGATGACAGCCGTGTCTTCGGCGGCGCGGCCCATGGCCAGCATGATGCCGCCGAGGATGCCACGGCTGGCTTGCGGCACGAGGATATGGCGGGCTATCTGGCTGTGGGTCAGCCCGAGTGCGAATCCCGTCAGGCGCAGGGAGGCGGGCAACCCTTCCAGAGCCGTCCGGGTTGTGACCACGAGCGAAGGGAGGACCAGCAGGGCGAGGCAGCCGCCCGCGAGCAGAATGCCGGGGCTGGCTCCGGCGACGCCGAGGCGGTGCAGGAAGAGGATGAGCGTAAAGCCGAAAATGCCCATGACGATGGACGGTATGCCAGCGAGGATGTCCATAATCACACCGAACAGGCGTTTCATGGAAGGCGAGGCGTACTCGGCGAGATAGATGCCGCAGCCGATGCCGGGCCCGATGGCGAGGAGCATGGTCGTCACAATGAGGCAGAATGTCCCGGCGCAGGCGGGCCAGATGCCGTCCCAAACGGGCAGGGTTCCGAGCAGGGCGCGGAGCGGCGGGGTGTCTCCGAAGAGGAGGGACGGCCCGAGCGTGGGCAGGCCGCGATACAGCAGGAATCCGAGCAGGCACACGATGGCGGAGGCGACGGTAGCGCCCGAAACGATGGACAACGGGCGGAGGGCGTAAGGCGCGTACCGTCTCCAGAAAGCGGGCGGCTCGGGGAGCTGTTCGCCGGATTCGGATGCCAGCTTGCGCAACGCGAGGCTGACGCAGGCACTGGTGAGGAGGAGCAGCCCGCCCGCCACAAACAAGGAATTGTATGCCGGGCCGCCCACTTCGGTGGCCGTAACGAGCCCCATGTGCGCGGTCAGCGTCCGCAGGCTGCCGAACAGGGATTCCGGCACGTGCGGGGCGTTGCCCGTGAGCATCAGCGGGATCAGCGTATCGCCCGCGGCGCGCCCGAACCCGAGGATAGCCGCCGTGAGCAGCCAGCGCCGGGAGGCGGGGAGCACGAGGCAGGCCAGCGTTTGGGAGCGCGTAAAACCAAGGGCTGCGGCGGTGATGCGAACGTTTCTTTCCTTCGTCCGCATGGCCGAATCCATGACCAGGACCATAGTGGGCAGGATGAGCAAGGCGAGCATCAGGGCTGCGGAGAGCCAGCAGAGGCCGGAGCCTTTCCCCGCAGCCTCGCGGACGACGGGGACAAGCAGGAAGACGGCGGCGAAGCCGTAAACCACGGTGGGGATCGTGGTCATGAATCGGACGATGCCCGCGATGGTGCAACCGAAGAGGCGTTTTTTCCCGCCGTCCTGTATGGCACAGGCCACGCCGACCGCGAGAGGCCAGCTCAGGAGCAGGGCGGAGACGGACAGCAGGAGCGAGCCCACGATCATGGGCAGGATGCCGAATTCGTGGGTATCCGGACGCCAGACCCAGCTGAATATCTGGCCCCCCTGTGCGCTGAACACGACGGGCAGTGCGAAGCAGGCGATGAGGGCGAAGACGGCGCACACGGAAGCCCCGGCCAGCCATGCCGCCAGCAGAGGGAGTCCGCCGCGTTCCGTGAGTGAAGTGTTCATCAAGCCGTCCGCGTTGAGGTGCATGGAGAGGTTACTGGGGGAAGGGGGGAACTTTTGGAGGAAAGGGCTTCCCTCCCTAAATTGCCAGCGCAGCTCGCGCCCATCCCTTCCCCTCCGGAGACGTTCGTTTTTATCGAGCCCTGATGCCGGTTTTCCCTGAGGAAGTGGAAGGTGGCGTTGGCGTCCGTTTTTTTGGGGGGGGAGAAGGGGACGCCAACGCCAGTGTGCACGAGGCCGGGCACTACGGTTCATCAGGGGATGAATGTATTGAGGACATGAAAGGTGAGGGGAGGCTGGTTCCTCCCCGTGCTTCATGGCAAGCGGTTATTGTCTGCCGGTGGGGATATAACCGCTCTTTTTGATGATTTCAGTGCCTTCAGGGGTGTAGATGTAGTCGATGAAGGCTTTGGTGATGCCTTCGGGGGTACCCTTGGTGTTCATGAACAGCAGGCGGGTCACTTTATACGTGCCGTTGGAGGCGTTTTCCTGCGAGGGGACCATCTTGTCGAAGACGAGCGCCTTCACGTTCTTGTCCACATGCCCGATGCCCACGTAGCCGATTGACTGCTTGTCCTGCGCTACGGCGGTCTTCATCGCGCCGTTGGAATTCACCACGTTGGCGGACTGCACGATGGAGCCCTTGTTCAGCGCGCGTTCCACGAACACCTCGCGGGTGCCGCTGCCGTCTTCGCGGGTATACAGGGTGATGGGGGCGTCGGTTCCGCCGAGCTCCTTCCAGTTGGTGAGCTTGCCGTTGTAGATGTCGGCGGCCTGCTGGGCGGTGATGTCGGACACGTTGTTGGCGGGATTGACCACGAGGGCCACGCCGTCAATGGCGAAGGGGAATGTTTTCAGGCCGAATTTTTCAATTTCCTTGTCCTTCAGCGGGCGGCCCGTGTTGCCGATCTGGACGAGCCCTTCGCCCACCTGCTGTACGCCCACGCCGGAACCGCCGCCCGCCACGGTGATGCGGATATCGGGATTGGCGGTCATGATGCGTTTGGCGGCTTCCTTCATGACCGGGATATGGGCGGTGCCTCCGGCGATATCCAGAGTGCCTTTCATGCCTTTAAAGGCATCAAGGGGGGCGGCCACGGCGGTGGCGGCCAGAAGGAGCGTTGCGGCGAGAGCGGGGAGCAGGAACTTTTTCATGGGGTCCTCACAAGATACAAGTAGAGGATAGCCTGACGCATAGAGTGAGGATGCGGCAGGACGAAGCGCACGCCTAAAGACATGCAGCCCTAGTTGCTCGGGGGCGCTTCCATACTCGGTATGGAATGCGCATGGATGGGGGAAAAGTCCGGTGTCACCTCACCGGAGCACGTAAGGTGCTCAGGGGGGAAGACAGTTTGCGGGTGTAAGGCGAGGGCACAGACCACACGGGACGGAACGGCCCGCTATGGATGGGGAAAAGAAGAGGCGGTCTGTGAAGGATGGGATCATGATCGGAGCATAGCCGCAAGCCGTGCTTTTGGCAACGGCATCCAGCGGATTCTTTTCGGTGGAAGGACTGGTTCGGTACAGATTCGACACAATGCAATCCATTATGCGGTGTGTCGGCCTTTGCATACTTTTGAGTTCACCTGCTGTGAACTCTGTGTACTTTTTGAAAAAATACTCGGGCTCCACCCACTTCCATTGTGGGGCAATGAGTTATCCGTCGTATCCCTATTCCAAAGAAAAAAGCCGCCCAACGGAACTCCCGTCGCGTGGCCTCCCATTCGTTGAAAAGATTGGGAGAGAGGAGGCTCGGGGGAGGGGAGAGAGGACCCTTCTCCAGAAGGGCCCCCTCCCCTGATATCATCCTATTCAACGCCAAATTCGTACTGCCCCAGCTTGTCGAGGATGGCGCACATGGTGATCGCCATCATGCCGGAAAGGAACGCGACCCGCTCTTTAGGTAGGGTTTCGAGGGCCCCTTCGCCGACCAGCCGCTGGTAAAACAGTGAGGGGCACTGCTTCTGCTGGTTCTGGGCCATCAGCCGGATATAGCTGGAAAACGTGTCGTCGATGAAGCTTTCGATCTGCTCGGGGGTGTACCCGGCCATTTGCGACAACAACGTCCGGGTGCTCCGCAGATATTCGGCCATGACCTGATTGGAGGCCTGGGCCATCAGGCCGTATACCACGGCGGCGTGAACGAAACCGTACCATTCGCGGGTGAGGGCCCTGCGGGAGGCGTCGTCGCCACAGGGAACACCCGCTCGCTGGGCCATCTCGAGGAGGTCCTGCTCACGGGTGTTGAGTTCGAAGAGGATGCAGGCGGCCTGCACCGCCTGTTCCGGAGAGAGTATTTTCTTTTCGGTTTGTTCTGACATGGCGTTTCCGACGGGCAGGGGCGGCCGCGAGAGGCCCCGCCGGTCATGCCGCTACCCGATTTCGTTAGTGTCGTCCTTGGTGTGGAACGGATTAAAGGAGGCTTCTTCCTTGAACATGGCTTCAAGGTAGGACAGCGCGTTGTCGCTGCTCGTCTGCTTGATGCCGATGGCGCCGTAGGAGAAGTTCACGTGGAACTGCTTGACGCGGTCAGTTCCATAGCCGATTTCCATGAAACATTCCACCAGCGAGATGGGCTTGACGCTGACGGGGACCCATGTGCAGTCGTTCTTGTCCTCCGTGCGGATACAAACGGCGGCGATCATTTTGTTGTCGACGATGCGGAAAGGGGCGGTCTGATCCGGCAAGGGGTTGCAGCATTCGTCGATGCGCAGGGGAACCACCAAATCCGGTTGCTGGCAGCCGATGTAAAATTCGAAAAGCTCCACGAAGGTCAGCAGCTGGCTGTATGCCGCGCTGGCGTATTCTTCTTCGACTTTTCTCCGTTGTTCGAACATGGAACAGATTTCAGCGTAAGCGGACATGGATGTCTCCTCCTGCGGATGCGTTTTGCCGAATAATATTCCGGGATATGATGGCGTTTCCCGTACAAGCGGCGGCCCGGAGGGGCAGGGAACGGCGCGTGCAAGCGCGGTTCTCCCGGCGGGAAACGCATCTCCTTGTTCTCTTTCCTGTTGTATCGCAACAAGCCTGTTGCAATGGAAAAGGGTTCCGCACGGAGCTTGCCGTTCCGTGCTACGCCTTTACCATGCAAGAAAGTTCAAAGATGATCAAGCGCCGGACAAGGAAAAGAACGTCCGGGTTCCCGCTTTTTATCGGGACAATGCCGTGTGGGGACATGGTTTGCGGCGGCGTCTCCGGTACAGCCCGGACAGTGGGCCCCTTTTGCGGTTGGGAAAACGGAATCCGCTCCCTCTGTTTTGGGAAAAGGAGGGTAAGGGACGCTGGAGATCTTGGTGGCCCTGCCGGGCGGAGGCGTATTTTTTGCGTCCGCCCTTCTCTGAAAACATTGAGGAAACCGTTCGGCCCCAAAGCTCTCAGAACTCTAAAGGGATATATAATGGCGGTTTCCCGGCGTTCGCGGCACCTTTTGCGCAAGGCACAAAACGAATCAGGAGGTTTTTCCATGCGTAAACTGATTGCTGTGACATACGATACGGAATTCAAGGCCGAGGAAGTGCGCCTTCAGTTCCTGAAAATGCAAAAGTCGTATCTGGTTTCCCTTGAGGACGCCGTGGTTGTTGAAAAAAAACAGAACGGCAAGGTGAAGTTGCACCAGATGTACAACCTGACCGCCAGCGGCGCTGTCGGCGGCGGTTTCTGGGGCGTGCTCATCGGCCTGATCTTCATGAATCCGCTGCTCGGCCTCGTGGTCGGAGCAGGAGCCGGCGCCGTCGCCGGTGCGCTGAGCGACGTGGGCATCAACGACGATTTCATGAAGCAGCTTGCTGAAAAGCTGACGCCCGGCACGTCCGCCCTGTTCGTTTTGGTCGACTCCGACCTCACCGACAAGGTGCTCGACGCCCTGCGCGGCACAGGCGGGACCGTTCTCCAGTCCTCGTTGTCCCACGAGGACGAAGCCAAGCTTCAGGCCGCCCTGAACAGCGCCCGCGCCGCTCAGAAGGATGCCGAATAGCCCGCTGGCGCTCCAAAAAGGCAGTATGAAAAGGCCGCTTCCTCAGGGAAAGCGGCCTTTTTGTATGCGTAATATGCGTGCTGTACAGGAATCTTCCCCCGTGCGTATAGACGGGATCGTGTTCCGCTTATGCGCTTTCCAGCTGGCCGAGGTTGTCCACGACCAACGTGGGCTGGCGTTCGAGGCCGGGCAGGTCGCTGAGCTTGGCTTCCCCGCTGAGGACGAGGATGAAGTCGATGCCCGCGTTTTCGGCGAGCTTCTTGTCCGTGCTCAGGCGGTCGCCGACCATGACCATGTCTTTCTTGTCATAGGATTGAAGAAGCGTGCCGAGTACGGCGGGGTCGGGTTTGCCGAAGATATGTTGAGGGCGGCGTCCCGTAGCTGTTTCGAACAGTGACATGAAACTGCCCGCATCCGGGAGCGGCCCTTGCGGGGAAGGGCAGACGAGATCCGGGTGCGTGGCGAGGTAGGCGACTTCCGGATTTTGCAGCAGCAGGGCCGCGTGGGTGAGCTTTTCGTAGGTGAGCTCGGTGTCGTACGCCAGCACGACGGCTTCCGCACCTTCGGATACGCCGTAGTCGAGGACGTTCAGTTCCGGCATACGCTCGCGCAGGCACGCCACGAAGTCACGGTTCCCCACGGGGTACACCGTGCGGATGCCGTTCCCCCGCAGGTGCGCGATGAGCGGCGTCACCGGCGAAAGGATGCGGTCAAGCGTCGCCGGGATACCCATCCGGGTCAGCTTGTTGACATAGGTTGTCGGGGCCTTTGACGTATTGTTGCTGAGGAAATGGAAATCGATGGTGTCCCAGTGGCGGAGAATGAAGTCGACGGTATCCTGAATGGGGATATCGCCGAGGTAGACCGTTCCGTCGAGATCCAGAACAAAACATTTCTTGTTGAGCATGGCAGTCTTCCGGGGATCAGTGTTGGAAAGCGCGTTACCATACGGAGACTTTGTGCGCCTGTCCAGCCGGATTGCCTTTGACGTTTCCCCACAGCCTGTTGAACCGAAAGGAAGAACAGGATAAAAGCGGGGAGCACAGGGAGGACACATGAGCAAAACTTCCGCTCGTCATCAGGCCTTGCAGGAGTTCCTTTCGGCCCGCGGCTACGCGACCATCGAGGAGCTGGCCCGGCATTTTGAAGTGACGCCGCAGACGGTTCGTAAAGACATCAACGCGCTCGCCGAAGAGGGAAAAGTGCAGCGCTTCCACGGCGGGGCGGGCATGGTTTCCGGTTCGGAGAACATCGTCTACGATGAGCGCAAAGGCATCTGCCAGGAAGAAAAGCGCCGCATCGGCGCCCTGTTGGCGACGCACATCCCGGACGGCGTTTCCGTGTGCATCAATATCGGGACCACCACCGAAGAGGCGGCGCGCGCCCTGCTTGAGCACAAGAACCTGCGCGTGGTGACCAACAGCATCAACGTGGCTTCCATCTGCGCCCGCAATTCCTCCTTTGACGTGGTGGTCGCCTGCGGTACGGTGCGGCACAGGGACAACGGCATCGTCGGGGCCAGCGCCGAGCGTTTTATCCGCGAGTTCCGGGTGGACTACGGCATCATCGGCATTTCCGGCATTGACGAGGAGGGCAACCTGCTTGATTACGACTACCGCGAAGTCGCCGTGGCCCGTACCATCATCGAATGTTCCCGCCGCGTGTTCCTCGTGACCGACCGATCCAAGTTCGGGCGACCAGCAATGGTTCGCGTCGCGCACCTTTCCGACATCAACGCGCTGTTCACCGACGGCCCTATCGACAAGAAGTGGGCGGATCTCATTCACGAGCACGGCGTTGAATTGTTCATGGTCTGAGGCGATTGGGGAGGCAGGGGAACCTTTCTTGGGAAAGGGGCCTCCTCCGTTTCCCGAAGCTGCCGGCGCGCACCCCTCCCTTCCAATGCTTCCGTTTTTATCGTGTCCTTCTTCGAAGCCGGGCGGGTATCCGCATGTAGGGGATATGAACTGGCTCTAGAGAAAAAAAAGCAGGTTGTACCAGAAATGGACGGCGGCGCAGAGCCAGAGCGAGCGGTGGCGCGTCCAGAGGGCCCCGAAGGCGAGCGAAGGGAAAAACGTCAAAGCCGCCATGAGGGGCGTATGCGTCGGCAGGTGGGAAAGCGCGAACAGGGCCGATGTCAGCAACATGCCGCCCGTAAACAGCCCCCATTTGCCCGGCATGCATTGCTCAAGCTGACGCTGGAGCAGGGCGCGGTACGCCAATTCCTCAGTCATGGCCGCAAATGCCAGACGCCACAATGGGGGCAGGCCGCCCGAAGGGAACAGCAGCCCGATGCCCCCGAGCAGGAAATCCAGCCAGACCC
>ERZ1036449.649-NODE-649-length-10105-cov-18.814030_pt1 | contig 10105 bp, 8 predicted proteins | sample MGYA00514227_ERZ1036449 | MGnify/ENA primary metagenome ERZ1036449 (study PRJEB33795, sample SAMN09464923) | human gut metagenome | host: Homo sapiens | place: USA: Stanford, California | collected 2016-07 | study: EMG produced TPA metagenomics assembly of the...
GCTCCTCCAGCTGCCACAGCCAGGGAGTGCGGGAATGTTCACGGGTTCCGGTGTCTGAAATGTCAAAGACATAACGCAGGCGAGGTCTGTCCCCGGAATCATCCACCAGAGCGATTCCCTTGGAACCGCGCCTTACATATCGGCCCATCTTTTCATTCCACAAATCGTACTCCGCACAGGCGGTGGCGTCCGGTCGCTGGGCGTAGATCATCAGCTGCTCATGGAACGGGTACTTGTAAAGGCGAGAAGCAGTGGTGAGAAACTCTGCCCATTCCTGCCAGCTCCCCGTGAGCTGTGTTGCCACCTTGTCCGCCATCTGTGCATATAGTTCAGCTTTGGTTGGCATGGTATTCTGTCCTCCTTTCAGTTTTGGGGTAAAAGGTGGGGTGGCAAATTGCCACCCCATCCCTGCGGTTATGTTGTTTACTGGTCAAAATCCGGGTACAGCTCCAGTTCGGCAAACTTCTCATCGGTCATCGCACAGAGCTTCGTAAGGGCGCTGTCGGTCAGTTCCCTCAGTTCCGTTTCCTCCGGCGAAAGCTCGCCGCGCATCTCACGCAGACTGTCAATCAGCCCGGTGCGGCTGCCGGTATTGTAAATGCACATCAGGTTCATTTCCTCAAAGGTAAAGTTTCCCATATCAAATCTCCCTTTCCGCACTCTTTTTGGGTGCTGTCTTTTTGTGTTCTGTCTTGGGCTGGCCTTTCAGCTGCTCCATGACGGACTTTTTCTTTTCCCGTTCCTCCCGATGGGTGGCGGCTGCCAACTCCATCAGGGAAATGGGCTGACCGCTTCGGGCCTGCTGTTCCAGCTCTGCCACCGTAGGCTCTTTTGCGCCATTGTTGATGATACCATCGATCATGCCATAATCGTCCTCCAGGGCCATTTCCGCATTTTTCAGCGGGTTTTCTGGCAGGAATCCGGGGATCTGGGTAAAACCAACGCTGTCACAGTAATGACAGGATACCTTACCGTCCTGTCTGATTGCAACGATGTCGCTGACGCTCATGGAGGGACTGTGAAAGTCCACGGGCTTTTCCAGATTGAATTGCTGATAGAGTTTTTCCAGCTGCTCCGGCACAGTGCCAGACTCCCTCAGAGGAGCTGTGTAAATGAGGTCATAATTGCTGCGGTCTATGGAAATGTCATGGGACTTTAACCAATCCAGATTCATAAAGCGCACATTCTGCGGATCGTCACTACTTACCTGATAGATGGCAAAGCAATCTCTGTTCTGAGAGAGAAATGCCTGTTCGCGTTCCTGCTGATGTTCCTGACGCTCCATGACCTTTTCGTGGAACTGAGGGCTTTTCTCCCATTCCTCATGGTCCACACCGAAAAGACCGCCATGATCCATGATTTCCTGCGGATCAAACACCATGCTCTCCGTATTGTCCTCATGCAGCACATAGACGGTCAAACCGGCGGCATCCAGTTCCAGCGCCCGTTCTCTGGTAACAGGGAGCATCCCATCATAGGAGTAGCCATATTCCTGCATATCCGGTGTGGAGACCTGCTCATCAGGCATGGGGTATTCATCCAGTGCCTGCTCCTGTGCCTCCGGCAACTGGGAAGAAGCAATCATCTGACTGGTCTCTGACTGCATTTGCTGATAGGCCGCTTCCTGCAAGGTCTCAATCATGGACATAGGAGCGTGTCTGAGCGAAGTGCTGTCCAGATTGTTGTCATCACAAATCTGGAGAACTGCATTTTTGCGGGAAAGCTCCGGCATATCCAGCTGACCACCATCCAGCTCTTTCATGGATGCAGCATCGTAAAGGGTGTAGTCCCATCCGCTGTCACAAGGTTGGATATGAAGATAGGTAGTATCGTTGATCAGAAACAAAGCCTCCTGCTGGTTGGCGTCCGCCCCCAGTACCTCCATTTCCGGCATGGCCGCAGCCAGTTCCGTTACCGCTTTCTGTACCAGCGGATTATCACGGTAATAGTCGATTGCCTGGATGGTGTCCAGGTCAATGGTCTGGCCGGTCAAAATCGGAAACGGTCCTTCATAGTCGCTTCCATCTTTCAGCTCAAAACCAATGCCCTTGATCCCGTTCATTCGTTCTGCCGGAATCTCCTGATAAATGCGGATTGCTTCCTTCAAAGACAGGTTATCGTGGTATTCTCCGAGGTTTGGAAATTCCATGCACTCTGCTACATAGTAGGTCAGATCGCCGGTCTGCTGTCTATCAGATACCTTAGCGGCATCTTCTGGCTGCTCTATCGGGGCGGTTTCTGGCTCTGCCTTTGCATTGGGGTCAATTCCACGCTCTTTGCAGATTTCCTTATAGTGGCGCTCAATGTCAGAGATCAAAGTGCCGGAGGTCTTATTGATGGTCTCCAAACTGGCTCTCAGCTCTTTCAGTTCCTTGCCCTGACTCCAGCTGGCAATATAGCCGAAGCTGTTTTCTCCGGTTTCAATGCCAAAATATTTGCAGACTGCATAGGAGATGCTTTCAGCCTCTACTTCTTCCGTGTGACGGTCTTTCTTCTGTTCCTGCAAAAACTGGGCGAGAGTAGAAAAGCCGCCAACAAAATTCAGTCCTTCTTCCTCGGTCAGCATCAGGCGTCCATTTTCCGCCAGCTCCAGCGGCTCTGTCAGCAGAACGGAACCTGCATGGTTTACAACCACTTGTTCTTCTACACAGACCGGCTCTCCGGGGTCGTAGTCAGAACCGCGCAGGTCATAGCAATAAACGCCCTCCGGCAGATTATCACGGACAATCCGCCCATTGGAGAACAGACCGGGTTTATCAAACAGCTCGATCTCCTGATATTGCTCGTCATTGGCAATCTGAATCTTTTTCTGATTGTGGAGCTTGCTGTGGGCAATCTCGTGTACTGTGGCCGAAACCGTCTGCACCTCACTCATGCCCTGGCGAATGGCAATTTTCTGATGATCGGCAGAAAAATAGCCGTCCGTATCGGCAGCCATTGCTTCAAAAGTAATCGGCACCGGTGCGCTGCGGCGCAGGGCCTCCATGAATGCCTCATAATTTGGCACATTGCCGGAAAGGGAGGAAGCAAGCTCCGGCAAAGGTTTCCCGTCGGTCTGGCTCACATCAAAAACCTTGACCGGACGGAACATAGGGATCTCGATTTCTTTTTCCTCTGTGACGATCTTTCCGTCTTTATCCAGAATCGGAGCCTTGGTATCCGGGTCCAGCTTCTGCTCCTCGATTTTCTTCTTATACGGTGTGGGGGCGATGATGGTAATGCCATGCTCGCCCTTTTTTACATGACGCTCAAACTGGTCTTTCCACTTATTGTACCCGGCTACCAAAGTGGCGTCCGGTTTCTGCATATAGATGAGCATGGTGTTGTTCACCGAATAGCGGTGGAAGCGGGACATGACAGACAGATAGCGCATATACTTTTCGCTCTCAAACAGTTCTTTGATACCCTGCTCAATGCCATCTGTGATTTCCCTTAGCCGCTCTCGGTTGGTGGGTTTGTTCTCAGCCATGATTTTCAATCTCCTTTCCAAGTGTGTGATTTCTGCTGTGTGGTCTGCAATCCATGCCTTTTGTTCTTCTTCACTTTCATAAAGAAAAAGGTCCAGCAGGTACTCTACATAGGTTTTCTTCTGGATTGCTTCCACAAAGCGGGGGTGCGGTTCTTCCTCCGGTGTCCGGGGAGAATGGTCAATCCCCCATTTTTTCAGCAGATGGTAGTAATCGGACAGTACGCGATAACACCGCTGCCGATCCTCACGAAACTGCTGTGCCTCGGTTTTCTGCCGGACATATCTCCTGCGGGGAGGGGCCTGACTGTCATAGATCAGGCCAAAGTCCTGTGCCAGTTTCTTCGCAGCTTCTTTTGGAGAGAGGTCAAAGAGCTTTGCGGTAAAGTCGATCACATCCCCATCTGCACCGCATCCAAAGCAGTGGAACCGCTGGTCTACCTTCATGCTGGGATCCTTATCATCGTGAAAGGGACAGCAGGCCATGCCAGTTCGACTGACTTTTATCCCGTAAAACTCTGCCGCTTCTCTGGTGCTGACCGACTGCTTGACCGCTTCAAATACATTCTCTGCCATGTGCCTTTAACTGCCGGACTTTTTCACAGGGGGCTGGTATCCGGCAGCTTTCGCCCGCTCACTGGCAGCTTTGCGGCGCTCGGCGCTGTATGGCTCCCGGACTGATACACACCGCTTGGGGACGGTAAAGTTATGGGCGTCCTTTCGGATGATCTGGTCGGGGTGCTTTTTTGCCAGCAGATCCAGCTTCTCCATCAGACGGGGATCATGAGTATAGATCTCAGCCATTGGTTCTGCCTGGTTATAGAGGAGAATGGTTTCCCGTTCCACTAAAGAGAGCTTCATCGGCTGCCTCCTTTCCGCTGGTCAAATTCCAGCTTGAAGTTGGCGTACTGTCCATCGTCCTCCAAAACCACAGTGGCATCGTAGGTCTTGCCGGTTTTCTCCGAATATAGGCCCGTTACACGGACACGGCCATCTTTCAGCAGTGCAGACACCACAGCCTTGGTCGGCTGTTTTTTCTTGGCAGCCCACCATTTGTTGTTTTTCCAGATTGCAAATTTGCAAGAATCATTCTGACAGAAGAAGCCTTTTTGCAGTTCTGCAACTTCACCGCCGCAGCGAGGGCATTTACCCACCACCTCACGGGGCGGGGTGAACAGGTACTCGGTTCCCTTGATGACCTGATAAGTCCCCACCAGATCTTTCAGCATGGTGCTGATCCCATCCAGAAACTCCTCCGGGGCAAGCTGCCCGCGCTCGATCTCGCCCAGGCGGTACTCCCACTCGGCAGTCAAAAGCGGCGATTGCAGCTGTTCCGGCAGAACGGTGATAAGGGAGACTGCATCGTGGGAAGGGAGAAGCTGCACCGTTTTCCTGCTCTTTTTTCGTTCCAGAAAACCGGCAGATACCAGCTTTTCCAAAATACCGGCACGGGTTGCCGGTGTCCCCAGACCTTTTCGCTCGGCATCCTCCGGCATATCCTCTTTTCCGGCAGTCTCCATCGCGGACAATAGGGTGTCCTCCGTAAAGTGCTGAGGCGGACTGCTTTTGCCTTCTTTGACGATTGCCGCAGCAACCGAAAGGGTCTGTCCTTCAGTCAGCTCCGGCAGGGCTTTCTCTGCGCCCTCTTTTTTCGGCTCCGCATCCTTCATTTTGGCACGGTAGGCGTCCTCCAGTGCTTTCCATCCGGGGTGCTTCACCGTTTTTCCTTTGGTAGTAAACTCCCCACCGGCACACGCTGCAATCACAACGGTTTCCGAATAGATATGGGGCTGGGCCGCGGCACACAGCAGACGCAGGGCCACCAGCTCCAGCACCGCTTTTTCTCCCGCAGGAAGGGCAGAAAGGTCTGCATCCTTGAGATTTCTGGTAGGGATTACTGCGTGGTGGTCGGTTACTTTCTTGTCGTTGATGACCGTCTGCGGATCACAGGTAATGGCGATCCCTTTGCGAAATGGCATAGCATTGGCAACCAGATTCACCAGCACCGGCAGGCTGTCTGCCATATCACCGGTCAGATAGCGGCTGTCAGTACGGGGATAGGTGCAGAGCTTCTTTTCATACAGGCTTTGCAGATAGTCCAGGGTCTGCTGGGCCGTAAATCCAAGCAGACGGTTGGCATCTCTTTGCAGGGTAGTTAGGTCATAGAGAGCAGGCGGCTTTTCGGACTTTTCCTTGCGCTCCACCTTTTTGATTGTGACAGCTGCACCCTGGCAGGCTTCTTTCAGCTGCTCTGCGCTTGCTCGGTCACTCATGCGCTCCCCGGATACGGTAAGACCGGGCAGCTCCAGCACCACGGTATAAAAGGGAACCTGCTTAAAGGTGTCGATCTCAGCTTCTCGCTGGACAATAAGCGCCAGCGTTGGGGACATCACGCGCCCGATGTTGAGGGTGCGGTGATACAGCACGGAAAAAAGCCTTGTGGCATTGATCCCCACCAGCCAGTCGGCCTTGGCACGGCAGAGAGCAGCATCCCGAAGTCCATCATAATCTACACCTGGGCGCAGGTTTGCAAAGCCCTCCCTTATGGCGGAGTCCTCCATCGAAGAAATCCAGAGCCTTTTCATCGGCTTTTGGCAGCCTGCCAGCTCATAGACGCTGCGGAAGATCAGCTCGCCCTCGCGTCCGGCATCACAGGCATTTACTACCTCCGTCACATCCGGGGCGTTCATCAGCTTTTTGAGAATATCAAACTGCTTTTTCTTATCCTTTCCCACCACCATCTGCCAATGCTCCGGCAGAATAGGCAGGTCATCATATCGCCACTTTGCGTACTTGGGGTCATAGCTGTCTGCGTCCGCAAGACCGGCCAGATGGCCCACACACCAGCTGACACGCCAGCCGTTGCCCTCCAGATACCCGTCCTTACGGGCAGTTGCACCGATCACCGCAGCCAGACTTTGTGCAACCGATGGTTTTTCAGCGATTACCAGTTTATATCTCATCATCTTCAGCCTCCCATTCTTCCCGCACAGGCGTGTGCAGTTTTTTCTCTATGCTGTTTTCCTCATCCAGTAGCAGGTTATAACCAAACCGGTAGTCATAGCGGTACAGTTTCCCCAGCAGGTCATTGATGATGATACGGCAAGCCAAAATGACACGGGTTTTATCCACCTGCATCAGCTGGTAGCGTTGATAATTGCTGTAATATTCTTCGTGACGGCGGGTATTGCAGGCGGCATCTTCAAGTAAACTATCTACTGCATCCTGACAACCATCTTCTTTTTCCCCTTCCATGCAGTTCAGAAGTTCCATCATCAAAGGAAAGCTCTGTTCATCCATAGGAGCTTCTGCTGCAAGAAAACCGATCAAAGCGGATAAGAGCAGACGAGCCGCCGTCTGTTCTTGTTCCGTCAGCACGGCCATTGTTTTCTCCGCATTTGGCAGGATCTTTTCTTCCACAAACTCTGCCGCGTCACCGGAATAAAGCTGACGGATAGAATCTATGGACAATGAAACTGTCACGGTATCTAAGGAGAAATCAAAGGGGTCATCTTGCTTTGGCTTTCTCCGAAGTTTGTTTAACATGGTAGAAAGAATGTCGCCGCCAAAATACACGGCGATCACCAGCAGGTCAAAAACAGCAATCAGCTTGATAAATATAATCAGAACACTCATTTTTTTCGTTTCCTTTCTTTGAGCCAGCGTTCCATCTCACGATGGCAGATGCCTACGCAGGGGCTTCCATAACTCCCGCAGCCATAGCAGGGGTGGTTGTGGGGTAAAGAAGGAGGACGGGAAGTTTCCCTCCCGCCCTCCGGCCTGCGTGTCATCATGCGTTCATAGGGACTGTCTGTGAAACGGGTCATTTCACGCTGTCCTCGTCATCTTCTTCTGTGCTGCCCCCGTCAGCGTCCGGCTCGTCCGACTCCTCATTTTCGGTTTCCCATTCCTCGGAATCTTCCTTGCCATAATCATAATCGTCCAGACTGTCATTGCCCTTGGTCTTAGGCTTGTTCTTAACGAGCTTCAAATAGGCAAATACGCCACCGCCACCAAGCAGAGCCAGTAAAAGGACCAGCGCAGCCGGATTCAGTCCGGCAGGCTTCTCCTTTTCCGGCTCCGATATTTCTGCCGGAGGTTCCGGTGCTTTGCCCGTACATTTACTCTTATCAGTTGCACAGACCGGACAAGCCGTATTGACTGCCCCTGCTTCACATTTTGTCGTGCAGCTACACACAGCAGGCGGCTCCTCTTTGACATTTTCATCTTTCATCAGTGCCATCAAATCCGCTTCATCCACCTGGTTCAGAAAGTGAACAGCAGTCTTTTTATCCTCATTCGCCCTGTCGATCAGGATGTAAAAGTAATTTCCAGCTTTGGTCGTAACAGTAATAAGCTGCTTATTGCCTCCAAAATCATCCACCAATGCCGCATTCCCCTCCGGTGTAAGTGCCGGTGCCGGTTCTGTTTCTTCCACAATCACATTGCTGTCATTGGTAGAATCCTCTGCCGGTGCCGCCGGAGCCTGTTCTGACCCCTGTGCAAAAGCAGGGATCGTAAAGCCAAATGCCACAACCATTGTTAGGCAAAGGGCGGAAAGTGTTCGGAGCAATCGTTTATTCCTCATAGCTGTTTTCCTCCTGTTCGTTATTGTCATCAGCCAAACTGCCGGGAACTGTGCCACCGGACAGCATGGCGCTCAACTGGGTCGGGGTCATACGCAGGGCGCGCACCATCTGGACGATCTCCAGATTTTCTGCCTCGGTTTTCTGTGCTTCCAGCGCCTTGAGCTTTTCCTGATACTCTGCGATCTTCTCGCGGACCTTTGTAATCTCCTGGTCAATGCGCTCAATTTTGTTCTTTGCCATCGTCTATCACTCCTTCTTAAAAATCTCTGTTACCAGTTCATCAGGCCGTAGCCCTTAATGCTTTGATAATTCAGGTCATAACTTTTAATCTTGCAGGCATCGCCGGAATTTCCCTCCACGGTATAAACACGGCTGCCATCCGTACCGATCACGATACCTACATGGTCTGCTGTCCCATCCAAATCCCAGTCAAAGAAAATTGCATCTCCGGGAGCCAGATTGTTATAGCCTCTTGCGCCCCACTGTCCATGAGACTGGAACCACGGAACGCCCTGCCACTCACAGCCTGCAAAGCGCGGTTCACTTTTTCCTGCCTGGTTATAGCACCAGGATACGAAGCAGGCGCACCATTCCACGCGGCTGTCAAAGCCATACCAGCTCCAATAAGGATAGCCGCCCACATTGCCCACCTGACGCTTGGCCAGTTCCACCAGCTGAGGATTGCCGGGGCGGGTACCGTTAATGAACTGCACACCGGACAGATCTTCCGAGCCGCTGGTATCAGGGGAGCCGCCGCCAAACAACAGCGGCTTATTGCCCATGGTCTGCCGGTAGACCTGATACATTTTCATCTGCTCCGGGGTCAGAAGTTCCGACACCACAGCGGAAATGGGCTTGCTGGCGAGTTTCACATTCAGAATGTAATACTCATAGGGAACTTCTTCTGAGGTGGTCTCACCGGTCTCCGGGTCGGTGGAGGTCTCCGTGCGGTAGCGAATCTCCACTTCCTCAGTAAGCGTCAGCTGATACTGTGCTGCAAACACACGCGCCAGCTCTGCCTGAGCGCTCTGCTGGGTGTAACCTTGCAAGACGGCAGACAGAAATGCTGCCAGCTCATGAGGGTCATGGCCGATCATACCAAGGTCATAGCGATACTCGTCATACCCTGGGTGGCTGCTTTCAATGTTGTCGATTTCCTCCTGCAACTGGACTTCTCTGGCTGCATAATCTGCCTCCACTGCCAGCATTTCCGGGTCATCCGACGGATAAGTAGTGCCGGAGAGAACGGAACCGATGCTCTGCGCCATCATGGAGCAGGAGGACATGGTATTCATCAGCATACAGGTAATGAGGAATAAAACCCCTGCCATCAGGAAACCCTTCTTGTGGCGCATGACGAACGCCCCTGCCTGCTGTGCCTTTTCTTTTACCGTCCTTGCGGCTTTTCCGGTTTTGGATGCAGCCTGGGCGGTATTTCCGGCAGTCTGACCGGCGTGTTTGGCGGCGGCATACTGCCTTTTGATGGCCTGCTTTTGCTGCCAGCGGGAAAGCGGATTGCTGGCAAACTGGGGATTTTCCTGCAAAGATTTCTGGTACAGAACATTTACATTTGCCTTTTCCAGTTGGCGCTCTGCCTGTGCTGCTTTGCGGTACGGCTTCAGCTTGTGGCTGCGATAGCCCTCCCGCACCAGATAAGCGCCGGTCTCCACCGCCTCCTCGGACTTGTGGGCGCTTTCCACGCCCACATTGTCCTGCTCTGTTTCCCGGATCTCTTTGTGGAGCTTGCCCGCAACCAGATGGACGGGAGCTTCCTTGATCCCTTGAGAAAGTTTGGAGGGTGGCTTTTTCTTGTCCTCAAAGGTCAGCTTCGAGGTCTTTTTTCCGGTATCCGGGTCGATGACCGTCTGCCTGACCTTTTTCTTTGGGATATTGGCCTGCGCCTTATCTGCTCTGGCCGCAGCTTTCTCCGCTTTACGGATCGGCTTTTCCAGTGCAGGGTCAGACCGTTCCTCATCAGTAAAGCGCAGGCGCGGCTCCTTATTCAAACCATTCTCCCAGCATGAGGGAGGACATCATGTAGTGCAGCTCT
>ERZ1036449.652-NODE-652-length-10074-cov-4.772133_pt1 | contig 10074 bp, 10 predicted proteins | sample MGYA00514227_ERZ1036449 | MGnify/ENA primary metagenome ERZ1036449 (study PRJEB33795, sample SAMN09464923) | human gut metagenome | host: Homo sapiens | place: USA: Stanford, California | collected 2016-07 | study: EMG produced TPA metagenomics assembly of the...
CACATTCCCCACCCCCCTAAAAAGCTTGTCCCCTCATGCAAGCTCAGCTAAACTGCCTCGCAGCAAGACTGAGCCTTTGGAGGGCAACGCAATGAAAACGGATACCGGGGCCATAGGTGTTCTGGGTGGGGTGGGGCCGTATGCCGGCCTGGACCTCATGCGCAAGATTTTTGATCAGACCGAAGCGAACTGCGATCAGGAACACCTGTCCGTGATCCAGTATTCCCTTTCCGAACATATCATCGACAGAACGCGCTTTCTGCTTGGGGAGACGGACGAAAATCCCGGCGAAGCCATCGGCGAAATCATGGTGCGCATGGCGAAGGCCGGGGCCACCGTTATCGGCGTGCCTTGCAATACGGCGCACAGCCCACGGATCATGGATGTAGCCGTCGCCATGCTGCATGAGGCGTCCCCGAAGACGCGCTTCGTCCATATGATCGATTCCGTCGTCGCCTTTATCCGTGAGAGCCTGCCCCATGCCCGGAAGATAGGCGTCCTGAGCACCAAGGGGACCTACGCGACCGGGCTCTATCAGGATGCCCTTTCCGCCGCGGGATTCGTTCCTTTGTTCCCGGATGAGGAAGGCCGCGAGCGTGTCCAGCAGGCCATCAGCAATACTGCGTACGGCATCAAGGCCCAGTCGAATCCGGTGACGCCGGAAGCGCGCGCGGCGTTGCTTGCCGAGGCGGAAAAACTGGTGGAGCAGGGGGCCGACGCCGTGATCCTCGGCTGTACGGAAATCCCGTTGGCGCTCACGGAGCCCGATTTGCGCGGCGTTCCGCTGCTGGACGCCACCAAGGTGCTTGCCAGGGCCCTTATCATTGCTTTTGCTCCGAAACGCCTGAAAAAAGCTTAAAGCTATTTTTTTCAGAGTATTGCGCTTTCCTTTTACGTATTAGGGACTGCCTATGTCTGTTTCTTTGCCTTCCATTGCGTCTTTCCATCAGGGCGCGCACTCGGTGGCCGTCGTCGGCCTCGGGTATGTCGGCCTGCCGCTGGCCGTCGCTTTTGCCCGGCATTTCAACGTGATCGGTTTTGATTTGAACGCCGCCCGCGTGGAAGAGCTTTCCGCAGGCACGGATCGGACAGGCGAAGTGGACTCGGAGGCGCTGCAAGCTTCCACGGCTCGTTTCACCAGCGATCCGGCGGCACTCCGCGAGGCGGGCGTCATCATCGTGGCGGTTCCGACGCCGATCGACGAGCACAGGAATCCGGACTTGTCCCCGGTGGAAGGGGCTTCCCGGACTGTGGGGCGGCATTTGTCCCGTGGCGCGGTCGTCGTGTACGAGTCCACGGTCTATCCGGGCGTGACCGAAGAGGTCTGCGTCCCGATCCTTGAGGCCGAATCCGGCCTGCGGTGCGGTGCCGACTTCACGGTGGGCTATTCTCCGGAGCGGATCAACCCCGGCGACAAGGTGCATACGCTTGAAACCATCAAGAAGATTGTTTCCGGAAGCGACGCGCCGACGCTGGATCTGCTGGCGGATCTGTACGGGACGGTCGTGCGCGCGGGCATCCACCGTGCCCCCAGCATCAAGGTTGCGGAAGCCGCCAAGGTCATCGAGAACACGCAGCGCGACCTGAACATCGCGCTGATGAATGAGCTGTCCATCATTTTTGACCGGCTCGGCATTGATACGCTGGACGTGCTGGAAGCGGCCGGGACCAAGTGGAACTTCCTGCCGTTCCGTCCGGGGCTGGTCGGCGGGCACTGCATCGGCGTCGATCCGTACTACCTGACCTTCAAGGCCGAGGAACTCGGCTGCCATCCGCAGGTCATTCTGGCCGGGCGGCGCATCAACGACGGCATGGGCAAGCATGTGGCGGAAACCTGCGTCAAACTGCTGATCCGGCAGGGGCGGCTGGTCAATGCGGCCCGTGTGGGCATCCTTGGCTTCACGTTCAAGGAAAACGTGCCGGACTTGCGGAACACCCGGGTTATCGACGTGATCCGCGAATTGCAGGAATACGGCGTCGATGTGCTGGTACACGATCCGCTGGCTGACGCCGGGGAAGTGCGCCATGAATATGGCCTCTCTTTCGCGGCGCTGGATGAGCTCGCCAATCTGGACGCGCTGATTCTGGCCGTGCCGCACAAGGCCTACGCCGAAAACGGCGTTCTGGAACCGGCAGCCCTGCACGCACGGTTTGCCGTGCCCGATAAGGCCCTCCTGCTGGATGTGAAGGGCTGTCTCTCGCCCAGTGCCGTGCAAGCCGAAGGCATGGCCTACTGGAGGCTTTAGGCGAGGCAAAGGGAACGCTGCCTGTCCCCGCCTCGTTGCCTTTGAATCGGGGCTGTACACATCTTCTCCCGATATGTCCCGTCCGCGTATCCTTCGGGGGCAGAGGCGGTTCGTTTTGGAGGAGTGTTCCGTATCCTGAAAAGAAGTCAAGAGCCGGATGTGGTGCATTATCGGGGAAAAGCCGATTCCTCCGTCCTCCCGGCAATGAGGCCGTTGCGGGCATTTGATGTATTTCCCAAACGTGTCTGGAAGGTATCCGAATGAAGACAGTTCTTGTAACCGGAGGCGCGGGGTTTATCGGTTCCTGCTATGTGCTGTCCCGGCGCACTGCGGGGGAGCGGGTCGTCAACCTCGACAAGCTCACCTATTCCGGCAACATCGGTAATTTGGCGTCTCTTGATGGGGATGCCGAGCATATTTTTGTCCGGGGCGATATTGGGGATGCGCTGCTTGTCCGCCAGTTGCTGCACCATTACCAGCCCGATGCGGTCATCAATTTTGCCGCTGAGAGCCATGTGGATCGCTCCATCCATGACCCGGATGCATTTGTCCGCACCAATGTCCTCGGAACCTGCACCCTCCTGCGCGGCGTATTGGAATGGTGGAAAGAGCTGTCCGAAGAAAGGCGGAACGCTTTCCGTTTCCTGCACGTTTCCACGGATGAGGTATACGGAACGCTCCGCCCCGGCGAGCCCGCCTTCACGGAGACCACCCCGTATGCGCCGAACAGCCCCTATTCGGCATCCAAGGCGTCCAGCGATCATTTCGTGAGGGCCTATCACGAAACCTATGGGCTCCCCACGCTCATCACGAATTGCTCCAATAATTACGGCCCGCGCCAGTTTCCGGAGAAACTCATTCCCTTGGTCATCCTGAACGCGCTGTCCGGAAAGCCGCTGCCCATTTACGGCACCGGGGAGAATATCCGCGACTGGCTGCATGTGGAAGACCACTGCGAGGCCATCGTTGCCGTCTTGGAAAAAGGGGCGCCGGGAGAGTGCTACAATATCGGCGGGCACTCCGAGCGGGCCAATATCGATGTCGTCCGGAGCATTTGCCGCACTCTTGACAAGCTCCGTCCCACAGCGGCCCCCTATGAAAAGCAGATAACCTTTGTGGCGGACAGGCCGGGCCATGATTTGCGCTACGCCATTGACGCCGCGAAGATCGAACAGGAGATCGGCTGGGTTCCGCGCCGTCGTTTTGAGGAAGGGCTTCGGGAAACGGTGGGCTGGTATCTTGAGAATGCCGCGTGGGTGGAGAACATCCAGAGCGGGGAATATCGCCAATGGCTCGAAACGAATTATAGCGGGCGGTAGGCTGTACGAAGCTGCGGGCGGCTCACGTCAAGCCGGCGCGCAAGATGGGCGATTTCAAAAAGTATGGGAACTGAGGGCGGGGAATACATCGAGGAGCGCCAGCCTCCAAGAGCATTCCCCGTTCGCGCGCAACGGCGGCTGAAAGTGCCGGGATAGTGAAACACGGATGTTTTCGCGTCTTTTTCGGGAAAAAGGCAAAATGGCCATGAGTTGGGAAACTACGGCGTTGCAGTCCGCGGGACGTGAATTGTCATACCTTGTTTTCAAGGACGTCCGCGATGAACGCAATCATTTTCTTCCGAAAGATCTCCTCGGAAAAGCTTTCCGCCTGCCTTTTCAGCTTATCGTGTCCCCACGTCTGTTCCGTGGAGGCTTCATACGTATCGAGTGCCTTGGTTAAGGCGTCAGCCGTCTGCCGTTCAAAAAAGATCCCGGTCTCTCCATCCGCCACACTGTCCAAGACCCCGCCCCTGCCGTATGCGATAACGGGGCGTCCGGCGGCCATAGCCTCAAGAGGCGTGATCCCAAAATCCTCTTCGCCGGGGAACAGGAAAGCCTTGCAACCCGCATAGAGGGCGGGGAGCGCTTCATTGTCCACGCGGCCCACAAAACTGACGGTCGGCCCGGCAATGCTTTCCAGGCGCTTCCGCTCCGGGCCATCCCCCGCAACGACAAGCCGCCGCCTGGTACGGGTACACGCCTCCACCGCCAGATCCACACGCTTGTAGCTCACCAGTTCGCTGAGGCAGAGATAGTAGCTGCCGGGCTCTGGGGTGCCGGGGACATTTTGAAGGCCCGCCATGTGGGGGCTGGGTCGTGACTCCGGCTATTTCCATGATTTGGCGACGCGTTCGGGCAGGGTCATGAGGTAGTCCCCATAACCGGATTTTTGCAGCGGGGCCGCCAGCTTCATGAGCTGCTCCGTCGAGATGTAGCCCTTGCGTCAAGCGATTTTTTCAATGCAGGAAACTTTGAGGCCCTGCCTGGTTTCGATAGCCTGCACAAACGTGCCCGCCACTATGAGATAATGGAGACTTCACTGATACCCGCCAGCAGGATACCTTTCCGTGATGCCATATGCAAAACCTTCCCTTAAAATTGAAACAGGCAAATACCATTCGCAAGGAGGACAGGGCAAGCGGCGCTCTTTGAGGGGGAAATCCGCGTGATGAGCCAGCCGCCTGCAATGCCTATCGGCCCGGCCTTTCTTTCCTTACGAGCTTCAGTGCGCCTGTGGGGCAGACGGTGACGCAGGCGGTATCCAGCCCGGCATCGAGACGGTCTTTGCATTGATCGCATTTGACGGCTTTCCTTTTGCGGGGATCAACCCAGATCAGGTGATGCGGGCAGGCTTTCTGGCACGCCCCGCAGCCGACGCACGCTTCTTCCCGTATGAAGACGATCCCGTCGCTCTCCCGGTGGATAAGCGCCTCTTTGGGGCAGACTTCCACACAGCGCGGCTGAGGGCACTGTACGCAGGCCCGGTAGCGGGTATGAAGCACAACCCGGGGCTCTCCGTCCGCCGCAAGCGGTGCGGGCGCTTCCGGCCGTGCATGTTTGACGATGATCGGCGTTGCTTCTTCCGCGGCGTCTTCAAAGCGGGGGCCATCGACAAGCAGCGTTCCGAGGGAAATGCCCGGTGCGCTGTCATGGGCCGCCTTGCAGCTGGCTTCACAGGCATGGCAGGCGATGCAGCGATCTTGATCAACGACAAGGCGATATATGCTCATAGTGCCTCACTCGGATGCCTTGCATCCGGCGATTGTTTGCTGATGCGGCGTCCCCCGCAGCGGGTACAGGGGAACGTCCATTCTTGAGGGCCGGTTCAGTTCGTTTCTTCGGCTTTTCGGATCGTTACGAAGTGCTTTTGAAGGGCCAGCCCCCCGCCGAGCGGATCTTCATGCTCCAGCCCGCTGACCATGCAGGCTTCGTCGGCCACGCCTTTGCCGAAGGCCCGCGTTTCTTGAGGCGTTTTCCTGCCAAAGCCGTGCAGCATGAAGACGGCCTCGGGGTGGATGCCCGTGGTTACCTTAGCGCGTAACCGGCCAACGGGGCCTGTGGCTGTACACACTTCAACCCTGTCGCCATCGGCAATGCCAAGGGCCTGGGCCCGTTCCGTGTGGATCCATAACGTATTGGTGGGCGCGAGTTCGGACAGCAGGGGGTTGTTCGTCGTGCTGGCCTGCGTATGCAATGCCGCCCGGCCGGGAATGACGCGGAACTGGTCGGGCGCGGCAGGCCGCTCCGGTGCCGTGTAGGGCGGCAGGGTGTCGTGCCCGGATGCGGCCCATAAGCGGCTGCGGGCCTCTATCTTGCCGGAAGGCGTGGGCAACGTGGCTTCCGCAAGGGTTTTCCAGCGCGGAGCGGGCGCGAGCGGCACAAAGCCGGTTGCGTCGAACGCCTCTATGCCGAGCCCCGTACCTTCAAGCTGGTAGTTCCATATATCCTCAATGCGTGAGAAGGCGAGCTTGTCAAGCCCGAGGCGCGAGGCGAGGCCGCACAGGATCTCCCAATCGGCGCGCGTGTCGAAACGCGGCTGCACGGCGCGCTGGCGGCGGAAGAACTGCGGCTTCAGCCCCAGCTTGGAGGCCAGAATGCTGTCCCGGGACAAGGCCGGGGAGAGCGGCAGCACGATGTCAGCATAGTCCGCCGTGGGCGACCACGTGGTGGTGATGGCGACGATAAGGTCGAGCTTGTCCAGCTTGCTGCGCAGCGTATCCGGATCGGGCAGCGAAGACAGGATGTTGTGGCGCATCGAGATATAGGCGCGGACCGGATACGGATCGCCGGTCACGGCGGCGTCGAAGGCCCGGTGGAGCAGGCCGGGCTGCTGCCAGTCGGCCTTGTCCGCCATCGGCTTGGTGATATTGGGGTAGAGCGCCGAGAGGGGCCGCAGCTGTTTCCCCGTTTCCTTGGGGGAAAGGCTGATGGGCATACCGCCGCGCGCGCCGATGGAGCCGAGCAGGGCGTTGATGAGGTAGGCGCTGCGCACGGTGACGAAACTGTCAGCATACCGGGCCGTGAACCAGCCCGGGTACCAGAGGACACGGGGGGCGGCCTCAGCCAATTCACGCGCCAGCCTGACGATGCGGTCGGCCTTGATCCCGGTTTCGGTTTCCGCCCACTCCGGCGTACAGGGGCGGACGCGCTCCTCCAGTTCCCCGAAGCCGTCGATATACGGCAGCATATGGGGATCATAAAGCTTTTCCGAAATCAGCACGTGCAGCACCGCAAGGTTCATGGCGTAATCGGTGCCGGGGCGGACGAAGAAAAAGGTGTCCGCTTTGGCGGCGTTGACGGTGGCGCGGACGTCCATGACCGTCACCTTGCAGCCGTTGGCCCGCGCTGCGGTGATGCCTGCGACTTCCGCAAGGTTCAGGGCCTCCAGCGCGTTGCGGCTCTGGAGCACGATGTGTTTCGATTCCCGGTAGTCAATGACGAGGCGTCCGCGATCCAGCCCCAAAACGGATGCGCAGGCCTGATCCACGTTGCGGGTGCAGGTGACGCTGTGGCTGTAGATATTAGGCGTACCGAGGCCGCGTGCGAAGGCCTTGTAGAGATCCGTAAACGGGCCGCCACGGTGCGAGAACATGACGCTTTCGGGGCCGTATTGATCCCGTATGGCGCGGAGCTTGCCGGCTACGGCATCGAGCGCTTCTTCCCAGCGGACGGCGCGCCACTTGTGCCCTCCGCGGGCCCCCACGCGCATCAGGGGCGACTGCGGGCGCTCGGAATCCTTTTCCAGCGCGAGCGCCGCGATGCCGCGAGGACACAATGTCGAACCCGTGGCCGAGTGGGGATTGCCCTGAATCCAGACCGCTTCGCCGTTTTCGACTCCGACGGCAACCGGGCACCGTGTCCCGCACATGCCGCATACGCTATAGACTGTCTTCATGATGCGTTCCTGAATGGAAAGAGGGAATAATGGAGAAAATGCGTTGGTTCCATTGCTCTGTCCCAAAAATGTTGAGCGGCGGAGGCTGGCCAACGGAGATTTTCCCGTATCCGTTTTCCTCCACGCCGCCTTGATAGGCTCTTTCGAGATTCCCCAGTGTACCCCGTCGGGTTATTCCGATCAATGGAGTCAATCCGGGCATACCTCCGACTGAAACAGAGGCTCCCATAAAGTCAAAAATCGTTGAAGCGGGATGAGTGGAGGGTGGTGAGGGAAGGGGAACCTTTCTCCAGAACGTTTCCTCTTCCCCCCGCCAGTAAGATCTCAATAAAAAACGCCCCGGCCTTTCGAGCGTGCGGGGCGTATCCTGACAGGGAAACGGGCATGGAGGGCTTAATAGGAAGCTATGTAGTCATCCATGTTCGCCGCCGAGCAATTGCGGCTTACCCAGAAGGCCGAAGCCCAAACCATAAGGGCCGTGGCTTCGGTGTCGTCCAGGCGTTTCAGCTTGGCTTCAAGGCTGGTGCGGCTCGCGCCGTAACGGGAATGGAAGTCGGTTTGCTCGCATAGATCGGCAACGCGCAGGAGAAGATAGGAGAGGCGGGTATGCGCGGGGAGCAGACGCTGATCACGGTGAGCTTCAAGAATGGTTTTGAGTTCCGGTCCGGTAAATGTGCCTTTGATGGTCGTGATCGCGCGGAAAAACGTGTCTACCGCCCACGGCAGAATGAATTCGGCCCCCGCACTCTTTGTGCGGAAGTAGTCCTTCAACCAGCGTTCCTGCTGCTCGTTGATGCGTGCTGCGACCTGAGGCATACGCGGCTCCTTGTGAAGAATATTGACTAGACGCTATCGTAGAATCTCTTAATATTCAAGCGCCTTCGTGCCCGGAAGCAGCAAGTGGGAACGTGTCGTCATACCATACTTTTTTCATAGTCAGACCGCAGGCCGGAGCCGTGAGGGGAGCTATCCGGCGATCGCAGGCGTCGAGGATGCCGGGAATGTCCGCCGGTTCCAGCTTGCCCCGCCCGACAGCGACGAGCAGCCCCATGGTATTGCGGACCATCTGTTTGAGAAAGCCGTCTGCTTCAAAGCGCCAGGTCAGTTCGAGGCAGCCTTCGGGGAGCGGGCCCTCGGGGGTGCGGGTGATGGACAGGATGGTACGCACCGTTGTGCGGAGATCCGTCCCGGCGTTTTTCAGGCTGGCGAAGTCCCGCTTGCCAAGGAGGTAGCGGCTCCCCTCGTCCATACGCTCCACATCCACAGGGCCGCAGGCCCAGACGAAAGGAAAGAGCTGCGGCGGCGTGTAGCGCTTGGAGAGCCAGAGGCGGTATTCGTAGGTCTTGCGGACGGCACTGTGCTGTGCGTGGAACGTGTCGGGCACAAGAACGGCGTCCGCAATGCGTATGTCGCGCGGCAGGAGCGTATTGAGGGCCAGCTGCCAGTCCATACGGGCACGCGATTCGGGGACATCGAGGTGAGCGACCTGCGCTTCGGCGTGAACGCCCGCGTCGGTCCGTCCTGCACCGTGCACATGGACGCGCTCGCCGAGCACGTGAGCCACGGCGTCCTCAATGATGTTCTGAATGGTGGGCAGGGGGGAGGCGTTTTTGCGGGCCTGCGTCTGCCAGCCGTGATACTGGGTGCCTACGTAGGCTATCGTCAGCTTGAGGCGGGGCATGGAAGACCTTTGGGAAAGACGAAAAAACGACGAAAGCCCCGACCCCCGATCCGCGAAAACGGCGGGGCTGACAGTACAGTATCAGGGCCGGTTCGGAGCGGGGCGTTTGCCCCTCTCCGGGACTACTTGGAGCGGTGTTCGCTGCCGGTGATGCTGAAGGCAAGGGCGTAGAGATAGTGGAAGAAGTCCACATACTCCACGACGACCTTTTCAGGCACGTGGATCCGGGCCCCCGCGAAATTCAGGATACCGCATACGCCCGCTTCGACCAGATGGTCGGCCGCGCGCTGCGCGCGTTCCGGCGGCGTGGTGATGATCCCGATTTCAATGCCCTTGGCGTCCACGGCGGACTTCAGGTCGCTCGTACACGTGACTTCCAGCCCATAGACCTGCTCGCCGATCTTGAACGGATCGCAGTCGAAAGCCCCCACGATGTTGAAGCCGCGGGCCTTGAATTCGGCATGGTGCAGCAGCGCGCGGCCGAGGTTGCCCACCCCGATCAGCGCGGCGCGCCATTCGCGGTCAACGCCAAGGGAAGCTTTGATGGCGGCGATGAGGCTGGCTACGTTGTACCCTACGCCACGCACACCGAATTCGCCAAAATAGGCAAGGTCCTTGCGCACCTGAGATGCGTTCACGTCGCACGCTTCAGCGAGCGGGCCGGAGGAGATGACCTCCACGCCGTTGCGCTGCATACTTTCGAGCACTTGAACGTACACGGCAAGGCGACGAATGGTGGCTCTGGGAATACGTTCGCTTTTCAATGAGAGCATAGTGGTATCGCATTGCTAAAGATGAAAAAAACAGGGGGGAGAGAACGGCGTTGCCGGTCCCTCCCCGGAAACCCCGGCGGGCCGAGGACCCGCCGGGGATAAGCCGCTTGCTTATTTAGATGAAGGGGTTGGCGAACAGGATGATCAGGTTCACCACGAG
>ERZ1036449.656-NODE-656-length-9983-cov-13.466358_pt1 | contig 9983 bp, 10 predicted proteins | sample MGYA00514227_ERZ1036449 | MGnify/ENA primary metagenome ERZ1036449 (study PRJEB33795, sample SAMN09464923) | human gut metagenome | host: Homo sapiens | place: USA: Stanford, California | collected 2016-07 | study: EMG produced TPA metagenomics assembly of the...
GTTTTAAGGGGGGGGGGTGGGGTGAAACAGGCATTCCCTTCCTTTCATGGGGCTCTGGCAGGAGTCTGGTATTTCAGGCGGGGAGGAGAGTGGGGGAATGGGAAAGCGGGTATAAGGACAAACTGGCGCAGGGCTGAACAGGTAGCAGATTTAAGTGGAAAAAGCGCCCTGATTTATGTATAATGGAGACAGCGGTGAAAGCGGCATGAAGGAGGATTACATAATGGAAAATTTTGAGTTTTTTACACCAACCAGGATGATATTTGGAAAGAATACCCATCAGCAGGTAGGAAAGATTGTCAAGGAATACGGATTTAAGAAGGTGCTGGTGCATTTCGGCGGGTCCAGCGCTAAGAAGTCCGGACTTCTGGACGCAGTTACAGGCTCTCTTGAGGCAGAGGGAATACAGTATGTGACGCTGGGGGGCGTACAGGCCAATCCCACTCTGTCTAAGGCCAAGGAGGGCATCGAACTGTGCCTGAAGGAGGGCGTGGATCTGGTGCTGGCTGTTGGAGGAGGCAGCGTGATTGACTCATCCAAGTGTATAGCAGACGGCGCAGGGAACCCGGATGTGGATGTATGGACCTATTTCCGCCAGGAGGCTGTGCCTGCCAGGGCATTGCCGGTGGGCGTCATTCTTACGCTTTCTGCCTCGGGCAGTGAAATGAGCGCGTCCTGTGTCATTACAAATGAGGAAAATGGATTTAAGCGGGGCTTTAACAGCGTGACCCACCGCCCGCTGTTTTCCATCTGCAACCCGGAGCTGACCTGCACGGTAAGCAAATACCAGACAGCCTGCGGAACAGTGGATATCATGATGCATACCCTGGAGCGGTATTTCAGCAAGACCAGGGATACGGAACTGACGGACCGCATAGCCGAGGCATTGTTAAAATCCACGGTGGAGGCAGGAAGGATTGCTGATAAAGATCCGGGTAACTATGAAGCCAGAGCCGCTCTTATGTGGGGAGGAAGCCTTTCCCACAACGGGTTGACAGGGGCTGGAAGGGAGTTCTTCATGCAGGTCCACCAGCTGGAGCATGAGCTTTCCGGCATGTACCCATCCATTGCCCACGGAGCAGGTCTGGCAGCCCTGTGGCCGTCCTGGGCCAGGTTTGTGTGCCCCAGTGATGTGAACCGCTTCGCACGTTATGCGGTCCAGGTGTGGAACATAGACATGGATTTTGACTGCCCTATGAACACGGCCCTGGCAGGAATCCGGGCCACAGAAGATTTCTATAAGAGCCTGGGTATGCCCTCTTCCTTAAAAGAACTGGGTGTGGAGGAAGAACGCCTGGAAGAAATGGCTGTCAAGTGCACCAACATGGGAAAGCGTACCCTGCCGGGCATCCGGGAACTGGGCAAGGAAGAGATGATGGAAATTTACAGGATGGCTTTGGGAGAGTAGCGGGTACAGGAGAATTGCGGGTATGGAGATACCAGCCGCAGAAGAATAATGGCCATAGAAGAATAATGGCCATAGGAGTTTAGCCTGCCCGGAAAATACGAAGGAGACAGAAAATGGATGCAATAGACAGGCGCAGAAGTATACGCAGGTTCTCAGACAAGGAAATACCCCATGAGGTTATCTGTAAAATTGTGGAAAGCGGGATAAAGGCACCGTCAGCAAAGAACAGGCAGCCATGGAAATTTATGGTCATTCAGGGACAGGCAAAAGAAAACATGCTGAGGGCGTTTCAGGCCGGAATCCAGCGGGAGAAGGCAGGAAAAGCCATGCTGCCGGACAGCAGCAGGCACCTGGGAGGCGCGGAGTACACGGTACAAATCATGGAACAGGCGCCTGTGGTCATATTTGTCCTAAATCCCCTGGGGAAGGGGATGTTTTCTCCCCTCAACGACGAGGACAGGATTTATGAGCTCTGTAATATCCAGTCTGTCAGCGCGGCAATTGAGAATATGCTTTTGGAAGCAACGGATATGGGAATCGGCAGTCTGTGGATCTGCGACATATTCTTTGCCTATGAGGAGCTGTGCGCATGGATGGACTGCGGGGATGAGCTGGTGGCAGCCGTGGCCTTTGGGTATCCGGAGGAATCGCCGCCGCCACGTCCGCGCAAAAAGCTGGAGGATGTGGTAGTCTGGAAGCGCTGAGTCAGAACGTTGGGTTTGAAATGGGGAAATGGGGAAATTATGGCGCAGCCTATTGCCAACCACCCTCATATGTGCTATGATTCAGCTATAATTAAATAAAGTTCTTCGGGGCAGGGTGTGATTCCCTACCGGCGGTAATAGTCCGCGACCCGCTACGGCGGCTGATCTGGTGTGATTCCAGAACCGACAGTATAGTCTGGATGAGAGAAGAAGGTGTGTAAGTGGTAGATGAACAGGCCCCGGATTATTTGCGTATCCGGGGCTTTTATAGTGCACGCATTCCGAAGGACACATATACGCACGTAAGTGACCGGAAAACGGACACCAAGTGCTCATAACGGGCCCCTTCACTAGGTTCGTGGGAGACCTCACCAAGTGAAGGGTCATGTATCGCACGTAAGTGACCAAAATACGGTCACTAAGTGCTCATAACAAGGAGGATAGGGAAATGAAACAGAATCACTTACTCAGTGTAAGGAATGTAACCGTCATGGCCATGTTCGGCGCCCTGGCGGCAGTGCTTATGATTTTTGAGGTGCCGCTACCATTTATTGCGCCGTCATTTTACGGCATGGATATCAGTGAGGTGCCGGTGCTTGTGGGTACCTTTGCCCTGGGGCCTGTGGCAGGCGTTGTCATGGAACTGGTGAAAATACTGGTGAAGCTGATACTAAAGCCTACCAGCACAGGATTTGTGGGGGAGTTTGCCAATTTCTGCTTTGGATGCTCCCTTGTGCTGCCGGCCGGTATTATTTACAGGCTTAAAAAGACGAAAAAGGGGGCTGTCATGGGAATGGCTGCGGGAACTGTAATCATGACAATTGTGGCTGTGATACTCAATGCGGTTGTTATGCTTCCGTTCTATTCCCATTTCATGCCCCTGGACACCATCATTGCTGCAGGCGCGGCCATCAACCCGGCTATCAGCAATGTGTGGACATTCGTAATCCTGGCTGTAGGCCCCTTTAATATACTGAAAGGCGCCATTGTAAGCCTGCTCACCGCCCTGGTCTATAAAAGGGTCAGCGTTATCATCCATTCGGATTCAGGACGGCGGGCGGTTAAGGCTTCTTAAGGATTAACAGCCGGCGCCGGGTGTGAATGAGATGAGGATACAGCCTGTTTTACCGGAAGCATTTCGATATATCCCCTGGTCCCTATGGGTTCCAGCTGAATTCTGGGATTTTCAGGGTCAGGGGCCAGGCCGATGACCGACAGGTCGTAACGTTCCATGGCTGTCTGAACCATCTGTATGGCCTGGCAGAAGTCCTCTTCCTCGAAGGGCTCTCCCTGAAACATGAGGTAACTGGCAGCTGGATTACATCAAAGCCCTCCGGCACAGGACCGCCGTAGTCTGAGGATACTTCCACGCCCTGAACGTATTGGGATGTACCCTCCGGGCGGTATTGTTCGGGGAGCCAGAGGCATACCGGTTCGCCGCTTATGGATTTGATGCTGGTGAGAAGTCCCCACACATCACAGCCGGCTTCATTGCAGTAGGTCATGTAATCATACGCCTGGATGCCCCGCTTAAGGATGACCTTGCGGGCTGGTTTTTCAATGACCTGAATAAATACGTTCTTAATTTGTTCCATATTCATGGGCTCCTTTTCTGTGAATCTGTATTTTACGCCGTAGGGGGTCATCAGATACAGGGGAACGGGATGAGCGGCGTATTCACGGGGATTACAGCCGAATTCACGGAGAAATGCCCTCTGGTATCCGTCCACGCTTCCGAATCCCAAATCAAAAGCAACATCAATGACTTTGCAGTCCTCGTCCCGCAGCCGCAGGGCGGACCGGGACAGTTTGTAACGCCGGATGTAGTCAGCCGGCGAAAGACCGGTCAGCTTCCTGAACAGCCTGGCAGAATACCAGGGAGAAAAATGGGAGGCCTTCGATAAATCAGCCAGAGTAATGGACTCCTGCCAGTGGCTCTCTATATAATCCTGCATTCTTTGGACTGCTTCTATCTGTTCTTTCATCTGTATCACCTCCGACGTTTATCATTATACAGAACCGGAAAAAGGATTTCTCGACTATTCTTGCCCATGTAAGTAAAAAACCACCACGGCAATATAGAACCGTGGTGATTTCCTATCTCTTAACATAACTCTGTAATCCGCCGTAGATAAATCCGCCGTACACGAATCCTGTGTACACGAATGCGGCGTACACCGCACGTTTACAGCGGGATGATTTCCCCGTCATCCGGCACCAGCAGATTGCCGTCATAGTATTCCCTGCCCTCAGCCGTATATAGGGCTTTGCGCTCCGACAGGTGTTTGTCCTCCGTATGCCATAGCACAAGGTTGGGGATGGAGAGCTCCTTTGCCAGCTCGCAGGCCTCTTTTACCGTGCTGTGGTGTTTTTCATAGGGTTCGAAGATATCACGGTCGCGGTACAGGCAGAAGGCTTCGTGAAGCAGCCAGTCACTGCCTTCCACGTAGGGGCGGCACTCCGCGTTGTACGGCTCATCGCCTGCGCAGGTGAACCGGCGGCCGTTTTTCAGAGTGGTGGTAAATCCGAACTGCCTGGCCTTGGTGGACAGTATATCAAAGAAGGTGACGTCATAGTCCAGGATATGGACTGTCTCGCCGTCCTCCACCGGCACCAGGAAAATGCGGCTTCCAATCATCTTATAGAACTTGCCCTGGATCGTCAGGCGGCAGATGGTGGAGATGGTATCCACCAGTCCCTGGTGGCAGTAAATCTGCAGCTCGCCTTCATACTTTCCTTTTTTCATGGCAGCAGCCACCATGCGCACCATCCACACAATACCCATGATGTGGTCCGTGTGCTCATGGGTGACGAAAATGTTGTGGATATGGCACAGGTCCACATCCATATCCTCCAGGATGCGCAGGATGCCGTTTCCTCCTCCTGCATCCACCATGAAATATTCATCCCCGTCCTTTATGGCAAAACAGGTATTATAACAGCGGGTGGCCTGGGCGTTTCCTGTTCCAAATACGTATAATTCCTCCATTGGCATCTCTTCTCCTTAGAAAAAATTTAGATAATCTTAAACCTTTGTTCAGTTGGAAAAACTTTTCATTTCATTAAGAATATGTTACTATAACTTTAAATAAAATGCAATTGGGATTGGGGGAATATGATGATGAGGGATTTGGCATATCTTAAGCTCCTGGCAAAAGAATACCCCACAGTAAAGGAAGCCACCAGTGAAATTGTCAATCTGACAGCGATTTGCAGTCTTCCCAAGGGAACCGAATATTTTTTCAGCGACTTGCACGGGGAATATGAGGCGTTTATACACCTGCTGCGTTCTTCGTCCGGCATTACCCGGGAGAAAATCAAGGAGACCTTCGGCCACCTGATTCCCGAGGAGGAGCAGGTACAGCTGGCAAACCTGATTTATTATCCGGAGCGGAACCTGGCCCGTATGATGAAACAGGGGCACTACACCGAGGATTGGCAGAAAATCACCATCTACCGTCTGGTACAAAGCTGCAAGGAGGTGTCCTCCAAGTACACCCGCTCAAAAGTCCGCAAGAAGATGCCGCAGGAATTTGCCTACATCATTGACGAGCTGCTTCACGTGGACTACAACGACGATAACAAGAAACTGTACTATAACGAAATTATACACTCCATCATTGAGAATGACACGGCGGACAAGTTCATCATTGCCCTGTGCCATCTGATTCAGAACCTGACCATTGACAACCTTCATATCATAGGCGACATCTACGACAGGGGGCCAAGGGCGGACATTATCATGAATGAGCTCATGTGCTTCCACGATGTGGATATACAGTGGGGGAATCATGATATTTCATGGATGGGGGCAGCAACAGGAAATCTGGCCTGCATCTGCAATGTGCTGCGCATTGCCATCAGTTACAACAGCTTTGATGTGCTGGAGGATGGTTACGGCATCAACCTAAGGCCCCTTTCCATGTTTGCAGCCAAGGTGTACCAGGACGACCCCTGCACACGGTTCATGCCCAAAATTCTGGACGAGAACATTTACGATGCAGTGGACCCCGGCCTGGCGGCCAAGATGCACAAGGCCATTGCGGTGATTCAGTTTAAAGTGGAGGGCGCCATGATTAAGCGCCATCCGGAGTATGAGATGGACAACAGGGTCCTTTTGTCCGGCGTGGACTTTGAGAAGGGTACAGTGGTCATTGAAGGAAAAACATTTCCCATGCTGGACATGAATTTCCCGACCGTGGACCCAAAGAATCCTCTGGAGCTGAGCCGTGGTGAGAAGGAGCTGCTGCGCACCCTGCAGGCCTCCTTCAAGCATGGGGAACTGCTGCATAAGCATATAAGATTCCTGTACTCCCATGGGGCCATTTATAAATGTTATAATTCCAACCTCCTTTACCATGGCTGTATTCCCATGAAAAAGGACGGTTCTTTCGATACCATCACCATGAACGGGGTATCCTATGGCGGGAAGGCGCTGATGGACTTCTTTAACCAGCAGGTTCAGAATGCCTATTTCATGCCGGAGGGGACGCCCGGTAAGGAGCAGGCCATGGATATGATGTGGTATCTGTGGTGCGGGGCCAAATCCCCTGTATTCGGCAAGGATAAGATGACTACCTTTGAACATTATTTCGTAGAGGATAAATCCACATATAAGGAAGTGATGAACCCCTACTACCAGCTGAGCCTGAAGGAAGAATTCTGCAACCGCCTGCTGGAGGAATTCGGGCTTCCCGTGGAGGGCTCCCACATTATCAACGGCCATGTGCCGGTTAAGCTAAAGGATGGGGAGAAGCCCATGAAGGCGGGCGGTAAGCTGTTCATCATTGACGGCGGTCTCTCGAAGGCATATCAGAGCACCACGGGCATTGCGGGATATACCCTGATTTATAATTCACATCACCTGGCTCTGGCAGAGCACAGGCCCTTTGACCCTAAGAAGGAGAGCACGCCAAAGGTATCCGTGGTGGAGAAAGTAAAGAGCAGGGTGATGGTGGCTGATACGGATAAAGGAAAAGAATTAAAAGGACAGATAGCCGATTTGAAGGAGCTGGTAGCTGCTTACAGAGAGGGAACGATTAAGGAAAGGGTTGAGTAATGAGCAGGACAGAATTTTTGCAGGGACTAAAAAGTGAGCTGGAAGGACGGGTACCCTATTCCGTCATACAGGAGAATTTGCGGTATTATGACTCCTATATTATGGAGGAGGCTGCCAAGGGACAGACAGAGGATGAGGTCATAGAGAGCCTGGGAGGTCCGAGAATCATTGCCAGGACCATAGTGGACGCTGCCCTTGACACCGAGGACAGGCCGGATGGATTTGATTCCTTTGAATCAGAAGCATCCTACCGTTCAGGGCCGGCAGGAAGCAGCCAGGAAGAACGGGAACCGTTCAGGGGGAAAAAACCGGAGGTCCATTATGTGGACTTTGGCAAGTGGTATGTCAGGCTCATTGCCGGGCTGGTGGTATTCCTGGTCATATTCCTGGTGATGACTGTGTTCTTCGGCATCATGGGACTGGCTGGCTGGATTCTGTCCTATATATGGCCGGTGCTGCTGGTAATGCTGGCCGTGTGGATGTTCAGGGGACCCAGGAGATAATCAGAAGCAGATATTGGGCTGATGGGGCGGAAGTATATGGCAAAAGCATATGACCAAGGCATATGGCAAAAGCATATGAAAGAAACATATGAAAGAAGCACATGGCAGGAGCTGTTAAAAAACAGCTCCTTTTTCTTGACAAAAATGTGAATAAATAATATACTGTTTTTAATAAACGTAATATTTGCGTAATATTTACATTTTCAGGAAAATAGATGGAAGTTAGGAGAGTCAGCGTGAGCATAAGGGGATTAGGGAAAGGAATCATTAAGGCATCAGGGCTTATATGCCTGTGTGCAGGACTGTGGGCGGTGAACCCTATGGACAGCCAGGCTGCTGTAAAGCAGGCAGAGGTCCAGACCCGGTCCTCCTATGTAGTGAAGATAGAGGCGCCTGCTGTGGACGTACACAGAAGTGCCAGTGAAGGTTCGTCCAGACAGGGCCAGGTTATGAGGGGCCAGACTTATGAGGTGTTGGGAAGAACGGAACAGGGCTGGGTTAAGATACGCACCGGCGGAAGGGAAGGATACATAAAGACCTCCGGTAATGCCACGGTTGTGGAAAAAGCGCATGAAACCGTGGATGAGGATGCCAAGATGCGCCGTCAGGTAGTGGAGTATGCCCTTCAGTTCGTGGGAGGACGTTACCAGTACGGCGGTGTGGACCCCAATAAGGGAGTGGACTGCTCCGGCTTTACCAGATACGTGTTGGGCAAGGCTGCTTCCATCAGTCTTCCTCATTCGTCCACCGGACAGTCCTCATACGGGAAGGCTGTGACAGAGGACCAGATGCAGCCGGGCGACCTGCTGTTTTACGCCGGAGGCGGGGGCATCAACCATGTGGCCCTGTACATTGGAGACGGGGAAGTGGTGCATGCATCCACAGAAAAGACGGGAATCAAGACGTCCCCATATAATTACAGAAAACCAGTTAAGATTGTAAGCCTGCTGTCCTGAGACAGCAGGTTTTTTTGTGATCTGGGCCGGGAGGGGAGCCGTATCAGGGAGGAAATTCATTTTTAATTCAAAATTACTACATAAAATGTTAAAAATAATGAAGGAAATATTAAATATGTCTAAAATTGTTGACGTGAGATAAAATTGTGATATAATACATTTGTAATGAATGTAACAATTATGTAATAAATAAACTCCGGCTACATTCAGTATAAAACCATGATGGGAGAGTTTCTTCAATGAGAAAAATGTTAGGCAGCCTTTTAAAGGCAGGAGCTGTATGCGGGATGCTGATGGTCATGAATCCATTTACTTCCCTGGCTGCAATCGGTCCTGGATTCACAGCAGGTACATACATTGCCACCATTACAGCAGAGAGCGTCAACATTAACAAAAGCCAAGACAGTGAAGAAGTACTGATGACAGCCAAAACAGGGAATACATACGAAGTCCTGGAGGATATGGGAAACGGATGGATGAAGGTCCGGGTCAATGAATCCGAAGGATTTCTGCCTGTATCCGGTAATGCTACCGTGGAGCAGGTAGGAGAAAGTGAGATGGCAGAGGTACAGCAGGATGCCATTGAATCCTCAGATACATATAAGCGCCAGCAGGTGGTGAATTACGCCATGCAGTTTGTAGGCGGAAGATATAAGTACGGCGGCAGCGACCCGCGTACAGGGACGGACTGTTCCGGATTTACCAGATACGTACTGCAGAATTCAGCAGGAATTTCCATGAACCGTTCTTCCGGCGGACAAGCCCAGCAGGGGATCGCCATTAGCGCTGACCAGATGCAGCCTGGAGATTTGATTTTTTACGGCAGCGGAAGAAGTATTAACCACGTAGCCATGTATATTGGCAACGGACAGATCGTACATGCTTCAACGGAGAGGACAGGCATTACCGTGTCCAACTGGAATTACAGGAATCCGGTGAAGATAGTAAATGTGCTAGGATAGGATTTTCAATATATATAAGCAGGGCCTGTCGGAGTATTCCGGCGGGCCTTTGTGCTGTCTGGCAGAACTAAAAGATAACGGTAATATGAAAATAGGAACGACCAAGGCATAAAAAAGAGACCGCTTCCTTTTGGAAAACGGTCCCTGTCAGGTCAATCTCTATTATGCAGCGCAAACATTTACTGCCTGTAAGCCTCTTGGGCTGTTTGTAATGTCAAATGTAACGGCCTGGCCTTCTTCCAGAGACTTGAAGCCATTGGAGGCAATTCCGGAAAAATGAACGAAAATATCCATTCCGTTCTCTTCGTTTGTGATGAAGCCGTAGCCCTTCTGTGAGTTAAACCATTTTACTGTACCTTTGTTCATGAAAGATACCTCCATAATATAATAT
>ERZ1036449.662-NODE-662-length-9878-cov-7.063524_pt1 | contig 9878 bp, 6 predicted proteins | sample MGYA00514227_ERZ1036449 | MGnify/ENA primary metagenome ERZ1036449 (study PRJEB33795, sample SAMN09464923) | human gut metagenome | host: Homo sapiens | place: USA: Stanford, California | collected 2016-07 | study: EMG produced TPA metagenomics assembly of the...
AGCTAGGAATGAATTTTTTCTAAAATTTTCGCCTATAAAAAAATTTTTTCTATGCCCTATTGACATACTGTATCTAACCACAGTATATTACACCTGTATAAACAACCAATGATTAAAAACACACTAACTAAAAGGAACACAAGATGATGAACTACGCAAATACAGTTGCACAAAATGATATGACGTTTTCTTATCATCCTATGCCATTTTTCAATGATGTTGAAAGCAAATCGACATTTAATAAAAAATTAGATCTCAACCTTTATTGCATCAAACGTCCACAACAAACTTGTTTTATTCGTGTAACGAATCCAAATATGCTTGCTTGGGGAATTGAAATGGGCGATATGTTAGTGGTTGAAAAAAATGACAGCCTTTTCATTGGTGATCTTATTGTTTTAGAAAAACAAGACGAATTCCATATTTATGAATTTGCCGGCGTAAGCGGTAATGAATTTGTATTCATGGCATTAGATTCTAAAGTGGAAAATATTAAAACAACACAATGGACAAACCTGCCATTAGTTGGCACGGTGACGAATACTATCCATCAAATGAAACCAAGAAGAGACTTAATGAAATTTGCGGCTTAAGCCAATAATCAGATAATCTAAATAAAGAAAAAGTGCGGTTAAAATTAACCGCACTTTTTTATTGAAATAAAATTGTCATTACATCACACGACGAGATTGTGTATAAGTTCTTGACCAATAATCTTCATCCAATGAACTAATTGTTACACCTTGACTTGTACTTGCATGCATAAATTGGTTATTACCAATATAAACGCCAACATGATTGTTGCGACGGAAGAACACTAAATCACCTTTACGTAATTCATGTTTTTGGATTTGGCGACCTAAATAGCGTTGTTCTGAGGTTGAACGTGGAAGCTCCATGCCATAAGCATCGAGAAAAGCAGTTTGCATAAATGCAGAGCAATCAATACCATGTTTTGAAGTGCCCCCCATTCTGTAACGAGTACCAACCCATTCGTTATAAACTTGAGCAAGTGCTTTGTCACCAATTAAACCTGATTTAGGACGGTTAGTTCTTAATTTAGGGTAAACGCCCCCTTTTTTCCCATCTAAACCGGCAATCAATCCCGTTAACTCAGCATCATCACTTTCACTAATCATGCCGTTTTGTGCCTGCCCCGAATTGTTAGAGCAGGCTGTTGTCAAAACAGCTAAACCTACAATAATCAAAATCTTCTTTAACATAGCTTTTAAATAATAAAAAAATATAAAAACAAAACTGGTCGGATTTTATCAAAAAGTCATTATGCCCGCCAGTCTTTATTGAATTTTTATGCAATTTTGTGAGTGAGATCTCAAAAAAATAAGGGCTACTCAATGAGCAGCCCTTAAAAGGATTAAAATCGATTATTTTTTCTTCGCTTTTGCATTTGGAAGATCGGTAATTGAACCTTCAAATACTTCAGCCGCAAGACCCACAGACTCATGAAGTGTTGGGTGAGCATGAATCGTTAATGCGATATCTTCCGCATCACAACCCATTTCAATCGCAAGACCGATTTCTCCTAACAATTCACCACCGTTAGCCCCCACGATAGCCCCACCAAGTATACGGTGAGTATCTTTATCAAAGATTAATTTGGTCATACCTTCTGCACATTCAGATGCAATCGCACGGCCAGAAGCTGCCCAAGGGAATTTAGCGACTTCGTAGTTTAAACCTTCTTGTTTACATTCTTTCTCAGTTTTACCTACCCAAGCCACTTCTGGTTCAGTATAAGCAATAGAAGGAATAACTTTTGGATCGAAGTAATGTTTTTGTCCTGCAATCACTTCTGCTGCAACGTGACCTTCGTGGACACCTTTGTGGGCCAACATTGGTTGACCAACGATATCACCGATTGCAAAGATATGAGGCACATTAGTACGCATTTGCTTATCAACGTGAATGAAACCACGCTCATCCACTTCAACGCCAGCCTTACCTGCATCGATCAATTTACCGTTTGGTGTACGACCGATTGCCACTAACACTGCATCATAACGTTTAGTATCGTTACATGCTTTGCCTTCCATTGAAACATAGATACCATCGTCTTTTGCTTCAACTGCTGTCACTTTAGTTTCAAGCATTAACTTGAATTTTTTCTCAACTTGTTTGGTGTAGATTGCAACAACATCTTTATCTGCTGCTGGAATCACTTGATCAAACATTTCAACCACTTCAACTTCAGAACCTAATGCATGATATACGGTACCCATCTCTAAACCAATGATACCACCGCCCATGATTAACAGTTTTTTCGGCACTTCTTTCAATTTAAGTGCATCTGTTGAATCCCAAACACGCGGATCTTCATGTGGAATAAATGGTAATTGAATTGGACGAGAACCTGCTGCGATAATTGCATTATCAAATTTAATAGTGGTTGGTTTACCATCACGATCACGTGCTACTAATGTATGTGGATCGGTAAACGCCGCTAAACCTTCAACAACGGTGACTTTACGTTGTTTAGCCATGCCTCCAAGGCCGCCTGTTAATTTAGCCACAACCGCTTCTTTACCTGCGCGCACTTCATCTAAATCAATGCGAGGCTCAGCGAAATACACACCATTTTTGCTTGCGTGTTTTGCTTCTTCAATTACTTTAGCAACGTGAAGTAATGCTTTAGAAGGGATACAACCTACGTTTAAACATACCCCACCTAATGTTGAATAACGTTCAACAAGTACTGTTTCTAAACCTAAGTCCGCACAACGGAATGCCGCTGAATAACCTGCAGGACCAGCACCAAGTACCACAACTTGGGTTTTAATTTCTTTACTCATTTTTACCTCGTAAAAACGTTCAAATTTTTGACCGCACTTGCGATCCTTTCTGTAAGATGTGAGCCTAATCACTCACATCTTACCGTGTTAATTACATCACTAAGCGACGTAAGTCAGCTAATACGCCATTGATATAGCTTAAGAAACGAGCACCATCAGCACCATCGATCACACGGTGGTCGAAAGATAATGATAATGGAAGCATTAAGCGTGGCTCAAATTCTTTACCATTCCAAACCGGTTGCATTTCTGATTTAGACACACCTAAAATTGCCACTTCAGGTGCATTTACGATTGGCGTAAAGTGAGTTGTACCAATACCGCCTAAGCTTGAAATTGTGAAACAACCACCTTGCATATCAGAACCTGAAAGTTTACCGTCACGTGCTTTTTTGGAGACTTCCATTAATTCACGAGAGAGTTCGATAATACCTTTTTTGTTTACATTTTTAAATACAGGTACAACAAGACCGTTTGGTGTATCTACCGCTACGCCAATGTTGATGTATTTTTTAAGTGTTAATTTTTGACCGTCTTCAGAGATAGAGCTATTGAAACGTGGGAACGCTTCTAATGCTTTCGCTACCGCTTTCATAATGAACACAACAGGTGTAATTTTCACATCCAATTTTTGTTTTTCAACAATCTTGTTCTGTTCTTTACGGAATGCTTCTAAATCTGTGATATCTGTGCGATCGAAGTGAGTAACATGTGGAATCATTACCCAGTTACGATGTAAGTTTGCACCAGAGATTTTGTTGATACGGCTTAATTCAACTTCTTCTACTTCACCAAATTTGCTGAAGTCAACTTTCGGCCATGGTAATAAACCTAAGCCTGCGCCATTTGCCACACCATTACCCGCTGCTGCAGAAGATACAGTGCCTGTTTCAAACGCTTTAACAGCGGTTTTCACGTAAGCTTGGATATCTTCTTTCACAACACGACCTTTACGCCCCGTACCTTTTACGCGATCAAGGTTAATACCGTATTCACGCGCTAAACGACGAATCACTGGAGTTGCGTGTGCATAGCCAGCGCTTGCGACAACTTGTTCTTGGCTTAAGCCAGATACATTACCTGATTGTGCTGCCGGCACTGCTGCAGGAGCTGCTTGAGGAGCAGGAGCTGCTGCCGCTGGAGCCGCTGCTGGAGCAGGTTCTGCACCCGCCACTTCAAATTTCATAATTAATGAACCAGTTGAAACTTTATCACCTGATTTCACTAAAATTTCTTTTACCACACCCGCGAATGGAGCTGGCACTTCCATTGAGGCCTTATCGCCTTCAACGGTGATTAAAGATTGCTCTTCAGAAATGCTGTCGCCAACTGCAACCATGATTTCAGTTACGTTGACTTCATCACCACCAATATCAGGTACATTCACTTCTTTAATGGCTGAAGCTGTTGGTGCAGCTGCAGGTGCTGCCGCCTGTTGAACTGGCGCTGCGGCTGGTGCTGCACCGGCCACTTCAAATTTCATGATTAATTTGCCTGTAACAACTTTATCGCCCACGTTGATTAAAATTTCTTTAACTACGCCAGCAACTGGAGCTGGGACTTCCATTGAGGCTTTATCACCTTCAACATTGATGATTGATTGGTCAACTTCAACAGTATCACCGACTTTCACCATAATATCTGTCACGTTTACTTCGTCTGAACCGATATCGGGTACATTGACTTCAACTACACTTGCAGCTGCTGGTGCGGCTGCCGGCGCAGGTGCTGACTCTAATACAAGCATTGGTGTGCCAGTTGTGACTTTATCACCCACTTTTACTAATACTTCTTTTACCACACCGGCTTCTGGTGCAGGTACTTCCATTGAAGCTTTATCACCTTCAACATTAATAATACTTTGATCAGCGGTAATGGTATCACCTACTTTCACCATCACTTCTGTTACGGTAACTTCATCACTACCGATATCAGGAATTTGAATTTGTTTTGACATGTTATCTTACCTTTAAAAAACGCAGTTAAAATCAACCGCACTTTATTTGTAGATGATCCTGTGCGTTATAGCGCACAGGATATTGTTTATTAAGCGTAAAGCGGATTTAAAATTTCAGTTTTTAAACCAAATTTCGCGATAGCATCAGCCACCACTTTCGCATCAAATTTGCCTTGTTTTGCAAGCTCATGTAATGCAGCAACCACAACATAACGCGCATCCACTTCGAAGTGTTCACGTAAGTTTTCACGGCTGTCTGAACGACCGAAACCATCAGTACCTAATACGTGATAGCTTTGTGCAGGAATAAATGCACGAACTTGTTCTGCGAACAATTTCATGTAGTCAGTTGCCGCAACAGCCGGTGCATCATTCATGACTTGTGCAATGTAAGGTACGCGTGGTGTTTCTGTTGGGTGTAACATATTCCAACGTACTGCATCCGCACCTTCACGAGCCACTTCAGTGAATGAAGGCACGCTATATACATCTGAGCTTACACCATATTCATTTGCAAGGATTTGTGCCGCTTCACGAACGTGACGGAAGATCGCACCAGAACCTAATAATTGAACATGACCTTTGTTGCCTTTCGCTTCAACGGTTTCAAATTTATAAAGACCTTTACGAATGCCTTCTTCAGCACCTTTTGGCATTGCTGGTTGTTCGTAAGTTTCGTTTAATGTGGTGATGTAGTAGAACACATCTTCTTGTTTTTCACCGTACATACGGTTGATACCGTCTTGTAGGATAACTGCCACTTCATAAACGTAAGCTGGGTCATAAGACACACAGTTAGGAATAACAAGAGATTGAATATGGCTGTGACCATCTTCGTGTTGTAAACCTTCACCATTTAATGTTGTACGGCCAGAAGTACCACCGATCATGAAACCACGTGCTAATTGGTCACCTGCTGCCCACATTAAATCACCTACACGTTGGAAACCAAACATTGAGTAGTAGATGAAGAATGGAATCATCGGAAGGTTATTTACAGAGTATGAGTTCGCTGCTGCTAACCAAGATGATGCCGCACCTAATTCATTGATACCTTCTTGTAATACTTGACCATCTTTCGCTTCACGGTAGTAAGCCACTAAATCACGGTCAGAAGGCACATAGTTTTGACCATGTGGGTTGTAAATACCAATTTGACGGAATAAACCTTCCATACCGAAAGTACGCGCTTCGTCAGCAATAATTGGCACAATTTGTTTACCGATATTTTTATCTTTCAATAAGGTATTTAAGAAACGCACGAATGCCATTGTAGTTGAAATTGGACGCGCTTGCTCTTCCAATAATGGGGCAAACTCTTCTAATGCTGGCACTTTAAATTCAGTGGTGAATTTCGGTAAACGTTTTGGTAAATAACCATTTAACGCTTTACGTCTACCGTGAAGATAATTGTACTCTTCCGAACCCTCTGGGAAGGTGATGTATGGATAGTTAGGAATATCTTCATCTTTAATATCTAGTTGGAAATGATCACGGAAAGATTTTAAGCTTTCGAGAGACATTTTTTTAGATTGGTGCGCAGTGTTTTTACTTTCTGCTTCAGGAATTTTATAACCTTTAACCATGTGCGCTAATATCACAACAGGTTTACCTGCAGTTTGCGCTTTATGGAATGCGGCATAAAGTTTTTCTGAATCGTGACCACCACGTCTTAATGCCCAGATTTCATCATCTGTCATATCTGCTACTAATGCAGCGGTTTCTGGATAACGACCGAAGAAGTGTTCACGAACGTATGCACCATTCTTAGATTTGAAGGTTAAATAGTCACCGTCAACTACTTCCATCATTAATTGGGTTAATTTGCCGGTAGTATCTTTTGCAAATAATTTATCCCAGCCACTACCCCACATGACTTTGATCACTTCCCAACCTGCACCAGCAAATAAACCTTCTAATTCTTGAACGATTTTGCCGTTACCCGTTACAGGACCATCTAAACGTTGCAAGTTACAGCTTACTACGAAGATTAAGTTATCTAAGCCTTCACGTGCTGCAAATGTTAAATCACCTTTTGCTTCGATTTCATCCATCTCACCGTCACCAAGGAAAGCATACACTTTTTGATCTTTGGTATCTTTTAAACCACGGTTATCTAAGTATTTTAAGAAACGAGCAGTACGGATTGCATTTACAGGACCTAACCCCATGGATACCGTAGAGAATTGCCAGAATTCAGGCATTAATTTCGGGTGTGGGTAAGAAGAAAGGCCTTTACCTGGCTCACATTCCTGACGGAAATTATTCATTTGATCTTCAGTAATACGGCCTTCAACAAATGCACGAGCATACATACCAGGTGCTGCGTGGCCTTGGAAGAAGACTAAGTCACCGCCGTTTTTATCCGTCGCTGCTTTAAAGAAGTGGTTAAAACAAACTTCATACATGCTTGCTGCAGATTGATAAGTTGAAATGTGACCACCTAATTCAAGATCTTTTTTCTGACCACGTAATACCGCCATGATCGCATTCCAACGTACAGCACTACGAATACGACGCTCAATAGCTTTATCACCTGGGTATGCTGGCTGTTCAGAAACAGGGATTGTATTAACATAAGGGGTTGTGACGCCACCTTTTGCAATGTTCACACCACCATTACGTGCCTGATCAATCACTTGATTGATGATGTAATGCGCACGCTCTGTGCCTTCAGCACGAATTAATGAATCAACAGCTGACAACCAATCCTGTGTTTCAATTGGGTCAATATCGTTTACTAAGGTATTTGACATAGTCTTTCCTTATTTTACTGAGTGAAAATAAAGTTTGGTCATAACCAAACACGAAAATCAAGCTTGTTAACCAATGTTACAAACATTTAACAAATCTTGTAAATTTTAGAAGATTTTTTGCAAGAAAGATAGTAGATTTTCACTGTTCTCACGCATTTCTTCGAGTTATTGCAATACTCGTTACTAAAAGTGCGGTCATTTTTAAAGGATTTTTGGGTTAAGTTAAAGCATACTTTATATATTGCATTCCCTACCCGCTTTGATCTAAAGTGTTCGCATGCTTTTAAGCTTTTTAGAGGACAAAATATGAACACGACAACTCGCCCAATCTTTTCTCATAAACGAATAGCGCTCGTTGCACATGATAGTTGCAAACAAAATCTGCTCAATTGGGTAAAGAAACATAAAGAAGCTCTCGCTCCCCATCAACTTTATGCAACAGGTACAACGGGACATCTATTGGCAAGAGAAACTGGACTTGAAATAGCGTCGCTATTAAGTGGACCTATGGGTGGAGATCAGCAACTTGGCGGACTGATTGCCGAGAAAAAAATTGATATGATGATTTTCTTTTGGGATCCGATGAACGCCGCGCCCCATGATCCCGATGTAAAAGCCTTAATGCGTATCGCCACCGTGTGGAATATTCCCGTTGCGATTAATCAAAGTACAGCAGATTTTCTGTTAACATCAAGCTTATTTGATCAAGAAATTAGCATTGATATCCCCGATTATGAAGGATATTTAAAAGCTCGTTTAGACTAAACGATGATACCTTAGTCAAATAATCTTAACCTAATAAAAAAGGAGATAAATGACTTTATCTCCCCTTTCTAATTATTTCGTTGTTAATTACTGACCCTGTGCCGCCATTCCCATCATTAGCATAAATAACACGCCTTGAACTTGCTCTTCTGGAATCACTTGACCATTAAGTTTAAGCTCACCCTTTTCAAGCACTAAATTAAGCGTCACATTTTTATCATTATTCACCACAATATTTTGTGCTGCCGCTTGCTTAGCTTGCTCTTCAATTTGTGCTTTAATCAAAGCTCTCTCTTCTTCTGGTACAAATTGTGCAAGATTTTTTTCAACCATTTCTTTATCTACGTGAATATTTAACGCAAAATCCGTAAATTGTTTATATAAACTCCCCGCCATTAAATCAAATTTAGGATCTTTCGCTAACGCCACATTTAAATCTAATGAGACTTTACCCTGACTATTTGAAATTGAAATAGGGTTTAGTTTAATTTGAGGTTGATTATTAAAAATAGCCAGACCATGATTTTCAGCCCATGAACTTAAAATTTCAGATACCATTTCCTGATTAGCGTTTTCATCATCACTGACTGATTTGAAAACAGTGAAAAACGCTTCAATCAATGCATTTGCTGCGTTTGCTTCAATATGGTTTAACTCAACGTTGTAAGTTAATTTACCAAAATCTTTCCCATCAATAGCTATCGAGTCTACCGTATTTTCACTTTTGGCACTCATGAAATCACCATCAAGTGAAATATCAGATATTGCTTTAAAACCCTTTTGGACTACAGAGCTCTCTTTTCCAGCGTGATAGAGCGTAGTCATTTCAAAACTGTCAACTAAAGAAGTGCTTTTCCCTGTATAAATGTAAGCCCACTTAGTTGGATTATATGAACCTTCGACTTTCATGTCTTTCATTTTCATTGTGATTGATTTAGGCATATCTTCGCCATCTTGTTCCTCCATGACTTCTGGCAAGACGGTAGCACTCACTTCATTTAAGGTCATATCATATTTGCCAGCGAGATCTTTATTGACATCAAAGCCCATATTGATATTTGACCAAGTGACTTTCGTTCCTGGTGACTCTGGATCAGTTAGCTCTCCACCCGCTAATTCAACTTTACCTTTTGTTGCCAAGTTATAGCTAGTAGAAGCCTGATATTGAACAGGCTTATCTGATTTAAGCAAATCAAATAAAGGTTGGGTTGTTTCATTTTTACCAATCACACCTTGTGCTGAAAACATTACTGGCATGAAATTAAATTTGGTCAATTGATCGAGTGGAAATGGTCCATGATAAAGCTTAGTTGAAAGAGGAATAGTGAATACTTTCCCTTCTTTAGGTAAAGAAATAACCACTTCATCTTCTACTTGAGAGGTAAAGAAACCACGATCAAACTGTTTATTTTTATAAACAACCTTAAATGAATCAGATAAGCCTAAAGCCTGAGCTTGTTTATTTGCTAATTCAATTTGGCGTAAATATTCAGTTTGAGCTTTTTCCCCGGTAAACCAAGCGCCACCGACACCTACCGCACCAAGAGCCACAATCACACCTAATGCTACTGCTGATTTTTTCATTTGGAT
>ERZ1036449.664-NODE-664-length-9832-cov-4.997954_pt1 | contig 9832 bp, 9 predicted proteins | sample MGYA00514227_ERZ1036449 | MGnify/ENA primary metagenome ERZ1036449 (study PRJEB33795, sample SAMN09464923) | human gut metagenome | host: Homo sapiens | place: USA: Stanford, California | collected 2016-07 | study: EMG produced TPA metagenomics assembly of the...
TAAAAAATTTTTTCATGTATCACTCAATTTATAAAAACGACAAAAGGGGCAAAAATGCCCCCTTATTCTAACGGTTTCTGTTATTTATCGAAATATTGAATATCAGCATTTTTACGTAATGCTTTTACCCAGTCTTTGGTTGCATCTTGTAATTGGCTATTCACGATTTGTTCGTAAGCTTTTTGACGATAGGCATCTTCTGTTTTATCGCCATCACGACTACCGGTTACTTCGAGAATATGCCAACCAAATTCAGATTTAAATGGAGCAGAAATAGTACCTTGTGGGGTTGTTTCAACCATTTTTGCAAATGGACCTACATAAGCTTCAGGGAAAGCATAGCCTAAACTTCCACCATTCGCACCTGATAAATAATCTTTAGAGTATTTTAATGCCGCATCAGCAAATGTCATTTTGCCCGAAATAATCTCGCTACGAATACGCTCTAATTCTGCTTTTGCTTGTACATCGTCCAATAGTGGATTTAATTTTAATAAAATATGACGAACTTCATACTCTTTACCCATCACTTTTTGCGCCGTACCTTTTGCTTTCGCTTCATCAAGCATTTGTTTACCCAATGCCTCCACTTGCTCACGAGTGACATCTACGCTGTTTTGAATGGCATGATTACGCACGCCCGCCATTAACATTTGGCGAGAAATTTGTTGTTTAAATGCATTTAAGGAAATACCTTGATAATCCAACGCATCTAAGAATTGACCATAAGTTAAACCATTTTTCGCTGCAATATCTTCTACGATACGGTTTACTTCTGCTTGGTTGACTTTTACACCGGATTCTTTGATGGCCTTCTCTGTTAGCATGTCGTCAATAATTTTATCTAGCGCAGCACGTTGGCTACCTTTTTTGCCCATCACAGCATTCACTTGGCTTTGTAAAATTGGGGTACCATTTACAGTCGCCACTACACGTTCTTCTGCTTGTACTTGAGAAAAAGTAAACAGACCGATCATGGCAAATAAAAAAGATTTTAACATTGATTTTTTCATTTTAGTTATCTTAAAAAATAATAGGACAATGTTTGTTAGATTATCAATTTTATCAAAGGTTCACAATAGGCTGATCGTTATTTAGGCAATAATGCCACTTCATAACAACCATCATATTTTAATGTACGCACCTGAACTTGTTCATCACGGGAAGTCGGCACATTTTTACCTACATAGTCTGCCCGAATTGGTAATTCACGATGTCCACGATCTACAAAGATGACCAATTCAATTTTAGCTGCTCGTCCAAAATCTGTTAACGCATCCATCGCAGCACGAATGGTTCTTCCAGTGAATAATACATCATCAATCAAAATGACTTCTTTACCCTGAATATTCATATAACTGGAGGCACCGCTATACACAGGAGTTGGATTTTCAGGTTCAACATACTCTAAGTCATCACGGTAAAACGTGATATCCAATTCCATCATTGGAAGACTTACACCATTCAACTCTTCAATGCGACGTTGAATCAATTCAGCAATTTCGGCACCACGACGTTTCACCCCAACTAAAATCACATTATTGAAATCTTGGTGCTTTTCAATAATTTCATGGGAAATACGTGAAATGGTGCGTAAAAATCTGTCTGCATCAATAATGATTTTTTCCATTTTATCTCTCGCTTTATTTATACCGCTTAAAGTGCAGTTAAAAAACACGGATTTTTTGACCGCACTTTTACTGGAATATTAACCGAATTCTAGCTCTACCGCATTTTCGCCGAGCAAATTCACCAATTCTGTTAGAATTTCATCCGTTGGTGTAATCGACCATTGAATCCCTAAACGCAATAACGCACGACCTTTTGCACTTTGATAATATACGTTAATTGGTAAAGTACCGCCACTAACAGGTTCTAACATTTCTTTCAGTTTCTTGATAAAACTTGGGCTAATCTGTTCCTCAGACAAACTAATAGCCAAAGATTTCGCATAACGGGAGCGAGCCTCATCTAAGGTCATCAAATCCCGTACTGACATTTTTAATCCACCTGAAAAATCGTCAAAACTCACCTGACCAGATACCACCACAACCGTGTCTTTTTGCAGTTTCTCACCAAATTGGTCTAAGCTTTCGCCGAATAGGGTTAGGTCTAAACGCCCAGAACGATCATCAATAGTTGCGATACCAATTCGATTGCCTTTTTTCGTTGTCGCGAAGCGAGTTGATACCAGCAAACCTGCTGCCGTGCTAATTTGCCCGCGGCGATTTGGCGTAAGATCTTTTAATCGCATAGAGCTGTAATGAGAAAGCTCTTTTAAATAACGACTTACTGGATGGCTGCTTAAATACAAACCAAGGGTTTCACGCTCACCATCTAAAATTTGTTTTTCTGTGTAAGGCGGCGTGTGCGCGTAAGCATTTTCCACTTCTTCGTGTGTTTCTGTCAGCACTCCGAACATATCGGCTTGCCCCATGGCCTCATCTTTGGCATGCTGATCTGAGGCTTTGAGTGCATCTTCTAGATTCTTAGATAACGCTGCACGGTGTGGTCCTAGCTTATCAAATGCACCCGACATAATCAGACTTTCAAAGGTCCGACGGTTAATTTTTTTCAAATCAACGCGAGCACATAAATCAAATAAATCTCTGAAAATCCCACCTTCATTACGAGCGGTAATCAGTGCATCAATCGGACCTTCACCCACACCTTTAATGGCACCAATACCGTAAACAATTTCACCATTTTCATTCACGCTGAAATGATGTTTCCCTACATTGATATCTGGTGGGGTGACTTTTAAGCCCATACGTAAACATTCATCGTACAAGCCAACAATTTTATCCGTATTATCCATTTCCGAGGTCATTACCGCTGCCATAAACTCAGCAGGGAAATGGGTTTTCAGCCAAAGGGTTTGATAAGATACTAACGCATAAGCAGCCGAGTGTGATTTATTGAAACCATAGCCGGCAAATTTTTCCACCAAGTCAAAAATCTTCATGGAAAGCTCGCCATCAACACCATTTTTTTCAGCGCCTTCTTTAAACACTGAGCGCTGTTTCGCCATTTCTTCTGGCTTTTTCTTACCCATCGCACGACGTAATAAGTCTGCACCACCAAGAGTATAACCTGCTAGCACCTGAGCAATCTGCATAACTTGCTCTTGGTACAAAATAATACCGTAAGTTGGCTCTAAAATCGGTTTAAGGCTTTCATGTTGGTAATTTGCATCAGGATAAGACACTTCTTCTCGACCATGTTTACGGTCAATAAAGTTATCCACCATGCCCGATTGTAATGGGCCTGGTCGGAATAATGCCACCAACGCGATAATATCTTCAAAACAGTCTGGCTGTAAGCGTTTAATCAAATCTTTCATCCCGCGCGATTCCAACTGGAATACGGCGGTCGTTTCAGACCGTTTCAGCAACTCAAAGGATTCGGGATCATCCAATGGAATAGCAGCAATATCGACTGGCGGTTTGCCTTCACGAGCAAGGCGAGCGTTAATCATATCCAACGCCCATTTGATAATGGTGAGTGTACGCAAACCTAAGAAGTCAAACTTCACTAAACCTGCATATTCCACGTCATTTTTGTCAAAGTGAGTAACAGGATGAAGCCCCTCATTGTCACAATAAAGTGGTGCAAAATCTGTAATCAAAGAAGGGGAAATCACCACGCCACCTGCGTGTTTACCCGCATTTCTCGTGACCCCTTCTAGCTTACGTGCCATATCAATTAGGGCTTTGACTTCTTCATCTGAATCATATGCCACTTGTAACTGTGGTTCAGCCTCAAAAGCCTTGTCTAAAGTCATGCCGGGATCAGGTGGAATCATTTTCGAAATACGATCCACAAAGCCATAAGGATGCCCTAATACGCGACCTACATCTCGAATTACTGCTTTCGCTGCCATGGTACCGAAAGTAATAATTTGTGATACCGCACCACGACCATAGGTGTCTGCCACATGATCGATAACGCGATCGCGTCCATCCATACAGAAATCCACGTCGAAATCAGGCATGGAAACACGTTCTGGGTTGAGGAAACGCTCAAAAAGAAGATCGAATTCAAGGGGATCCAAATCGGTGATTTTTAGTGCATAAGCCACCAATGAACCCGCACCCGAACCACGTCCCGGCCCTACTGGAATATCATTGTCTTTTGACCACTGGATAAACTCCATGACGATTAAGAAGTAACCCGGGAAACCCATTTGGTTGATCACATCCAGTTCGACTTGAAGACGCTCATCATACTCTGGTCGTCTTTCTGCCCGCACTTTTTCATCAGGGAATAAAAACGCCAAACGCTCTTCCAAGCCCTCTTTGGCTTTCATCACCAAATAATCTTCCGTGCTCAGCTCACCAGTTGGAAATTGAGGGAGGAAATATTGCCCCAAACGCAAAGTCACATTGCAACGTTGTGCTATTAATACCGTATTTTCAAGTGCAGAAGGAATGTCCGCAAATAAGTCGCACATCTCTTCTTCTGAGCGGAAATATTGTTGCTCGGTATAACGTTTTGGACGTTTCGGATCGTCAAGGGTATAGCCATCATGAATAGCAACTCGAATTTCGTGTGCCTCAAAATCATCAGGTGCGAGAAAGGCAACATCGTTGGTTGCAACAAGCGGTAAATCATGCTCCTCAGCCAATTTTAATGCGGCTTGAATATAACGCTCTTCATCCGGACGACCCGTTCTGGAAAGCGAAAGGTAAAAATGGTCAGGAAAAAATTCTTGATAAAAACTGACCGCACTTTCCGCTTCGGAAATATTTTCTTTAAGGAGTTTTTTTGCAATATCGCCTTGTGCGCCACCTGATAAAACAATTACACCCTCACGGTGTTCAATCAACCATTCCTGGTCAATATAAGGCAAGTCCACATAGCCGCGTTGATAGGCTTTTGAAAGCAGTAAAGTGATGTTTTTATAGCCTTCATTGTTCTTGGCAAGTAAAGTGAGGGTGAATAATTCCTCACCGCATAGCTCGCTTTTAACATGAACATCTGCGCCAATAATCGGTTTAATCCCCGAAGAAAGGGTTTCACCATAAAAACGCACTACACCACAGAAATTGGTAAAATCCGTTAATGCCAACGCAACCATATTGTTTGCAGCACACGCTTTGACCAATGGTTTCACTTTCACGATACCATCGATCATTGAAAAATCGGTGTGCGTACGGAGATGCACAAAACGCGGTTTGGCTGACATTCAAATTCCTTGTTAAGTAAAAGTGCGGTTAATTCTAACGGGATTTTGCAATTGGCTCAATAAAACAAAATGCGAGGCCAAGCCCCGCATTCCCAACTCATATTTGTAATTATTTTCTTGCCAATGGTGGCACGAAAGTTAAACCTAAATCCCAAGGTTGTTCAATCCAAGTATTTTGTGGAATATCAATCACATAATCATCCACTAACTCAGCACCTGCTGGTTTTGCGAATACTGTGACAAATTTTGCTTTTGGATACATTTCACGAATTGCACGAGCAGTGTTGCCGGTATCCACTAAATCGTCTACCACGATCATTCCTTCACCATCACCACCTGCGCGGTGTAACACTTTTAATGCACCTTGTTCATCGTGATCATAACTCGCAATACACACGGTTTCTACGAAACGAATATTTAATTCGCGAGCAAGTACCGCTGCTGGGAATAAACCACCACGGCTTACTGCGATAATACCTTTCCACTGAGTGGCAGGAAGTAAACGTTCCGCTAATTTGCGGGCATGCATTTGGAACATATCCCAAGTCACAACATATTTTTCGCTCATAACAAATACCTTAAACTTTGTCGCTAAATAAAAAAATTGCGGAATTTTAACCTGAAATGGCGTTTTATGCTATGATTTCCGCAAAAATTTTAATGAAAAAAGGAGTTCATTATGTCAGAAATTACCACATTACAACCGCAATTACTTTGGAAATGGTTTGATCAAATTTGTGCGATACCACATCCTTCACATCATGAAGATGCGCTCGCGACCTTTATTGTTAACTGGGCAAAAGAAAAACAATTTTTTGCCGAGCGTGATGAAGCCGGTAATGTATTAATCCGTAAACCAGCCACACCAGGAATGGAAAACAGCCAACCTGTTGTATTACAAGCACATTTAGATATGGTTCCGCAAGCGAATGAAGGCAATCCACATAACTTCGCTCAAGACCCAATTCGCCCTTATATTGATGGGGATTGGGTAAAAGCACAAGGTACCACACTTGGCGCGGATAACGGTATCGGCTTAGCCTCGACCTTAGCGGTATTAGAAAGTACCGATATTGCACATCCACCGCTTGAAGTATTACTTACCATGACTGAAGAAACCGGCATGGATGGTGCCGTACACCTTCGTCGTAACTGGTTAAAATCAAAAATCTTAATTAATACCGATACCGAAGAAATCGGTGAAATCTATATTGGTTGTGCTGGTGGGGTAAATGCTAATGTTGAGCTACCTGTTCACCATGAAAACAATCCATTCAGCCACACCTTACAAATTAACTTAAAAGGTTTGCGTGGCGGTCACTCTGGTTGTGATATCCACACCACTCGTGCGAATGCAATTAAAGTTTTAGCACGCTTATTAGCAAAACTTTCACAAAATCAACCGCACTTTACCCTTGCAGAAATTCGTGGTGGATCAATTCGTAATGCGATTCCACGTGAAGCCGCTGCAACCATTTGCTTCAATCATGATGTAGAAAGCGTAAAAAGTGCGGTTAAAAATTTTGAAGTTTTATTGAAAGAAGAGCTCGCTATTGCTGAACCTAACTTAACCTTAACCGCTGAGCAAGTTGAAAATCCACAACAAACTTTCACGCTTGAAACCACCAAAAAAGTGATTAATTTGCTGAACGTCTTACCAAATGGCGTAATCCGCAACAGTGATGTAATCAAAAATGTCGTGGAAAGCTCATTGAGCATTGGTGTATTAAAAACCCTTGAAGACAAAATCAAAGGTACGATTCTTATTCGTTCACTTATTGAAAGCGGTAAAGAGTATGTAGAAGAAACCTTAACCTCACTTGCTGAACTCACTGGTGCAACGGTTGAATTCTCAGGTTCTTACCCTGGTTGGAAACCGGTAAACGACACGGCAATTTTAGCCTTAATGAAAAAACATTATGCAGAAGTGCTTGGCAAAGAGCCGGTTATTAAAGTGATTCACGCGGGTCTTGAATGTGGCTTATTGAAAGAACATTATCCAAATATTGATATGATTTCTGTGGGACCAACCATTCGTAATGCACATTCGCCAGATGAAAAAGTCCAAATTTCAACCGTACAAACTTACTGGGAATTACTCACTAAAGTCTTAGCGGATATTAAATAATTTACAAATAAAAAGGGCTAAATATTACTTTAGCCCTTTGTTTTTTTATCTTTTATAAACTACGTAATGCTTCGATACGTTTTTCAAGAGGAGGATGGCTCATAAAAAGTTCGCTGCGTTTGCCGTTAATCATAAAGGCATTAAGTGAACCTTCCATCTCTTGTGGCTCATGAATTTGTTGTAAACGTTGTAATGCCGCGATCATTTTTTCTTTACCAACAAGTTGCGCAGAGCCTGCATCTGCACGATATTCACGATAGCGCGAGAACCACATCGCGATAATGCTCGCTAAAATACCAAACAAGATTTCTAACACCATTGAGACTAAGAAGTAAATGCCTGAACTACGGCTTTCTTCATCGCCATTACGAGAACTTGCTACCACATTGGCGATCACGCGAGATAAGAAAATCACGAAGGTATTCAATACGCCCTGCAATAAAGTCATGGTTACCATATCACCATTCGCGATGTGTGAAACCTCATGAGCCAATACTGCTTCAGCTTCTTCTTCCGTCATGGAGTTTAGTAGACCCGTACTAATCGCCACTAAAGAATTGTTTTTAGTCGCACCCGTAGCAAAGGCATTTGCATCATTAGAATGGTAAATCGCCACATCTGGCATTGGGATGCCTGCTTGTTGCGCTTGACGGCGTACAGTTTCCACTAACCAACGCTCAGCCTGATTACGAGGTTCGGTAATCACTTCCGCGCCCACAGAACGCAATGCCATGGTTTTTGATAAGAATAATGAAATCAATGATCCGGCAAAACCGAAAAGCATCGCCATAATTAAAATGCCACCTGTGCTATTTCCTGCAATACCGGTCACATTTAAAATAATCCCTAACACAAGCATCACAGCAAAGTTAGTAGCTAAAAATAAAAGGATTCGCATCATAATAAAGTTCCTCAATAAAATAGAAAGTAAACACTGCAATAATGGAGAATTTTTTACAAAATTCAAGGTTAAACAAATAATTTATTGTAAATCTTCTAAGGTATTAAAATTTACAAATCGTCCTTCTTGTTCGTCAAATTGGACAGCAACCGCGCCATTTTTGTTCATAAATTGTAATAAACGACGTTCGCCTTCGTTTAAATAAGCGCGTAACTTCTCTTTAAGCTGAACGGACATCAAACAAAATGTCGGGTGTTCACGCGCTTTATCTTTTGCATAAGCCATTAAAGTGCGGTTATTTTTAACCGCACTTTTTAGTTTTTCTAATAAGTTTTGCGGAAAATATGGGCTATCACAAGGCACAAAAAGTACAAAATCTGTTTTAGCTTGTTCGAGTGATGTTAGCATACCACTCAACGGTCCCTGAAAATCAGGCAATTCATCTGAAAATACAGGGAAACCCCATTGTGCATATTCCTCATGGTGACGATTAGCATTAATCGAAATATCAATCACTTGAGGTTGTAAGCGCTCAATCACATGGCTAATTAACGGTTTATTTTTTAAAAGCTGTAAGCCTTTATCCGCTCCATTCATTCTCCGTGCTTTTCCACCAGCCAAAATAACCGCACTTATTGTATATTCCATATTTTCTTATTGCCTTATTTGAAGTATGATCTAGCCTTATTTTTCTCCATTTAAAAGGAAATAGCAATGAAATGTAAGCGTTTAAATGAAGTTTTGGAACTTTTACAACCTTACTGGTCTAAAGACCCAGATCTTAGCTTGCTACAAATTTTGCAAAAAATTGCTGATGAAGCAGGTTTCGATAAGCCCGTAGCAGAATTATCTGATGAAGTGATTATTTATCATTTAAAAATGCACGGTACAGATAAACTTGAGCCGATTCCAGGTATCAAAAAAGATTATGAAGAAGATTTTAAAACCGCATTGTTAAAAGCGCGCGGAATTATTAAATAAGGAAAACAAATGAAAAAAGTTTTATTTTTACTCGGTGCTTTATTTTCATTTAACGCATTCGCAGCTAATTTAGAAGAAGGCAAACAATACATTCAAGTGAGCCAAACCGCTTCTGCACAGCCTGAAGTGATTGAATTTTTCTCTTTCTACTGCCCGCATTGCTATGCCTTTGAAATGGAATACCATATTCCAAAACAAGTTGCAGAAAGCTTACCAAAAGGCACTGAATTTAAACAATATCACGTTAACTTCTTAGGTCGTCAATCTGAAAACCTCACTCGTGCATGGGCATTAGCGATGGCACTTGGTGCAGAAAGCAAAGTGAAAGCCCCTTTATTTGAAGCCGCACAACAAGATAAATTAAGCTCAATGGATGATATTCGTAAAATCTTCATTGATAGCGGTGTGACTGCTGAACAATTTGATAACAACATCAACAGCTTTGCTGTAAACGGTTTAGTGAATAAACAAGTGAAGGCTGCTGAGCAGTTTAAAGTACATGGCGTACCTGATTTCTATGTAAATGGCAAATATCGTGTAAATCCTGAAGGCTTAAATTACGATGATTTCGTCAAAGATTATGTAGAAACAGTGAAAGGTTTATTGAAAAAATAAAAAAAAATTGGTTTAATGC
>ERZ1036449.673-NODE-673-length-9718-cov-7.521474_pt1 | contig 9718 bp, 13 predicted proteins | sample MGYA00514227_ERZ1036449 | MGnify/ENA primary metagenome ERZ1036449 (study PRJEB33795, sample SAMN09464923) | human gut metagenome | host: Homo sapiens | place: USA: Stanford, California | collected 2016-07 | study: EMG produced TPA metagenomics assembly of the...
GACAGGTACAGCTGATTATAGTACGGCATGATGAGGAACATCGCATCGCGCACGAACAATCGGAACAAACCGGCTGTTTCCGCGCCTATCTCGTACATGAAATAGTGGCGTATGATCTTGTTATTCAACGTTTCTCGGTATGCCTCGTCAAAAATAGGGTAGTCTGCCAGTCCCAGCTTGTCGTAGGCGCTGCCCCAATTGGCCTCGCTCATGTCCAGGCCTTTGTCTGTCAAAGTCTGTTCCAAAATCCATCGAAGCTGCACCGTATACTTGCTCATTCTCCGCTCGCCTCGATTCCGTTCTCCTCGGCGTACTTGGATTCGTCGAACTCGCCATCGGCGATAGCCCACTGCTCCTCTTGGCGCTTCTCGGACACACGGAAATGCACGTCCACGTCCAGGCCGAAAATCTCGTTGATCTGCTTGCACGCGAACTGGCGAGATTCCAGACGGCAAAGACGCTGGGCTTCAGTCCCTCCAAGCGAAGCCAGCATCTCGTCCACGATCATACGCTCGTTCTTCGAGTCGGCGTTGGCGATGCCGAGAAAACTCAAGACCTCTTTCCAGTACTTGTCCTTCAACTCGTAGAGCTGTTCGGAGACGAACGGAGCCGAGTTGTCGAGAATGTCTATCGAGTCCAGATCGAAGTCCTTGTCCGTCATCACCATGGGCTTGTACTCGTCCACTTGCGCAAGAAGGTTTTCCAAGCTTCCGCGCTGCTTGTTCGAGCACTTGACCACGCGTGGCGTTTTCTGCTGATGGACGTTCACGTCGATAGCCCGGTCTATCGCCCACAGCTTGCGCGCGTACATGTTGAGCGCGAACCAGGTAGGCACGCGCAGGTTCGAGTTCCAGATGATCACCGAGTTCTCGATGGTGAGCGGGATGTTCACGCCCATGACCGAGTACGCGATGCGGTTCACGGGCTGCGAGTAGATATCGAATCCGCCCTCCAGCATGCACTGCATGATCGCGTAGCCCTCCGGGCTGCGCTGGATCGGGTCGAGGGCAATATCTTCATCGTGTAGGAACACGCAAAAGCCGTCGCGAAGGAGCCACCACTCTATCTGGCGCTCGTTGATTCCCTCGGGCAGATTCTCCCACTCGAACACGCTCATGGCAAGCTCGTACAATCGCATCTGCCACAGAAACATGGTCTGCGAGTTCATCATGGCGTTTTCCAGATCGCGATGGTTCTTCTTCGCGTTCTTGGGGATGCCGTATCCCCAGGGAAGCCCGTAGGGGGTGGTTTGCACTTGCATAGGGTTCATCTATTCCTCCTTTCCTATATTATAGCATTGTCAAGCGAATAATTTCCGACGTTGTCGACGTGCCAGAACGTGGTTCCGGAATCCAGAAGCTGGTTGAACGCTCGAAGATAGTTCGCCGGAACGTTTCCTCCCATGTTCGCCGACACCGTTTTAACGTAGTTCCAAGACCTGCGCCCTGTGATGTTCGGCGTTTTGACTATCGACACGTTGTAGCCGTAGACGCTCAGAAAATCGTCGATCTGGCGGGCAATCTCAGCACGGCACGTGTACTTGCGAATCCCCATGGTGTACGTCCCGTAGTTCACGAGCGCGGTAGTCGAGTTAGTGCCTCCGCGCGACGTGTTGGGCGTTCGAGACGCTTTCGAGAAGTTGGCGAACGTGTTCGTCAGATCCTGCGCGCCGTTGACCGCGGAGTTCAGCATCCCTGGAATGTCCAGACTGAGCGCGCTGCCGATAATGTTCTGCGTGGAGTCTATGAAAGAATTCACGTACGGAGCTTGGCTCATCGAGTTGTACGAGAAGCCCCATGGCGTGTTCACTTCGGACGCGCCCAGCATGTTGGCGAAAGCCTGGTACACCCAATTGCACGTGGGGTACTTGTCCAGATACACCGCGCCCTCCACGAAGCGGTTCACGCCGTTGTAGTTCGTCGGTATGTATGCCAAACGCGAGTTCGCGTCGCATCCTCCGGTGCGCTGCAACGACACGACCCCCGGCGTTCCGAAGAACTCCAGTCGAAGCTGCTGCGATGCGCCTGTGAAGTTCGTGACTTCCGCGTACTCGAAGGGGAAGCAGTACATTTTGTTGTTCTTAGGGGTGTATCCGTCCAGCGTCGTGAAGCCCAGGTTGTAGTTCTTCTCGACAGACGGCGTCGGAGAGGAGGCATCGACCCAGTATCCCCAGCCGTTGGTCTTGGCTACGATGTTAGGAATCGCGGCGCGAGGACACATGTATACCTGGGACACCGCATCCTGCTGCCCGTTGTCGGAGAGCGCTTGCATGAACGACTTGAACTGGTCGATGGTCAGAAACACCGAAAGGCTCGTGCCGCTGGTCACGCCCATGTACTGATCGCCGCCGTTGTTGACGTACGTTCCGTCCTTCAACGGCTCGACTGCCGACGCCACGACCATGTAGCAATCCATGTTGTCGTTGTCGATTGCAGAATACGTGCATTTCAGCTCGCCTGGGTCGATACCCTCGTCTTTGATATGCTCGCCGATGCCGTCGGAGTTGACGTGCTCGCGCTCGACGAAGCAGGGCTTGAAATCATAGTCGAACATGTAGGTCTGCACGTAATCTAGTTCGAGCTTGAGGTTCACGGTGCTGGCGTTCTTGTACGTCACGTTCGTTACGAACGCGTAGAACCATTTGCTCCCGAAGTTGACGTTCTGGAACATCACGTAGTTGTAGCCGTAATACTCCTCCGGGTTGCCCTCAACGTCGATAGAGCCGTCCAAGCGCTGGTAGGTATACGTGTTGATGGTCTTGGAAGCGTCCATGAACGAGGAAACGCCGTTTGCTTGCGCCGTCTTGTCAGCGTACCATCGAACGTGCTTGTACGACGGGTTCCACGGCACGGAGCCTATGCGAACCTCGGTGCTCGGCTGGTACATTCTATCACCTCCTCATGGGATAATGGGAGCGGGCACAGCCCGCTCCAGTAGATCAAGAGTTTAAGATGCCTTGATAACCGTGATCGCCGCCGACCCCGCCTTGGTCGAGTCCGCGATGGACGTTGCGGTGACGGTGAGCGCGGTCGCCGTCTCGTTTGCGGCCACCTTCAAGTAGCCCGCGCTCGTGATCGTCGTTCCCGACGAGGTTGCGCCGGTCACCGTCCACTGCACGCCCTGGTTCACGATGCCCGTGCCGACGACTGCAGCGGAGAGCTGCAGCGACGCGCCGGGGGAGAGCGAGGCGGTTGCCGGAGTGACCGTCACGGACGTGATCGTGGATGCGACGTTCGTGAACGCGGCGGCCTGACCGAACGGAGAGCACGAGATGGTCTTCCAGGTGTGGTGCCAATGGTTCCAGTACAGACCCTCGCCATTGAACCACTGCGCGTCTTCGAGGTAGTTGTCCAGAACCATCCACCAATCGCGGCTGATGAGAACTGCGGGGATGGACTCGAGGAGCGCGATCTCTTCTGTCGTGAAATGAGCGTAGCCGGGGTCGAGCGCGCCGGTCGCCGGGTCGGTGAACAGCTTGTCGAGGCGCGCCCAGTCGAAGTCGGTGAGCGAATCGACGGTGATGAGGCGTGCCTGGAACTCGCGGTACTCGAGTTGGAACGCGGTTGCCAGAACGTTCATATTCATGGTCGCCTTGAACTTGGCGGTGATGATGAAGTACTGATCCTCGAAATCGGTGTGGGTCGTCACGCCTGCCATGTTGTACTTGGTCGACTGATACTGGAACAGGTCGCTCAGGTACTGGAACTGCGTTGCCACGTCGATAGCGTTGTCCTTCGTCGGCTCGGGGATGTTGATCGAGCCGATATAGCCGTTGAGCAGACACTTGGCCAAAAAGTAGCGCATGACGTAGTACTCGTCGGTGTTGGCTGCGGTGTAAAGCGACTCGATGATGCGGGCGATGAAATCGCCGACACCCGTCCAGGACAGGAAAGCCTGTCGCAGCTGCTGGGAGGAGACGGTCGTCTTATAGAACTTTTGGAAATTCATACGGTGGAACGCTGCTCGCACGTCCGGAATCTCGCGCTTGGCGAACGTGTCTTCCGCGCCCTCCGGGTAGAACCCATGCACGTCTGCCAAGTTGACGAAAATCTCCTCAACGGTGTCGCCGAACTCCAAATATCCTCGCTTGAACACAGCCCAGGGGTTGCGGTACAGCTTGGAGGTCACGATGGTGAGGCTGATGCGGTTCACGAGCGCGTTGAGAAACGCGTTTCGCGCGGGCTGGTAGCTGGTCAAGTACTCGCCGATGTTGTGCAGCTCGGCGGTCGTGCCGGAAAGCTCCACGAAGGTGCGCCCGGTATCGTCGACCTGTGCGGCCACGCCGCGAGCCGCGAGCGCAGACGCGACTTCCGGAACCTCGTTGATCGTGGCTTCGAGCGCCGCCTGCGTCGCCGACTGGCGCGCCGCCGGGTCGCCCTTGCCGATGATCGGGGAATCTGCGGCTTTAAGGTTAGGTTGCTTCACTGCCATGGTTTGTCTCCTTAATCCCAAATCTCGTCTGCCGAGCGGATAGGCTCGCGCTCGGTTTCCTGCGTCACGTGCAGGACGGTGGTATCGCTCGGCGCGTCGAAGAAACGGTCAGCGTACTTGCGGCGCGATTCGTCGCGCTCCTCACGGTACCGGTCGCGCTCGGCAACGGCCTCGTCGCGCTCGGCGTTCAGACGGTCGCGCTCGGCGTCCCACTCCTCGCGCTCGTTTCGCCAGCCTTCGCGCTCGTCCCAGCGGTCGTCAAGCTCCGCCGCGTCCTCGTCGATTCGAGCGGCCATTTCCAGACGCTTGTCCTCGTCCGGCTCCATGGCCAGCTCTCGCAAGCTGGGTTGGTACTTGCTCATATGTCCAACTCCTTTCGAATGACAAAATCACCTTCGTATAGTATAATACCGCCTTTTACGGTTTTTGAATAGAGCTTTCCGGGATATTTCGCGCCGACGCGGAAGTTCTCCCATGTGACGTTCTCGTGGCATCTCTCGGGAAGGCCTGCGCAATGGATGGTGAGCTTGCCCGTCTTCACGTCGTCCTCTATGTAGGTCTTCGGGCGAAGGAACCTCGCCCGCCGGAACTCGCTTTCCACTTTCCACGCGCCTAGCCTGAATTCGTCCACGTCAAGCTCTTCTGGAATCTCCGTGCCGGCAAGGTGAAGCGAATCGGTGTCGGCGTAGATGAAACGGTGCTTGACGGCTTGAGCCGCGCGTATGGTCTTGTTGCGCGCCCATGCGGTAATGAAAGCTCCGACCGGCAGATACATGCCGTCGGTGTGCTCGGGGTTCATCATGACGTAATGCACGATTCCGTCGTCCCCGAGCATGGGCTTTCGGCAGCGCTTGACGGGGTTCGTCGCCATCTTGCCGTAAGATGAATTCATCTTGAGCTTCGCCATATACCGCTTCCCTGCGTTCTTCGTGCGAGCCGCCTCTATCTTCTCCTCGTTGGCTGCCATGATAAACTTCTCGAAAAGCGTGCGAGAAGCCTTGAACTTCCATCCTTTGCCATAACGTATCGAATTGATATCGTAATGGTCTTCCAGCAGCTCCAAATCGACGCTCGTGAGAACCAACGTCTGCTCGCCTTTGGAGTCGCGGACGTATTCCGTAGGCAGGAAACTCAGGTTGCCTTTGAGCTGGATGCAGGGGATATGGTCGGGCTTGAGCGTGAAATCGATATGCACGGTCTGTACGTAGAGCGGGTAGCGCTCGTCGTGTTCGTACTTGCCCTCGAACAAAACGGGATCGCCGTAAGGCAAAAGCTCGCCGCACACGCTCGCCATGACCGATGGGTACAGGCTGTTCACGTCCAGCACGATTCCGGCTCCTATGTCCTTGCCCTTGTACTCGGGATTGACGTAGGTGAACCCGCCCTTGTAACACGGGCGAATCTCGGCGTCGTAGTCGCACACCGGAAACGTGCGCCTGAAACCCTTCTCCCCGCCTATGGTCTTCTTGTACTCAGCGATCGCGTTCGACCCTGCCGTTATCCTGGTCGCCCCATGGTCTATCAGCTCGCCGAGCGCGCGCGCCACGATCCTGACGTCTGCTGAAAGATACTCGGTTTCCTCTTCGGTCAGCGCATGCCCGACTCCCCGATGCTCGGTAAAGTCGATTTCGAGTTTCTTATCCTCCTGCTCGAAGCCGAACGCCTCGGGAATCTTTTCGACGGGAAGGGATATGATCTTGTTCGAATCGCAGAACTCTATGTAATGGCCTTTTTTAAAATACAGCTTGATGCTGTAGAACTGGTTCATGTCCGATATCAACGTGGTGAACGTGTAAGGGGATGACGAATGCGTTGACTCCGTCCATTCCCATCCTGAATTCAGAAGATGGCTCACGATGAAATTGCCATCGAACTTCAAGTTGTGAAAATAGACGCGAGCGTTCGGGGCGCATTCGCACCAGCGGAAAAACCCGTCGATATCGGTTCCTATCTTTATATCATAGGTTTTCAAGGTGCAGACAGCCCACGCCCATACGCGCGTTTCCGTCAGGTCGTCGGCTGTCGTCTCGAAGTCAGCCGTGTAATAGTGCATGTCATAACTCAGCCCATCTGTCGCGGATATAGCGCAGCTTGTCATCTCGTGCTTCGGGCGAATATATGTACTCGGTGTATAGCAGCTCGTCACCGGACTCGAAGAAGTTCATGAGTCTCCCCGGTTCGTCCTTGATCATGTTCTTGATCTTGGCCGCGATGGACGAGATAATATCGTCGTACTCCGAATACCCTCCGAACACGGTGTCAAGGCCTTTGACGTAGTTCTTGTAGTACAGCTCCAACTTGTCGTAGGACGACTGCGCCATGAGCGCGTTCACGCGCTCGATGAAACGGCGAAGACCGACCGGCGAGAAGTTCGCAGCGGTTCGCGTGTCGGGAGCAAGGTTGTTCTGCTGGATGGTTCCCATACGACCTAAAGTCTGGCCGTAGTCAATGCCGAGCTTCTTGCGGCGAAGCGACTTGCGACGCTCGTTCACAGCTTTGGCGATTTGGAACTCACGAACCTCGTAGCGCGTCGATATGCCTCCATCTCCTACGCTCGTCAGGTTCAAGGCTCCTTTGCGAGTTGCGCGAAGGAGCCTGTTCACCGTGTTGTTGAGGGTGCGAGCGCTGTTGATGGATTCTTTTACGTCCGAGTAGCTTACAAGGTCTGGCAAGAATTCAGCGTTGACTGGATTTGCCCGAACAGCCCGCCTGATGGCGTTGTTGTACTTTCGGACGGCTGAGTTGAGCCGGGAACGCTGGCCTTTAGTCCATGCAATCTTAGGTTCTCTTTGCATCTTAACACCTCACCATCAGCCAGTTTAACATAGCACCCGCGCGTCTCGACCTGGAAATACAGTTGAAACATAGCGATCAGACCAGCGTCCACATAGAAGTGGAACCGTTTCGAAAAGCTGTCCGTAAGCCATTCGAGCCGAACGGGCATCTTGTCCAGAAAACTGCTCATGTGTTTTCTGCTCGAAAAGTGGAACGTGTAATCGCCGTACATGGTCTTATACGGCGAATGCTCCATGTCGTAGAACACCCCGTCTTTCGAGGGCATGTGTATCACCTCCTCAATATGGATGCCTACTGTGCTTGGACACGATCTTGACAGCTTCGGAGTGCATGACGAACACGACTCCAAGATAATCATCTGGGCTGTATGTTCTCGCAAGCCCCCGAAGATCGTTGATATCGTCTCGCTTCATGTCGAATTTGTCATCTTTGGTGAACATGTACTCGACGCGCCCGTTATGGTGGCGCTTGAAAACCGCTACGCCTTGGGGCACTATATCGCTTGTCCAATATTCCTTGCACAACGTTCGGTTCAGCGAGGCGTAGAGGAACTTCTCCATCAGATCTTTATCTGCACATGAAAGCATGTCTATCTCCTAATAGAGCCGCCGGGTTTCGGCGGCTCATGAATCGAACTAGCTGAGGCTTACGCGACTTCCAGGGTCAGCATGGTTCCTCGCTTGACCTTCACCTGCTTGACGATGACGTGGATAGGCTCGACCCACGTAGGCTCTCCGAACACGGTGATGAGCTTCTTGAGAGAACCGAAGATGCCGTTGGAAACGCACTGATAGCTCTCACCCTGATCGTCGATGAGCACGATTCGAGGCGCTTGCTCAAGCTCGCCCGTTTTCTCATTGGCAAGCTCGATGATCTCCACGAAGATATCCTGGAGCGCAATCTCCTTGTTGATATAGTCGTCGATCTTGTGCTTCGGGTTGTTGGAGGCGTTGTAAACAAGCTTCTTGGCCTCAGGGCTGTCGCCCTTGATCGAGCAAAGCACGTTGGACTCGGGCTGCGCCAGCTCCTTGATATCGTACGAGCGGGGCGCGAGGTCGTTGATAACAACTTCGTCTGCAGCGATGATCTCAGTGTTCTCGGGCATGGTTTCCTCCTTGGTTAGGCGTTGACGATTTCGGCGTTGGCAACGAACTGCTCGAGGGTCATCGAGTAGGCGACCTTGTCGACCTCAGCGAACTTGATCACGCAGTTCTTGGGCAGCGCCACTCCGCAATCTCGAAACGCGATGCGCGCCTTGCGGTCGTTCATCGACGTGTCGGACACTTTGACGGATGCATACTGCTCGACGACAGGCGGGTTGTCTTCGTTGAGCGTGTACGCGACGACCTCGTAGATGGACACGGTACGGGTGATAGCAGCCATGGTTTTCTCCTTTGTTCGGTCGGCTTGCTTTGACAGAATTCAGTATACTCGCTATAATATGAGAAAAGACCGGTAATCGGTCTTTTCACAAAATCTTCACAAATTATATTTTATACTAGGTTCAGATTTTCCAGTCCGATGCATCATGGCAGAATGCGATGATTAGGATGAAAGCTGCGATAGCGAGAATCACGTCCATCGTTGCCTCCTCAACGTATTGTCGATAAAATATTGCCCGGATTCACTGCTGAGATCCCAACCCACATAATTGGGGAGCTAGTCCGCATCATCAATCTTGATGACCGCATACCATACCTGCTTCGCACGGCGGTGCGCGCATCCCCCGTACCCCGCCCCGGTGGCGATGCAATAACCTTTCAACTGGTAAAATGCCCCGAACGTACTCTCAACCAATTCGGCATCAGGATGGTGTTTAATCCACATAGCCAAATTGTTACGCTCATACTTGTCGCAAATCAAACGCCCCTCGACTAGACCGTCACAATTGTGCCAATTGCCGCCCGTCACGCCCCAGTTCACTACCATCCCTCCGTGATGGTCGATAATCTTACGAACGTTCTTTTCCAATTTAGTCGCCATTGTACTACTCCTCTCTAACAGATGGGCATGTTGCTAGTACGTGCTGAAGCGATGTTGTGCATTTTTAGCCTATTTTCTTGAGGGATATGAAAACTGTAATATCACTTCGCTCGCATATTTTCACTGCTGCCAATGCGTCGAGGAGTTTATCATAATGCTCGTATTGGAGTTCGTAAATATCGTTAACTTTGAGGTAGTATTTAATTACGTAAAACATTGTTTGCTCCTATTCTGCCCAAAGTCCGCGATCAAGTTTATTTTCGCAGTACTCTAAAGCCCATAGCAGGTCTTGAATTGGCTCATTGATGAAGCCTATATTATATGAGTGATTCCAGTCAGTGACATGAAAGAACGTATCATCAGTGGTTATAGCGTATTTGGTGGCATCTTGGAGGATGGCTAGTTTGTTCATTGTAGGCTCCTTTGACTTTGCTTATCTAATGAGATCAATATATCATGTTCCTTACTCATTGTCAAACTGAGCGTGCATTGATGAACGTTGTTCATT
>ERZ1036449.703-NODE-703-length-9238-cov-3.812044_pt1 | contig 9238 bp, 5 predicted proteins | sample MGYA00514227_ERZ1036449 | MGnify/ENA primary metagenome ERZ1036449 (study PRJEB33795, sample SAMN09464923) | human gut metagenome | host: Homo sapiens | place: USA: Stanford, California | collected 2016-07 | study: EMG produced TPA metagenomics assembly of the...
CACCCCCTCCCCTCATCCTTCAAAGACTTTTCCCTTTTCGAATCCCCCATCCGCAGCGTTCACTATGCCCAAGAATCACTCCCCCATGACGATACCATTCCAGATCCAGCGGTGGCCATCAAAAAACGCCCGAATACACGAACGTATCCGGGCGTCTTCACTTTCTCATCCAACGGAACTGCCGCCGGGCGGCCTCCCCACCAGTCTAAAATCTTAGAAGGGAAAAGGAAGGGCGTGAGCCGCGTGGCAGTTTTTGGGAGGGAAAGAGGAGCCGTGGGGGTGCTCTCCCCTTCTCCAGAAAGGTTCCCCTTTCCCTCACCAATCCAACTCTCGCATTCTGCCTCTATCGCAAGTCGCGGAGCTTCCGCTGCCCCTCCTCGTCACGATACAACTTATACACGACAGAATCCACAAGCCCCTGCCAGCTGGCTTCGATGATGTCATGCGACACGCCCACGGTCACCCATGTGCTGTCGGCGTCGCCCGATTCGATAAGCACACGGACAACGGAGGCCGTCCCGCCCGTACCGTCGGAAGCGGAAAGGACGCGGACCTTGAAGTCCAACAGCTTCATTTCCTTCAAACGCGGATAGAACGGCAGAAGCGCCTTGCGGAGCGCGGTATCAAGCGCGTTGACCGGGCCGTTGCCGGTGGCTGCGGTATGCTCGACGGCACCCTCCACTTCCACCATGACCGTGGCTTCTTCCATCGGCAACTCATGGCTGGCATCACGCACGGCGCTCACATGGTACTGCACCAGCTTGAAGAAGTCCCGGACGCCGCGCCGCGCCAGTTTGCGCAGGATGAGCAGCTCGACGCTGGCTTCGGCGGACGCGTAGTCGTACCCGAGGCTGGCCTTCTTTTTCAGCTCGTTGAACAGCCCCTTGACCACGGGCTCGTCCTTGTCCAGATGGAACCCGAACCGGCGGGCCAGCGAAACGATGTTGCTCCGTCCGCCGAGCTCCGTGATCAGAATGCGCTGGCCGTTGCCGACCAACTCCGGCTCCATATGCTCGTACAGGGAGGAACAGCGGTTGACGGCGCTGACGTGCACCCCACCCTTGTGCGCAAACGCGGAATTGCCCACGAAAGGCTGGCGGTTGAACGGCTTCATATTCGCCACTTCAGCGAAGTAGGACGACAGTTTGGTCAGCTGGCGGAGCCGCACATCAGCGGGCTCAGGCAAGCAGGTCAAACCGCATTTCACCTGCAATACCGGGATGATCGAACACAGGTTGGCATTGCCGCAGCGCTCGCCCACCCCATTGATCGTGCCCTGCACCATTTCCGCGCCAGCCTGCACGGCAACGATGGTATTCGCCACCGCCATCTCGCAGTCGTTGTGCGTATGGATGCCGAGCCGCACTTCCGGCAAGGCCACGCGCAGATCCGAAACGATCTGCTGCATCTCGTTCGGCAGGGTGCCGCCATTGGTGTCGCACAGATTGATGATCAGCGCGCCCGCCTCGTGGGCGGCCCGCAGGACAGCCAGCGAGTATTCCGCATTCCGCTTGTAGCCGTCGAAAAAGTGCTCCGCGTCAAAATAGACTTCCGGCATGGAGCGCTTCAAGTAGGCTACCGAATTACGGATGATGTCCAGATTCCGTTTGGGGTCCAGACGCAGGGCTTCCTTCGCATGGCGTTCGCACGATTTGCCGAAAATCGTCCCCGCCGTCGCGCCGGAAGCGATGAGCGCGTTCAGATTCGGGTCTTCTTCCACCTTGTTGTCGGGATGGTGCGTGCTCCCAAACGCGGCGATACGGGCGTATTTCAGGTGATAGTTGGCGATCTCCTTGAAAAACGCCACGTCCACCGGATTGGAACCGGGCCAGCCGCCTTCGATATAGTCGATGCCGAATTCATCAAGGCGCAAGGCGATCTTGATTTTATCCGGGGTCGACAGGTTGACATCTTCGGCCTGCGTGCCGTCGCGGAGGGTCGTATCGTACAGGACAATCTTCTGCGTCATGGCGTTCCTTTCCAGTGGTTACTCTGCGGAACCGCAGCAGGAGCACTGCCCGCCGCAAGCAACCGGGTATTCACCATTGAAACAGGCGAGACAGTACTTGTCCGGTTCGGAAACCGAGTTCAGCAGCCCTTCGATGGTGAGGTAATGAAGCGAATCAAGATTCAGCAGGCCGGGCAAGGCTTCCAGTGGGTGGTTGGCGGCCACGAGTTCCCCGCGGGACGAGAAATTGATCCCGTAGAAGCAGGGATGGCGCAACGGCGGACAGCTCACGCGGAAATGCACCTCACGAGCGCCCAGCTCACGCAGCTTGACCACACGGGTGCGAACCGTCGTGCCGCGCACGATGGAGTCGTCGACGATGCAGATGCGACGGTTCTTGATCATGGAGCGCACCGGGTTCAGCTTCACGCGGACGCCGAAATTGCGCATGGTCTGGGAGGGCTGAATGAAGGTGCGGCCCACGTAGTGGTTACGGATATACGCCTGTTCGTAGGGCACACCGGCGGCATGAGCAAAACCGATGGCCGCGTACACGCCGGAGTCCGGGAACGGCATGACCAGTTCGGCGTCGGTGGGCGCTTCCTTGGCCATTTCGTAGCCCATGTGCTTGCGGCACTGATACACGTCTTCACCGAACACGATGGAGTCGGGGCGAGCAAAATAGACCAGCTCAAAAATGCACTGGCGGACAGGCACCTTGCCGGCATTGTTGAGCGGGCGGCTGACGACCTTGTCGCCGTCGACGACAACCATTTCGCCGGGCAACACTTCGCGGAGATATTCGGCCTCCAACAGGTCAAAAGCGCAGGTTTCGGAAGCGAACACATAGGCGTCGTCCACCTTGCCCATTGCCAACGGATGGAAGCCGTGGGCGTCGCGCAGCGCGATGATGCGGCCTTCGGACAGGATGATGAGGGAATACGCCCCGCGCACGCGATCGCAAGCGGAGAGGATGGCCTCCTCAAGATCCTTCTTTTTGGCAAGGCTGCGCGCAATGAGGTGCACGAAAATTTCACTGTCGCTGCTGGTCTGGAAGATGGCGCCTTCGCTTTCCAGTTCGCCGCGGAGTTCCGAGGCATTGGTCAGATTGCCGTTGTGGGCCAGCGCGATCTCGATGCCGCAAACCCGCACGACCAGCGGCTGGGCGTTCTTGCGGACCGAAACCCCCGAGGTGGAGTAACGCACGTGGCCGATGGCCCTGTTGCCCTGCAATTCCTGACCAAGCGTCGCTTCGTCGTATACGTCCGGCACGAGCCCCATGCCCGCGTGCAGCCGGATGTGCTTGCCGTCATAACTTGCGATGCCCGTGCTTTCCTGCCCGCGATGCTGGAGGGCGTACAGACCGAAATAGGCCATCCGAGCCGCTTCAGGATGTCCAGAAATACCAAAAATTCCGCACATACAATACCTTTTGTCACGAAGAGGGCGGAAAAAGCCCCTTGAAGAAAGGCTTCTTCCGCCCTCTTCAGGCTTTCCTTCCGCTCCGTCGACCTTTGTTGTGGTCAGTGGATAACGCCCGCGGAGGCAGGGCGTTCGTTGTACGCTTGTCGCAGTCCAGCGGGGCTTTGCCCCATTCCCGGCAAGGTCCCGCCCCCGTGGGCGGATAGCCTTCCGCCCCCCAAAAGGCAGGGATTCCGGCATCGCGTTTCCGCGAGAGGCCGCAGGCTGGCCTAAACAGGCAAGCCTTCCGGTACAACGGCATCACGGTTGCATACCGTTTCCGCCGCCGTCCCGGAAGGCCGGGTATCTTTTCAAAAAAGGAGGGAGAAATGATAAAAAAAACTTCCGGTTCTTGCAACACGCGGAGAACCGCCCCCTCCTTAAGAGGCTTTCAGCAGGGGAGGAACGAGGGAGGGCCGCCTTATCAGAAGCGCCCTCCCCGCGGGTTACTCGCCCTTATAATATTCCTGAAGGCTCTTTACGCGCACTTCGGTGGTCCGGGCCGCACCGATGGCGCGGGCAATGGCCTTCGCGCCGGACAACGTGGTGCTGTACGGCACGCCGTAATGGAGCGTAGCCTGCCGGATGGCCTTGGAGTCGTGCGCGGTGCGCTTGCCCGAGGCGGTGTTGATGACCAGCGAGACTTCGCCGTTCTTGATGAGGTCGACGATGTTCGGACGGCCTTCGTACACCTTGAGCACGCGGGTGGACGGGATGCCCTGCCCAGCCAAAAGCCCGGCGGTACCGGAGGTGGCGAGCAGTTCGAAACCGAGATCCACATACTGGCGGGCGACCTCAGCCACAAAGCGCTTGTCGCGGTCGTTCACGGACAGGAACACCTTGCCGCCTTCCGGCAGCTTCTGGCCCGCGCCCCACTGCCCCTTGAGGAAAGCTTCCTCAAAGGTCGGGGCGATGCCCATGACTTCGCCGGTGGAACGCATTTCAGGTCCGAGCAGGATGTCCACGCCGGGGAAGCGGCGGAACGGGAAGACGGATTCCTTGACGGACACGTACCCGGAACGGCGCATGGACCAGGGGTCCAGTTCCTTGAGGGTCTTGCCGAGCATGACCTGCGTGGCGAGACGCGGCAGGGGCACGCCCGTAGCCTTGGAGACGAACGGCGCGGTACGGGAGGCGCGGGGGTTCACTTCGAGGATGAACACAACCCCGTCCTTGACCGCGAACTGGATGTTCATCAGGCCGACGACGCGCAGTTCCTTGGCAAGAGCCACGGTCTGGCGTTCGATTTCGGCGACGGTCTCGGCGGGCAGCGAATAGGGAGGCAACACGCAAGAGGAGTCGCCCGAGTGGATGCCCGCTTCTTCGATGTGCTCCATAACCCCGGCGACGTACACGTCCTCACCGTCGGACAGCGCGTCCACGTCCACTTCAATGGCGTTTTCAAGGAATTTGTCGATGAGCACGGGATGCTCAAGCTTCTGCTTGCCGACATGCAGCGCGAAGTATTCCGCCATCTCCTCGTCGTCATAGACGATCATCATGGCCCGCCCGCCAAGCACGTAGCTCGGGCGGATCACAATGGGATAGCCGATGCGGTGGGCGATCTCGCGGGATTCTTCCAGCGTGGTCGCCGTACCGTTGGCGGGCTGGAGAAGCGACAGCTTCTGGAGCAGAGCCTGAAAACGTTCGCGGTCTTCGGCGCGGTCGATGGCGTCCGGGCTGGTGCCGAGGATGGGCACGCCCGCGCGCAACAGCGGCACGGCGAGGTTCAGCGGCGTCTGGCCGCCGAACTGGACGATCACGCCGTCGGGCCGTTCCTTTTCCACAATGTGCATCACGTCTTCAAAAGTCAGCGGCTCGAAATAGAGGCGATCGGACGTGTCGTAGTCGGTGGAAACGGTCTCGGGGTTGGAGTTGACCATGATGGCCTGAACCCCGGCGTCCTTGAGGGCGAAGGAAGCGTGGCAGCAGCAGTAGTCGAACTCGATGCCCTGCCCGATGCGGTTGGGGCCGCCGCCGAGGATGATGACCTTTTTGCGGTCGGCGGGAACCACTTCCTGACCCGTTTCATAGGTCGAATAGAAATAGGGAGTGTAGGCTTCGAATTCCGCGGCGCAGGTATCCACCAGATAGTAGGTGGGCACGGTGCCGGTTTCGCGGCGCAGGGCACGGATGTCGCCTTCGGGCTTCTTCCACATTTCCGCAAGCTGACGGTCGGAGAAACCGAATTCCTTGGCCTTGCGGAGCACGGCGACCATTTCCGGATTGTCGGGCGTCATGGAGTTGGCCAGCGCAAAGTCGCGGATCTGCCCTTCCATATCCACGATTTCCTTGATCTGGCGCAGGAACCACGGATCGATCAACGTGATTTCATGGAGTTCTTCCAGCGTGAACCCGACAAGCATAGCCTGACGGATGGCGAACATACGGCGCGAGTTGGGTGTACGGAGCTTACCCATGAGTTCTTCGCGCGAGGGCAACGCGGCGCGGAAGTTGCTGCCGAGGCCGATAGCCCCGATTTCCAGCGAACGCAACCCTTTCTGGAGCGATTCCTTGAAAGTCCGGCCAATGGCCATGGTCTCACCCACGCTCTTCATGGAGGTGGTCAGTTCGTCCTTGGCTCCGGGGAACTTCTCAAAGGTGAAGCGGGGAATCTTGACCACGCAGTAGTCGATGGTGGGTTCGAAGGACGCGGAGGTTTCGCGGGTAATGTCGTTGCGGAGCTCGTCCAGCGTATAGCCGACGGCCAGCTTGGCCGCGATCTTGGCGATGGGGAAGCCGGTCGCCTTGGAAGCCAGCGCGGAGGAACGGGACACGCGGGGGTTCATCTCGATGATCACGAGTTCGCCGTTAGCGGGATTGACGCCGAACTGCACGTTCGATCCGCCGGTCTCCACACCGATTTCGCGCATGATGGCGAGGGAGGCGTCGCGCATCTTCTGATATTCGCGGTCCGTGAGGGTCTGCGCCGGGGCCACGGTGATGGAGTCGCCGGTGTGCACGCCCATGGCGTCCACGTTTTCGATGGAGCACACGATCACGCAGTTGTCCGCGGTATCACGCATGACTTCCATCTCAAATTCTTTCCAGCCGATGACCGACTGCTCGATCATGACTTCGCCCACCGGGCTGGCGGTCAGGCCGTCGCCCGCGATTTCCTCAAGGTCTTCCATATTGTAGGCGATACCGCCGCCCGTGCCGCCGAGCGTAAAGGCGGGGCGGATGATCATCGGGAAGGGCATGGAGGAACCGATGCGGCGCACGTCGTCCATATTGTGGGCGATGGCGCTCTGAGGGACCTTGAGGCCGATGTTTTCCATCGCCTGACGGAACAGCTCGCGGCTTTCGGCCTTCTCGATGACTTCGGCCCGCGCGCCGATGAGTTCCGTGCCGCACTCGGCCAGCACGCCGGATTTCGCCAGCGCGAGGGCCGTGTTCAGGCCCGTCTGCCCGCCGAGAGTGGGCAGGATGGCGCACGGGCGTTCCTTGCGCACAATGGCGGCAACCGTTTCCGGTTCGATAGGTTCGATGTAGGTGCGATCCGCAAGCCCGGGGTCGGTCATGATGGTCGCCGGGTTGGAGTTCACCAGTACGACCTCGTATCCCTCTTCTTTCAGGGCCTTGATGCCCTGAGTCCCAGAATAGTCGAATTCGCACGCTTGGCCGATGACGATCGGGCCAGAACCGATTACCATGATCTTCTTGAGATCTGTACGCTTGGGCATATCGCTCCCCGCTGGGCAAGGGTAGATTTGTTTCGTCCGCAACCGGCCTCTCCACCGGCTGACACCAATGGCCGCACGCCGAAACAGCGGCACTCCATCATATAGGGAAATGAAGAATAATGAATCCCTCAGTTCCTACACGCCATTGTTCCCGCTGGCAAGAGGAAGAAGCGCACCTTTTCCGGAAATCCCGCCGCTCCTTTTCCCCTTCCGGACGCACGACGGAAGGAATACAGCCAGCCGTTCCGTACGAAAAACGCGGCTTACCTCTTGCGTTTTTTTGGGAGAGCGTATATGAAACCAGTCTTTGGTGCGGACAGTCCGTGCCCCTAGAAAGATTTTTTCGGGCGACCGTCCGAATATATGGAGGATGTCATGTCCAAGCAGTGCGAATTTTGTGGCAAAAAGCCCCAGACCGGCAACTATGTGAGCCATTCCAACATCAAGACCAAGCGTGTGTTCAACCCCAACCTTCAGAATGTGCGTCACCAGTTCGCCAACGGCGAAGTCCGCACGGTTTCCGTGTGCACCCGCTGCCTGCGCTCCGGCGTGGTTACGAAACCCGTTGTCCGCAAGGCCGACTAGTTCCCGTGTCTGCGGCATGGTTTTCCAAAAATCCCCGGTTGTCCGCAGCCGGGGATTTTTTTGCTTTTTGAAGAACAGACCTTACCTCAAGGACATGACACCGCCACCACGCCACCTCTCGCCCACACGGCAGGCCACATCCACCCCTTCGCGCCGCCCTCCTCTGCGCAGGCGTAAACTGCGCCTGTGGATGCGCCCCTACAGCGTCCCCCGTTTTTGGAGGATGATCGACGACGGGGAAAAGCGGCCTACCCTCCCTCCTCCGCACCTGTTCGATCTTTGGATCACAATACTCGCCTCCCGGAACATCCCGTACCTGCTTACAGGACGAGGCAACAAGCTCCGCCTGTACGTCCCCGCCCTGCTCGAACGCCAGGCCCGTTCCGAGCTGGAGGCCGTACTGGCCGAAAGCAGAAAGCCACGCCCTGTCTACATCGAGCCCCCCACGCACAACAACGCGCACTGGGTGCTGTCAGTGCTGCTTCTGCTCATCCTCTGGCATGGCGTCAGGATGCATTGGGGATTTTTGGCCCATCTTCCCGGCCTACCGGATCTGCCATCTGAAGAATGGTCGCGGCTCGGCTCACTGGATGTTTTTCGCGTGAAGACATTCGGAGAGTGGTATCGTTGCGTTACGGCATTGACCCTGCACGCCGACAGCCAGCACCTCTTCGGCAATGTCCTGTTCGGCGCGCCTTTTCTGATCCTGCTCTGCCGCAGGGTGGGCCTCGGGCTTGGCCTCTTTCTTATCTTGCTGGCCGGAAGCTTCGGCAACGCCCTCAACGCATGGTACCGCCCCGCCGGGCATATCAGCCTCGGCTTCTCCACGGCCCTTTTCGGCACGGTGGGCGTGCTTTCCGGATTCATGGCCCTTCAAGGATGGGGCAGCAGAACGCAAAGCGATACCGGAAAGCTCTCCTGGCGCAGAGGCATCCTCCTGTTGGCCGCAGGCACGGGCGTCCTCGCCATGCTCGGCACGGAAGGCGACAAAACGGATTACGCCGCACACCTGTTCGGACTGCTCTCCGGCTTCATTGTAGGAGGGACCGCAAGCTGGATATCACGGCGTACAGCCCTCCCCTCTCCGGTCATAAATACGCTACTCGGCCTGAGCGCCGCAGGGCTGGTCGTGCTGTGCTGGAGGTTGGCGCTGTAGGGAAGCCGCGATCTCTCTGCCGTAAACGAGCCCCAGCGGGAAGAAGAGCAGGACAATCCCATCCTCTCTATCCAAAGAAAATTCGAACAATCCAAATACACTATAGAAAATAATGACTACTTGAAAAAACAAATCTTTTTGAGCTAGAGCCTTCTTTAAAGCCAGCCCAACAGACCATATAAAAAGAGTCGTTCCCACTATTCCATACATGAAAAGCAAGCCAATAAAGATGTTATGCGGATGATATACTGTTTTCTCTACTTCCCTATATCGTGAGTTCAAATCTTCCGCATTTTCCATGATATAATTATGATGAAAAGCTTTAAACGCTCTTATTGAGTTACCAAACCATGGAGCGGATTCAATACCTGCGATGGTAGCTTCCCAAATAGGCTTACGTGT